>OGCN01000467.1_pt1 | contig 66048 bp, 66 predicted proteins | sample 1570181 | NCBI WGS metagenome assembly OGCN01 (sample SAMEA4370584, study PRJEB24528) | human gut metagenome | reverse complement strand
CGAACTTATTTGTGAATTACTCATATGTATAAAATTAATTTTGAATAGTTACTTACAATGTTTTTTTTATAATTTATTCTGATATAATATCTATTGTTTACTTACCGGTTGTCTTTTCGTAATGCTTAACTTGTCTTTGTTTTAATGGAATCAATGTCTATTTTATGCTATGACTTACCGCTACAGCCTTTACTCCGGCTTCAGGATATTTCTCCTGATAATACTGTGTAAAATCTTTATAGAAATATGGAACAGGTGTAGGACCGGCAGATTTGCTTTTTGAAGGATTGCAAATGAATACATCATATTTTATTGCATTTTCTTCATTTTCAGGATCATTGCCTATAATGAAAGTCCATTCCATAGTTCCGGCTATCGTTCCTTCAGGTTTAAGATTTTTGTATGATTCCGGAAAGTCAGCACCATCTATGTTCACTTTCTTTATAAAACCAAGCATACCTATTTCCTTCTTTTCGTTTACAAGAAGCCATCTTGTCCAGTCGTTTTCTATATAGCAATTTAGATCGCCGAATGTAATCATAGGATTTGAGTTTATATCTTCTTCTATGATATCTTTATTTTCCGCATCAATATAATATCTGAAATCAGTATTAATACAGCTACAGTATTCAGTGTAGAACCATTCAGGGATAAAATTGTTTGGAACGTCATCAGATGTTTTTTCTTCCTTGGAAATCAGTTCCAGCTGCTCATATTCCGTCCACGCCGGATCTCCCATGCTATGATCCAGATAGTTGGTCTCGCTGATGCGTAAAGTATATTCATATCCAGGTTCGTATTCAAATCCTTTTATACTTCCAAGTTGTTCCCATTCGGCAGAATGTTCCCTCATTACCGCATATACTTCTGATAAGTGATTGTCACCGGATGAAAATAACAGTCCCGGCACTTTTTCTGATGCTACTGTGATGGTATATTCTTCATAACCTGTAATTTTTCTGCCTTCTTCTTCCTTCTGGCAGCTTATAAATATGGATGTACAGATTAATAATACAAGTGTTTTCAAGATTTCTGAAGTTTTCATTTCGATTACATGTATTCGTTTCCATAAGCAAATGTAGATTTTTATTTTATGAAAAACAATAAATTAGTATGCAAATTACAGTTCCTAAACGGCTTAATCAGCCCCTAAAAATTACCTTCTAAAAGAATATTTTAAAGCGTGGGCAAATTCGATCTAAAACGTGCCCGTGTTTTAGGTCGAATTTGCCCACGTTTTTTCAAAGGTATTTTCAAGGTGATTTAGTTCATTATAAAGAACAGAAGAAAGTGACTAGAAACGGAACGCTGAAGTCTACTACAAAACCATGAAATATTGAAACAACTACAAATTCCTGTCCGCTGCATCTTGTAATTATGGGTAATGTGGTATCCATTGTTGTAGCACCTCCTGATGAAATAGGAGCCAGGTTTCCGAACCATCTTACAAGTAATGGTGCAGCCAGTAGAGTTATAATTTCTCTTGAAATATTTGATAGCAGAGCCATTGTTCCTAATTCTGCTCCCTTATATTCTGTAATGAATATGCTTGATAGCGAATAATACCCGAATCCGCTTCCTACAGCCATACATTCAGCTGTTGTTCTGTGCGTCAGGATGAGGCTGGCCACTGCTGCTCCCGCCAATGTACCGAGGATTGTCATGACAGGTAGGAATACCAGTCTGGGATTTAGGGCACGGAAGTTTTTTATAGTTTGCGGATCATTGCCTATGCTTAGTCCTACGGAGAACATTAGTGCACATAAAGCATAGAAGCTGATGTCTGTTTCTGAAATATCCAATGGCAGAATATTATACAATCCTGTGATACACCCCAAAATAAAGAAACCTACGATAATAAGACTGCCTTTCATACTTTTGCTCCTTTCTTTCTTTTGTAGAGGACATACCATAATGCCCATGCACAGGTACAGCTGCCCAATACTGCACAGATTGTAATTATGATGGCTTCCAGGCCAAGGGTGGCTAGTCCGTTTATAATCTCCTGGTTGCCGCCTACCTCGATGCCGAGAATGAATAATAACAACCATATAAGAAATGTTATTAGTCTGTTGATTGGTTTCAACGGATATTTTCGGGTGAAAACACCTATAATAATACCGGTAAACATTATTAGAATTACTGTGAACATACGCTTGATTTGTGGATATTTAGTTAATAAAGATATACTACATGTAAATCGTGTTATAAACCATTGATTTGTTTATTTCAAATTTGCAAATTAAAAAAAACTCCTTACCTTTGCATCGTGTTTTTCATAGTATTAGATTTAAGGTTAATAAAGGTTGGAGTACAGCGGTACTCCTTTTTTTATGTCCGTATGTATAGGTCTGATATGTTTAAGAAAAATGACAAGTCGTTTTGTTTAAAAAACAGTACATTTTTTTGATTTAGTAAACCATGTTTGGTATAGATAAAAAAGGAGGTTTCAGTTTTATTGGGCTGAAACCTCCTTTGCTGTTTATTGGATATATGGTCAATTATCCTATATTCTTGACCTTGATGAGGTATTCTGCTATTTGTACGGCATTCAGTGCGGCACCTTTCTTGATCTGGTCACCCACAATCCAGAATGTAAGTCCGTTTTCGTCTGCCAAATCCTTACGGATGCGACCAACATAAACTGGATCCTTGCCTGCAAGGAACAATGGCATAGGATATTCTTTTTCAGCAGGGTTGTCCATAAGAACAAGTCCTTCGCCTTTTGAGAAAGCTTCGCGAGCCTCTTCTACTGATACAGGACGTTCTGTTTCAATCCAGATGCTTTCAGAGTGTGAACGAAGAGCAGGAACACGAACACATGTTGCACTTACCTTAACGTCAGAGTGCATGATCTTGCGTGTTTCGTTATACATCTTCATTTCTTCCTTAGTATAACCGTTTTCAGTGAATACGTCAATCTGAGGGATGAGGTTGAATGCAAGCTGATAAGCGAATTTTTCAACTGTTACAGGCTCGTTGGCCAATACCTGACGATACTGTTCGTAAAGTTCGTCCATAGCGGCAGCACCTGCACCGCTGGCAGCCTGATATGTTGATACGTGAACACGCTTGATATGTGTGAGGTTTTCGATAGCTTTAAGAGCTACAACCATCTGTATAGTTGTACAGTTAGGGTTTGCGATGATACCACGAGGGCGGTTCAATGCATCCTCTGCATTAACTTCAGGAACTACCAATGGAATATCGTTGTCCATACGGAAAGCACTTGAATTGTCTATCATTACTGCTCCGTACTTGGTGATTGTTTCCGCAAATTCTTTTGAAGTACCAGCACCGGCAGAAGTAAAGGCAATGTCAACACCTTTAAAATCATCGTTGTGCTGCAGAAGTTTGACTTCTATTTCTTTTCCACGGAATGTGTATTTTCGTCCTGCACTACGTGAGGAACCGAACAAAACTAATTCATCTAAAGGAAAATCTCTTTCTTCGAGCACTCTCAGGAACTCTTGTCCTACGGCTCCGCTCGCACCAACAATTGCTACTTTCATGTCTTTATAAATCTATTAAGTTAATATTTCCCTAACTATTATATATTCGTAAATTTTAGTCGTATTGTATCGTTTGTTATTATTTAGACTGCAAAAATAAAACATTCTGACTGATAAATATTGAAACTCGGAACTTTTTTTCTATTTTTGTTCAATAAATGAAAAATTACGATACGAATTTATGAAAGATTTGCTCAATTTACTAGACCTTGATTTTCATTTCCCCATAACAGACCCGACGTGGATTTTCTTTTTGGTGCTGGTAATCATATTGCTTGCTCCTATTATCTTGGAAAAACTGCATATTCCGCACATCATAGGAATGATATTGGCCGGAGTCGTTATCGGTGAGCATGGATTTAATATCCTGGCGCGCGACAGCAGCTTTGAACTGTTCGGGAAAGTAGGACTGTATTATATCATGTTCCTTGCCGGTCTGGAAATGAATATGGAGGACTTCAAGAGCATACGTGGAAAAGCGATGGTATTGGGGTTGTTGGCCTTCGTCATTCCGTTGGGCATCGGTTTTTGGACCAATGTAAACATCTTGGGCTATGGAGTCGTCTCTTCGGTATTGCTTGCCAGTATGTATGCGTCGCATACTCTTATCGCTTACCCCATTGTCATCCGTTACGGCATAAACCGCCATCGGGCTGTGGGTATCGCGGTAGGGGGTACGGCGGTGACAGATACCCTTACTTTGCTTGTGTTGGCAGTCATCGGCGGCCTGTATAAAGGCGAGACTTCGGATATGTTCTGGGTATGGCTGGTGTTGAAAGTGTTAGTGCTTGGAGCCATCATTATGTACACCTTCCCGCCTATAGCCCGCTGGTTCTTCCGCCGTTATAGTGACAATGTGGTGCAATATATTTTTGTCATGGCGATGGTGTTCCTTGGTGCCGGACTGATGGAAATCGTTGGCATGGAAGGTATATTGGGAGCGTTCTTGGCCGGATTGGTATTGAACCGTTTGATTCCTCACGTGTCACCGCTGATGAATCATTTGGAGTTTGTGGGTAACGCGTTGTTCATCCCTTATTTCCTTATAGGTGTCGGCATGCTGATAAACGTAAACGTGTTGTTCGGGCATATAGATTCTATAAAGGTAGCTTCTGTGATGATTGTGGTGGCATTGGTCGGGAAATGGATAGCTTCGTGGTTGACTCAGAAGATTTTCCGGATGCGTGCCGTGGAGCGTGAGTTGATGTTCGGGCTGAGCAACGCGCAGGCGGCGGCCACTCTGGCGGCGGTATTGGTGGGTTACGACATTATCTTTCCCTCCGGCGAGCGGCTGTTGAACGAAGATGTGTTGAACGGGACGATTTTGCTTATATTGGTGACATGTGTTGTCAGTTCGTTCATTACCGAACACACGGCCAAGCAGATTGCCACGAGCGACGATGTAGGCTTGGATGAAGGCAAAGAGCATGAAAAAGAGCGTTTCCTGGTTCCTATAGCTAATCCGGAAACTTTGGAAAGCTTGATGAGTTTGGCGTTGGTCTTGCGCAACGAAAAGATAAGCGACAATTTGGTTGCGCTTAGTGTCATCAACGACAACAACGATTCGGTGAAGCAGGAAATGCGAAGCAAGCGTAACTTGGAGCGGGCGGCCCAGATAGCAGCGTCAACCAATGTGCGGATGAAGACTGTTAGCCGTTTTGATTTGAACATAACAACAGGCATTCTTCATACGGCAAAGGAATGTGATGCGACTGACATTATCATAGGTTTGCATTATAAGGCGAGCATCGTTGACTCTTTTTTCGGTAACATGACAGAGAATTTGTTGAAGAATACATATTTGCAAGTGATGATTGTGCGTTTCCTGATACCTGTCAATACGTTGCGCCGAATAATTGTGGCGGTGCCTCCAAAAGCCGAGTTCGAGCACGGTTTTACCAGATGGATAACATATATGTGCCGTTTGAGCAGCCAGCTTGGGTGCAGGGTGCATTTTTATGCTCCTTTGCGTACTTTGGGATACATCAGCGGTTTTATACAAAAGAAATTCAAGGACACGCGTACCGTTTATTCCGAACTTGAGAATTGGGAAGACTTGTTGTTGTTGACCGGGCAGGTTAATTACGACCATCTGCTGGTTATTGTAAGTGCGAGGTGCGGGTCTATTTCTTACGATTCTTCTTTCGAGAAACTTCCGACGCAGGTCTCCAAATATTTCAATAACAACAGCATCATGCTGCTCTATCCTGAACAAAAAGGCGATCCTAACGAGAGTCTTTCTTTCTCCGACCCGCACGGATGGGCAGAGACGCAATATTATGATAAAGTAGGTAATTGGATTTATAAATGGTTCAAAAAGAATTCGTAAATTGGCAGCAGCGCACGGAACTGTTGCTGGGAAGAGAAAAAACGGAGCGGTTACGCCGTGCCCATGTACTGGTGGTAGGTTTGGGAGGAGTAGGGGCGTATGCTGCCGAGATGTTGTGCCGTGCAGGCATAGGGCACATGACTATAGTAGATGCCGATACCGTGCAGCCTACCAATATTAACCGTCAGCTTCCGGCACTTCATTCCACGTTGGGGCAATACAAGGCAGATGTGCTTGCCACACGTTTTCGCGATATTAATCCCGATATACGATTGGATGTATTGCCTGTATATTTGAAGGATGAAGCTATTACGGAGTTGCTGGACAGTGAAAGGTTTGATTTTGTTGTTGACGCCATTGACACCGTGGCTCCGAAATGTTATCTTATATATAATGCTTTGAAGCGAGGGCTAAAGATAGTCAGCAGCATGGGGGCAGGTGCCAAGAGTGATATTACGCAGGTCAGATTTGCCGATTTATGGGAGACTTACCATTGCGGACTTAGCAAGGCTGTGAGAAAACGTTTGCAGAAAATGGGGATGAAGCGGAAATTGCCGGTGGTGTTCAGTACAGAGCAAGCAGATACGAATGCCGTCGTATTGGTAGATGACGAGCAGAATAAAAAATCGACTACAGGCACTGTGAGCTATATGCCGGCGGTGTTCGGGTGTTATCTGGCTGAATATGTGATAAAGAGAATCTAAACATTCCTGAGATATGATAGAGATAGAAGGAATAACGAAAAGTTTTGGACAACTTCAGGTGCTGAAAGGCATAGACCTGAATATTGACAAAGGTGAAGTCGTGAGTATTGTAGGTCCGAGCGGTGCAGGAAAAACCACTCTTCTTCAGATAATAGGTACTCTTGACAGAGCTGATTCGGGTAGGGTAATTATAAACGGTACTGACGTAAGCCGCATGAAAGAGAAAGAACTGTCTGCGTTCAGAAATAAGGAGATAGGCTTTGTCTTTCAGTTTCATCAGTTGCTTCCGGAGTTTACCGCTCTTGAGAATGTTACAATTCCAGCCTTGATAAAAGGTGTGTCCGCAGCAGAAGCAAAAAAGAAATCTATGGAAATGCTGGATTTCCTTGGACTATCGGCACGTGCGTCGCATAAGCCTGCCGAGCTTTCCGGAGGAGAAAAGCAGAGAGTGGCAGTGGCACGCGCCTTGATTAATAATCCGTCTGTAGTGTTGGCCGACGAACCGTCAGGAAGCCTTGATACTAAAAACAAGGAGGAGCTGCATAATCTGTTCTTTGAACTGCGGGATAAACTGGGACAGACATTCGTTATAGTAACACACGATGAAGGACTGGCAAGCCAGACAGACCGTACAATACATATGCTGGACGGAAGGATAGTTTAATTAATAATGAATAATTAAAAATTAATAATTATGAGTTGACAAGGCTACAGTTACAAGTTAATAGAAAGGTTCTCCATCCGGATGGCAACCTTGTCAACTTGTAAACTTGTCAACTAACTTAAAAACTTAAAATATATGAGTCATATTAGATTGGGAGAATACAACCTTCTGGAAGTCGTAAAGGAAGTTGATTTCGGGGTTTACCTTGATGGTAGCGAAGATGGAGAAATATTGTTGCCTACACGTTATGTACCTCAGGGATGCAAGCCTGGTGACGTACTGAATGTGTTTATTTATCTCGATATGGACGAACGCCTGATTGCAACTACATTGCAACCTTACGTTAAGGTGGGCGAGTTTGCATGTCTGGAAGTGGCATGGGTGAACCAGTATGGTGCTTTCCTTGACTGGGGACTTATGAAAGACCTTTTCGTACCTTTCCGCGAGCAGAACATGAAGATGATAAAAGGAAATTCGTATGTAGTTCATGTACATCTTGACGAGGACAGCTATCGTATAGTGGCATCGGCGAAAATAGAAAAGTTCCTTTCGAAAGATATGCCGGAATATACTCCTGGCGATGAGGTGGAGGTCCTTATATGGCAGAAGACAGATTTGGGATTCAAGGTAATTGTTGACAATAAGTTCGGTGGTATGATTTTCAAGAACGAGATATTTACCGATGTGCGTACAGGCATGAAGATGCATGCATACATAAAGCAGGTACGTCCTGACGGCAAGATTGACCTTGAACTTCAGAAGGGTGGAGTGAAAAAGGTGGAAGACTTTTCAGATACTCTTTTGGAATATATCCGTAGTAACGGTGGTTCTACACCATTGAACGACAAGACTGACGCAGACGTGATATACAGCACTTTCGGGGTAAGCAAGAAGACCTTTAAGAAGGCTGTGGGTGACTTGTACAAGAAGCGCCTGATTGTTCTCGAAGGTGAACAGGGAATACGTCTGGCCTGATAATAGCAGTATATAGGATTTATCCTATGTCATGTAGGAACATTCCTAAAAACGTTTGGGAATATTCTGTTGTAGGGGGATTTTTATCCTCCTATTTTTGTATCAGGAAATTAAAACGGTAAGATTATGAAGAGAAGATTTTGTTTAATGATTATGGCAGTTGCAGCCTTTATGTTTGTGTTGCCTGCCGGTGCCTTCGATTTGGGCGACGTCAGGGTTAATGCCCGCTTCCTGACTGACAGGATGGCATTCGAACTGAAGTTGAACGAACGTCAGTATAATGATTTGTATGAGATCAATTTCGACTTTTTCAGTAATGTCGATCCTTATCTGGCGGCTTTGTCAAGGGCGGATGCCAGAGCCATGGATGCGTACTACAGGTATCTTGACGAGAGAAACGATGACCTGAGATGGATATTGTCGAATACGGCATATGTGAAATTCATGTCGATAGACTATTTTTTCCGTCCTATATATGCAATGAATAATGTATGTTATGTACGTGTATATAAAGTTTATCCAGACAGACGTTTTTACTATTACGGATTGCCTCCGCACTATTATACTTACAGAGGAGCACACGCACGTGCACATTGTGGTGGAGTAAGTTATTATAAGAAGAATTTCAGAAAGTATTATAACCACAAGGTATATGCGGGACATTATCAGTGTCGCCCGGAACACAGACCGCATGATTTTGGAAGACCTGAACCTCCGGTACGTCCGCCACGTCAGGTGTGTCCGCCGTCACGACCTATTCCTCCGTCAGTGTCACGTCCGCCAAAGCATGACAATGACAAGCATGACAGATACGAACGACGCAACGAAAGAAAGGAGAAAAGGAGCAATGTCAGAAAACCGAATGACAGGAACTTTTCACGTAGCGCAAATGAAAGCACCCGTAGAATAATGCGGGAAATTTGAAACAGCATCAATTAATTCTTTTTATTATATCTCTCTTGTTACAGTTAGTATTTTTTTTCTAAGGAAATGTTTTCAGGATAATAAAAGCCGACCATACTTACTTGTGGGTAATAAACTGGTATGGTCGGCTTTTTATATAATTGTTTATATATCCGTATTATTTCAGTGTCAGAGGTACTCCTTTATAGAAATCAAGAATCTTCGTACGGAATATATAGTCGTATTTGGCCTGAAGCTTTTCCGAGATTGCTTTCATCCAGCTTGTACGGCTTTCGTTGTATTCGGTGGCATTGGCCTTACCTTCTGCATATTTTTCTTTCATAAGGTTGAAAGATGCTTCTGCAGCCTCGTCGGCTGTCAAGCTGCTTTGGTATCTGCTTTCGGCGCCAAGTGCATTGTAATATGCTTGTTGTATTTCTTTGTATAAGGCTTTTTTGCTGTCTTCAAGTTGCCAGTTCAGGGTGTTCTGCTGTATTCTGGCACTTCTTACCTGGTTTCTTGTGCCGAAGCGGTTGAATATAGGAACACTAAGCTGGAAACCGAAATACTGGCTGAAATTGTCCCTTAACTGTGAACCGAATACAGGATTCTTCATGCCTGCTACCTTGTAATAGTTTGTACTAAGGCCGGCTCCGAAGCTTAATTGAGGGAAATAAGCGCTTTTGGCTATTTTCACTGACTTGGCGGCTCCTTCAAGACGGTATTGTGCCGCTTTAATTGATGGTTTGAACAGTATAGCCTGATTGTAAATGTCAGTAGGTGAGGTTATGCTGCTCATATACTCTTCCATCTCGGCTGTTGGAGACACAATGGAAAAGTTGTCCGGTGATGGAAGTTCCAGCAATTGGCTCAAATCCAGTAAAGCCAATTTGTAGTTGTTGTCTGCCTGTACAGCCGACAACTGGTCCTGTGCCACTCTGGATTTTGCTTCAAGCCATTCTGCTTCAGATGCCTTTCCGGTTTTGAAATACGCTTCCTTTTGCTCTAGCATTTCTTTGCTGAGTTCAACCTGTATGTGTGCCACCTGGGCAAGCTCGTCGTTGAAGAGTACTTGCAGATAGGCTGACGCAACCTGTATGCTGATGTCTTCTTTTGCTTTATTCAGGTCTTCGGTTGCAGCCTGCAGGTTAAGTTTTGCAAGGGCTATGTTGTTAGTTATCTTCAGTCCTGTGAAAAGCGGTATGCTTGTATTCAGGTTGAACGAGGTGTTCTGTGTGTTCAGGCTTTTGTAAGTGTTGTCGGCCTGGATGCTTCGTCCGAAGTTGAAAGAGTGCGATGCACTGCCGTTCAAGTCCGGCAATCTGCTCCATTTGGCTGTATTAAGCTCTACTTCGCTCTGCTCTTTTGACGCTTCCTGCTGTTTGATATTGAGATTGTTCTCTATGGCATGTCTGATGCATCTTTCTAGGTCCCATTTTTCCTGTGAGTATGCATTTGCCGATAGCAGAATCATCAAAGCCGAGGTTATGATTATGTTGTTCTTCATTTCAGTTTCCGATTAAACTGTTATACATTATTCTTTCTTTAGTCCGCGGACAAACTCGTTCTCTTTCAGTCCTGATTTTATCTCAACGTTAATTCCGTCGCTGACTCCGGTTATGACACTTTTACGCTCGAATTTCTGACCTGACACGCTGTCGGTGAGCAGGAACACGAAAGTAGAGTCTCCCTTGAATTCCAATGCGCTTTCGGGTATGCTGAGCACATCGTTTGCTCTCTGAAGTTCCATTTCGGCATTTGCACTATATCCTGAACGGATTGTAACACTGTCGGGCACTGTAATGGCAGCTTTGATTTCAAACTGGTTGGCTCCGTTGTTTTCCACGCTTTTAGGTGAAATGTATTCCAATGTTGCGTTGAACGACATATCCTGTAGCGCACCTAAAGTAATCTTTACAGGTATTCCTACGGTTATTTTTCCAACTTCTGTTTCGTCAACGTTTCCACGGAAAATGAGGTCGCCCATGTCGGCAACGGTTGCAATTGTCGTACCGTCATTGAAAGTGTTACTCATGATTACCGAGTTACCCACTTTAATAGGTACGTCAAGTATCAGTCCGTCGATAGTGGAACGTATCAGTGTGCTGCTGAATGAAGCACTGTTCTTGGTTATACCTTCCTTGATGATTTCCAGATTGTCCTTTGCTGCCTGTATCTCTTCGCGTGCCTGTTTGGTTGTGAGCAATGTCTTTTCATATTCTTCGCTGCTGACCAGTTTCTTTTCGTAAAGTTTTTCCATTCTTTCAAGGTCAATTTCTGCCTGGCGGCCATTCATCTCGGCCAGACGCACACGGCTTTCTGCAGAATTGAGCTGTCCCAATTCAGGAATAACTTTCACTTTGGCTATCACTTCTCCTTTTTTTACTGTTTCTCCGGCTTCTTTATATACTTCTGATATGATACCTGAAATCTGTGGCTTTATCTGTACCTCGTCTCTAGGTTCTATCTTTCCTGTAGCCACGGTTGTTTGTACGATGTTTGATTTTACTACTTTCAATACGTTGTATTCAACGTCTTTTGGCTGTGATTTCTGGTAAAGGAATACGAAAGTTCCGATGAACAGCAGTGCTATGACTACCATTATACCGATTCTGATAAATTTCTTCATATGATTTGTTTTTTTAAGTTTCCTGTTTTTATGTGTTATCTAGCTATAAATGACTGACAAATAACTCTTAATTTTTCATTATTAATTTTTAATTATAAATTGAACATCACTCATCCCTTATAGCCTCGATTGGTTTTATTGCCATTGCCCTGAAGGCAGGTGCCAGTCCGGCAAGCAGTCCTAATATAAGCAGTAAGACACAGGCCCCTATGGCTCCCCAGAAACTAATCTGGAAGTGTGCTGCCGAGGTAGGCGAGGAGAGTGCCTCTTCTACAATATTCAGAAGGAAAACGGCAAAAGATATTCCGCTCATACCTGCTATGATGGTAAGTACCATACTTTCTGTAAGAATCTGACTGAGGATGTCGTTAGGGCGTGCGCCTATCGCTCTGCGGATACCGATTTCAGTGGTTCTCTCTTTTACTGTGACCATCATTATATTGCTCACGCCAATAGCTCCAGCCAGCAGTGTACCCAGACCTACCATCCATCCCAGAACTTCTATGCCGGAGAACAGATTGTCCATCATTCCGAACATGGCTTCGGCATTTACGCTGATTACAGCCTGTTTATCGTCTGGATGTACATTATGTGCGCGCTTTATTACGGATTCCACTTTTTTCTGTACTTCGCTTACGGAGTATCCCTTCTTGACGGTAAAACTCAACATCTGGATTTTGTCTCCGAAATTATAGTTTTGCTGCATGGTTGAGAAGGGGATAATGATTGAGGTTTCTGCCTGTCCCTGAACAGACATGTTTCCGGCAGCCATGTTGACTCCTATCACCTGATAATATATACCGCTTACTTCGATATATTTTCCGCAAGGATTGCTTTTGTCGGGAAAAAGACTTTCGAAGATTCTGCTGCCTAGTACACATACTTTTCTTCGGTTTATAATATCCATATCGTTTATATATCGTCCCATGGATATTTGTGGCTCTTCTATCTTGGCATATATCGGATAAAGTCCTTTAAGAGTACCCGAGGTCTTATTCTCATTATATACCATGTCTATTCCCCATTTCGTTATGTTCGGGGTTACAACTTCTATTTCAGGAACACTTCGCCTTACTCTTTCCACGTCAGTGTTTGTGAGTTCCCAGAAACGTCCCTGCTGGAATCCTTTATAGGCTTTGCTTGTCTGGTTTGTACCCATAAAACCTGAGTTTGTTGCAAATCCTACAAACTGTTTTGCCATAAGGTCCTGCACACCCTTGGTTCCTCCCATAAGGGCCACAAGCATGAATATTCCCCAAAACACTCCGAAAGCCGTAAGCAGGCTTCGTGTCTTGTTTCTCGTTATGGTGAGGATTATCTCCTCGCATGTATCCAAATCAAATCGTCTCATAATCAGTCTGCTCTAAGTGCTTCAATCGGTCGTATCATTACAGCCTTTCTTGCAGGGAACAGTCCGGCAAGCGTTCCGGCTATTATCAGTGTAAGAGTGGCTTGTATGGCAATGCTTATATCGACAGTAGGATTTTCGAAGAAAGTCATTGAGAAGACTCCTGCATCCACCACTTGCTTGCCTGCTACTATATTCATGTATTCTGTGGTGGCAATTCCCGCAACCATGCCTATATATCCGAAGAATGTTGTAATTACTACGCTTTCGGATATGATGAGCCAAAGAATGGAAGAAGGCTTTGCCCCGAGTGCTTTTCTTATTCCGAACTCGTGTGTTCTTTCTCTGACCGTAATAAGCATGATATTGCTTACACCTACGATTCCGCTAAGCAGAGTGAAAATACCTACTACCCATATCGAGATTTTTAGGATATTGGTTGCCGACTGCTGTTGCAGATATTGTGTAAATCTGTTCCAGATCCATATCGCGCTGTCATCGTCGGGAGCAAAATTGTTGTTCTTGCCTATTGCAGCGCGGTATTCTTTTTCAAATTTATCGTTTGTAGCCTGGTCTGTAAGATTTTTTGTGGCAAATATTATATTGTCGATACTGTCACCTTTGCTGTATATCAGCTGTAGTGAGGTGAATGGAATAAGCGCGCTTGGTGAGAAACTGTTCTGGTCGGAATATATACCTATTACTTGATACATGACACCTTGTGATGTGATATATTTGCCTATTCCTTCAGTGTGTGGAAACAGTATGTCGTATGTCTTCTGGTGAAGTACGATAACTTTTCGCATTTCATCCATATCACGCTTGTTGATAAATCTTCCCCTGACAAGTTTCATCGGTTCCATCTCCGTGTGGTTCGGGAATACACCGTCTATGGTGATGCTGACATTTTCTTTGCCGTATGTCAGTATTCCGCTGTGACTTGTTGTGGCTCCTACTGTGGTGATGTTGTCTTTAAATCTTTTTGACGTGATTTTCATATCGCTTTCGTTAAGCGATATGTTTCTGCCTTCGTTCAATCCGTTGAACGCTTTTGATGTAAATCCCGGATAAATCTTCATGGAATTCATCTTCATGTCAGCCGACTGGTTTTCGAAAGCATGGATAAGTCCGTTTCCGGCCCCCAAAAGGACAATAAGCATATATATTCCCCAAGCTACGGCAAATCCTGTGAGTGCCGTACGAAGCTTGTTGCGCATTATTGTACCGTATATTTCCTGAATAAGATCTGTCATTTCCCTATGTGTTATTTCATAAATCCGTTTTTCCCGAACGGTGATGCGTTATGATCGATATTGTCTTCTATCTTTTCTATAATACCGTCTTTTATATGGATTATCTTGTTTGTCTGGTTGGCTACACCGCTTTCGTGTGTCACTATAATGATTGTAAGGCCTTCTTTTTCGTGCAGCTCTTTAAGGATATTCATTACTTCTACCGAGGTCTTGCTGTCAAGCGCTCCTGTAGGTTCGTCCGCCAGGATTATTTCTGGTTTTGAAATCAGAGCTCTTGCTATTGCCACTCTCTGTTTTTGTCCTCCTGACAGTTCGTTTGGCATGTGGTGTGCCCATTCCTTCAGGCCGAGCTTGTCAAGATATTCCATTGCAAGCTCGTTTCTTTTCTTTCTGCCTACTCCCTGATAATATAGGGGCAGGGCTACATTTTCCATTGCATTCTTGAACGAGATTAGGTTGAAGGATTGGAATATGAAACCTATCATCCTGTTTCTATATTCGGCTGCTTTTGTCTCGCTGAGGTTTTTTATCAATACACCGTTTAAAGTGTATTCTCCGGTATCGTAATTATCGAGTATCCCCAATATATTAAGTAATGTGGACTTTCCGGAACCGGATGCTCCCATTATAGAAACGAATTCCCCTTTTTCTATATCCAGATTTATACCTTTCAGGACATGTAACGGCGCACCGTTGTGATATGTCTTGTTTATGTCTTTCAGATGAATCATTTTGCCAGTTGATTAATAAATTCGCGGCTAAATTAGGAAAAAACTTATAGATTCGTATTAATATTTATTTGAAAAATTTGTGAGATTATTGTCTATTGTATATTTTTGTCTCAATAATTAACCCTAAACAATAAATGTCATGACTGTAAATATGGAAAAACCCTATGTGGTTGGTATGGACATCGGCGGTACAAATACCGTTTTCGGTGTAGTTGATTCTCGTGGAAACGTTTTGGCTTCCGATTCAATCAAGACTCAGGAACATGAGGAAATAGATGAATACGTTGATGCAGTGTGCAAAAAACTTATTCCTTTGTTGCAGCAGTTCGGTGGAGCTGAAAAGTTCAAGGGAATGGGTGTTGGTGCGCCTAACGGAAACTATTATAAAGGAACAATTGAATTCGCTCCAAATCTTCCTTGGAAGGGAGTTATTCCTTTGGCAGCAATGTTTGAAGATAAGTTGGGAATACCTACAGCTCTTACAAACGATGCCAATGCAGCTGCAATCGGTGAAATGACATACGGAGCTGCACGCGGATTGAGAGATTTCATAATGATTACACTTGGAACAGGTGTTGGTAGTGGTATCGTTGTAAACGGACAGTTGGTTTACGGTCACGACGGTTTTGCAGGTGAGCTAGGTCACGTGGTAGTAGAACGTGACGGTCGTATTTGCGGTTGCGGACGTAAAGGTTGTCTTGAAACATACTGCTCGGCTACCGGTGTTGCACGTACTGCACGCGAATTCCTGGTTGCACGTTCAGAACCAAGTTTGCTTAGAGAGATTCCTGCAGAAGAAATCGTATCAAAGGATGTTTACGATGCAGCTATCAAAGGTGACAAGCTTGCTTTGGAAATATTTGAATATACAGGAACAATTTTGGGTAGAGCATTGGCTGATTTTATCGCGTTCTCAAGTCCGGAAGCAATTATTCTGTTTGGAGGTCTTGCCAAATCAGGTGATCTTATCATGAAACCTATACAGAAGGCTATGGATGAAAACGTTCTTAAGATATATGCCGGTAAGACTAAACTGTTGCTTTCACAGCTTAAAGATGCAGATGCTGCCGTTTTGGGTGCAAGTGCATTAGGTTGGGAAGTGAAGGAAGATTAATCTTTAAGTAATATATACATAAAAAAAACTCATCAGGTGTTTGGTATGATACCTGATGAGTTTTTTTATGTATATATCCGATTATTTCTTCTTATACTTTTTCCATATGTATGGCCGTAATACATAGTAACTGAAAATGCTGCCCAGTATTACACCTGTGATGTTGGCTGCAAAATCCAGCCAGTCGCCACCTCTTGTCTCTGTCAGTGTGGCTTGACCTATTTCTATGAGTCCGCTCATGATAATAGGGCATATAATTCCCCCTATTATAAGATGTCTTTTTATCAAAGGAAAATGTTGCCTTATATGTTCAGACCATAGAATGACTGTAAGTCCTCCGTACATACAGATGTGTACTATCTTATCGAGATTCTTTATCTCGTTCAGTGACGTTTGCGGAGGTTTGAAGAACGACAAATAAAGTATTGCCGCTATCACCAGAATAGATAATGGATAACGCTTTAAATATGTAATCATGTTATAAATATTAATTTTCCCGCCAAAAATATGATATTTTTTGTACATTTGTGCCGCTAAACAGTTCTATTTATTATTTAATATGTTTTTTTATGCAACATAATCACGACAGAGTTAGTTTTGGAAGTAAATTGGGTGCGATATTGGCGGCGGCAGGTTCAGCAGTGGGATTGGGTAATATATGGCGTTTCCCTTACGAAGCGGGTAATCATGGTGGTGCTGCTTTTATCCTTATATATTTGGGATGTATCTTCATATTCGGTTTGCCGATAATGGTAGCCGAATTCACTATCGGGCGTAGTGCCAAAGCGAGTACCGGAGGATCTTTCAGTGTTCTTGCCCCCGGCACAAACTGGAAATGGGTGGGATATTTGGGTGTTCTTACCGGTTTCCTTATCTTGGGATATTATTCGGTTGTGGCAGGATGGACGTTGGAATATCTGCTTCAGTCGGCTATAGGAGGTTTCGAAGGAAAGGATGCCAACGGCTTTATAGCTATGTTCAATGAGTTTTCGTCCGATCCGTTACGTCCTATCATATGGTTAACGGTTTTCATGCTGCTTACACATATTGTAATTGTCAAGGGTGTGAAAGACGGAATAGAGCGTTCGTCAAAGGTTATGATGCCTGTCCTTTTCATTCTTGTAGTTCTTCTAGCAATATGTTCTGTCACTTTGCCTGGAGCTGAAAGGGGTATAGAATTCCTTTTTAAACCGGATTTCAGTAAGGTTACTCCTGAAGTATTCTTGGGAGCTATGGGGCAGGCTTTCTTTTCGATGAGTCTTGGTATGGGATGTCTGTCAACCTATGCATCATATTTTGGAAAGGAAACAAGATTGGGGCATACGGCGATGAGTGTCGGAATAATTGATACGTTCGTGGCAATACTTGCCGGTATAATTATATTTCCGGCAGCTTTTTCTGTTGGAATAAACCCTGGTTCCGGTCCTTCATTGATATTTATAACATTGCCAAATGTGTTCCAGCAGGCATTTTCCGCAGTGCCGTTATTGGCTGTGGTATGTGCTATGGCATTCTATCTTCTTCTAGCTTTGGCCGCGCTTACTTCAACGATTTCACTTCACGAGGTTTCTACTGCCTTTCTCCACGAAAAGTTCGGACTTACACGTGGAAGGGCTGCGACCATCGTGTCTTTGGGTTGTTGGTCTATAGGTGTCGTTTCATCGCTTGCACTGGGAGAATGGAGCGGATTCAAGATTGCTGGTATGAACTTCTTTGATGCCTTGGATTATTTTACAGCAAAAATCATGTTGCCTGTTTCCGGTATGTTGTCTGCTATCTTTGTCGGATGGGTACTAAACAAAGCTATCGTAAAAGGTGAGGTTACAAATTATGGCGCGTTGAAGTCAACTTATTATCCTCTTTATATTTTCATTTTGAAGTTTATCGCTCCGGTCGGTATAATGCTTATTTTTCTTAATGAGTTGGGACTTTTCTAAAAAGCATTATATATGTGGAAGGATTGGTTCTTTTATTCTCGCGGACAGCGTAGGGCAATAATATTTTTATTGTTGGTTCTTATTCTGCTGATATGTATTTTGGCGAGCGAAAATATAGGGAATAACAGGACTGAAATTGCGATTGAGCCGTTAATAATTGCCGATTCTTTGTATGTCAGGATTGATAATGACAAGCGTAATCGTGACAATTACAGAAGATATAAAGATAAAGAGCCTGTATATAAGAAGAAAAAAAAGCAGTCTTCTGATTTTTCCTATGAGCATAAGAAGGAAGAGAATAAAGAGATAAAGAAATATCCTAAACAGGAGAAATTCAATGCAGGAATCATAATTGATGTAAATACGGCCGATACGTCAATATTGAAGAAAATTCCTGGCATAGGAAGTGTCATTTCAAGAAATATTGTGAACTATAGGAACCGTTTGGGAGGGTTTTACAATACCGCTCAATTACTAGAAGTACAGTATGTTGATTCTACATTGCTGAAATGGTTTGAAGTCAAGTCAGATGTTTTCCGTAAAATCAGAATCAATAAAGCCGGAATAGATGAATTGCGTTCGCATCCGTATATGGATTTCTATAAGGCCAAAGCTATTATTGATTTCAGACGTAAGAGAGGTTCTATAGATGGTATGTCTCAGATATCAATGTTCGGGGAATTTTCGGAAGAAGATATAGATAAGCTAAGTCATTATTTTTCGTTTGAATAGGGAGTTAGCAGTTCTTTTCCATTATATGTTATCAGCCGTTTGGTAACTGTCCGGTTGAACATTCACCTGACAATTTCCAAACGGCTGATAAATATTTTTAAACTATTGTGGCTGTACAGTTTATTTTTCTACTGTATATCCGGCAGATTTTGCTATAAGTGCAGGAATTTGTGTGTTGTCCAATCTTCCGCTGAAGTTTTCAGCTCCGGCTCCGATTGCAAATACAGGAACATATCCGGCAGAGTGTCCTCCACTAGTCCATCCTATAAGAGCAATCTCGCTTATTATGCGTTTAGCCTCTGCGGCAAGAGCTTCATCGCGTGCATACTCACTTTTTTCCATTTTGGCATTCTGACCCTTCAATGTGTTTTCGTAAACATTTACCAGGCGTTTTTCCTGTTCCTCTGAAAGCTTTATTTCATCCCAAAAACCGAAGTTCTCTTTCAAGGCTGTCTTTACTGATTCCCATGGAACATTATTCTTATATTTCTTACGCAGTGTATTCAGTACTTTGGTAAATCCGCTTTCGCTCATTTTCTGGTTATCCAGTGCTTTCAGGTTAAGTCTGTATTCTCCTGTACCTAATACTATACCACCGGTTTCATGGTCGGCTGTTACCACAATAAGTGTTTCGTCAGGATGTTGTTTGTAGAATTCGTATGCTTGCCTGATAGCCTTGTCCAAATCCTGCACTTCGCGGAAAGCAGTTGCTGCATCGTTGCTGTGGCATGCCCAGTCTATTTTTCCGCCTTCCACCATCAGGAAGAAACCTTTACTTAAATCTTTTGAAAGGAAATCTATGGCAGAGCGTGTAATTTCTTCAAGTGAAAGGTCTTTCTCTGTTCTGTCTATAGCATATGGAATGGCACTTCTGTCTTTTGATGAGGCTTCTTCACTTTGGAAAAGAACCATCTTGTCGGCTTTAGCGCTTTTCTTGGTATAGTCATTATAACCTCTGGCGATGGAATAACCGTATTCGTCAGCCATCTTGTAAAGGTTCTTTGCGCTTTTGTCTTTCTTATTGTCCGGTTCCATAAAATCTGAACCTGCGTAGAAATCAAATCCTGCAGCATAAAGATCGGCACCAATGTTGTAATAGCTTTCGCGTCCTGCTTCGTGGGCATAGAATGCAGCCGGAGTTGCATGATCGACGCTGACACTTGTTGCTACTCCAACTTTACGTCCGCTGTTTTTTGCCCATACGGCAACACTGTTTACAGGAGTTTCAAGGTCTTTCAATACACCGATAGCACCGTTTTTTGTCTTGTTGCCTGTAGCCAATGCAGTACCTGCTGCGGCAGAATCGGTAACTCCGTTTGTTGCGGAGAAAGTGGTTGCGACCGTAGATACCGGAAATTGAGTGAAACACAAAGGTTCGATGGCTATTTCGCCTTTCATTTCACCCTGGAAAAGTTCTGTTCCCTGTACCTGGTTTACACCCATACCGTCGCCGATAAAATAAAACACATATTTAGCCTGCTGTGCAAAGCTCCAGTTGCACGAAAGTAATACGAGAGCAAATAATAAATGGAATTTTTTCATTGTTGTTTGGTTTTTGATTTGTGCAAAAATAAGAAAATATTGTGTTTTAGCTTTAGTTTAATCTTTTTTCACGTTTAAATAATGGATAAAATCCGTTTTTGAAAGTTTAGATATTACAAATAAATTAATTATGATTATGTCTAAAGTCTTTTATCTGGTATCATTGCCTCTGATTTTTTGTTCATGTAAAAATGAATTGCCATTAAATGATGATATGTCTGTAAAATTATTTGTTGAAGTAGGGAACTCTCCATTTTCAAGAACGGTAACTTCAGTTGACGGAAGTGTTGATTTCCGTGAAAATGATATTACAGGCATGTTTATAGAGAATATTGATAATCCTGTTGAGTGGACATACAGGAATGGCAATTGGGCTACGGAAAACAGTATGATGTGGGAGAACCGTACTGATGATTTTGAGTTCCTGGCATATTATCCGTGTGTACAAACCGATAATGTATTGCGCTCTTCTGTCCCTATGCCTGACCTGTCCGTACAGTCAGGTAATATATCTGATATCGGCGAAAAAGACTTTCTGGTAGGAAAATGTGTTACTTCTTATGCTGATAATAACGGAATTGTATCTTTCAGTGGGGAAAATTCTTTTGTACACGTTTATTCTCTGTTGCATCTGAGTGTCATCAATGACGACCAGTCACAGTCATTTTCCATGAAAGAGTGTAGCTTTTCCGGTGAGGGTATAGTTACTCCTCATGTCTATTCATTCGATACATCATCTGAAGGAATGAAGAAAAGTGGATCTGATGACATCTCAGTATTACAGATTAATGATTTGTCTTCTTTGTCGGCTGTTACGGTACTTATAAACCCTATCACACTGCAAACTCCTCTTAGATTTACATTGAGATATATTTCCGGCGACAAAGAATACGAGGCTTCAGCCAATTTAGGTAATAATTTTGCAGGTGGAAGTTTCAGTAAAATTACATTGAGGGTTATTGACGGTAAACTGGTGATGACAGGTAATGAAGTAACGGATTGGAATGTCATAACGTTGGATGAAGTAATATTAAATGGGGCTTCGGTGTAATATAATGTCATTATTTTGTAATACATAAAGAAATTTCTTGTAATTTTGCACTTTCAAAATCATTTAGAAACTCTTTTAATTATTAGTTGCACGTATGAAAGCACTGAAGGAACGGATATTGCGCGACGGAAAATGTTTTGAAGGTGGTATCCTTAAAGTTGATAACTTTATCAATCATCAGATGGACCCTATTCTGATGAAATCCATGGCGGTGGAATTTGTAAGGCGTTTTGCCAGTACCAAAATTAACAAAGTGCTGACTATCGAAGCAAGTGGTATCGCTCCTGCCATCATGGTGGGCTATTTGCTTGAACTTCCCGTAGTCTTCGCAAAGAAAAAGAAACCAAGCACAATGGAGAATATGCTCACCACTACTGTTTATTCTTTTACTAAAGACAGAAATTATGATGTATGCGTAAGCAGCGACTATCTGTGTCCTGGTGATAAAGTGCTTTTCATTGACGATTTCCTTGCCAACGGTAATGCTGCCAAGGGTATAATAGACTTGGTTAACAAGGCGGGAGCTGAATTGGTAGGTATGGGATTCCTGATTGAGAAATCATTCCAACACGGAGGCGAACAGCTCAGAAACATGGGGGTACATGTAGAGTCACTCGCCATCATTGAAAGTCTTGACGACTGTAAGATTGTTCTTAAAGAAGAATAAAAACTCATAAACTCAAAAACTCAAATCAACAAATGGAAAATGAACAGAATGTAGCCCCAGGCGAGGGGCTGATTTACGGACTTAACGACCGCCCACCTTTGAAGGATACCATTTTTGCGGCCTTGCAACACTTGCTGGCTATTTTCGTGGCAATCATCACTCCTCCGCTTATCATAGCAGGAGCGTTGGGACTTGACATCGAAACTACCGGTTTCCTTGTTTCCATGGCACTTTTCGCGTCTGGTATTTCTACTTTCATACAGTGCAGAAAGGTAGGACCTATCGGTTGCGGACTTTTATGTATTCAGGGAACAAGTTTCTCTTTTATCGGTCCTATCATTTCAGCCGGACTGACAGGAGGATTGAGTTCTATATTCGGAGCAACTATTGCTGCTTCTACTGTCGAGATGCTTATCAGCCGCGTGCTTAAATATACACGCAAGATTATCACTCCGCTAGTGTCGGGTATCGTTGTTACACTTATCGGTATGAGCCTTATCAAAGTAGGTATATCTGCTTGTGGAGGTGGTGTAACGGCACAGAATGACGGTACTTTCGGAGCGTTCCAGCACGTTGGTCTGGCAGCTTTGGTACTTGTGCTTATCATTATTTTCAACCGTAGTTCGAACCGCTATCTCCGCATGAGTTCCATCGTTATAGGTCTTCTGGTGGGATATGTCGTAGCCTGGGCTTTGGGTATGGTAGATTTCTCGTCTGTGCAGAGCTATGGAGGTTTCAATATTCCTATACCTTTCAAATATGGTATCTCGTTCGATATCTCTGCCATCATCGGTCTGGGACTTGTCTATCTTATCACAGCCATTGAGGCATATGGCGATGTGACTGCCAATTCGCTTATTTCAGGCGAGCCTGTAGAAGGAGAGAAGTTTGTAAAACGTGCTTCGGGAGGTATCCTTGCCGATGGTTTCAACTCTATGCTTGCAGGTATCTTCAACTCTTTCCCTAACTCGATTTTCGCACAGAACAACGGTATGATACAGCTTACCGGTGTAGCCAGCCGCTATGTGGGATATTTCATTGCCGGCTTCCTTATCCTGCTCGGTCTGTTCCCAGCGGTAGGACTTGTGTTCTCGCTTATGCCTGAGCCGGTACTTGGAGGTGCCACTCTGCTGATGTTCGGTACTGTGGCAGCTGCCGGAATACGTATTATCGCTTCTCAGAAGATTGACAGAAAGGCTACTTTGGTAATGGCATTGAGTTTCTCTTTCGGTCTTAGTGTTGAGCTTGTTCCGGAGATACTTTCTCAGTTGCCTGAAACTGTAAAGAACATATTCTCGTCAGGTATCACTACAGGTGGTCTTACAGCTATTCTGGCTAATATTCTTATCAGAATAAAGGAATAACATTGTTTTAATATCAAAATAAGGGCGATGGCTGTCTTGTTTGTGGACGGCCATCGCCTTTTTTATGTTTTGTCGCAGTTGGCGTTACACGTTCGTGTTACACCCGTTACACGTTCGTGTTACGCTCGTTGCACGTTTGTGTTCCGCCCGTTACACGTTCGTGTTACGCCAATTATGTCAGAGAATTTCATCAAGGGTGTCCATTATTTTCACGTGAGGATACATTTCAAGTTCATATCGAGTGGTCATCCCGTGCAGTACACCTGCGAAATCAGCTCCGGCGTTGCGTGCCGTCTCCGCATCTACGGTGCTGTCGCCGCAATACAGGACATCTGCTGTTTCTAATCCCAGATGACCTATGGCGAACATCAATCCCTCGGGCGAAGGCTTTGGAGTTTTTACATCCTCTCCGCCTACGATTATGTCAAGAAATCCTTCAGGCAGTTTCGTTTCCAACAGTTCCATTATTCTGTATCTGTACTTTGTAGAGATTATTCCGATTTTTGCTCCTCTTTCCTTCAGGCGTGAGAGCACATCGAGTGTTTCCGGAAACAAAACTGTGTTTGCTGTCATTAGTTTGTCGGCTTGTGTCACATATTCTTTGCGGTAGGCGGCCAGAGTTTCTTTATCGTCTATGCCTGTAAGTATAGTAAATGATTCCTCAAGAGTTTTTCCTATGGTACGCTTTATGGCTTCGTCGCTGATGCCTTCATGTCCGTGCGTGGCGAGTACATTTCTGAAACACATAACTATGCCGCGTGACGAGTCGGCGAGTGTATAGTCGAAATCGAAAAGATAAGCCTTGTAAGTTTTCTGTATCATTTGGTTATAAGTTTTTATTTCGCGTAAAGGTAATGCATAATGAGGGTTATCCAAAGTAAAACATGTTTTTTGTTTTCAGATTGTAGTTTGAGCGATTTTTTTTGTAACCTTTATACCTTCATGCTTATGCATATTTTCTGAATTTTTTGTACTTTTGTTCCGCTTAAACTAATTTAATTGTTTTAAAAGAATGGGAGGTTTTTTTGGTACAGTCTCTAAGGCTGAATGTGTGACCGATTTGTTTTACGGCACAGACTATAATTCTCACCTTGGCACAAAGCGTGCCGGAATGGCTACTTACTCTGCCGGTGAGGGTTTCATGCGCGCTATCCACAGTTTGGAAAGTTCTTATTTCCGCACTAAGTTCGAATCAGAGTTGCCGCAATTTAAAGGAAATGCAGGTATTGGAGTTATAAGCGATACCGATCCGCAGCCTATTATGATAAACTCTCACTTGGGCAAGTTCGCTATAGTGACAGTGGCAAAAATCAATAATGAAGAGGAGTTGGTAAATGAGCTTCTTTCATCGAACATGCATCTGTCGGAAATGAGTATGGGCAAAACCAATCAGACGGAACTTGTAGCATTGCTTATTGTTCAGGGAAAGGATTTCGTGGATGGTATAGAGAATGTATTCAACAAGATAAAAGGTTCTTGCTCAATGCTTATTCTTACTGAAGATGGCATAATCGTTGCACGCGACAAGTGGGGACGTACTCCGATTATCATAGGTAAGAAGAATGGTGCATATGCTGCAACTAGCGAGTCGAGCAGTTTGCCAAACCTTGATTTTGAAATAGAAAAATATGTCGGCCCGGGAGAGATTATCCGTATGCGCGCCGATGGATTGGAGCAGATGCGTAAACCTAATGACAAAATGCAGATCTGCTCTTTTTTGTGGGTTTACTATGGTTTCCCTGTTTCTTCATACGAAGGAAGGAATGTAGAGGAAGTTCGTTTTATGTCCGGTTACAAGATGGGACAGACTGACGATTCTGAAGTGGACTGCGCTTGCGGTATTCCTGACTCCGGTGTAGGTATGGCGCTGGGTTATGCCGAAGGAAAAGGTATTCCTTATCATCGTGCAATAGCAAAATATACTCCTACTTGGCCTCGCAGCTTTACTCCTAGCAATCAGAGTATGCGTTCGCTTGTGGCAAAGATGAAACTTATACCTAACCGCTCTATGCTTCAGGGTAAGAGACTGTTGTTCTGCGATGACTCTATTGTACGTGGTACCCAACTTCGCGATAATGTGAATATTCTCTATGATTACGGAGCAAAAGAGGTACACATGCGTATAGCTTGTCCGCCGCTTATTTACGGATGTCCGTTTATCGGTTTCACTTCGTCAAAGAGTGACATGGAACTTATCACACGCCGTATTATCAAGGAAATAGAAGGTGATGAGAATGCTAAACTTGACAAGTATGCTACTACTGATTCTCCTGAGTATAAGGAACTGGTGGAGCGCATCAGGTCTCGTTTCGGACTGACTTCGCTGAAGTTCAATACCCTTGAAACTTTGATTGAGGCTATCGGACTTCCTAAGTGTAAGGTTTGTACACACTGTTTCGACGGTTCAAGCTGTTTCTGATATAAATAAGACATATATAAAAAAACTCCGCAGGTCATCGTACCTTGCGGAGTTTTTTAGTATATGAAATGTTTTATCAGAATGCTTCTGTCATATTTATATAGAATAGGTTCTGTTTGTTTACGAAGTCCCTACCTATATCAAGTCTGAAGTTCATACGTGGCTGTACTTCTATTCTCAGACCGACACCTGCGTTGGGCAGTACACCTTCGATCTTGCCTGGATTCGGTCCCATAAAACCGGCGCCTCCCCATACTACGTATCCTAAGCGGTTAGCTACTTTCTTCCACCAGTTACTTCTGTCGGTATTGAACATCTGTCTGTATTCCAGTATTGCAAGATGTGATGACTTGTCGCGGAACTGTCCCATATAGTAGCCTCTGAGGTCGAACGGAGTACCGCTAAGCACATACTTGTTCAGAGGTATATTATTGCCGAATACGTTTTTGCTCTGTACTGTCCATGCCAGGACTTTTCTTTTGCCTACCGACTTGTACTGGCGGTAGTCGAATTCCAAACGGTAGTAATTGTCATCGCCACCTAACCATTTCTGATACATTACACCGCGGAAATCAAAATACAGACCTTTAAACGGATTGGCTGGAATGTCGCGTGTGTCGTAACTTAACAGGAATCCCAGACCGGAACTGAAATTGCTGTATCCGTCGGCAGTACCTCCGGCCTTTATGTAATTCTTGTCTTGTGTTATACCTTCAGCCACATTCATCATGTGGTCGTAGTTCAAGTCAATCTGCGGACCGGCAAAAAAATTTGTTTCTTTTATACGGAAAAGGAACCATGGGTTAACCTGTATTCCGCTGTATTTGTATTGGCTGGTTTCTTTGCCTCGGATGTAATTCTTGTTGGTGGTATATCCCACTCCGTAATAGTTCTCCTGTGTGTTCTTGTAGATGAATTGTCCGAAGATACGGAATTTATCGTTCTTGAAGAACAATTGTGGTTTTACCACTATATTAAGTCCACCTTTGAACATCAGTGCTACGGAAGCAGGAACTACCGAACGCTTCATGGTGCTGTCCTTTGGATTCATGCTGAAAGTTACCAGAGCGCTACCACCTACCAATAAACCGAAATCAGGGGTATAGCTCGGACCGCCAAGAATATTATAATGTACGTTTCGTTGGGCTTTTTTTTGTCTTTTGAGTTCTTTTTTGCTTAGAACGACTGTTGTATCGCCGGCAATAGGAATACCTTGTTTTACAATCTCTGCTTCTTGTCCTAAAGTTTTCACTGGAAGCGCTGTCAGACACGCTATGAGTAATAATGTAGGATATAATTTCATTCTATCTATTATATATATTTTGGTGCAAAATTACGAAACTTACTCAATAGTTTGATGTTCTTTTGATAATACTTTTTGGTTTTTATGATGTATTTCCTTTTAAATGAGTTTCCGAGTATGAAAAATTACCAAAAAAAGGATATGTAGTTTTGTTATTAGAAACCATTTATTTAACTTTACATCAATCAATAATTTAACATATAAAAAACATGACAGTAATAGACAGATTTTTAAAGTATGTGACTTTTGATACCCAGTCGGACGAGAATACAGGCGTTACTCCAAGTACCGCAAAGCAGATGGTTTTTGCGAAATATCTGCAGCAGGAACTTCAGGAACTTGGACTTGAAGAAATCTCCCTTGATGAAAACGGATATTTGTTTGCCACCTTGCCGGCAAATATAGACAGACCTGTTCCGGTGGTAGGATTTATCGCCCACATGGATACAAGTCCTGATATGAGCGGTGCTAACGTCAAACCTCGTATAGTAGAGAATTATGACGGAACTGATATAGTATTATGCAATAAGGAAAATATTGTTCTTTCCCCTTCGCAGTTCCCTGAATTGCTTGACCATAAGGGTGAAGACCTTATTGTGACCGATGGTCATACTCTTCTTGGTGCCGACGACAAGGCTGGTATCGCCGAGATAGTTTCTGCTATGGCATATCTGAAAGAACATCCCGAAATCAAGCATGGAAAGATCAGAATAGGTTTCAACCCTGATGAGGAAATCGGTTTGGGAGCACATAAATTCGATGTACAGAAGTTCGGTGCCAAATGGGCCTATACAATGGACGGAGGCGAAGTGGGCGAACTTGAATTTGAGAATTTCAATGCCGCAGCCGCAAAAATAGTGATAAAAGGAAGAAATGTTCATCCGGGTTATGCGAAAAACAAGATGATAAATTCAATGCTTGTAGCAAATGAGTTTATGTCTATGCTACCGGCTGATGAGACTCCGGCCACAACCGAAGGTTACGAAGGTTTCTATCACCTGGTAGGCATGAAGGGCGAGGTAGAGCAGTCGGAACTTTCATATATCATCCGCGATCATGACAGGGAAAAATTTGAAAGCAGAAAGGCTTTCGTTGCCGATTGTGCAAGCAGGATCAACGCCAAATATGGCAGTGAAATTGTTGCAGTGGAACTTAAAGACCAGTATTACAACATGCGTCAGGAGGTGGAACCGCTGATGCACATCATTGACATTGCATTCGGTGCGATGAAAGAGGCCGGAGTAGAGCCTAAGGTCAAGGCTATACGAGGAGGTACTGACGGTGCGCAACTGTCGTTCAAGGGATTGCCTTGTCCTAATATCTTTGCGGGAGGATTGAATTTCCACGGAAGATACGAGTTTGTTCCTGTTCAGTCTATAGAAAAGGCTGTAAAGGTAATAGTGAAAATTGCGGAACTGACAGCAAACAGATATTGATTATTGTAATAGTTTGTGAGTTTGTAAGTTTTTAAGTTGGTAATAACAAACTTATAAACTTATAATCTCATAAACTAATAAACTCACAAACTTTAAACTTATACTTATGAAAACTACTCCATTTACAGAGAAGCATATAGCTCTTGGAGCTAAGATGCATGAATTCGCAGGTTACAATATGCCGATTGAATATTCAGGAATTATCGAAGAACACCTGACGGTGTGTCAGGGTGTGGGAGTCTTTGATGTTTCGCATATGGGAGAATTCTGGGTAAAGGGACCATCTGCGCTTGAATTCATTCAGCTGGTTACCTCGAACAATGCTGCAGTACTTACTCCGGGAAAAATTCAATATTCATGTTTCCCTAATGAAGATGGCGGAATAGTAGATGACCTATTGGTTTATGCATACGAGCCCGACAAATATATGCTTGTGGTGAATGCGGCAAATATAGAAAAGGACTGGAACTGGTGCGTTTCGCATAACACAGTCGGTGCAGAACTGGAAAATTCGTCCGACAATATCGGACAGCTCGCTATACAGGGACCTAAAGCCATTGATACATTGCAGAAGCTAACAGATATTGTTCTGGCTGATATTCCTTATTATACTTTTAAGGTTGGCGAACTTGCCGGTGTGAAAAATGTCATTATATCCAACACAGGATATACCGGTGCGGGAGGTTTCGAACTATATTTCTATCCGCAGGATGCAGAGAAAATCTGGAATGCAGTGTTCGAGGCAGGCGAGGAGTTCGGCATCAAACCAATAGGCTTGGGAGCCCGCGATACTTTGAGACTCGAAATGGGATTCTGTCTGTATGGTAACGATATAGACGATACGACTTCGCCTATAGAAGCTGGGCTGGGATGGATAACAAAGTTTGTTGACGGAAAGAACTTTACAAACCGTGCCGCACTTGAGAAGCAAAAGGCAGAAGGCGTTTCACGCAAGCTTGTAGGTTTTGAGATGATAGACAGAGGTATTCCGAGACACGGTTATCCTCTTACTGATATGGATGGAAACGTTATCGGTAATGTTACATCTGGAACAATGTCGCCAACACGTAAGATAGGTATAGGCATGGGATATGTCAAAACTGAATTTTCCAAGCCGGGAACAGAAATATGTCTGGACAATCGTGGCAGAAAACTTAAAGCCATAGTAGTCAAACCTCCTTTCAGAAAATAAAAATATTGTCTTTTTGATATTATAAAGCGGAAGTTTATGTGATATTTTACATAGACTTCCGCTTTTGCTATTATTTTATTTAGTAATTTTGCGGTTGTAATAACTATTTATAACGATTATGTCTCATTTGGCTCCTTTAATAAGCGATTTGGCCCTGATATTGATATGTGCCGGTATAATGACCCTTGTGTTCAAGAAACTGAAACAGCCATTGGTGCTGGGGTATATAGTTGCCGGATTTTTGGCCAGTCCGCATTTCACTTTTACTCCTTCCGTAACTGATGCCGACAGTATAAAGACCTGGTCGGATATAGGTGTGATATTCCTTTTGTTTGCCCTTGGTCTTGATTTCAGTTTCAAGAAACTGATGAAAGTCGGGGGGGCGGCAGTTATTTCGGCATGCACCATTATCCTGTGTATGATAGCGGTGGGAATATTCGTAGGTTGGACCTTCGGATGGAAGCAGATGGACTGTATCTATCTGGGAGGTATGCTTGCCATGTCATCTACCACCATTATATATAAAGCATTTGATGATTTGGGCATCAGGCAGCAGAAATTCACAGGACTTGTGTTGAGTATTCTTATTATTGAAGATATTCTTGCCATCGTACTTATGGTTATGCTTTCCACAATGGCTGTGAGCAAGAATTTCGAAGGAATGGAGATGGTAGGTAGTATCCTGAAACTGGTGTTCTTCCTTATCTTGTGGTTCGTGGTCGGCATGTATCTCATTCCTACATTCCTCAAGCGCTCGCGTAAGCTGATGAGTGACGAGACACTTCTGATATTCTCCTTGGGCATGTGTTTCGGAATGGTGGTCCTGGCTGCCAAGGTGGGATTCTCTCCGGCATTCGGAGCTTTCATTATGGGTTCCATACTTGCCGAGACACTCGATTCGGAGCGTATTGAAAAGCTGGTTGCCCCTGTAAAGGACTTGTTCGGTGCCATATTCTTCGTGTCTGTGGGTATGATGGTCGATCCTAATCTGATAGTTGAGTATATATGGCCTATTGTAGCCATAATAGTGGCAATCCTACTAGGACAGACCATATTCGGTACAGGCGGTGTGCTGCTTTCCGGGCAGTCGCTCAAGACCTCCATGCAGTGCGGTTTCAGTCTGACACAGATAGGTGAGTTCGCGTTTATCATAGCGTCGCTTGGTGTAAGTCTGAACGTGACCAGCGATTTTCTGTATCCGATAGTCGTTGCGGTGTCTGTAATAACCACGTTCCTTACACCTTATATGATCCGTCTTTCTGTTCCGGCATATAACTTTGTAGATAAACGTATGCCTCCTAAATGGAGAAACATGATAGAAAGATACTCGGGCTCCACCCAGCCGGCCAATTATCAGAGTAACTGGAAATCGTTGATTTATGCCATAATCAGGATTACTGTGATATATTCTGTACTGACTATTGCGGCCATTTTTATATCTTTCAGCTTTATTCTTCCTTTGCTTGTTGAAACTATGGGAGACAAATGGGGACGTTGGGCAGGCGCGGCCATAACGATAATTCTTATATCGCCTTTCCTGCGTGCCATGATTATGAAGAAGAACCACTCCGTCGAGTTCAAGGCTTTGTGGAAAGACAGCAGGTTCAATCATGCTCCTCTGATATCTGTGGTGATACTCAGAATAGTGATAGGTGTGATATTCGTGATTTATGTGATTAACCATATATTCCAGGCTTCCGTCGCTATAGTTGTCGGAGTGGCAATAGTCGTGGTGCTTACAATGATATTCTCCCGTTTCCTGAAGAAACAGTCAATTCTGATGGAGAGGACTTTCGTCCAGAATATGAGGTCGAAGGATATGTTTATGGTTTATAGGGGAAGCAAGAAACCGGAGTACGCAGGACGATTGCTCGACAGGGATATACACCTGACGGATATAAAGATTTCGGCAGATTCATTGTGGGCAGGTTTGACTCTGATGGAACTTAACTTGGGGAAAAGATTTGGAGTTCATGTGGCTTCAATCATACGTGGTACGCACAGAATCAATATTCCGGGTGGACAGACAAGAATATTCCCGGGTGATACAATTCAGGTTATAGGTTCCGACTCGCAATTGTCGGCATTTGCCGAACATGCTGAAGCTGTTTCGGAGGGGTGTGTGGATGATGACTTTGAGAAGAAAGAGATGCTTCTGAAACAGTTTGTTGTGACCGAAAATTCAAAGTTTGTTGGAAAGACTATCCGCGAAAGTGGAATTAGAAACAAATATCACTGCCTTGTAGTAGGAGTTGAATCTTCCGGCGATATGTCATTGCGTCAGCCTGATGTAGATGCAGAATTGCAACAAGGTGATATCGTTTGGGTAGTGGGAGAGGAGTCCGCACTGAATGCCTTATTCGAGGATTGATAGTTTATTCATGTATATAACACTTAAAAGACTAAAAAAATATATCTGAAAAGACTGTATATTATTTAGATATTAATACGGTTTTGTATCTTCGTAATAATATTAACCTTATCTTGATTTTATGTCTTTATACAGTTTTTTCAGATATCTGATATATTCTTTTCTTTTTGTCTTTATCATGTCTTCTTGTTCGCGTCGTGATGATGCCGATGTGAAACGTGCAGTAAACGTTTTGTCGATGGTGAAAGACATGTGCGATAAAGACAGTTTTCCAAAGAATGATTCTATTTTGAATTTTTCAGTCAAGGTATTTTCGCGTGAGGAAATGGATTCCTGTCTTGCTATGGCCTATTTTTATCAGGCCCGAATTCAGCATAAGAATTTTTATCTTCTCAGGGCCATAGACAGTTATGTCATGGCAGGTGAATATGCCGGATCGGACAGTATGCTTCATTTTAAGATTAATCTGGAATTGGCGAAAATATACCGTTTCAAGATGAGGCATGATATGGAAAAGTCGTACATAAATTCAGCTGAACGCTTGTTGAAGTCACTGCACGATTCATCGGCAAACATAGATTTCCTACATGAAAAGGCATTATATTATCTGAATAAAAAAGACATGCCGAAGGTATATTCCACTTTAAGGAAGGCATTGGCATATTTATATGATAAAAACGATAATACTAAGTCGGATATATATAAACATTTGTCGGAGGCATATATGGCTTCGGGTAATTCTGACAGCGTAGTGTATTTTGCCGACAAAGGTCTGGAACTGGGGCCGATTCCCCAGTTGAAGAGTGAACTGCTCATGTTAAAAGGACTGGCATACACCTTGAACGGGAACTCTGATTCTGCATTGCATTATATAATCCCCAACATGTATAGTGTAGATATGCCTGCACGTATTAAATCGTACAAGGCTATGGCTGAAATGTATGACGGTTTGGGAAAACTTCCGCAAGCTTATGATTTTCTTAAGAAATATACTGCAACTCTTGATTCTCTGATAGAGGACAGGCGTGATGAATTTATGGAAAAGATGCACGGATTACATGAATATAACATACAGAAAAAACGTGCCAACAAGGCTGAGATGCAAGCTGCATCAAGCCAGTTGATGTTTTCCAACTTTGTACTTGCCGCATTACTTCTTATTATGTTCTTATCCATATTGCTCCATTATTACCGTTCCAATAAGCGTAAACTGACGGAACGTCTGAGGGAAGAAACATGTCTGAAAATGGAAGAGACCATAAAACGCAGGGATATGGAAATATCGCTTGCGCGCAAGCAGGAAGAACTGAAACAGAAAGAGATAGAAAAGCTTAACAAGAATATTGACTATTATAAGCAACTTAACAATATCACTCTTCCGGTGATAATGAGGAGGCAGAATGCGCAAGGTTCCCTACATCTTTCGGATGATGACTGGAATATAATAACAGGCAATGCAGATGCTTGTTTCGATATGTTCACGGAGAGATTGAAGACGCTTTGTCCGCAACTTACTGACGATGACATACGTTTCTGCTGTCTGGTTAAGATGGAGCTTTCCATGTCAATGCTTTCAGAAATATATCACATTGCAAAGGCCAGCATATCCAGACGCAAGATGAGGCTGAAAGAGAAAATAGGAATAGAGAATACCAGCTTCGATGAGTTTATTATTGATTTCTAGGATATTTGCTTAAGTTTCAGTTTAAAAACAAAAACGGCTGTAAATCAAATAATTTACAGCCGTTTTTGTTTTTAAACCTCTCCTATATCGAACTTCTCAGGATGTTTTCCCTTGAAATCCTTGAAGTAGAGTTTTATTTCGCGCATGTCTTTATCAATATCACCTGTAGGCATGATAGCTTTGTTGGCATAAATGCACTTTTTCTGATAATCAATACCTATAAGCACAATAGGTATATTTGCGCCGCTTGCTATGAAATAAAAACCTTTTTTCCAATTAGGGTTTGCCGAACGTGTACCTTCCGGAGTTATTGCCAAATGGAATTTCGGACTTTTCTTTATCAGTTCCACAGTTTGTTCAACCAGTGAAGTTCGTTTGTTCCTGTTTACCGGTATTCCGCCCATCCATCTGAACAGGTATCCCAGCGGGAAGAAAAACCATTCTTTCTTCATCAGGAAACCAGATTCGCGACCTATTGCACCGATGAACAGTTTTCCTATTATCAGGTCCCAGTTGGTGGTATGTGGGGCAGCACAGATTATACATTTGTCGTAATCGGGAACATTGACTTCAGCCTTCCATCCCAATAGTTTGAAGTAAATAAAACTGAAAAGCGCTTTCTTCATTTCCTCCTGTCAGTGGATTATTTTTCGTTCAGCTTGTTGAATACTTCTTCAATCTGTGTATTGAAATCCGATTTCAGTTTTTTGTAGAAACCTTTTACATTTCCCGGTTCAGTATGGCTGATTCGGCTTATTATATCTGAACGGAGGTTTAGTGTCTTTTCTACAAGGTTTGCGATAGCTTCACGTCTTTCACCTTCGGCGTTCATGCCTTCTATAATACACATACCAACAGTTACTTCAGAAATATAGTTCACATGTTTTTTCAAGTCTCTTCTACTAGCCATAATTCTATGATTTTAATTGATTAATAAAAAATATTTTGTCGTAAAGATAATGTTTTTGTTGGAATATCTACTTCTTTTTGTCAAATATTATTCCTATGGTGTATTTTTTTTATCCGTCATTTTCGTATTTCCGAAAAAAAGGCGAAATTTGCACGGAACGTTGAAAAAGCATTTAAAATAAAACGTCCGCACGTTTTTATTAAAACGGCAAGGCGAATTTTAAAACGTATAGAATAAAATAATATACACCTTATATAAATAAATTTTGAAATTATGACAAAAAGTGCATTACAAATTGCTAGAGCTGCTTATCAGCCAAAATTACCAAAAGCCCTGACAGGTGCGGTTGCAGTGAAGGAAGGTGAAGCTACTCAGTCTGTAGCCGATCAGGAAGCTATCAAAAAGTTGTTCCCTAACACTTACGGAATGCCTTTGATCCAGTTCGTAGAAGGACAGGCTCAGAACACTGCAGAGATGAATGTCGGTGTTATCTTGTCTGGTGGACAGGCTCCTGGTGGACATAACGTTATCTCTGGTCTTTTCGACGGTATCAAGAAACTTAATCCTAACAACAAACTTTACGGATTTATCCTTGGTCCTGGCGGTTTGGTTGACCACAACTATAAAGAACTTACTGCTGATATCATCGACGAATACCGCAACACAGGTGGTTTCGATATCATCGGTTCAGGTCGTACAAAACTTGAAAAAGAAGAACAGTTCGAAAAAGGTTACGAAATCTTGAAAGAACTTGGTATCAAGGCTTTGGTTATCATCGGTGGTGATGACTCTAACACTAACGCTTGTGTATTGGCTGAATATTATGCTGCCAAGAACTATGGCGTACAGGTAATCGGTTGTCCTAAGACTATCGACGGTGACTTGAAGAACGAAATGATTGAAACATCATTCGGTTTCGATACTGCATGTAAGACATATTCAGAAGTTATCGGTAACATCGAACGCGACTGTAACTCAGCTCGCAAATACTGGCACTTCATCAAATTGATGGGACGTTCTGCTTCTCACATCGCTCTTGAATGTGCTCTTCAGACTCAGCCAAACATCTGTATCATCTCTGAAGAAGTTGAAGCTAAGAACATGTCACTTGACGATGTAGTTACTTCTATCGCTCAGGCTGTTGCAAACCGTGCTGCTGAAGGAAACAACTTCGGTATCGTTCTTATCCCGGAAGGTCTTATCGAGTTCATCCCTGCCATGAAGGCTCTTATCGCTGAACTTAACGACTTCCTTGCAGCTAACGGTGAAGAATTCAACAAAATTGAACCTAACAAACAGCGTGAATATATCATCAGCAAGCTTTCTGCTGAAAACGCTGCTATTTATGCTTCTCTTCCAGAAGGTGTTGCTCGTCAGTTGTCACTTGACCGCGACCCACACGGAAACGTACAGGTATCACTTATCGAAACAGAAAAACTTCTTTCTGAAATGGTAGGCAAGAAACTTGCTGCATGGAAGGCTGAAGGCAAGTTCGCAGGTAAGTTCTCTGCACAGCACCACTTCTTCGGTTACGAAGGACGTTGCGCTGCTCCATCTAACTTCGACGCTGACTACTGTTACTCACTTGGTTACACTGCTTCATTGCTTATCGCAAGCGGTAAGACAGGTTACATGTCATCAGTGCGCAACACTACTGCTCCTGCTGCTGAATGGATTGCAGGTGGTGTGCCTATCACAATGATGATGAACATGGAACGTCGTCACGGCGAAATGAAACCAGTTATACAGAAGGCTCTTGTTAAACTTGACGGTGCTCCTTTCAAAGCATTCGCTGCACAGCGTGAAGCTTGGGCTAAGGAAACTGCATATGTTTATCCAGGTCCTATCCAGTACTTCGGTCCTACAGAAGTTTGCGACCAACCAACAAAGACTCTTCAGTTGGAACAGGCTAAATAATATCGGTTAATGACTGATATGATATAATTGCCAGGAATCACCACAGACAAGCAACAGAGTATGTATGCTCCTGTGGTGATTCTTTTAATATAGTGAATGTACTCGAAATTCAATTCTCTGTTTGATTTTATAATATAAATTTTTTAACCATGATAAAAGAACCGAAAGTTTCTGTGGAGAAGAAGGTTGCAAAAAGGCCTGCCGCAAGACGCAAACCGTTGCAAACAGCAAATGGCGGAAGTCGCAAACCGGTAAGGGCTAAATCTTCCACTTCAAAGAAACAGTCACAGTCTGTAAAACTGTCGGATACTGCCCATTACGTATTGATGGCAGTCGGTGCATTGATATTCGTGGTTGGATTTTATTATTTCTTCATACGTCCGTATTCATACAGGTGGAAACCGTGTTATGGGATGAAAGCATACGGAGTTTGTCTCCCTTATGGATATGCAGTACATGGAATAGATGTTTCACATCATCAGGACGAAATAGACTGGAAAGTATTGAAAAGTGTACAGTATGCACAGTTTCCGGTACGTTTCGTATTTATAAAGGCCACAGAGGGAGGAGATTTCAAGGACAGGGCTTTCGACTACAATTTTGCCGAGGCTGACAGTATGCATTTCATACGTGGCGCATACCATTTCTATAATCCCAATACAGATCCTGTGAAACAGGCGGATTTCTTTATTGACAATGTAAAATTGAAAGCGGGCGACTTGCCTCCGGTACTTGATATTGAGAAAAGACCAAAGGATGCGGTTAAACTGAAAAGAGACCTGCTTGTATGGTTGAACAGGGTTGAAAGACATTATAAAGTAAAGCCTATATTATACACTTCTTATAAATTCAAGAACAAATACTTGTCTGATTCTGTTTTTAATACATATCCTTATTGGATTGCACATTATTATGTGGATTCGGTGAGATACGAAGGCGAATGGAAATTTTGGCAACACACGGATGTAGGAACCATGCCGGGAATAAATGAGCAAGTCGATTTGAATGTGTTCAACGGTTCCATGAGCGACTTACTGGAATTAACAATTAAGAATTAATAGTTAATAATTAGCCCATGCTGATTGCTAACAACTGATAACTAACAACAAATAACCGACAATTAACCCATGAATATTTTGATGAACATTCTTTGGATAATCTTCGGCGGATTATTCGTATGTCTGGAATATGTGATTTCCAGCTTTCTTCTTATGATTACCATCATAGGGATTCCTTTTGGTCTCCAGACTCTAAAGCTGGCAATGCTTGCGCTTTTTCCTTTTGGGGTGAAGGTACAAAGCACATCTTCAGATGGAGGGTGTCTGAGTGTATTCATGAATTTGTTGTGGATACTTTTGGGGGGCGTATGGATTGCGCTTACACATCTTCTTTTCGGTGCCTTGCTGTGCATTACAGTGATAGGAATACCTTTCGGAATGCAACATTTCAAACTCGCTGGACTGGCTTTGACTCCGTTTGGTAAAACTATATCCTGACACTATTATTTTTTAACTATTAATACATTTTTAATTGATGACAAAATTCTCTCGTGCGTTCTGGACAGCCAACTTGTCGGAACTTTTTGAACGTATGGCCTATTATGCCATCTTTATCGTAATTACACTTTATCTATCTAACACATTAGGCTTCAACGATATTGAAGCGAGTCTTATTTCAGGTCTTTTCTCCGGAGGACTTTATTTCCTTCCTATGTTTACCGGAGCGTTTGCCGATAAGATTGGTTATCGTAAGGCAATACTGATTGCATTTACACTGCTTACTATAGGATACCTAGGGTTGGGTATGCTTCCTGTGATGCTTGAGTCGGCAGGATTGGTAGAATATGGCGAAAAAACTCATTTCACAGGACTTGAAACCAGCAGTCTGCGTCTGCTCATTGTGCCAGTGATGGTGATACTTGTGATTGGAGGTTCTTTTATCAAATCTATAATCTCTGCTTCTGTGGCTAGAGAAACAACATCCGAAACTCGTGCACGCGGATATTCCATATTCTATATGATGGTAAATATCGGAGCATTTACTGGTAAGTGTTTTGTCGATCCTATGCGTTCTATAGTAGGCGATGAGGCTTATATCTATATAAATTTCTTCTCAGCCACATTGTGTTTCATCGCTTTGCTTACTATATTCTTTTTCTTCCATTCTGCCAATACATCAGGTGAGGGAAAAAGTATGGCGGAAGTGTTCCGTGGATTGGGTAAGGTATTTACCAACGGACGTCTTCTGTTGCTTATACTTATAGTGACAGGTTTTTGGATGATACAACATCAGATGTATGCCACAATGCCTAAGTACGTAATCCGTATGGCGGGCGAGACTGCCAAACCGGGATGGATTGCCAATGTAAATCCGTTCGTTGTGGTAATATTCGTGAACATCATTACCCAGCTTATGGCAAAACGTAAGGCTCTGACATCAATGGCGGTAGGAATGTTCCTTATACCTCTTTCCGCATTGATTATGGCGTCCGGAAATCTGTTCGAAGGAGATATCTTCGGTATGCACCCTATCACAGTGATGATGATTGCCGGAATTGCTGTGCAGGCACTTGCCGAATGTTTCATCTCTCCGCGATATATGGAATTCTTCTCATTGCAGGCTCCAAAAGGAGAGGAGGGACTGTATCTGGGATTCAGTCATCTTCACTCATTCCTTGCTTCAGTAATCGGTTTCGGTTTATCAGGTATTCTTCTTACGGCATATTGCCCGGACCCTGCACTGTATGATTCCGTAGAGGCATGGAAAGCCGATGCTGCTAATGCGCATTACATCTGGTATTGGTTTACTGGTATCGGTGCCATTTCGGCTATTGCACTTATAATATATGCTAAGGCTACAAAGAGCGGAAAATGATATTCTGTTCAGTGAACGGCTACTGAACGGGCAGTGAACATATTTTGAAAAGGAGAAGACGCATAATGAATGGGTTCTGATGCCATTCGTTATGCGTCTTCTTATTATGGGTAAAGGTTTGCAATATTCTTGCAAAAGTTTTGCAAAGCTTTTTTAATCCTTTCTCTAATAGTTTTTAAACGGTATTTAAATGATGTTTAATCAGTGTTTAATGTTGTATCTATTCTATTCTTTTATGAATACAGAAAGTACAAACATGCATATACTTGGAATAGTAAGCACTAAAGTAAAAAAGCTGGCTATAGCAATGCCAAATGAGTGTTTTATTCTTTTCTGCATAAGATCTACTTTGCTTGACCTGTACTTGTCACTTCTTGATAAAACTTCATCAAAGTTCTTGTAAGCAAATATACCTATTGGTATAGACATTATTATTGCTATAATGCATGTAGCAATGAAAATAACTTTTCCTAAAAGATTTATATCTTCACCATTATCAGATATTGTGTAACCACAATATTTTAATGCAAAATATCCTAAAAATATTGATAAGGTAAGGAATGCGTATATGCCATTGGCAAGAATGTAGAGTAATGTTTTCATTTTAGTCTGAATTCTTTACATATTTTGTTAGCATCATCGTAATTATATATTACATCGTCACCATCGTAAGATGTAGAAGGTAGTAGTAGAGCAACTAAAGTTTTCTTGAACTTCGGGCTTAATTCTGCTCCTTGATAGTCTAAATGTATCAATAGCTTTTTTATGGCATTATTATTCTTGCTATGTATTTCATTTATTTCGTCGGTTGCCCAATGACACATGATTGATGAATATCCAGTACCAGCCCAATATCTTGGAGATGCATTATTTATTAGAGGATAATTAATAAGCGACATAGCTTTTATTACATCTTCTTCCCCTCCATTACTATAAATATAGATTAAGTTCTCCAATACAGAGTTTGCGTAATAACCTTCATCTTTTAGTCTGTCTTTGGAAATGTTTAAAGCAAAAATGAAATCTTTGTTCTTTATCATGTAGTCGATTTCAGCAATAGGCACATAGTCAATATTCATACCTTCCTCGTTCATAATCTTATATGCCGTTTCAAAATCGTTTTCATTTACATATTCCATTAATCTTTTTTCCAAAGAATCGTATTTTTCTCTTTCTTCTTTTCTTCTGTTACTATCAACACAGTCATAAATTATGGCAACGACTAGGAAAATAAAGAAAGCAATCAGACACCCAATTTTATTCATGATTTTATTCCTTTCCAAAATAGAATAATTTACCTAACCAGCTCATTTTCTCGTAGTTTACATCTTTCTTGTATTTTTCTAACAAAGTAGTCTGTCCTTCTATTGCTACTTTTGTTGACATTTCTGTTTTATACATATCCAATTCATACTGTCTGTCGAGCTGTTTCATTGTTGAATCCCATTCCCTCATGTCCTGCTCATGTTTTAGCTTAGCTTCCGGATTAAGGCTTTTTATATATTCAGAGTATATTTTGTCGGCTTCTTTTTTGGCCTTCGAATCCGATGGTATATTCCTGTATATAGCCATAGCTTTTTCAGAAAATCCTCCAATATTATCTCTTTCTGTTCCTAATGTCGCTTTAAAGTCATTCAGCATTATATCGGAGTTATTTTCCATATATTTTTCTATAGCATCAAACCTCATTTTAGAAGATTTCCTATATAGTTCCTGACATTCATTTGGTATTGAATTTAATATAGCTAATGCTTCTTCATATTTATGATTATTAATGTATCCGACAGCTTCATTCAGTAACAATTCTCCATTAGTATTATAATAATTGATGATTTTTTGTTCAGTTCCGCTAATGAGATTTGTTATATCTGTATCATTTGTAGAGATAGAAGAAATGGCATTTATAGTAGCCAATTCCTTTGAATCGCCCACTCCAATAAGCGTTTTGTTTATTGAATTGAATATTTCTCCTGTCAGAATATTTCCAATATAGATTATTACACTGTAATTAATTTTATGTTTCTGGGGTATGGTAGAGGTTATATCATAGCTGGTTTCTGTCAAAGTCGGAGCAACTATGATTTGTGGATTAACGCCTTGTGATGCTATACCATTATGTGTTATAATATTTATAATCTTTGATTTCAGTAATTCTGCACTTTCTGATGGCAGATTGTTTTGTACAATAACGCTTAGTGCAATATTGCCATTAATTGGAGATACAGTTTTAGTGATATTGGATATTTTATTAGTTACAACAGTTTCTTGTGTAGTCGGATTGAATGTCGGCTTATTGTTCTTTTTATTTTCCGAACATGCTCCACATAAAACTATACCAAACAATAGGATAATCTTTTTCATATACAAGTGATTAATTTATGATTACTAATGCATTACCTAATCCCTGAGAATTGTTGCTTGACTGTAATGAGAATGTTTTGAAGAATTCTTTTCTGAACTTTCCTGCAAACTCGTATGCATTAAACTGAGTTCCATCATCCATTACATTTGATATTCTTACATTGGTAAATGCCATTTCTTTTTTTGTATTTGATACCATATTTGCGCTGCCATTTTTAGCATTTGTTATTACCCAGCGGCGAATCCAGTCAGAGTATGTATCTCCTTCATTATTATACATGTCCGATAAATTGATTGGGCAGTCATTGCTAAGGGTAACTCTAAATGAGATTTCTCTACCATTAGCTACGATATCAGTGAAATAGTTTCTTAGCTGAGGCTCAAGTGTTTCCAAATCCTTTGTAATTCCTTTTTCCAAGTATTCATCTAAACTCATATCAAGATTATTTTTATTTGATACGGCAATGACTTTATCGGAATATACATCTATGGCTGACAATGCTATATTGATATACGATTTTCTTGAAGTCCTTCCTGTTATAACATTTTCTTGGTAGTCAAGTTCCAGTATTATATCGGGTAAAACTGTATTGATTAGAAGTGTTTTAGCGTCCTTAGCAATATTATCGGCTTCATCTAGAATCTGTTTATTGTTAATGGATTTAAGTGATTGTTCCAGGTCATTAAGAGGATATCCTATATGTATAAAATACTTTTGTATGGCAGAAACGATACTATTTGATTTCTCACTTTTCACGATGAAGCCATATATATATCCCTTATAATTGTTTCCTTTCCATTGAATGTTTTTATTGCCAGACATTTTTCATCCTTTAACATCCTGTCGCTCGGAATAATCATCAATTTAGGTTTTGCCTGATTGATAACGTTAACAGTGTTGTCATTATTCTCAGTGATATTGATGTCAGTAATATTTTTTTTCTTGTTTCTCTGTCCGCACGAAACAAAACTTAGAGTCAATAATATATAGTAAAGGTATTTCATTTTTTCTAAAAAGGTGCTGTTATACTATCAATGCAAATATAAACGTAATTAAAACCCATAGATTTGAACAGATTTCCAAGTTTAAGCATACCTGTCTTCTCAGCTTTTTCAAGAATTCCAAAATTTAATGCGTCTTGTAATATCCTATCCTTTGCTTTTTCTGTAAGTTTAACTACTTTTTCATGAGACCATGTTCCGTTCTCAACATAAATCTCATAATCTGTAGGATTAAGAATTACATCAAAGACCACAGCTTTAGGCAAGGTAATAGATATAGAATCTTCATTTACAACCAAATCATTACTGTCTAGTTCTGCCAGATTAAATCCAGCTTTGACTTTACCATTTGCTATAATTACAATTTCATCCTTGAAATCAGTATTAAACAAGTCTCCTATATACGATTTATTGAACTCACTGCTCTTAAAGTCTTTTATAACAAGTTCTTCATAATAACAAGTACTATAAAATTCGCCTATTCTCTTAACATCTTCCACCACATTGGCGGTCTTGTCAATTTTTAATTCACTATTGCCGAACAGACCCAATTTATATGCTCCAAAAGCAGCTACTCCAAGTATCGCAACCAGAACCAGAATCTTTATTACATATTTTATCATAACTATTTAATTATTCGAAGTTAACAATAATAGATTTGAATCCCATTTGAGACATCATTGCTTTAAAGAAATCGGAAACATTGTTTTCTGCTTCCTTCAGTATACCGATATTCTCTATATCAGAAATGATATCTTGTTGTCCTTGTCTAAGAAGCATAGTTCTTTCTTCTGCAGTGAACCCACTTCTCAACAACGAGACCTGGTCATATACCAGTTCTGTTTCATCTGTCGGCATATCAATGGATAAAAGCTTGGCATGTGGAAGTATAATAACAACCTCTTTTTTGGATTGGTCAATTTTGAAATTCTCAATGCCAAGCCCCTCAAGGTCTATACCAGCCTTAAGATATGCAGTGCAATTGAACAAAATCTTTCTATCTCCGATTTTATACCATTCGCCTATATCATTGGCTTTTATAACTTTCTTCACTGTATATTCCACAGAACCTAACTCCGATAGTTCTGTAACCTTTTGTATTTTGCTTTCTATCTGCTTGTTTATGTCATTGCATGAAAACATAAACAAACATGAAAACAATACTAAAACTGATTTGTAATTTTTCATATTGATGTAATTCCTTTTAAATTGAAAATGCAACAGTATTGAATATTTGTAAATTATTGATTTATATCTCTTTAAGAATCATATAACCTAATATTTCCCTCAGTCTTGAGTTCAAGATATTCTGAACGCGTATTACCTGATCTTTGATTTTTAATAATAAAAATAGATGATTATATTTAATCCATTTTTGTCTTTTTATTTAAAAATATATTTTGAGAATAAGAAACTTGAATAACTTCTATTTGCATAAATCTTCAATCTGTTCAGGAGTAAATCCCAATCCTTTGCCGACCATTTTTAAATATACCAGTTCAGAATTTTCTGTTTTTCCATCTTGTATAATAAGTTTTGATAGTAATGACATCATAGTCATAGATAGTACAATATCTTCTTTAAACAACTCATAATTTATATTTTGGGTTTTGGGATGTTGTATCATTTTATACAATCCATCTCTATTCTTATCAGAGATATTTAAAGTGTTAGTTAAATTGTATAAGAATTCAGCTTCGCTTTCACTGTATTCTCCATCAACTAATGCCATATTGATCAGTATCTTCACCTTTTCCTGTTCAATAAGTTCCTGCTTCTCAAAATCTATAATTTCATTTAGAAAAAGTGCTTTTGCCGCTTTTGCTATGGCATATGTAGAAAGAGCATCAACACTCGCACCGATAACACCTCCTAATATAGGTATCATTCTATTTATATTTACAAGTCCTGTCTGCCCGAACTTAGTAAACAGTCTGAAACCTACAGCTTTGTTTATTTGTGTCAGTACTGTACCTGGAAGTTTTTTTAAAGCAGCAGTGGTAAATTTAATAGTAAATTGCGATGTTGTCTTTGACAATACATTTCCAGCTTGAGAGCCTAATAGACAAAGATACATACCTGTTTTCTTTTCTTCTGATTCTTCGTGATATCCGCCAAGTTCTGCTATAGCTCCAATCATGCGCAATTGAATAGCCATTACTCCAGCTATATTTGCGGGCAATGTAAGTGGCATAGTTGCTAATCCTCCCAAACTACTTACAAATCCAGTTGAAGCTGCTGCTGTTATTTGCCATCTGACCATAGAGTCAACAGCTTTTATCACACTTCCACCCTCCTTGTCAAGATATTTCTTTGCCATTTCTGATGAAGTTCCCAAACCTGGTATGTCACTATTTGCTTTAGTGTAAGCCCAGTCCAGAACTTGCAGCATTTTATTAGATTTATCTTCTTTAACCTCTTCACTTAAAATTTCTTCGACTTCAGCTTCAATCCCATTTTTCTCTTTATTACTTAATTTCTCCTTAAATAAGGTAATACAATCTGTAGTCTTCTTTACTGCTTCGCCTATCTGTTCTCTACTGTTAAGTAAATTTTTAATTCTCAATAATGTCATAATATAAAATCTTGGTAAATTTATAATATCACACGGAATTCTGATTCAGAACCATTTTCAACAACATTTATTTTATTTACCTTACAAAGGCTAAATATTGCAGAATCATCTTCAACGCCGGATTTACGCATTGCATTAATTTATTTCTTAAAAATGAATTTAAGAATTGCTCCTCCTATTTTCCTCTCCAATCCCTGTTTTGTAGTTGGTATTCCCGTCTTTCTTGCTACTTTATGCTTTAATGCAGTAATTCCAATAGCTCTTTTGAGTGAGAAAGATACTCCTGGTATTTTCATAATGTGATAAATTATGTTATTTATTTTAATATCGTGAGGAAAATATTTTTTAGTAAGTACTTTCCTCACTTTAATACATTATTACGCTTGTGTTACAGGATAGCCTAATTGTTTGTTTACTATTTCTAAAAAGATAGAAAATTCAGCTGGCTTTCCTTGTGAAGTAGTTGGCCAGTTTGAACATATAATAATAGGTTCATCTGCAGTTTCTATAAAGTCTGAATCTGTTGCATTCTTCTTTATGAAGTTCAGTTTTCCTGCGGCTTGCTTTTCTATATATGTGTCTTTTCCCATGAAAACAGTTTCCATATTTTTCTTTATAGGAAAGGCCGCCTGTAACATCGCTTTTGTTGTTCCAGGATGATCTTTTATATATTTTCTTATTACGTCACGGACCAACTCTACCTTAACACTATATTCTTTTCCATCAAATTTGTAGTTGTTTGTATCTCTATTAAACACATGTACCTTTTTAGGTGTATCAAATGCCTTAAGGTTTGTAACAGCTGAAAGTTCGATTGTATCTTCTATAACCTTGCCAATACTGTTGTCATCTTTTATCATCTCAGCTATTTTATTGAGCATTTGTGACACTTGAAACACGCGATTGCTCAAATGGGTTTCTTTTTGACACATACGGAAAACAATTTTCTCCCATTCTTCATCAAATTCTTCTGCAGCATCCAAACTTATCTTTTCTTCTGGTGTCAACGAACGTAATTTAAGCTTTGCTGCAATTGTCTCATTCCATTGTTTAAAATCTGGTTCCTCTGCTAACTGGTTGTAGATATATGGATAAGCAATCTGCATGCATACAAGCCCGAAATTTATTACTTTATATTTATTGGCTATGTCCTCTGCTCCTGTTTTCGATATACCTGTGTTTATTATTGATATCAATGACAGCGTATTTGTCAATCTTTTCAAGGAGCGTGGATTTGTACCAACTGATAGTCTTGCTAGTTCAGAAACAGATTCTTGAATAGCATTATCTTTCATTTCCTCTTCTGTGAAGAAGTTTATTTTTGATAATGCGTCAACTAAAAAAGCATCAATGTTATAATTAGCTACAGGCATTGAGAATGGCAACTGTATAATTTTGTCGAAAAAAGATCTGAACTCACGTTCATTCTTGTCTGTAAGCTCACCAAACTTAGGTTTTAGGCCTTTTATCACTACATCATAATCAATGGCTAAAATAAATATGCAATGTTCAAGATCGAATATGTTTTTCAATAACTCGAGAATTTCAACTGCAACTGGCGGATCAATTCTATCAAGGTCATCTATAAAGAAAGTAAAACCTGTTCTTGTCGAATCATTCTTGAGTGATTCTTCCACTAATTTTGAGATTTCTTCTTTCAACTGTAAAATATCACTTTGACCATTATCTGAACCAAATAAATCGTCAATAGCTTCTCCGTCAACTCCTACAGTACTAATAGCTACCTTAGTTCCTACCGAAGCTATCTTTTTAAAAAGTCCACCAATCTTTTTTTTACTCTCTTCCCATTTATGTGCCGGATTAAGTGCACCGATTTGATTAATAATACCATCAAGTATTGATATTATAGCTTGAGCAGGAGTTTTCATAAGTGAATACTGCCATGTATTAATCCATATTGGAAAGAACTGCGCATTATCGATATCACACAGATTCCAGCGAAGAAGATTCATAAGAGACGTTTTACCGGAACCCCATTCACCCTGCAAAGCTATTGTAATAGGTGTATCAGTAAGCTTAATGTATTGTATTAATGCGTCCTGATAGATTTTTATTCCAAAAAGGTCTTCCTGATCATGACGCCTAGGAACGTCTATTATACTTGATTTCATTTCTTATTCTATTTAATAAAGATTGATGTAGTTTGATGTTTTATTTAAAGTGCTATGGTTATTTAGACCTTTTAAGTGATTCTTTCGCACTTTCAATCTGCCTTTTAAGCTCTTCCACTCTTCTGTCATGAGAGGCGGCTTTATCTATTTTATATTTTTTATAACTTGCTTTAGATAATGGAGAAGAAGTATTTTTTATCATTCTTGTATAATATTCATTATCTTTCTTCTTTGCCTCCTTCTCCTTAGTTATACTTGCTCGCAGATCTATAATTTTCTTTTTATAATATTCTTTGCTCATAGTATTGTTTATAATGACATGGTAAACGTACTTACCATGTCATATTTTTAGATTTATTATCAGACAACAGTTTTATTTTCCTGCAGCGGCAAGTGTCAAATCGTTGTCTACAAGCTTTTTGTCTTCAGGATCTGAAACTTGAACACCTATACCATACATTTCACCTATTTTCTTTTCAAAGTTTCCAACTCTTAAATTCCCACCAACTGTCAATGAGCCACCTTTTGCGTCAGCTTTCCTTATTGAAGCCAAAGTAGCTTTATCATCTGCAAATGTTTTACAAGATGTTGTTGTGTAAACTCTTAATGAAGCTCCAAAACATTTTTTAAAATTCTCTTTCAAGCCTTTTACTGTCATACGACCATCTAAACTAAATTCTGCCATAATTATAACTTTTTAAATTACTACCAGTTACTAATAACAATTATTTACATCATACTAAATTTCAACTATGCAATAATGGAATTTAATTTCTTTTATTTCCTTAATATGCCAATTGATACAATATTCTTTATTAAGTTCAAAACATTTATATTGTTTTGCACAAGTTGTTTCTGAATTTAACCATTGCTTTTTTGTACTATGAAATCCTTCATTCATATTAAAATGAAAACAATTGGACGTTAACGAGCTTTCTTTTGTATAAGAATCATCATTTGTTAAAAATACAGCAATAGCATTTTTAATGTTATTAAACCTTTCACATACCTGTTCCAATCGCTTAATATCTTTCCAAAAACTATATCTACCAATATCTTGTGCGCTCTGATTTTTTATAACAGTTACATTTTGTTGAAGCATTTCCCCAAAACGTTCTATTTTACTCTCAACCTTCTTAGTTTTATACTTAATTTCTACAGGTAAATATTCACAATCTTTCTTTACAACGATATCTAATCGTAATTCACTTTCCCAAACATAATCATTAAGTTCATTATGTGGTACGTAATACTCTACATCGACATCATCATAGTTGCTAGTTGATTCTTTTAACCACAAAGCAAGATGCATTTGAAAGTCTCTTTCATTAAAAAGAATTTCATTATTTTGTTTTAAAAAACTGTGAATATCTTTTTTGACTACTGACAATAAACTTTCCATACTAATATTCACCTCTTGCTGCCTGCCCTATTGTTATTTCATTTGGAACAAATTTAGAACCAGCAGGATCCTTTATCTGTACTTTTAATCCAAAATTCTTATTAAAGAGTTCTTCTACTTCACCCACTTTCATACTAGCCTTTATTTTCATTCCATCAGCAGAACTCTTTACTTCTTTAGTAGTCTTTTGATTTAAAGCAGCCAATGTTAATTCTCCATCAGCTATTTTCATGCCTTTGTAGAAAACCAAAGTTAAACCAAACGATTTCTTGAAATCAGATGAGATTGTTTTTAATTTTTTCTGAGGAGCTACAGTAAATTCGGCATTCTTGAAATTGTCTAATAAATTATTTATTATGCCCATAACAATATATTTAAGTTATACCTACTCTAGTAAGGGATTTTCAGCTTATTCCCCCTATAAGCCTCCGAATTCAGATTTTAAGATTATATACAAAGAAAGGCGTGAGGCTTGTCCTGCAGTCCATTATAACTAGGTATCGCCAAACACCCAACAGAAATGAACAAAGACAATTTACCCACGCCTGAATGTAGTATCGACCGATATGGAGACACCATACCGGATACATATACAAACAGAAAATGAGCGTAATATTGTCCTTTATCCTTCTGTTTTTAGAAATTGGCGATTTCAGTTATAGGATAAAAGCAAAAAACGCTTTCTTTACGTCCAACCATTTCTCCGGTCGAACATTGCAAATATAACGTTTTTTGTTAATATTACGCTCTGTTGGTATTTATTTTTTCAAAAATATGATTAATTCATGTATTGTGTACAGTCCAAATTAGTCCATTTATTTATTAGTGAACGTTTACTGAACGCTCAGTGAACGTGTGCTGAACAATGAAAAAACGCATAATGATGAAGGAGGGAATACTTTCATTGTGCGTTTTCTGATATTACAAATTGTTCTTAAAAAAAGTTTTTTAATATTCTAATGGTCTTCGAATGACATTCTAACGCTATTCGAACACTATTTAAACGCTATTTAAGCAGTATTTAAATGCTATTTAATAACATAAGAAGAACCTCTATTTCTTATAAAGTATCAGTCCGGAAAATGTTCGCTGAGCGTCCATTCACCGTTCACTGCCCGTTCGGTAGAAATTATCATTCCATTATAAGCTTCACTGCAGCCCAGTTGTTTTTCTCGCGGTAATGTACAAACTTGAGTCCGAGGCTTTCCCCTTTGCTACGGATGGCATCTATATCCTGTACATAGAATCCGCTCATGTATATTTCCGAGCCTTTGTGCATACATGCTGTATAGGCAGCCATATCGTTCAGGAGGATATTTCTGTTGATATTTGCTATTATTACATCGAATGGCTTGCGTCCTTCGAGAAGTGATGCGTCGCCTAATTCCACTGTAATATTGTTGATGTTGTTGAGTGCTATATTATCGCGCGAATTGTTTACACACCAGTCGTCGATGTCAATAGCTGTTACCGGGTCCGCGCCTCTCATGCTTGCCAGAATAGCCAGGATGGAAGTTCCGCATCCCATGTCGAGTACAGATTTGCCTTTCAGGTCGGCATCAAGCAGTTCGCCAAGTATAGAGCTTGTAGTTTCGTGATGTCCTGTTCCGAAAGCCATCTGCGGATTAATGACAATGTCATATTCAGCCTTTGGATAATCCTTGTGGAATGTGCTGTGTATCACACATCTGTCTTCTATTACTATAGGTTGGAAGAAGTTCTTTTCCCATTCTTCATTCCAGTCCTTGTCTTCAGGTTCTGTGATGGTGTATGTTATCTTTGTATCCGGAATAGGGAAGTCTGCTATTATGTTTTTGAGTGCTTCTTCGTCGAAAAGTGACTGTTGTATATAGGCTTGCATGCCTCCTTCGCATTCTACAAAACTTTCAAAACCTGCTTCAGCCGTAAGTGCGGAAAGGATGTCTGTAATAGTTTCATTACATGGATTAGCGGAAAATGTAACTTCAAAGTATTTCATATGTGGATATTTTTGTTTAATTTATGACGCAAAGATAATAAAAGAATGAATGGCATAATAATGTTGTTTACCTTTGTTTATCTTGATATTGTGAAATAATAAATTTAAATATACTATATTTCAGATTAATTGTTTATCTTCGCATAAATGAACTGTTAAAATGTCATATATATGGAAAGAACTGTATTTAATAAAGCTCAACTTGAGATGCTTGAAATTATGGCAAATGTGCGTTCGGAAAAGGAGTTGGATGAACTTAAGCATGTGATATCTGAGTATTATGCTAAGCGTGCAGATGAAGAAATGGAAAAATTATGGGAATCTGGTCAATGGAATGAACAGACATTAAAGGATTTAAGTAATGCTCATTATCGTACACCATATAAGCAATGAACAGGTTAATTGTATTGGATACCAATTGTTTGGTACAAATGTTGTCTATTCATAGTCCGTATCGTTCTGCATGGCAGGCTTTTCGAGATGGAAAGTATATTTTATGTGTTACAAATGAAATTTTGGAAGAGTATCAAGAGATTATATGTAGAGTAGCGAATGAAGCTGTAGCTCATAATATTGTAAATGCGATAGCCCGTAGTCCTTATACTCGTTTTTTTACGCCTCATTTTCGTTTTCGTCTTATAGAACAAGATCCTGATGATAATAAATTTGTTGATTGTGCGATAGTGTCGGGTGCTGATTATATAGTAAGTGAGGATGCTCATTTTCGCGCTCTGGATACAATTCCTTTTCCTAAAGTTTTTGTCGTAAGATTGGAAAAATTTGTAGCAGAAATAGCCAATTACTAAAGGATTTTTCTATCTATGATTCTATATCGTCTTATCATATTATTATTGTGATATGGTAGGACTATATTTTTATTGTATAAACTCAAATTAGGGAAATCCCTATGATATATTAGGGAATTTCTATACATAGTATGATATTACCATATTATATTTGTACGTGAATAAAAGTATGATGTATTAAACCTATAAACTAAATAAATAAAGATATGAAGATGAGAAGAAAAGTACTGGCTTCCATGCTGTTTGCTTTCCTGCCGTGGTTGGCAATGGCGCAGAGTACTGACGACCTTTATTTTATCCCAAAGAAGGAGAAAAAGACCGAGGTGAGTCAGAAGGTTGGAGTAGTACCTAAGGAAGTCTCAAACAAAACGGTGAACGAACTGCCGTCGAATACGGCTATAGTTGTGAAAGATGTGAAGGGGAATGTGCGTGATGTTGACGAATATAACCGCCGATATACATCGCGTGACAATACTTTTACATACGATAATGATACTCTATATATTGAGGAAAAACCATATAATGAACGTGGTGAGTGGGTAAACGGTTTCCAGGGTTCGGACATGGACTATGAATATGCAATGAGAATTGTACGTTTCCGTAATCCGAGATATGCCATACCTATAAGTAGTCCTCTTTATTGGGATGTGGTTTATGGAGCTTTCCCTTCATGGGACTGGAATGTTTATGACGATGGCATGTATGCTTATATCTTCCCTACATATACCAATCGTTTGTGGTGGGACTGGAGATGGTCATACGGTTTCTATGGTCCAGGATGGGGATTTGGCTTTGGATGGCATTCCCCATGGTACTCTCCTTGGTATTATGGTGGATGGTATTCACCATGGTATGCAGGTTATTGGGGTGGCTACTGGGGTGGTTACTGGGGACCTGGATGGTATCATCACCATCATTATCCATATTATGGATGGAACAGCGGATGGTATCGCTCAGGACATACTGACTACAGACCAGGCAGGTACCAGTCATATAACAGAGGTAGTTCTATTGTCGGTTCAGGATCGTCATATACCAGACGTCCACAGTCTTCTTCGTCTGCAATAACAACAAACAGAGCCAATACGGCTGCCAGACGTTCGTCTATAGGTAGAGTGGTGACTGGAAGTAATACAAGAGGTGAGGCTACTCAGTCTGTAAGACCGGGCAGAACTGCTATAAGGAATCAGGGTGTAACGACTGGAACAAGTACAGGTACACGTGTAAATTCAAGCAATACATACACTCGTCCTAATACCGGAACTTATACACGACGCAGTGCTACTAATATAGACAGAACAGGCTCTAACTATAATCGTCCTAGCAGTACACGACGCAGCTCGAACTATTATAATAACAGCAATACGCGAAGCACATATCAGCGTTCAAACACAGGTTCGTCCGGTAGCAGTTTCAATAGAAGCAGCAGTAGTTATAGCAGATCATCTGGAGGCTCTGTTACACGTTCAAGTGGTGGCAGCAGTCGTCGCAGATAATTATAATAAGTTGTTTCCTATAAATTTTCAACACAATGAAAAGACTAAATATTTTTGCTGTATTGACAATGTCAGCATCGGCATTGTTTGCACAAACACAATATGATGCAGCCCGTATCACCGGTACTGAGCTTAACGGAACAGCGCGTTTTGTTGGTATGGGTGGTGCAATGGGAGCTTTGGGAGCCGACATATCTGTCATAGGAACAAATCCGGCAGGTATAGCGTTGTTCAGAAGTCATAATGTCTCAACTTCGTTCGGCTTTAACAAGAATATGACAAGCAGCACATTTAATGGCACCAAAGTGAATGACAGCCGTACTAAAGCTTCATTCGATCAGATAGGTTTTGTATATTCAAATAAGATTGGTAACAAGACTAATTTGAGATATCTAAACTTTGGATTCAATTATCATAAGGCTGCAAACTTTAACAGGCAATTTACTTCGAAGGGCGCTTTGAATGGTTCTTCTTTAAGTTGGCAGATGACTGACATGATGATTGGTGCAGGATACGGATCGCAGGAAAGCTATGATAATGTTCTCGATGCTGACAATCCATATACATCTGAATATTTTTATGGAACACCATTTCTTGGTGCAATGGGAGCCAGAACAGGACTTGTTGATGGCGGAACAGATGAGCAGGGATTCTATATGATGGGATGGAACGGCGATATGGGTGAATACTATAGCCGTGAAGAAGGTGGTATCAACCAGTATGATTTCAATATGTCGTTCAATGTTCAGGACCGTTATTATTTTGGTGTGACATTGGGAGTGTATGATGTAAATTATAAACGTTATTCTTCATATTCTGAAACTCTTCTTGATGATAATGGAGCGGATAACGGAAATTTTACATTGAACAATTGGTTTAGTACTCAAGGAACAGGTTATGACCTGAAGTTCGGTTTTATCGCGCGTCCGTTTGAATATTCTCCTTTCAGAATAGGTTTTGCAGTACATACACCTGTTTGGTATATGTTGACAGACAGATATACATCAACATTAAGTACGGATATATTTGCAATGTCTGAACCTTATACTGAAAACCTTTCAGACTATCTGAATCCGGATTATGTGTGGGATTACCGTATGCGTACGCCGTGGAAATTTAATGTGAACATGGGTACTACATTCAGTGGTGTATTGGCTGTAGGAGCAGAATATGAATATTCTGACTATTCGTATATAAATTACAAGGATTATAACGGATATGATCTTTCCAGTTCAAATATTGCTACAGATAAGTATCTTAAAGGAGTACATACATTGAAACTCGGTATGGAAGCCATGCTTACACCGTCGTTCAGTTTCCGTGCCGGATATAACTATGTTACTTCAGCATTCAAAGAAGGTTCTGTACGTTATGTGCCAAATGTAGAAACAATGAACGATAAATATATCTGGTTTGACGAAACACGTACCGATCCGGAATATCATAATATCAAGGCACGTAATACTATAACCTTGGGACTTGGCTACAGTGGCAGGATTGTGTATGCGGATGTGGCTTATAAGTACGATTTCTATAAATCAGATTTCTATATGTTCGACGATTATAAGTTTGCAGGCGATGGAGTTACTGTTGTTGACAGAAACAATTCTGCGTTGGTCGATCATAACCGTCATCAGGTATTATTTACTGTAGGTTGCAGATTCTAATCATTTTCATCTTTCATATACAATATCTTTTGTTTCATCCGGCTTGACGTTATGTCAGGTCGGATGATTTTTTGTATATACGGAGATAAATGTTACATTTGCGATTGTATATAAGTTTTGTATTCTATGAGACATCTTTTATCATTTATATTTTCATTCCTGCTATCTTGTATTTTCATTTCGTGTAATTACGGAAATAGTCAGACTGATGATACTTCGTATGATATAACGTTGCTGTTTGACCAGGCAAAGGCTTATGAAGCTGAAGGAGATGCTGAAAAAGCTATGGTATGTTACCTGAGTGCTATTGATATGCTGAAGGAAAGACAGGACACTGTATTGAAGGTTTCAGCATACACAAGACTGGGAGATTTTCATTTCAGATACGGAATGTATGAGAAAGCGGTTGAGAACCATCGTGAGGGATACAATATAGCGAGAAGAATGGATGATGATAAACTCTTGTGTGAGTCTGCGGCAAGATTGGGACTTGACTATATGATGCTTAACCAGAAGGATACAGCTGTGTATTTTATAGACAAGTACCGTAGTGTTTCTTTTGCAAAAGGTTTGCAATATGTTTTCAAGGATGACTATGGACTGGATTCGTTTAATCCCGAAAAGGATGATTGGAGTTCTATCGTCAATACGGTGAAGGCTGATACTATTGGAAACCTGAAATGCAGGGAACAGCTTATGTCGCTGGAGGCAGATTTCATGCATGAGAAGGCTTTGTTGAGAAAAGAGAATGCAGAAAAGAGTAGTGTTGTTAATGCGGCTTCTGTCATATTTATTGTAGGTATGCTTTCGGCTTTGTCCGTTTTCTTTTACCGTGGAAGGAGGAAAGCCGAAAATAATCTTACTGATGCGATACAAAATGGTATAGACAGGAAAATTTATTATGATAATCTTGAATTGGACTTATGCAGACAGGAGGAACAATTGAAGATGCGCGAGGAACGGTTGCTTTCTGATAAGAATATATCTGCGGTGGCTCTGATGAACAAGATGAAGTCTTCGCCTTCATACATGCCTGTAAAGAGTACAGATGAATGGGAGAGCCTTTTTTCATTGGCAGAAACATTGTATCCGGGATTTTCCGATAGTCTGGATACGGCATGCGGGTTGACAGAACGTGACCGGGAGATTAGTTGCCTGACGAAACTTGGATTTACAACCGGACAGTTGGCTGTATTTTATGGGATATCACCGGGCTCTATAACAAAAGCAAAATTCAGAATACAAAAGAAAATGGAAACGGGACGTGTTTCTGAAATTCCCGCTCAGATGGCCTGATATATGTGTATTGATGAGGCTCAGAATCGGTAATGTCTGCATCGTTTTTTACTGGTTTATTTTGTAAGTACTTTATTTATAGTGGAATATATACTGATTTCTGTCATGAAGATGTCCGTATAGATATTATCAATGTAAATGGAGAAGCTCGCTAACTTTGTCTGAAAAAACAGAGAAAGTTATGTGTAAATATCAACGAGTGAATCTTATTTGCGGATTTATAGCATTTTTAATTTCTGCAGTGGTCTATATAATCACTGTAGAACCGTCTGCCAGTTTTTGGGATTGTCCCGAGTTTATTCTTTCGGCATCGCGACTTGAAGTAGGTCATCCGCCCGGTGCTCCTTTTTTCATGTTGGCAGGAAATGTGTTTTCTCTTTTTGCTTCCTCGCCTCAGGATGTTGCATATTGCATAAACGTGATGAACGCACTTCTCAGTGCCGGATGCATATTCTTTTTGTTTCTTACCATAACATATCTAGCGTCGTCGCTGATATGTGCCGGTAAATCTAAGAGTGAATATTCCTCGTCTTCGGTAGCATTGATTATGCTGTGTGGATTTACCGGAGCTCTGGCGTATGCTTTTACGGATACTTTCTGGTTTTCGGCAGTGGAGGGTGAGGTATATTCTTTCTCGTCTTTTCTCACAGCTCTTACAGTATGGATTATCCTGAAGTGGGACGAAGAGTCGGGCAGCGTCTCTTCCGACAGATGGATTGTGCTTCTGTCGTATATTATCGGATTGTCAATAGGTGTGCATTTGCTGAATCTTTTGTGTATTCCTGCTGTAGGACTGGTTATATATTATCGTAAATTCTCAAATACCGGTTTACGGGGACTTTTTTCGGCACTTTTACTAAGTATGGTTGTGATAGCAATAGTGCTTTACGGAATTATTCCAGGAGTGATGAAAATGGCAGGGCTTTTTGAGCTGTTTTTTGCCAACACCCTGGATGCCGGATATGATACGGGCATGATAGTTTATTCCGTCTCGCTTTTCATTGTGCTTGTATTGTCATGTATCGAAAGTGTCAGAAGGAGTAATGTACGCATTGCATTGTTCTTTATTTTTCTTTCTATAATGATGCTTGGCATAACTCTCCATGGAGATATTGTCTTTACGCTTTGTCTTTCAATTATAGTAGCTCTGATTATGGTCTTCTTCTTTAAGAAGGTTAGGCTTGATAAGCTATGGAGAATATCGTATGTTGTAAGTTTCAGTATTCTTATGCTTACGGTCGGCTACAGCTCGTATGCCATAATATTGATACGTTCATCGGATAATACTCCTATGGACCAGCAATCGCCGGAAGATCCTTTTACGCTTCGCGATTATCTTGGGCGTGAACAGTATGGTGATACTCCTTTGCTTTATGGTCAGTCTTTTGCATCGGTGAATGCCTTGAAGGAAAAAGACGGGTATCTGGCTTATGATTATAAGGAAACAGAGAATATATATAGGAGAAAGGACTGGACTACAGATTCTGCAGAAAGCCGCAAAGACGAGAAATATGTCATAACAGGAAAAAAGATGAAACCAAAGTATGAGGATGTGACATGTATGATTTTTCCACGCATGTACAGCCAAGCTCATGCAGAGCAATATAAGTCCTGGATTCCTGGTGGCATGAAAGGTAAGCAAGTTACTTATTATGATAAATCAAGAGGGGAGAATGTTTCTGTAACTGTTCCTACTTTTATGGATAATTTGAAATATTTCCTGTCCTATCAGATTAATTATATGTATCTGAGGTACTTTATGTGGAACTTCGTAGGCCGTCAGAATGATATTCAGGGTTATGGTGATAAAATAGCGGGTAACTGGATAACAGGCATTGGTTTTATAGATAAGCTTAGAGTTCTTGATAATGAGTTTCTTCCTTCATCCCTGAAAAACAATAGGGGAAGGAATGTATATTATGCCTTACCGTTGATATTCGGAATATTGGGTATCTTGTGACAGTGGAGGAGTGGCTCTCAAGGAAAACGTCAGTTCAATATAGTGATGATATTGTTCTTTATGACAGGACTGGCTATCGTTTTATATATTAATCAGGTTCCTTTACAGCCACGCGAAAGGGATTATGCTTATTCCGGTTCGTTTTATGCATTCGCTGTATGGATTGGTTTTGGTGCGGCATCTATTTTCAATTGTATAAGGTCAATATCCGGAAAAATCAAGCCTTGGACTGCTATTTCTCTTTCTGCTATGATGTGCGCCGGGCTTGTATTGCTGATTGTTTCCCAGACCTGGGATGACCATGACAGAAGTGATCGCTATCTTTGCCGCGACATGGGATATAACTACCTGAATACACTTCAGGAAGAGGGTAATCCGATACTTTTCGTAAATGGTGACAATGAGACTTTCCCTCTTTGGTATGCGCAGGAGGTGGAAGGTGTGCGTACAGATGTGCGTGTGTGCAATCTGATGTATCTCACAGGAGGCTGGTATGTCGATCAGATGTGCCGACCGGCCTATAATTCACCAGCCTTACCTGTTTCGTTTTCAAGAGAATATTATAGGGATGGAGTGAATGATTATGTGCGTGTAAATCCTGTTGTTGGCTATTCAGACGATGGAAAACCGTATCGCATAAAGGAACAGATAGAAGCTTATTATAAGTCTCATCCCGGAGAGTTCCCTTTCGGGGAAGACCCGTGGGAGTGGAAGAATATTGTCCGTTATTGGCTTACTTCCGAGGATGAGGCTATGAGATGTATTCCTACTGATGAGATACATTTCAGTATAGACGCTGATGCAGTAAAATGTTCTGGTATGTATATTCCGGAAAATGTTGATATACCGGAAACAATGACTGTCAGTCTCAAGGGAAAGTCGTATCTTACGCGAAGCGGTGTAATACTTGCAGATCTGATAAGTAATTGCAATTGGAAACAGCCGCTTTATGTAGCCAAATCAATGCAGATAAGTGAATATCTTGATTTGGATGATTATCTGGTGCTGGAAGGAATGGCCCAAAGGATTGTTCCGTTTAATGCACGAAAACTCAATAAAACCGTAGATGCCGACAGATGTTATGAGAATATAATGAACAAGTATTCATATGGAAACATGTCTGATAATACGGTCTATTTCGATGAAACCAACAGACGTATGGCTATCACCATGCAGAGGATGATTTGTGGTGCTGCCGAATGGATGCAATCTACTGGCGATACAATACGCAGTTCTTCCATGGCAGCAAAATGCCTTGATGAAATATCAAATAATGATATTCTCTTGGACGAATATTCATGTGCCGACCGTTTGGCGTTGATTTCTGATTCCTCTCTTAATAAAGATATCTATTCTGATATCATGAAGAACCGTATGGAATATGTTTTGTGGTATCTATCGTTCTCAGACACCGATTTTATATTATATGCGGACAAGCTTTTGCGTACGCTGTATAGTGTAGATCCGGATTTGGTAGATCGCGAATATAATGAAGCGTTGAGTATTTCTGAAGAAAGATTTAATATTCTTGGTATGAAAGATTATGCCGAATTTGTCGGAAAAATGAAAAAAAGGATTGGCGATATGGAATAAAAATATTCCTGATAAAATATTCATTATTTCATGTAAATATAATGGGCGTTTTCTGATATGTACATCATATAATTTATCAATATGTTGTAAATCAGTATAATAGATATTCTATATGTACATCATGGAATTCACTTTCCTTTGTCCATAATCCCTATCTTTGCAATGTAACACAAAAACACCCATATATTTTCATTCTATATCTTTAATCGCTGAAAAGCCGTATCTTAATATCATTGCTCATGGATATTATTGATACGGCTTTTGTCATTTTATATTTTCTGATTTATTGTTCGTCTTCTTCGTTTTCTTCATCTTCCAGATCGAAATCAAAATCATCGAAATATTCAGGAGTAAAGAATTCGTCAAGACTTCGTCTGTCTTTTTTGGTTGGACGTCCGGTTCCTCTTGCACGGTCTATGAAACCGCTTATCCTGCTCATCTCAAGAAGTTCGTATTGTTCAGGAGATGTTACGTTTTCCATTATTTCAGGAACAAGTTTTGCACCGACACGTTTTTCTATGGCTTGCAATACTTTGAATGAATATGTGATAGGAGATTTCTTTACGTTTATAACATCTCCCGGTTTTATCATTCTTGATGGCTTGGCTTGTGCTCCGTTAATGCTCACTCTGCCTTTTTTGCAAGCTTCTGCTGCAATAGTTCTTGTTTTGAAAATTCTGGCAGCCCACAACCATTTGTCAATTCTTGCTTCAGCCATTTTATTTGTTGTTATATTGGTTCATTGTAATATTCAGACCTGCCAGACAGAAGCTTTTGATTATTTCGTCTGCCAGTTCAATCCTTTCAGGAAGGATTTTCTTAGCTTCATCATCGAACTCTCCTAAAACGAAGTCTATTTGTCCACCTTTAGGAAAATCGTTGCCTATACCGAAGCGTAAGCGTGAATAGTTTTGTGTTCCCAATGTAGCAGCAATGTGTTTCAATCCGTTATGACCGGCGTCGCTACCTTTGCCTTTCAGTCTAAGCGTTCCTAAAGGTAGGGCAAGGTCATCTACTACTATTAAAACATTTTCCAAAGGGATTTTTTCTTGCTGCATCCAATATCGGACAGCGTTTCCGCTTAGGTTCATATATGTTGACGGCTTTAACAATATCACCTGACGTCCTTTCAACGACAAGTTGGCTACGGCGCCATAACGTTTGTCGCTAAAAATAATATTGGACGCCTTAGCTAAGGCGTCCAATACCATAAATCCTATATTGTGACGGGTATTACGGTATTCATCACCGATATTTCCCAGTCCTACTATCAGATATTTCATTAATATGGATTTGTAATGTATTAGTTGTTTAAACTATTACTTATTTCTTTCCTGTAGCTGCTGCAGCCTGAGCACCACGAGCGGCACGAGTCAATTTAACAGCACATACAACTGCTTCTTTTGCATTCAAGATCTGCAAACCTTCATAGTTCAATTCACCAACCTTGATAGTTTTACCAAGACCCAAGTTTGTTACGTCGATAACAAGTCTTTCAGGGATTAAGTTGTAAAGAGCTTTAACTTTCAGTTTACGAACCTGCAATGCCAATTTACCACCGGCTTTAACACCTTCAGCAAGACCTTCCAATTTAACAGGAACTTCCATAACGATTGGGTTAGATTCGTCAATCTGCAAGAAGTCAACATGAAGAATGTTGTCAGTTACAGGGTGGAACTGTATATCTTTCATTATGGCTGTAACAATTTTGCCATCGATATTCAAGTCAACTACGTAGATGTGTGGTGTATATACCAAATTACGTAAACCGTCGTTTGTTACAGTGAAGTGAGTTGCTACCTGATTACCGTTTTCATCTTTGTTCAATCCGTACAATACACAAGGAACACTGTTGTTCTTACGAAGGTCACGTGTAGCTTTTTTTCCAGTTTCAGTTCTCAAAGAACCTTTGATTTCAATTGATTTCATTTCTTTAAATTTTTTGTGTTACTCTAAATTAAGTTGAATATAAATTTGCTTAATTCGCCATCACACGATGCGGTATATCACACGATGAGCTTAAAAAAGCGGTGCAAAGGTAATCGATTTATTTTTAATAGCCAAATATTGTCTTGATTTTATTTATATAATATAGTTCTTGATGAATTTATCAGAATTCAATGTCTATCTTTATGTCTGATGATGCATTAACGTTTTCTTCATCAGATTTGTCTTCTATATTGTTTTCGCTGTCTTGAGTGTCCGGTGTATTTCCATTATCTTCTATGAACTTAATAGCTTCCTGCAATCCGTTGATGAATTTATCAAAATCTTCTTTATAAAGGAATATTTTGTGTTTTTCGAAACTTATAGATGGAGCATTCCCCTCTCCGGTTATAATTTTCTTGCTTTCTGTTATAGCAAGGAACATGTCGTCTTTCTTATTTTTTCTTACATCAACATAATATATTCTTTTGCCAGCTTTTATGGCTTTTGAGAATACAATTTCCTTGTCTGTTTCTGTCATGCTTTTCTTTTTCAAATCTTCCATAGTCACTATATATTATAAATAAATTGTGCCCAAAGTTGAATATTTTTTTTTTATGTTCAAAGAAACTGTGTGTAGAATTTAATCCAATAGTGAAAAAAAATAGAATTTTGGGCGTTTATATTGCTTTAAAAGAATAAAATGATTACTTTTGCACCCTGAAATTTCATCTTATTAATATGATAAACAGAGTTCTTATTCGTCTGAAAATAGTTCAGATTATTTACGCTTATTATCAGAATGGCGGTAAAAACTTGGATACTGCAGAAAAAGAGTTGTTCTTCAGTCTATCCAAAGCGTACGATTTGTACAATTATCTTTTGCTTCTAATGGTGGCAGTAACTCGTTATGCGAGTAAGAAAATCGATGCTGCCAAAAACAAGTTGGCACCTACTAAAGAAGACTTATCTCCTAACATGAGGTTTGTCGAAAATAAGTTCATAGCCCAATTGGAGGCGAATAATGAACTTAACGCATTCGTTGTCGCTCAGAAGAAAACATGGGACAATGAAGACGATTTCTTGAAATCTCTGTATGAAAAAATACAGCAGAGTGATATCTATGCTGAGTATATGGCAGCTGAGTCAACATCATACGAGGATGACCGTGAATTCTGGAGAAAAATCTACAAGAATATTATCTTCAATAATACAGAACTTGATGAGGTATTGGAAGACCAGAGCCTTTACTGGAACGATGATAAGGAAATTGTAGATACTTTCGTATTGAAGACTATAAAGCGTTTTGATCCGAAAAACGGTGCAAAGCAGGAACTTCTTCCTGAATTCAAGGATGAGGAAGATCAGGATTTTGCCCGTCGCCTGTTCCGTCGTGCAATTATGAATGCAGAATATTATCGTCATCTGATAGGTGAAACTTCAAAGAACTGGGATTTGAACCGTGTTGCCTTGATGGATGTTGTGATAATGCAGATAGCCCTTGCAGAGATACTTAGTTTCCCTAATATTCCTGTTAATGTTTCTCTCAATGAATATGTTGAGATAGCAAAACTTTATAGTACTCCAAAAAGCGGTGGCTTTATTAACGGAACATTGGATGCTATAGTTAATAAATTGAAAAAGGAAAATAAGCTGACAAAATAATAATATATTTGTCGGCGTAACTATTATTAATTAAAAAAATAAGAAACTATGAATTTATTGACAGTAATGCTGCAAGCTCAGGGTGGAGCAGATTATTCTTTCTTGATAATGATGGTGGCAATATTTGCTATCATGTATTTCTTCATGATTCGTCCTCAAAACAAGAAGCAGAAGGAAATTGCTAATTTCCGTAAGAATCTTGAAGTTGGACAGTCTGTAATTACTGCAGGTGGTATATATGGAAAAGTAAAAGAATTGGAAGATAATGCAGTAATAGTAGAAATTGCTCCAAGTGTAAAGATCAAGGTTGATAGAAACTCTATATATGCTGACGCTCAGGCTCAGGTGAATAAATAAAATAATAAAGATATGTTGTTCGGTAAAAAGAACATCAAGAATATTTTAAAGTCTTATTTAAATAAAATCAGAAACTTCCTGCTTACTGAAAAGTGCAGGGAGTTTTTGATTTTTTTGTTTTTTGTGGTCATATCTTTCGGCTTTTGGATGCTCCAAACCTTAGATGGCGGTTTCGAAACAGAGTTTACTATTCCTTTAAGACTGAAGAATGTTCCTAAAAATGTAGTCATAACATCAGAATTGCAGGATGAGGTCAAGGTGAGAGTAGCTGACCGCGGAACTGTTCTTTTGAATTACATGTTGGGCAGATCGTTCTTGCCTATATCAATTGATTTTGCTGATTATGAAAATGGAAGTTCGCGAGTAATTCTGCCGCAAGAAGATTTGAAGAAAAGGGTTGCATCGCAGTTGAATTCCACTACAAGGCTCTTGTCTGTATATCCCGACTCTGTAGGCTTTGTTTATTCTACAGGCAAATACAAGAAGGTGCCTGTCTCTGTCAGCGGAAAGATAACTCCGGGAGTTCAATATTATGTCTCAGATATAAGTATAACACCGGATTCTGTTATAGTATATGCTCCATCGGAGATATTGAAAACCGTACAGACAGCATACACAGTACCATTGGAATGCGAGGATCTGACAGAGAAAACCTCTTTGAGAACTTCTTTTAAAAAGATAGAGGGTGTCAAGTACGAACCTTCATATTGTGATGTATCAATATCCGTTGATATGTATTCTGAGAAAACGGTGGAAGTGCCTGTCAAAGGAATTGGTTTTCCGGCAAACAAGACCTTACGTACATTCCCTTCTAAAGTTAAAGTTACCTTCAAGGTGGGACTTTCCGATTATTCATCAGTCGATGCTTCCGATTTTCATATAAACGTAAAATACGATGAATTACTGCGGTCTGGAAGTGATAAGATAGATTTGTCGGTGGATACTTCTTGTCCACATGTGTCTAATATAAGGGTAAATCCGTCAAGTGTTGATTACTTGATAGAAGAAACCAGTTTTTTCGTTTCAGACAATGAAAAATAACGTATTTATAAGGCTGGGAATAACCGGAGGTATTGGAAGTGGTAAATCCTTCTTTTCTTCTTCGTTGAAAGAACGTGGTGTGCCTGTTTTTGATTCTGATAGTGAAGCCAAGAAACTAATGGTTGCGGACCCTGTTATAGTTTCTTCATTGAAATCCTTGTTGGGTGATGAGGTGTATATTGATGGGAAACTGAACAAGCAACTTCTGGCAGGCTATATTTTCAGTTCACCTGATAATGCACATAAGGTAAATGCCATTGTGCATCCATGCGTAAAGCAAGCGTTTCTTTCGTGGGCTGACGAGCATTTCAAAAAAGGAAGTAGGGTGGTAGCCATCGAAAGTGCCATATTGTTCGAATCCGGTTTTGACGATATAGTCGATAAGATTGTAATAATTCATGCTCCTTTGGAAGTCCGCATTTCCAGAGTGATGAAGCGCGATAATGTAACCAGCGAGAAGGTTATTGAGCGTATAAATTCACAGATGAACGATGATGAAAAAATATCAAAATCGGACTTTGTGATAGAAAATGACGGCTCGGTTTCATTAAACGAACAGATAGACAGATTGTTTTCTGTATTGTGAATCATAAAAGATATTCAATGTCTTGTGTAATTCGAAAGTGAGTTGTATTTTTGTTCGGTAATTAACAATTAAAATAATAAGAAACATGTTGAAAACAATTTTGGCTATATCCGGCAAGCCGGGATTATATAAGCTTATTTCTCAGGGAAAAAATATGCTTATTGTTGAGTCTGTAAGCGCAGACAAGAAGCGTTCACCAATTTATGCTTCGGATAAAGTGATTTCATTGGGAGATATTGCAATGTACACTGATGCGGATGAAGTTCCATTGTCAGAAGTTCTTGAAGCTGTAAAGACAAAAGAAGGCGGAAAAGAAACATCTTTAGACTACAAGAAAGCTTCTGCTGAAGAGTTGGGAGAATTTATGGCTGAAGTACTTCCTAATTACGACAGAGATAGAGTTCATTTGAGCGATATCAAGAAGCTTATTCAGTGGTATAATCTTCTTGTATCAAACGGAATTACAGAGTTTGTAGAAAAAGCAGAGTAAAGAATCTCGATATTTCTTATTTCAGGCTGTCTCTTATGAGGCAGCCATTTTTTTGTTATAATATGGCATAAAAAAAAGAGTCCTGAAAAGGACTCTTTGTAGAGCGGAAGACGGGGCTCAAACCCGCGACCCTCAGCTTGGAAGGCTAATGCTC
>OGCN01000465.1_pt1 | contig 66240 bp, 54 predicted proteins | sample 1570181 | NCBI WGS metagenome assembly OGCN01 (sample SAMEA4370584, study PRJEB24528) | human gut metagenome | reverse complement strand
TCCTCACTGTTGGACGAAGCAAATAAAGGCTCGCAAACGCGAGCCTTTATTTTTTTGCCATTTCAAGGACCTGAAGTTTGGCCCACGAAGCAACCGTGTCCCGATTTGTGACCCATCAAGGGTCATCGCCGGAACCGCCTGCCACCCTTGTCCGATAAACGCCGCCCCTAAACGCTAAAGCTCGCGCCTCGCCTCGAGGGCACGACCGAGCGTCACCTCGTCGGCGAACTCCAAGTCGCCACCGACAGGCAAGCCGCTCGCCAAGCGCGTCACCTTCACACCCAGGGGCTTGATGAGTCGAGCAAGATACGACGCCGTCGTCTCCCCCTCGACGTTGGGATTGGTCGCGAGCACCACTTCCCTCACGTCCTCGCTGCCCAATCGCGCCATAAGCTCGGCCACATGCAAGTCATCAGGACCGATGCCCTCGAGAGGCGACAACGCGCCCCCGAGCACATGGTACACGCCCCCGAAAACGCCCGTGCGCTCGATGGGGGGAATGTCGCGTGGCTCGCTCACCACACAAATGATGCCGCTGTCGCGCTTGGTCGACGCGCAGATCTCGCACACGTCGCCTTCCGCATAGTTGAAGCACCGCGAGCAGAAATGCACGGTGTCCTTCACCTCGATGATCGACTGAGCCAAGCGCAGCGCTGTCGCGCGATCGGTGTTCAAGATCCAATACGCCATGCGCTGCGCGGACTTCGGCCCGACACCGGGAAGGCGCTCGAGCTCATCGAGAAGCTTTTGAATCGCAGGTGCGGAGTTCACGAAAAGCGCCTACATCAAGCCGGGGATGTTCATGCCGCCGGTCGCCGCGCTCATGCGGGCGGCCGCCATGTCGGAGACGCCGCGAAGCGCTTCGTTCACCGCAGCGAGGACCATGTCCTCGAGCATCTCAACATCCTCCGGGTCGACAGCCTCGGGGTCGATCGCGATGGACTGGATCGTGTTGTCACCGAGCGCCGTGACCTTCACCATGCCGCCACCGGCCGTAGCCTCGAACGACATCGTCTTCACTTCCTCCTGCGCCTTCGCAAGCTCGGCCTGCATCTTCTGCGCCTGGCGCATCATTTGCTTCATATCCATGAACATTTCTCCTTTTGATACACGCCACGCTGCCGCGGCGATTTCACACTGGCTTGAAAGCCTACCATATTCCGCGCGAACGCATTCGCTTGGAAAAGGTTTCGCGCAAGGTCATCGCTCTTCTGTAACCTTGTTCATATTCACGCCGAATGACGCGAAAATCTCCTCGACCGACATTTCGCCCGAAGCTCCAGCGGATGCGCCCGCGTATTCGGCGGGCCCGCGGGAGCCCTGCCCGCCACCGATGCCCTGCGGCATCGCGCGATTCGCGAACGGATTCGGACGCGAGGGCGGCGCTGGAATGGGCGCGGGCGGTTCAGCGGGAAACTCAGGTTCCGCGACCGGCGCAAGCGGCGACTCAGCCTCCGCCGCTGCAACGGGCGCGGGCTGGACGGATTGGGCCAAAGACAAGCTGTCGGAAGAAGACTCTCCCTCCCCTTCTTGTCCACCGCCACAGCCCTCGCGCAATGCATCAAGGTCGCGGCCCTCAAGCAGCTTCGCATCTTGAGGCATTGGCCAGCCTTTGGGCTTCACCATGCCCTTGGCCTTTTTCTTCGGGTCAGGGGCAGAATCGAAACCAAGCTCCAGCGCCACAGGGAACGGGTCAACCGGATCGGGGCCCACCACGAGCATCGCATCGCCGAATTCCGCAACCGCCTCGGCGAGCTTGTCGGCAGCAGTTTTGCGCTTCTTCGCGGGCGCGCTTTCAGGCGCGGTCTTCGGCGCCTGGCCAGCGCTCGAAGAAACGGTTGGCTCGGTTGCCCGAGCCGTCGCCTCGGGCTGCGCCGGTACTCCCCTTCCAATGCCTTCAGGCATTTTCCTTCCTGCGAAGGGATTGTCTTTCGCGGGTTTCGCGAAGACGGCGGGCTCGCTAGGCTGGGACGCGGCTTCCCGATGCGACGGCGCCCCAACGGTTAGGCTCGCATCAGGCTCAGTAAAAGGGGGCTGCTCCCCTTCAGGCATGTAGGCAGCGATATCGGCGTCGGTGTACGGCACCACATCATCTTCCCACGGCGGTGCGGCGACGGCCTGCGGCGCTTGGCGCGAAGGGCCGGCCGAAGGCGCCTGGGCTCGAACCAATTGCTGAGCGCGGTGCACAGCAGCCGAAGCAGCCGGAACAGCCGGAGCAGCGGGTGCCGGCGCGGACGCAGATGCGACGGGAGCAGCGCCACCGGCCGCAGATCCCTGAGTCACGCGGAACGGAACGGGGCCGCCGAACGATGCGGAAAGCGCCGACTCGATTGCGGCAGTAATGTCGGGTTTCTGGGCAGCAGAAAACGCGAACGAATTCTCGGGCGAGAATTCGATGGCAATTCCTGACGCATCAGGCTCAGCCACGATACGCGCCGAAAGCAGCAACGCGCCATAAGCGGCTCGCTGGCGCTTCAAATCGGCAAGCGCGGTTTGCCATCCGCGCTGCAGGGCGGCCGGGTTGGAAAGTTTCGCCTTCACGTCGCTCGACGCAACGGCGGGAGCAGCAGAAACAGCGGCGGGCGCAGCGGGGGCCGCCGTGGCGGAAGCAGCGGCAACAGGAGCAGCGGCAGGCGCCGCAGCGCGCGCCGGTGCCGCAGCTTGAGCCTGCGGAGCAAAGCCTTGCGACTGCGGCTGAGCTTGAGGAACAGCCGTACGTTGGGTACGGCGACGCTCGAGCTGGGCGCGGAATTCCGCCGCCTTGTTGACCATGGCAGCACCCTGCGAAGCAGGCTGCGCCGCCGACTGCGTTTGCGCAGGTCGCGGCATGGGACGATGGAATTGGCTAGCTCGGGCAGGCGACGCCGGCGCGGCAGGCTGGGCTGCCGTAGGTTGAACCTGGGCGGGCGACGGGGCCACTGCGGGCTGGGTGGCTACAACGGGAGCCGCAGTGGGCTGCCTATACCCTGCATTCGCCGCAGGAGGAACGCTCGCCGGCTGCTGCGCCATGGCGGCAGGCTGAGCTGCAGCAGGTGCTGCAGCCGCGCCCTGCGCCAGCGCGCGCTCGAGTATCTCGACGCGCGCAGCGAGCGATTCAAGCGTAAGGTCGCTTTGCGGGCGTACCATGCGCGTGAGGCCAATCTCAAACGACAGGCGCGGATTGGTCGACGTGCGCAATTCCGTATTCAAATCGCCCAGCACGCGCAAGATATACGCGAGGCGATCGATTCCAAACATTTGAGCCTCGCCCGACATGCGCGGCAGCGAGCTTTGCAGCGCGTTCACGGCAACCGCCCCATCGGTGAGCGACAGCACATACAAATCGCGCACGTACGCGGCCAGGTCGCGCACGAATCGAGCCAAGTCGGCACCCGTTTCCACATATTCGGAAACCCAGGTGAAGCACGCCGCCGCATCGCGCGTGGCAATCGACCGAACAATGCCACTCATGTCGTCGACGTCGAGCGAGCCCAGAACATCGTTGGCAACTTCCATGGTCACGTTGCCGTCACCGAACGCGATAAGCTGTTCGAGCATGGTAAGCGCATCGCGCATTCCGCCCTGGGCGCGATGCGCCACCAAATCGAGGGCGTCGCCTTCGAACTGCACGTCTTCCGCCGTGCACACAGCACCAAGGCGGGCGATGATTTCCTCGTTGCTCAGACGGTGGAAATCAAAGCGCTGACAGCGCGATTGAATGGTTTCGGGAACTTTTTGAGGATCGGTGGTGCACATGATGAACACCACGTGGCTCGGGGGTTCTTCGAGCGTTTTCAGCAGCGCGTTAAACGCCGCGATCGAGAGCATGTGAACCTCGTCGATGATATAGACCTTGTAGCGCCCGCGCGTGGGAGCATATTGAACGCGACCGATGATTTCCTCGCGCACATTATCGACACCCGTGCGGCTTGCCGCGTCGAGCTCGTAGACATCGGGATGGTTACCCTCGGCAATGGCGAGGCACTGTTCGCACGTGCCGTCGGGAGCGGGCGTGGGCCCCTTCTCGCACAAAAGCGCCTTGGCGAGCAGACGCGCCGTCGTGGTTTTGCCCGTGCCGCGGGGACCGCAGAACATGTAGGCGTGGCCTACTTTGTCTTGCTCGATGGCGTTTTTGAGCGTGCGCTCGATATGGGTTTGGCCCACCACGTCTTCAAACGTTTGCGGGCGGTATTTGCGGTATAAGGCTTCCGACATCGCGTAGGTCCTTCGCATTCGTGTGCGGCGCTCGCGGCGCCTTGTGTATTCCGCCCTATTATAGAAGAAGCGCCCGGGGTTGCCGGACGCTTCTGAAAGAGTTCGCCGTATTGATAGAAGCTCGCTCGCTAGATTTTCTTCGAGATAACGCTGCCGCAGGTATAGGAAGCATCGTCGGTTTGCACCGATGCATTGTAGGAAATCGTCCAATCCTCGGTGTACCCGTCGCCGCCAGCAAATATGCCCACGACCATCGGTTTGCCGTTTGAAGCCGCTCCCGTAAGCGTTGCCGTCACACGATGCGTGCCCGCTTCGGTGGGTGCGGAATACAGCGTGCCTTTCACGGTGGCATCAAGCGTAACATCGGTATCGTCGGTAACGCTTCGCAGAGCGGCAGCGGCGGCATGGTTGGAATGCTTGCCGCGCGTCCAAGTGACGTTCGCGGTTACTTCGCCCGTTTTCTCATCGAGGCTCACGATGTCGATTTTAGTAAGGCAGCCGCCCTTGTCTGTGTCGGCGGAGAACTGATCATACGTCGCCACGAGCGGGCTGTAACTCACAGAGGCAGAGCTGTTTGCACTCGCATCGGGCGCCCACGACGTACCATCGAAGCGGTAAACGTACTTTACATCGCCTTGCACACTTTCAAACCATTTGGGCTCGTATGCCACCGAAACGGTGCACGTTTGAGCATCTTCATCAAAATCGACGCCTTGGATATTTTCCAAATCAGACGAGCTCAACGTGCCCTGGGGGTCATATACGATACCCGAAATGGCCTTCGTCGAAGCGTTCGATGTCTCGAAGTTCGGCACATAGGAATCGCCGTCTTTCGCATAGGTAGCCACAACGTCCATCGTAGTGCGGAATGCGCTGTTCTCAAACGTCGCCTTGGCATTGAACACATTCGCACCGTCGTCAGCCACGTGGGAATCGGAAATATCGAACGCAGTGAGCGCATAATCGTCGTTGTCAACGTAAGGGCTTTGCACCAAAACGCCATCGGCTATCAGGGATTGCTCGGTCGCCTCAAAATCGCTTTGCACTTGCGGCTGTTCAACTTCCACCTTCGGAGAAGCGCAACCGGCAAGAGCAGCAAACGCACAGGCCGCAAACGCAATCGTCACAGTGGCGCGCAGCCATGAGGCGTGGCTCATTTTCAAACGCTTCATTTGCATCACAACTCCCACGACGCGACCCAAATACCTTGGGCGTTCATCCAACCTTCTGAAGTAACAGGCGCGGCACCGCCCGTCGCTTCGGCAGTACCATACACAAGGCCACCTGCGGCAACAAGCGATTGATCGTCGGAATTGAAGTTATCCAAACGAGGAACAGCCGTCCACGTACCGGAATCGTCGATAATGCCCCAATCGCCTGTCGCGAAGTCTTCCGCATAAGCCATGCCATCGGCAAACGGCTTGGCGTCCGAGAAGAGCGGCTGAATCTTCCATTCGCCCGATTTCGCATCAAGGTAACCCCACAGGCCCGAAACCGAATCCTGCGCAGCAACCATTCCGCCGCCCGCGTGGTTGATACCGCCCCACAAGTCGACAAGCGTTGCCCATTGCGTAGACTTCGCTGTCGGGTCTTTCACGAGGGCGCCCGTTTTGTCGATAAGACCATATGCCGTGGTGCCATCCATGCCAGTGTAACCTGCTTCGGCCCACATGTCGTTGCCCTGCAACCTTATAGTGGCATATCCGTCATAAAAAGGCCCCGCGGCAGCAATGCTCACACCATCGCGGCCAGAACTCACGCTGAGCGCTTCGTTGCCTTTGCTGTCAATGTAGATAGCCTTACCATCTTTGACGCCTTCGAAGCCCACGCCATCGTGAAAGAAGATGGGCTGCTTATAACAATAGCGATCGGTTTCGGTAGAGCTTTTCGCCGAGTCGAGCGTCCACGCACCGTTCTTGTCAATCGCAGCATAGGAATTATTGTGCTTAATGCCGTTTTTCTCGTCGTCGAGCTTACCCGAAACAAATGCAACGCCGTCGCTGAACGACGTGGCGGCAATGTAACCGCTCGCCACGAGTTGGCCTTGAGCATTTACGAAACCTGCGCCCTTATCTGCGGAGTACACCAGACCAAGCCCATCACTGAACATGCGCGCTTGCTCGTATTCTGGCTCGATAACCCATTCGCCCGACTTGTCGATATAACCCCATTTTTCGGAATCGGGGTCTTGCGCAGGGAACGGGTCATCGTTCATCACGCCGCCCGGCAAATCATAGGTACATCCAAAATCGGGGAAATAGGACTTTGTTCCGTTGTTCGGCGAATACGTCGTCACAAGACTGGGCGATTGCCCCGGCAAACTTCCAAGTGATTCGAACTGGCACGGAATCACTTGCGTCCCTGCCGCATCGACGAAGCCCCATAAATTCGTTTCGGAATCTCGCACCGCATATAAATAGCTGGCATTTTGCGCACTCTGCGCGCTTGCCGCCTGTGATTGGGACTCCATTTCAGAGGCATATGCTACTTGACTGCACGTCACTCCCGCAGTCAAGCAGGCCGCAGCGAGCATGCATGCAACAGAAATGCCAGCAGCCGCAAAGCCGCGTGTGTGCAGCGCATTTTTCGCAACGCTCATGTGCGTTCCCGCCTTTCCTTCGCCGTTTCCTTTGTCCACAGTATAGGAACTACGAGCAGCAGGGTTAAGAGATTTTAAGCGGGTAAATTTATTTTTTACCTTAGCCCAAGACTTCGGAACGCGCTTTCGCGAGCGGTATGTCCCAAGAAGAAGCGCCCACAGCAGAAACGCGCACTCGCCCACACCCCTCCGACACAAAAGACGCGCCCCGAGGAGCGCGCCTTTCAACTTTCAATATATATAGGTATATAGAGGTACGGTTCAGGCAAGTCGCATTATTTCGCATGTTTGAAATACGGTGCGACAAGCAACGTCATTTCGCATGCTTGGCGTTCTTCGTTTTGTCGCCCTTCTTCGAACTCATCGCCGCTTTCACCGCGCCGATAAACGCAGGCGCCACCGACACCGCGACAATGCCCAAAACGATGACCTCGAAGTGATCCTGCACAAATGGGATGCCACCGAAGAAGTAGCCCACGAGCACGAACAGACTTACCCACGAAATGCCGCCAATGGCGTTGAACAGGGTGAACTTACCGAAATTCATGTGGCCCGTGCCCGCGATGAACGGCGCAAACGTGCGGAAGAATGGCATGAAACGCGTAATGACGATGGTAAGGCCGCCGTATTTCGCGAAAAAGTGATCGAGCTTGGCCATGCGCTCGGGCGTGAGTGCCTTGATTTTGCCAGAATCGATAATGCGTGCGCCGAAGAAGCGAGCAATCCAGTAGTTCGACGTGTTGCCCAGAATGGCAGCCACATAGAACACGATGAGCGTGGCCCAAATATTCAAGCCGCCGCCGTCGGCGGAAAACACGCCTGCCGCGAACAGAAGCGAGTCGCCCGGCAAAAACGGGAAGAACACCAGGCCCGTTTCAATGAACACGATAAAGAACAGCGGCGTATAGACCCATACCGCACCGAGCGAAATGATCCAGCCAGCAATGGCGCCTCGCGGATCGGAAAGCAAGTTCAAAAAGAATTGAATGACGTTCACGAATGACCTTTCATCTGGGATAACTCCAAAGAACGATAGCTTGAAGCCGCTTCGTTTCCGAGAAACGTTACCCCGATTTTGCAAAAAGAGGGGCCATATGGCCCCTCAGAACATGCCAATGCCTTGGATAGGCGTGGGCGCTCGCCAGAGGCCCCTTATGGCTGCTTCGTCCCCGACCTGACCAGGTTCGGAACATGGCGCCGCCCAAGCCCATCCAAGGCATTTGGAACGTGCCCAGTATACCCGAGCCGACAAAGGGACGAGCCCTTCACCTTCTGCGCAACAAAAAACCCACGGACTCTCCGCGCCCAGCAAAGGCGAATCATGGAGCCTCGGAAAGACCGACGGGCGAAAAGATTGGTCGTTCAATCGACGCCCGTGCTTCGCCGTTGCGCTATACTCTCGCCGTTGAAAGGGGCCACATGAATACGCATGAACACAATTCGCATTTCGCGCTTGCAGCGAGGCATGCGCTTTCCGACCCCCACGCACTCACGCCGCTCGTTCTGCTCATGGGCTTTCTGGGCGCTTCCCTTCGCTATGCCCTTGAAGTTGCCTTGCCTGCGCAAGGGGGCTTTCCCGCAGCCACGCTCATCGTGAATATCTTTGGCTGCTTTACTTTAGAAATCATCAACCAATATGTTGGTCGGCGCACGCAGCTGCCCGCGCCCCTTGTAAAATCGATGGGCATTGGACTTGTGGGCGCATTTACCACCATTTCCGCGTTCTCGACCGAATGCCTCGCATTTTTGCAAGCAGGGCGCTACGAGATTTTCGCAGCATACATGGCCGCGACCATCGCAACAACGTTCATTGCGGCACTCGCCGGGCACCGCGCGTCGCGCGCGCTCGAAGCGCATCGCGCCCGTAAGACGGAAGTAGGTGCTGCGCGATGAGCGTACTCTCGTTTTTGGCGGTAGGCCTCGGCGGCGCACTCGGTGCGCTGTGCCGCCATAAAGCCTCAACCTTCATGAAGTTGATTTTCAAAAGCGCGTTTCCCTGGCCCACTTTCTTCATCAACCTGTGCGCCTGCACCATTGCGGGTGCTGCCCTTGCAAGCTCCACGGCCACGAATCAAACCTTTTATACGGCACTGACCATGGGCTTTCTTGGCGGCTTCTCCACGCTTTCGACCATGAATTGCGAAGCCGTCGACCTGATACTTGGCGGAGAGCGCGCTTTGGGCGTTGCGTATGTGGCCGCGACCTATGCGTGCACACTGGGCGCCGCAGCGCTTGGATTCGTCACAGCGCATCACATTCTCTATTAGTTTCTTATCGATACTATAAGATGAAGAACGTCACCGCAATCGCTACCGTAAGCAGAGCTACGCTTACCGCCACGCCAGCGTAATCGCGGGCAGCGAAGGCATATTCGTCATAACCGATTCGACCGAAAGCGCGATAGCAACCAATATTTTTAGTTTGGTTTATAAAAAAAGGTTTCTCAAAGTAACTATTGACGAAGTGCGTATCCTAGATTGCGGTTCGCGAAAAGACGCGTCAAGATTCACACGAAAATGCCTGGTCGCGAGTTTTGGCTCGATGCCTTCATGCGACAAAACCAGAACAAGGTACACACTTCGTAAAAACTTTATTTACGATATATAGTTTCTAAAAGAGACTATTATCCAATACCACCGAGCGCGATACCGAGCACAATCACGAGTGCCGTAAGTCCCACGAATACATAGCGCGCCATGGGCTCAAACCATGCTCCCAAAGGCTTTTTGCGACCGAGCTGTGCTTGAGCCTTTGCGAAACCCTTCGGGCACACCCAGAAGAACATGATCGCCGCGCACAACGCGCCCAGCGGAATCGCGTAAATCGAAACGAAATCCATCCACGCCCCCACGGCGTTGCCGTCTTCGATAAACACGCCTACGCCAAGCGCCACGACGAACACGACGAGAACCGCAGCCCAACGCGGCATATTCAGCTGGCTCTGCAACGCTTCGATGGGCGGCTCGAACAAATTCACCAAGCTCGTAAGCGCAGCGCACGCCACCGCCAAGAAGAACAAGAAGCAGAACAGGCCGCCGAACGGCATATCGGCAAACACCTGGGGCAGCGTGATGAAGAGTAGCGGCGGACCTGAAAGAGGATCAACGCCGAGGGCAAACACCGCAGGAATAACCACCATGGCGGAAAGCACCGCGGCGAGCGTCGAAAACAGCACCACGTTTTTTGCCGACGACACGACATCGACGTCGTTCTTCAAATAGCTGCCATACACCAGCGTGCCGCTACCTGCGAGCGATAACCCAAAGAACGCTTGGCCAAGCGCCAAAACCCACGTTTGCGGATTCGAGAGCGCCTCCCAATGGGGCACAAACAAATAGGCATAGCCGTCGAGCGCGCCCGGCAGCATGGCAACGCGAACGAGCAGCACGCAGAACAGAATAAAGAAAATGGGCATCATGATTTTATTTAGTCGCTCAATGCCGCGCGACACACCGAACGCCATAACGGCAAGCGTAATGGCAAGCGCCGCCACATGGTATCCAACGCTGCCAAACGGCCCGGCGATCGAGCCAAAGAACGCTGCCATATCGGGCTGCGTCACCAGCGTTCCGCACGCAGCCTCGATAAGGTACTTAATGAACCAGCCGATGACCACGGCGTAGCCAATAGCGATGCCGAGAGCGCCCAGCACGGGAATAATGCCAATAACACGGCCGATTTTGTCACCGTTTTTCACGCCGCGCATTTCGAGCGCCTTCGAAAACGCGCCCATAGGGCCCGTTCCCATGGCACGGCCGAACGCCATTTCGCCAATGACGCCCGTAATGCCCAGCACCACGACGAAGAACAAATAGGGAATCAGGAACGCCGCGCCGCCGTATTGGGATACGCGATACGGGAACAGCCAAATGCCCGAAAGGCCCACCGCCGAGCCAATGCAGGAAATAATGAATGCGGTTTTGCCGCTGAACGAGTCTCGCGATGTAGTGTTTTCGGCCATAAGGGCCCCTTTCTGAATTGCAACCCGCTCACGATAGCAGACTTCGTGTTCAAGCCGCATGCCAAACGAACATTTCGCTGGTCAATAAGCGCGCGAAAGGGCGCAGTGGGCCAGGGCGGTACTGGCCAATCAAAGCCGAGGCGTGCAAAACAAGCCCCCCATCCGCATAAGCCAGCCCGCCTTCGTCGGCGCGAGCGCGCGCGAGCGCAATCTTCGACTTCCCTCGCCTAGGCCGAAACGCACACTCCCGCAACCGCAAAATGTTACCAAGGTAACGAAACGGCGGCATTTAGCACTCTCACTTGCAGAGTGCTAAAAAGCTCCTATACTGCAAATTGTCAAAAGAAAGAGCGAGGCGATGGCCCCGTACGAGAAAGGCAGTGAGTCATGATGTTGGTACCTGCACGTAGGAACGATTTCTTGAGCGACTTTTTGAGCGACCCTTGGGACATGGGATTCTTTGGGAACCGTCCGCAAGGCCAAAAGCCTGCACCGGCCATGATGAAGACCGACATCAAGGAAACCGAGAAGGCTTTCGAGCTTGACATCGATTTGCCGGGCTTCAAGAAGGAAAACGTTCACGCCGAGCTGCAAGACGGCTACCTTACCGTGAGCGCGAACACCGAAACCGAGACCGAAGACAAGGACGAACAGGGTACCTATCTTCGCAAGGAGCGCTTCACTGGCAGCTGCAGCCGCAGCTTCTATGTTGGCGATGATATTTCCGAAGACGACATTTCTGCGAAATTTGAAAACGGCATCTTGAAGGTTACCGTGCCCAAGAAGCAGCTCCCCGCACCCGAAGAGACCAAAAAGGTCATCGGCATTGAGTAATTGATTTTTCCGAGTCTCCCCTTTCTATAAAAAGAGCCGGCCCGCGCAATGCGGGTCGGCTCTTTTGCTGCTCAAGAGAAATGGCATGCGAGCAATAAGCAAGCTCTTTCGCTATTTCGACTTCAGCTCTTCAAGCATGCGCTCAATCAAATACCCCTCGCGCACGCCGCGGTCGCAAATGCGCAAGCGTTCCCCGTCGAGCTCCTCGAAGACCTCGACAAGAATCGCCAACCCGCACACAATGGTGTGAATTCGCTCGGGAGAGACGTGCAGAACCGCGTCGATGAACGCGCGGCGATGCCCAACGACGTCGCGCAACATGCGATTCACATCGTTGCGCGTAATTTCTTCGCTCGAAGCGCCAGGCACAACCCATGCGTTCACTTCCGAAAGCGCGCGAATGGAGCCACCGACACCGTAGAGTTCTTGGGCCGAACCAGTACAGGCGCCCGTTTTGTCGGCGGCAATAAGCCTGCGAACGCTCGCGCGAATGGCCGAAATCTCGTTTTGGGTGGGCAGAATGTCGCCTACGAAACGCTTGTATGAAGAAAGCGACCCCTGCGGCAAGCTCGTACGCGCAACGTCGATGCCATTTTCAATAACGGTAATCTCGGTCGAACCACCGCCAATATCGATAAGGGCGCCATCGTCCAACGTACCGCGCGATGACGCGCCCACAAATCCCAAATGCGCCTCATCGGCATTCGAAAGCAGCGAAATCGAGCAGCCCGCGCCCTGCTCGATTGCCGCGATTGCCTGCGCGCTGTTTGAGATATTGCGCAGCACGGCAGTCGCGAACACGTCAATGCGATCGGGCGACAAATAGCTCGCACGCTTTATGCATTTTTTTACCGCCAGAATCGCCTCGGCTATACCTTCGTCGGAAAACGCCCCATCGACGATATATGCCGCCAAACCCGCCATGATTTTGCGGTTCATGATGGTTTTGAACTTGCGTTTCTCGGGGCACAGCACGTCATAGACGCACAAGCGCACCGTGTTCGACCCAACATCGATGACCGCATACTTCATAGAGCAATTCCGCCTTTCAGAATTTCGTGATGCAACATTCAAGTATACCGATTGACGCGAGACGCACGTAAAGCGTATGTCAAATCGCCAGAACGCAGCAGCGCAAGCCATGGAGCAATCCCGCCCCACAAGCCCGCGTAGCGTCTCGATTCCTCACGAATTTTTTTACCCGGTTTATACCCCTTTTTCATAGGTGTCTTTATTTCTACTATGGGGTCATCGAAACACGGCGACGAAAGGAACCATCATGAAATGTCCCTATTGCGGATACAACCTGCCAGACGATGCAATTTTTTGCGCGTCATGCGGAACGAACGTGAGTGTCGCTTCGTCGGCCACCGCGGCCACCACAACAAGCACCGAGGGCAGCGGGGATGTCGCGCAGTCCACGACCGAGCCGCATGCGGCGCCCAACAATGCGGAAAGCGGCGCGCCTGAAGCGCCCGACTCGACGAACGCATGCGGTGAACCAGCTCATTTCGGCAGCTCAATCGGCAATTCCTCCAGAGCGCATCAAGGAAGTAACGCGGCATCGCACGTTGGGCAATTCCTCACAACCAAAAAAGGCAAAGGCATTGTCGCGGGCGCAATCGCTGCCGTGGCGGCCATTATCGTAGCGGCCGTCGTTGGCTTCAACATGGCGAACAACGTGCCCGAAGACACCGTGCGCCAAGCGCTCCAAAACAGCTCGACCGTAGCTGATGGCATCGTGGCAAACGACTACGTTACCGCCCAGCCTTACGATTTGAAAAACCTCAAGATCGACAAGCAGGAAGACGAATCGACGGGTGAAATCGGTGCGGCAATTACGGGCAGCAACAAAGCGCGCCATGTATATTTTTCGGGATCGATGGAAAACGACTTCTTCAAAACCGATTTCACAGGCGAGGCCTACTACGTCAAACAGGGCGACACATGGGTCAGCCTTCTTGGGCCTTCCATCACCGGCAACACCACCACGCCGCTGCAAGGCGTCGGGTGCATAAGTGAAGCCTCAGAAAGTGACGACTACGAAATATCGAATTTCTCTTCGACGCTCGATTCCAGCAACGGCGCCTACACCTCTACCGCCACGCAGGACGTTTCGTATACGTTCTGGTTCGCGACCGACACCGCAACCAATACCCGCACGTTCGTTTTCGACGGCGACCGCTGGAAGCCCACGGGTGATACAGCGGTTTCTAACATGCACACGGCAACAAACTTCGCCGGCAAGAAATTCGAATACACCGATACAGGAAGCGGACTGTTCAAAACGGGTACGACCAATTCGACGATCGAGTTCACAAGCGATGGTGAAAATGGCCAGGTCGCAGCCACGTATTCGCTCGATTGGAAGTACTCGGGCGACACATCCAAGGACTCATCGGGCCAGTACTACCTGCCCGTCAACCTTTCGGGTAACCTCACTGGCGCAATTGAGCACGAATTCGGCAAAGACAATTTCAGTATCGAGCTCAACGACGCCGAAAACCAGGTGACGTTCACGGGCGGCGAATCGTATGCAACGATTTCGGCGGGCGACGGCGAGTCGAACACCATGTCGCTTTCGGCCGCGACGAACACAAAGTATTTCGAAAGCCCCTTCCAAACCTCAACGTACCGCATGAGCATGGGCACCTACGTGGAAAAGGCGTAAGGACAAGCGACGCCAAACCGCTCCGACGCCGGGCGGCCTGAATCGGCCCTATCGCGTTATATGTCGATTGCCTCAATCGAGGATCGGCCAATCGAGCCACCCGGCATTGCTTTATATGAGGCACATCGCAGGCGTCGTTTCGCCCGCTACCTTACCTTCTTCAAGGCCTTCATTCGCCTCTCAACGTATTTTTGATCAAACACGCCTTCAGCGACGCAACGTTTCACGATATCGCCCGAGCCCTGGGCGATATCAGCGTCGACGGCATGCTTGAGCTCAACCCACGTTGCGAGCATATGGCGAACTTTATCGCCCGCAACGCCACTCGCCTGCTTTGGGAAAAACACAGCTGCGATTTCGCTCACGCCATCGCCTTCCGCATACGCCTGACGAATATCGATCTGCAATTGACGGGTTTTATCATTTTTCGCGGCCGTCTTGCATTCTTCGCTGCAGAACTTTTTCGGCACGCCGCGGCGACGAGCGAGCGAAAATGCCTTGCCGCACCGGGCGCAATAGCCGATTTTCACGTCGCCGAGCTTTTTCGAGAACAAAAACCAAAGGTACGCGAGATAGGTGTCGAAGCTCAAGAAATCGTCGTCTTCGGTGGAGCGGAACAAGTCGACGCGCACGCCTTCCAAATGCAGCGATATGAGCGCCTGGACCAAATGGCGAAGCGAGACCGTGTCATCTTCGCAGAGCTCCGATTCCCGAACATCAAGTTTGCCTTCGACGGTTGCCGCGTCGAGCCGAATCGACGAAGCCTTTTCAGCTTCCCCCTCGACCTCGCCAAAACCTGCAATAGTCTTTTTCGCCTGATCGATAAGCGCAGCCGCATGGGCACCATCATAGAAGCACGAAAGCACCAGGGCAAAGTCGAGCGGCGCAATTTCGCACTCGAACGAAAAGAGCGTAACCGTAAGATAATCGGCACCGTCTGGGTCGTGTTCGATGTCGCCTATCACGTAGTCGAATTCGTCACCCACGAATTTCTTCAGCCACGGCATGTTTGGCATATGCGCCACGTAGCCATTTTCTATGGAAGCATCAACGGCGAACGAAATAGCGAAAATCGAGAAGTCATTTCCCGTTTCAACATTCTTCACCAGGGTTTTCGCGACGAGCGCTTCCGATTGCGATTCTTCATCGGCCTGCAACACCGCGAGGGGCTTGCCGCCATTCACCACTTCCTGCACCGTGACAACCGCACGGGCCACATTCGCGGCGCTTTGCCAATCGACAAGCGACTCGCGCACATCCGTTCCGAACAAAGGGCCCGTTTGCAGAGCCAGCGGCAACAGCCCATTTTTATCGACAAAGGCGAGGTCTTCTATGCCGGTTTGCGACGCAGGGCGCGGCATGGCCTGACCAGGGGTCGTAAAGCGTTCGGCCGCATTCGCCGGCACGAATTCAAGATACGGCGACTCGCCTTGCGCCAAACGAACATCGTGCACGGGAATTCGGCCTTGCGGAGTTTTTAGTTGGTCAATTACGTTCATATTGGAATCCAACAATCGACGGTATCGTGCAATTATTTTACCCCGTTTAAGCGTTATTTTCGGGAAGCAACCTAGCTCCGAACCATCCGAGACGCGCCTTCGGCAAAACCGAAAACCCAAATTGCGCGAAGGTTACCTGAGAAGCCGTGCAACGCTCCGCAGACCAACCCTGACAGGATGCGCTTTGTCTGCAGTGCATAGAGCCTCGTTGCGAGGCGCGCCCATGCTTTCGCCGCAGCGGCCCTTCGTTCGCCCGATCCGCAACGCGATAAGGTCCCGCTACTGCGAAGGTATTTGGCTCGAACCAGAGAAACCCATGGGCGCTTCGATGGCAACCGTATCGCCGACTTTCGCAAGGCTGCCGTCACTCGGAGCGACCAGAATCTCACGCCTTCCGTATGCATAGCTGCCCATTTGGTAATCCTCCGTCGCAAACACCAGGCCTTCGCTTGCGATATAGAAATGGGAGCATCCGTCAAGCGGGTTTTCGACATCAACGCCACTTCCCAGCGCGGGGCTCATCAAGCACATGTTCGTGATATCCCTCACGACTGCGTTCGTGCTCAGAATATCGCTCGGATCGGTGGCGAGATACGCAGTGACTGCATCGGCAACGGCCGATTTCGCCTGTTCAGGAGTGAGGCCAAACGCCGATACCGGGTCGATGGGATCACCCGTTTCCAAACTGTAAGCGCACCCCGTTACCGTCGTCGAGCCATGCGGACCCCATCCCGTATCGTAGCGTTGATCGCGCACGCATACGATGTCGTTATCGATATACGTCAGCGTGATAGAGCGATACTGGCATATGAACACGATGGCGCCTCCCATGTCTTCCGCGGCATCGGGGGCCGCATTCGTCTTCTCGACATCGGAGCGCATGGATTCCTCGAGGGCAGCGTTGATTTTATCGACCGCGTCGCTTTGCGTCGAGGCCTCGATGTGCGGGTAGTACCACTTCTGCGCCTCGCGTTTGCCCGGCGCATCATATGGATCGACCGGTACGCTCACGTCCATCGAGCGAGTTTCAACCGAATATGTGATTTCCTCGGGCGCTTCGACGGTTCGCTCATTTTGGGTCTGCTGCGCGGGGAGCCACACGTCGGTGTAGACGCGGTAAGCGGCATATGCCGTGCCCGCAGCAAGAGCCATGGCCAGCGCGACCAGCACGACCATAGGCACGCGGCGACGCGAGCGATGTTTCGTGGCATTCACCGCACCACGCAACGTTTCGGGACGATTTAGCGAGGCGTCCTCTTGAGGCACCGAAGACGCGCCGCATGTGCCAGCCTCGCATGACTTTTCGGGCTCATCCGCAAAAGCGGCGCTTTCGAACGAGGAATCGCTGAATGAGGAATCGCCTTGCAAGGAGCCAAAGCTTGCGGAACCATTTTGCGAAGAAGCGCTTGAGGGATGGCCGCTTGGCGAGGCACCATGCCTTCCCGCGTCCGCCGCTTCCGACGCAAACGCCGGCACGACGGTCTTCGCAGACGGGGCTGCGGGCGCGGCGGCTCCCTCGGACGAAGCTGCGGGCGCGGCCGCCTTCGCAGGCGCACCTTTCTTCGCGGATGCACCCGTCGGTTCAGGAACCTTCGCGGGCGCGGCCGTCGGCTCAACAACTTTCGTGGGCACAGCGGCATTCGCAGGCGAGGCCTTCAGCTCGACAGCCTTCGCGGACACAATTGCCGATACCGGCTTTCCGCAGTTCATGCAGAACTTCGCATCGCGGGGAAGCTTCGCGCCGCATTTCGTGCAATACATGCCTGACCCTCCATTTGGATTCGCTTCTTTTGCTCGGTATTGTAAGCCCTGACGTATCAGACGCATGCAACGGCCGCACTATGCGCGCATGCCTTCACGATTTTTTTACCCGATTTATTCCCCTTTTCAGGAACACGCCTTTTGACTATTCTTGCATCGTTGAAACAATCCCCAACGAAAAGAGGGACCATGTATTGCAGCCATTGCGGAACAGAAAACGAGAACACAGCGAAGTTTTGCCGCCAATGCGGAAACGCGCTCCAAGCAAACGCGCAATCGAATAGCGCACCGTCGGCATTTGAGCAGGAAATCAGCGCAAGCAAAGGTCGACAGAGCGTCGCGAACTTCCTTCGTGCGTTTCAAGCCCACGTTGCCCCGCAAGCTAAAAACTATAGCGTCCTCAACGCCCAATGCTCCCAGATGGAGATGCTTGAACGACAGCGTGCCGACTTCGAGAAGCGCGTAAAATCACCCGTGCTCCTCATCTTAGGCATAGTGCTCATCGCGCTGGGCATTGGCTTGATTGCTTCGTTCGTTTCTTATATGCAAGCGCACATCGACGAGGCGGTCATCATCGAGAACCCAACACTTGCCGATTACCTTGACACCTTTGTCGCGCTGCTGTTCCTCGCCGGTCCTCTTATCATCGGCGGCATCATCATTGCGATCTTCATCGTCCGCAAGGCGCGTGCGCCGAAAACTCGCGCGAAATTCGACAGCCAATACGCTCAGGCCAAATCGGCGGCACAGACAGCCGCCAACGAAATTTGGCACAATTACGAGTCGTTCGCAAACCACCAGCTCGTAGCATTCAAGTACGCCAACCCCTGGTTGCTCGACGCTTTAGCCCGCATCGTCGCCGACGGCAAGGCCAATACGCTCACCCAAGCAATCCAATATTTCGAAAACGAGAGTTACCAGCAAGAAATGAAGGGCATCGCGAACGCGAACCTCTACGCAACGCAAGAAACGCTCGAGCGAACAAAATCTATTCAGCGTCAACTTGCCTACATCGGTGTCACGTCCACTATTGGTGCAATCGGCGCATGGCGCAACTAGCCATCGCAAAAGCGCGTATATCTCGAGCACGTCTTACGACTTCTTCATGACCTCGGTTTTGCATTTCGGGCACACGATGCGCATCGTGCCTTTACCGCGCGGGATGGAGAGAATTTGCCCGCACCCTTTGCAGCGAAAATACTTCGTGGTCTTGCGATTGACGTACATGGTGTCGAGCATGTTCCACCAACGCTTTGGCTTCGCCGATGCCGCCAGCCACTTCTGATTCTCTTTTTCTCGTGCCGCGATATTTTTGGAATAGCAGCGCACGCAACATACGATGAGCAGGGCAAACGACATCCATGAAAGCACGCGCCATCCAAACAGGATTTCAAGCACCATGCAAATCACGGATGCCACGAGTAGGGCAACATTCAAATTGTCCATGCCACGACGGCCGACCATGAAAGCGCCGATTTTATACGGCAATTGCGCGAAGAAGTTTTTCATGAGCGTCTTTCCTCATATGCAGATATTTGAACAAGTAAGAGCATAGGTATTTACGCGCCGGTGATCGCAGGCTGTTGAAAAGCCGTCACCGGCGCGCGCCGCATGCGACGAAACCGCCATATTCCACCGCGCGGCAACCCACGTCGCATGAAAACGCGCGAAGTGCGCACCCTTTGCGCCAAACTCAAGTTGCAGAAGGCATTCGCCCCATAAAACCCCAGGTCGCGTGTCATCGATTATAAAGTGACATACGCTTTTTCAAAAGAGGGTACGCACTTCGTGCATTTTTCTGCAATGGCATTGCGAGCCTTGAGGCACAAGACGGCGCTCCATATTAAAAAAGCCGCCACCCAAAATGGTGACGGCTTTCGAAGGTGGGCCAGATGCTCCCTGGAACATCTGGCCCACCTGAAAGAACAGATAAGCCAGCGCTTACAGCGTGCGCAGGTTGACCTCTTTGAGCTGACGGGTCGTAACCTCGTTCGGAGCGCCGGTCATGGGATCGGCCGCCGAGCTCGTCTTCGGGAAAGCGATGACGTCGCGGATGGAATCTTTGCCAGCCAGCAGCATGACCAGGCGGTCGAGACCAATAGCGATGCCGCCATGCGGGGGCGCGCCAAGCTCGAGCGCATGAATCAGGTGGCCGAACTTCACTTCCATATCCTCATCGTCGACGCCGCAGCGCTTCAAGACGCGCTTCTGCAGCTCGGCGTTGTGAATACGAATGGAGCCGCCACCGGCCTCGAAGCCGTCCATGACGATGTCGTAGCTGTAGCTGCCGCATGCCATGGGGTCGGTCTCGATTTTGTCCCAATCGGACTTCGGAATCATCGTGAACGGATGGTGCTCAGCCGCGTACTTCTTGGTTTCCTCGTCGTACTTGAACATGGGGAAGTCGACGACCCACAGCAGCTTGTGGCCATCGCGCGGAATGTTCAGGGCCTCGGCCATGTGCAGGCGCAGGGCAGAAAGCACGGCGTTCGCGATGTCGAACGTGTCGGCCGCGAACAGGACCAGGTCGCCCGGCTCGACGTTCATGGCTTCCTTGATCTTCGCGTGAACCTCGTCGCCCAGGAACTTGATGATGGGGCTCTTCTCTTTGCCGTCAGTGGTGTAGGCAATCCAAGCCATGCCCTTCGCGCCATTGGCGGAAGCGATGTCGGCCAGCTTGTCGATGTCGCCACGGCTCCAGTCGCCAGCGCCCTTCGCGTTGATGGCCTTCACGATGTTACCGGCCTCGACAGCCTTGGCGAACACGCCGAAGCCGCAGCCGCGCACGATCTCGGTAAGCTCAACGAGCTCCATGCCGAAGCGGATGTCGGGGCGGTCGCAACCAAAGCGATCCATGGCCTCTTTCCACGGCATGCGCTGCAGCGGGAATTCGTGCTCGACGCCAGCGGCCTCGAGAACTTCCTTGAACACACCTTCCATCATGTCGATGACGTCGTTCTCCTGAACGAACGACATCTCGATGTCGACCTGAGTGAACTCAGGCTGGCGGTCGGCGCGCAGATCCTCGTCGCGGAAGCAGCGAGCGATCTGGTAGTAGCGCTCGATGCCGCCCACCATGAGCATCTGCTTGAACTGCTGCGGGCTTTGCGGCAGCGCGTAGAACTTGCCCGGGTTGGGGCGAGACGGAACCAGGTAGTCGCGAGCGCCTTCGGGCGTGGAGTTCGCCAGAATCGGCGTTTCGACCTCGAGGAAGCCGCGCTCGTTGAGGGCCTTGCGCATAGCCTGAGCCACGGTATGGCGAAGCTTGAGATTCTTGTACATCTCGGGACGGCGAAGGTCCATGTAGCGCCACTTCATGCGCGTGGTTTCGTCGGTCTCGATGCCATCCTCGATAGAGAACGGAGGCGTGACCGAGGTGTTCAGCACCTCGATGCCGCTGGCGAGCACTTCAATCTCGCCCGTCGCCATGTTCGGATTCACGGTGCCTTCAGCGCGAGCGCGCACTTTGCCCGTGATTTTCAGCACGAACTCGCGGCCGAGATGCTCGGCAACGTGGAATTCCTCTTCGGAAACGCAATCGGGGTCGATCACGATTTGCGTGTAGCCCTCGCGGTCGCGAAGGTCCACGAAAATCAGGCCGCCGTGGTCGCGGTTGTGCCACACCCAGCCAGTGAGGGTGACCTGCGCGTCGACATCGGAGGCACGCAGCTCGCCGCACGTGTGGTCGTGCATGCAATACTCGTTGATGAATTCGGTCATCGGTTTATAGCTCCTTGCGAAGTGAAACTAATCGCTCAAACTGGGCTATTGTAGCGCAGGAAGCCCATGCGGCGAAAGGTCGCGACGCAATTTACGCTTCTTCGACACCTTCCGCATCGGTCGAAGCCGCCTCCGCCGCCTCGATTCGCTCACATGCGGCGAGCGTTTCGCCGCATCGGCAGCGCCTTTGCGAATGCCGCGCTGCGTGCCGCACGTCAGGATAAGGGCGCGCTGCGCTTCTTCGCGTTCACGGTCGCCTTGCTCGATAGCTATCGCCCTCTGTCGTTCATGCTCGGCCATCTCGGACAAAATGCCATTCAGCTCATTTTGCTGGCCTTCGTAGTAATGCGCGCGCTTAGCAACTTCAGCTACGGCACGAACCCTCGCAAACACGGCGCCTTTTTCCTGCATTGCGGGCAACTCGGCAACAGGAACACGCCAGTAATAAGCGGAAAGAGGACCTGATACACGCGTAGCAGCGCTACGTGAGCGACGATTGAGGGTCGCGCGCGAATTGCCGCAGCAAAACAAAAATCGCTTCCGTAAGCAACGTCAGCGAGCATGGGTTCTGGCGGAGCAGATTGCCTTGAAGCCCAAGCGCATTGGCCTTGCGGCCATGCGCGAGGGCTGAATGGCAAGATGCCCACCAGAACCCAGCGCAGCATCAACGGTTAGCGCCGTTCGGCAGAACGGCGCCAACCAACTAATGACGGAAGTGGCGATGCCCCGTGAACACCATGGCAATGCCGTGCTCGTCGCACGCCTCGATGCTTTCCTCGTCGCGGATGGAGCCGCCGGGCTGGATGATGGCGGTGACGCCAAAGCTTGCCAGCGCATCGACGTTGTCGCGGAACGGGAAGAACGCGTCAGACGCGGCAACAAGATTCTTCGGCTCAAGACCCATGCGCTCGCACGCCTCAAGCGCGCGCTCGCCGGCCAAGCGGCCCGAGTCGACGCGGTTTGGCTGACCAGGGCCCATGCCAATGCCCGCATGGTTCTTGGAAATAAGGATGGCGTTGGACTTCACGCCCTTGCACACCTTCCACGCGAACAGCAGCTCGTCCATTTCCTCGTCGGTGGGCTTACGCTTGGTGGGAACGGTGAATTCATCAGGCGTTTCGGTTACCGCGTCGGCGGTTTGGGCCAAAATGCCGCCGTCGACCGAGCGATATTCAACGCGAACCGGGGCATCCACGCCGCCAGTACGCAGAACACGCAGGTTCTTCTTCACCTGTAGAAGTTCAAGCGCAGCGGGCTCGAAGCTCGGAGCAATAATGACCTCAACGAACTGCTTGTTCGCGTTCATATGCTCGATCATTTCGAGCGAAACCTCGACGTTTGCCGCGATAATGCCGCCAAAAGCGCTCTTCGGATCACACGCGAACGCCTTGTCGTAAGCCTCGGCGACCGTAGCGGCCGTAGCCGAACCGCAGGGGTTCTGGTGCTTCAGGATAACCACGGCAGGCTCGTCGAACTCGCGAGCGAGCGTCCAGCACGCATCGGTATCGAGAATGTTGTTGTAGGAAAGCTCCTTGCCGTTGAGCTGCTCGGCATTCACGAGGCTATGCGCGTCGGCATTGGGCAGGCGGTAGAACGCAGCGCTCTGATGCGGGTTTTCGCCATAGCGCAGGTCCTGCTGCTTCTCGAGGTGAAGGTCGATAACGTCGGGAGTCTTCTCGCTGAAATCGGCCTTGCCGTTGAGCTGCTCGTCCATCCAAGCGGCAATCGCGCCATCGTAGGCATTCGTGGTTTCGAACACCTTCAGCGCGAGCTTCGCACGCGTCTCGCGCGTGGTGGCGCCGTCGTTGGCGCGCATTTCCTCAAGAATGGCATCATAGGTGGAGGGCTCGGTGACCACGGCAACGCTCTCGAAATTCTTCGCGGCGCTGCGCAGCATCGACGGGCCGCCGATGTCGATGTTCTCGATGCAGGTGCCGAAGTCAGCGCCCGAGGCAACCGTCTTTTCGAAGGCATACAGATTCACGACCACCATGTCGATCATCTTGATGCCGTGCTCTTCGGCCTCGGCCATGTGCTTGGCATTGTCGCGCTTCGCGAGCAGGCCGCCGTGCACCATGGGATGCAGCGTCTTCACGCGGCCGTCCATCATTTCAGGGAAATTCGTCACCGCATCGATGGGCGTCACATCAACGCCCGCCTCGGCAATCACCTTCGCGGTGCCGCCGGTCGAAATAATCTCAGCTCCGAATTCCTCGTGCAAAGCGCGCGCGAACTCAACCACGCCCGTTTTGTCGGTCACAGAAACCAGAACGCGTTTAACCTGGGGGTTAGTCACGTTTCCTCCTCCGTTTTCCTTCCGTTGACTTTTGTTTACCTTATCAGCCGAATCGCCCATACGCTGCGACATCAACGCGAGTGGGCGAAAAAGACACGCATCGGACCGACGCGTCATGCAGCGAAGCCGAAATGCACGCTATCGACCCAAATTCGAGTCGTGTTTCGCGCGCGCGGCTTCCGAATAATTCTGCTTATAACGCTCATCGACAAGCTCGGCAACAATGGCGATGGCGAGCTCGGCAGGCGTTTTTGCGCCAAACTTCAAACCAATGGGGCGTTTGATGCGCTCCCACCCTTCTTCAGTGCCGCCCTTTGATAACACCAGGTCATGCACGGTATCGTTTTTACCCTTACATCCCATCATGCCTATATAGTGCAAGTTATTCCTAATAGACCACACGCACGCCTCGGGGTCGAACATGTGACCGCGCGTAAGCACGCATGCATAATCGGCGGGGTTCGCAGTGATGTTTGAGAGTTCATCGAAGTTGCCGCCGCCGAGCAGCACGCGACGAGCGTTCGGAAAACGCTCTTCCGAAATGTATGCAGGGTCGTAGTCGACCGCCACAACGTCGAAGCCCACATGGTGCGCAAGCGCGGCGACCTCCGCCGACGCGTCGGAAGCGCCCAAAAGCCACACGCGAACCTTGTCGAAAAGCGCAACGGCGAGCCATGTAAGGCCATCGAACTGCTCGGTATGCATGGCAGGACCGCGCGTGGCGTCTTTCATTTGGAAGATATCGCGCGGGGAATGCTCGCGTCCGCACACGATTTCCTTGGCATCGTTGCAAAAGAACACGAACGAATCGCCGCAGCCCGAACCCCTGTCGCCGTATTTCTTCGTGACTTCGTTATCGACGTTTTCGCAGGCAGCAGACGCGTCATACACATATTTGAAGCCAATCCAGGCAAGGTCGCCCTCATCGATTGCCTTTGCCGCGCGTTCGAACACGCACGCATCGGCAGGCGTAAGGCCAGCCGAAATTTCCGCGAGCGCTGCAGGCGTCACATGCGCGCGGCCCTCGAGCGCCTTAGCCGTGAAACACGGAAAGTCGTCAAAAGAAAGCTCAACCGGCCTGCCTGCAGCAACATCTGCCGCGAGCGAGCGCAGAAATTCTGCCGTTACCATACGCACCACAAACCTCTCATTAAAACTGCTGCCATCCACCCCGCATCGTGCCCAACTCGCAAGCAGGATGCACGAGTAGCTGCATCAAAGAAGGCGAAGCAGGCAACTCTGCCTCACCTTTATGTCGCATTACTTGATATGCACGCGGCCCGATTCTTCGTCGACCGACACGCGGCCTTCAGCAATCAGCTGCACGGCCTGCGGATACAGCACATGCTCGACCTCGTGGATCTTCGCTTCGAGCGTCTCGAGCGTGTCGTTTTCCGCGACCTCGACCGCGCGCTGCGCGACGATGGGGCCCTTGTCGTAATCTTCATTGGCAAAATGCACGGTCACGCCCGTCACCTTCACGCCCGCCTCGAAAGCATCGCGAATAGCATGCGCTCCCTTGAACGAAGGCAGCAGCGCAGGATGCAAATTCAACACGCGATTCGGGAATGCGCGCAGCATGACTGAAGTCACTTTGCGCATGTAACCAGCCATAACGATGTATTCGGCGCCAGCAGCCTGCAGTGCTTCGACAATTTGGGCATCGGCGGCCTCCGCGTCAGCATACAGCGTTTTGTTCATGACAAGCACCGGAATGCCCGCAGCCTGCGCGCGTTCAATTCCATACGCGTCGGGGCGCGAAGAAACCACCTGAACGATTTCCGCATTCAGCGTGCCCGCAGCGATGTCGTCAATGAGCGCCTGCAGATTCGTGCCCGAACCAGAAAGCAAAACGCCGATTTTCAAAGGTTGAGTCATATTCAAATCCTTTCCAGGTGCAAATAAAAGCCACGCTGCTCGGCGCCCGCAACGTTTCGCCCCCGCCGCGCTCGAGCGGGCTTGCGCAAGACCACCTGCGCTCATGTTCGTTCTTCTTCTCAAAATGAAACGCAACCAGGCGAGCACATGGCGAAACCCCAAAGGAGCGAAGCGGTAGCCGCAGCAAGGTTTTCCGAGAAACCCCGGACGCCAGACGCGAACGACAGCCCGCTGCGGCCCGAGCGGCCCCTTCCAAGCGCCTCGTCGGACCGAGCGAGCAGATCGAAAACAGAAAGCGGGCCAGGCTTTTCCCGACCCGCTCCTTTGCTTTATTCGGCGTAACGAACCACACCAGTGCCTTCGACGATCTTTCCGATGACGACCGGCTCTTCGCCCGACTTCGCCAGCTCGTCCATCACGGCGTCGACACGCGCCGCGTCGACGATGAGCACCATGCCAATACCCATGTTGAAGGTCTTGAGCGCCTGCTCCTCGGTAAGGCCAGCGGCCTCGATGCCCATTTTGATGATGGCGGGAACTTCCCATGCATCTTTATTGACCAGGGCGTCCATGGTTTCAGGAAGCGCGCGGTTGAGGTTTTCAGTAATGCCACCGCCCGTGATGTGCGCCAAGGCGTGCACGTCGCCCGGCAGATTGCGCAGGCAATTGAGCACGGGCTTCACGTAAATACGGGTGGGAGCAATAAGGGCGTCGCCAAGCGTTTCGCCATTGAGCTCAGCCACGGGAGCAGCGAGCTCTTCGGCGGTTTTGCCCTCTACGAGCACCTTGCGCACGAGCGAGTAGCCGTTGGAATGGAAGCCGCTCGAACGCAAGCCCACGAGCACGTCGCCTTCTACGACGCCATCGGGACCGATCATCTTCGGGCGATCGACAACGCCCACGGTGAAGCCCGACAAATCGTAATCGTCGGGATCCATAACGCCGGGATGCTCGGCCATCTCGCCGCCGATAAGCGCGCAGCCCGCCTGACGGCAGCCTTCCGCGATGCCGCCCACAACCTTGGCGACATGTTCCTTCTTCAGCTTGCCAATGGCGATGTAGTCCAGGAAGAACAGGGGCTCGGCGCCGCATGCCAGAATGTCGTTCACGCACATGGCGACCAGGTCGATGCCCACGGTGTCATGCTTGCCGATGAGCTGGGCGACCTTGAGCTTCGTGCCCACGCCGTCGGTGCCCGAAACCATAAGCGGCTCTTCCATACCCTTGAATGCCGCCGCAGAGAACAAGCCGCCGAAGCCTCCGATATCGCCCACGACCTCGGGGCGGTACGTGGAATGCACGGCGTCTTTAATGGCGTCGACCGCGGCCGCGCCCTCTTCGATGTCGACGCCCGCGTCGGCGTAAGTGATTTCTGCCATGGGTAAGACTCCTGTCTATTCATTGACGGGCGAAGGGGCAATCCCCTTCCCCATTTTCAACCTCATGCAATGTCTCTTGCATCTGAAACAAAAGCGGGACAAAGGGAAGGCCCCTTGCCCCATCGAAAACCGGAAGCGCCCGCACCTGGATAGGAGCGCGGGCGCAACAGATTAGCTCTTCTTCAAAAACGCGTTCTTCGTGATGGAATCGGGCAGCGCAACGGGATATTCGCCCGTGAAGCATGCCTCGCAGAACGTTTTGCTGTGCGCATCGCCCACGGCTTCGCGCAGGCCGTCGAGTGAGATGAACTCGAGCGAATCGCAGCCGATGAACTCGCACATTTCCTCGTTGGTCATGTTTGCGGCGATGAGCTGGTCTTGGTTGGCGGTGTCGATGCCGTAGAAGCATGGCCACATAACCTCGGGGCTCACGATGCGGAAATGGATTTCCGCCGCACCAGCCGAACGAAGCATGTCGACGAGCTTCTTCGACGTGTTGCCGCGCACGATGGAGTCGTCGATGACCACCAGACGCTTGCCCGCGATGACGCTCGGCAGCGGGTTGAGCTTGATGCGAATGCCCATTTGGCGCATTTCCTGCGTGGGCTGAATGAACGTGCGGCCGACGTAGCGGTTCTTCACGATGCCGTCGGTGAATTCGATACCGCTCGCCTCAGAGTAGCCAAGCGCACCGGGCACGCCCGAGTCGGGCACGCCGAGCACCAGATCGGCCTCAACCGGAGCTTCACGCGCAAGAATGCGACCCATGTTGCGACGGGCCTGGTAGACGCTTTGCCCATCGATAACCGAGTCGGGGCGCGCGAAATAGACGTATTCGAAAATGCAGCCGCGCGGCTCTCGGGGCTCGATGGCCTGCAGCGTCGAGATGCCCGTATCGTTGATGCGGATGATTTCGCCCGGGCGCACATCGCGCACGAATTCCGCGCCCACGATATCGAGGCCGCAAGTTTCGCTGGAAACGACCCAGCCGCGATCGTCGGGAAGCTTGCCCAGGCACAGCGGACGAATGCCGTGCGGGTCGCGGAACGCATAGAGCGCCGTGGGGCTCGCGAGCACCATGGCGTAGGCGCCGTCAATCATCTCCATGGCAGTTTTGATGCCCTCGGTAAGATGATGGGTTTCGCGCGTGTAATAGCCAATGACCTGGCACGCGACTTCCGAGTCGGTGTTGCTGCGGAACTCGACGCCCTTGCTAATAAGGTCGGCGCGAATGCGGTTCGTGTTCACAAGCGTGCCATTGTGTGCAAGCGCGATGAGCACCTCGTCGATGGCCGACATATGGGGCTGGGCACTTGTCCAGTTGCCCATGCCGCCGCTCGTGGAGTAGCGGCAATGGCCCACAGCAACTTCGCCGCGCAACGCAGCGAGTGCGCTTTCATTGAACACCTGGGTAACCAAGCCCAAGTCTTTCGTGACCGTCACGGTGTCGCCATCGCCCACCGCAATGCCGGCGCTTTCTTGGCCGCGATGCTGCAGGGCCTGCAAGCCAAAGCAGGTCAGCCTCGCGACATCGTCGGTGGTGGAGTACACTCCAAACACCGCGCACTCTTCTTCAAGCCGATCTGGCTTCTCGCCGGGAAAGATTGACGTTGCCACCCGGTATTCCCCCTTGTCGGAAAATGTTCGAACACGCTCGATGCTTGGCCAAAATTGGCCAGATATTCGCATGGTACCATCGCACGCACGCCGTGGGGCTGAAAAGCATGCATGCACAAACGAAACCAACGGATGAGTGGTCGAGGGGCAGTCAATAGATATACAAAAGGCGGGCTTGTTTTGGCCAATGCCCGCCTTTTCAATGAGGAACTATTTCCGGTTATCCCCCAGTATTCAGTCGTGCGCCGCGAGGACTTTATTCCGCGTTCGCGGGCGTCGCCTGCTCGACGCAGCCGCCACAGAGCACCGCACGCGTGTTCGCGTAGTCGTCGCCACACGTGATGAGGGTGAACAGCTTCGTTACCGACGCCAAATCGACATCGGTCGGTGCGCCTACCGCGGAATCGTTGATGCGTGCCGTCATATATGAGCGCATGGCCGCTTCATCGGCGAAGTTCGGCTGCAAGATGTTCGTTTCCGTATTCTTCACAACATCGAGCGCATAGGTGCGGCAGCGGTAGTTCTGCGTGGGCGTCAAAATATAGAACGTGCGCGCCGCATCAAACGTCGCCTGATCGGTCATGGCCAGAATGTGCGCGAACATGGTTTCGTCATTCATGTTGTGGCCATAGATGAAGCTGTTCGAATCGGAGAAATCGCCCGCATTATCGGCGGAAAGGAAAATAGTGCCCTTGTGCACCAGGCCGCTCGTGCTGCCCGTGAAGTCTTTCTGCAGGTATTCCTCGTCGTTTTCGCCCTGCACAATAGGGTAGTCGATGCTCGTGCCCGGCATGTACACCCATCCGACGATGTCTTCGTTCTGCTCGCGCAGCGCATCCCAGTTCACCGTCATATCGGCGAGCGCGGTTTCCTCTTTCGCCAAGCCCGATGTCGCGGAAATGTCATCGTAGACCTTCGTGCCATGCCAATAGCCATAGCCAATAACGCCAAGCACGCCGAGCGAAACCGCAAGCACAATCGCGGCAACGATGAGGACGATCGTCCACACGCGGCTCTTTCCCGAACCGCCATGTTTGCCGCCGCGGCCGTGCTTGCCCCCGCCCATATTCGAACCGTAGTTGGCACGGGAATAATCGACGGCGTTTTGCGTCGACGGCCGCGCCGCACCACAAGCGTTGGCGGAATAGGGATTTGCCGCATGGCGAGGTTGCGCAGGGCGCGCAGGAACGAACCCACCCTGTTGGGCGGGCCCCTGCGTCGAATTCGCACGATAAGGGTTTTGTTTGTTCGCATTCATGCTGCCCACTATAGAAGAAAGGGCGCAGCAGCACAAAGGAACTCCCGCCCAGCGCGCCTATTTTTCGCGAAGGCGGCACGTGGGCATCGTTTGGGCCGAATGCGGCTCTCGTCGCCGCGCCCGCCACACATACCGCATGCTTTCGTCACATGCGCTCATCGCCTTTTCGTTGCGTGTTTCCGCGTGCCTTCACCGCACATCTTCCCGAGGGCGGTACAAAGGCGCGGAATCGCGCAGCCAGATTCTGTTCAAAAAGCGTGTCGAATGTGGCATGCGCGACCCGTTCCTAAGCGGTCAGGACGCATTACGCCTAACCTTGCATGCAAAACCCCAGGTCACAAAGTATGCGACCTGGGGTTTCCTTTCCGAATACCCCTTCGAAAGCATGTAAATGCCACATTCGAGGCCCATTGTGAACAAAAGCGCGAACGCAGCTACAACCCCAAGCGTTTTTCGAGCTCGTCGTTGATGATTTTCAACGCCTTCACGCGCGCGTAGTATTTGTTCGTGGATTCAAGAATGCGCCACGGAGCATACGGCGTGCTCGTAAGGCGGAACATATCATCGACGGCAGCATCGTATTGCGGATGCTTGTCGCGATTGCGCCAATCTTCCGGCGTGATTTTCCATTGCTTGTCGGGATTGTTCTGACGATCGTTGAAGCGGTTGAGCTGCTCCTCGGGGCTTACCGCAACCCAGAATTTCAACAACAGCGCGCCCCATGCCTCAAGCTCGCCCTCGAATTCGTTGATCTCGTCGTAGGCGCGGCTCCATTCCGCGGGGCTCGCGAAACCTTCAACACGCTCAACAAGCACGCGGCCATACCAGCTGCGGTCGTAAATCCCCACATGGCCAGCACGCGGCAGGCGCGTCCAGTAGCGCCACAGGTGCGGATGCGCAAGCTCGACTTTCGTGGGCGCTGGGCTGGGGAAGATGGTGTATGCACGCGGGTCGATAGCCTGCGCCACACGCTTGATGTTGCCGCCCTTGCCAGCCGCGTCGTCGCCTTCATACAGAACCATAAGCGGAACGCGGGCCAGGTACATTTTCAGCTCAAGCTCGGCGAAACGCTTCTGTTCGCGCTTAAGCGCTTCCTGATATTCTTCCCTGGCAAGCGCGAGCGTATGGTCGATATCGGCCAAACGCGGCGGGTTCTTCACGATGGTGAAGCGCGAATGCAGCGGCGCCTCTTCGGCCTGCTCGGCAGCCTGTGCGCGAGCAGCAGCCATCACGCGCTCGGTCTCTTCGGGCGTGCGGTCGCGCGGATCGGCCTGATCAAGAGCGCCGGCACTGTTGGCGGCAGCCTTCGCAGCTGCGGCTTCGGCGGCAGCATCGGGACCGCTCGCAAGTGCGCGCTCCAGGGCACGCACGAGCGCCTTGGCAATTGCGATGTTCGCGGAACGCTTGTCCTCGCCGTTGACCATGGTCCAACGCGCGAAATCGAAATCGGTATTGCGCAAAAGCTCATCATAGCGCGCGTAAATCTCGTCGTAGTCCTTCACGGTGGCGAGCTCTTCGTCGCTCACGCGCCACGCGGTATCGGGATTGTCGTGAAGGCCCTTCAGGCGCTTCTTCTGTACGTCCTTCGAAATGTGGACAAAGAACTTCAGCACCACGTAGCCATCGGCGGAAAGCTGTCGTTCGAACTCGCTCACAGCGCGCCTGTAAGCCTGCAGGTGGGCTGCATGATTCGCCTCGGAATCGGTGTACACCAAACGACGTGCGGCCGCCGTGTACCACCCGCGTTCGTACAGCGTCATGTCGCCGCGGGGGCCAAGCGCCTGCCAAAATTCCTGCATGAGCGGCTCGAAGCCGGTAACGCCCGAGCCCATATCGCGAAAACGAGCCGCGCCTTCCTCGTCGAAATTCGACAGCACATGCATGTGCGTCGCGCGCGCGTCGAGCTCGTAGACCAAATCGCCGATGCGGCTCCCCTTGCCCGCGCCGTTCCAGCCTTCGAACAATGCAACGACGCCCACGCCCTTCTTGCGTGCCTCTTGCTGCAGCACTACGAGTTTTGCAATAAGTTCGTCGTGCAGGGGCTTGTATTCTTCTTTCGACATTTTCGCCGAAAGATCAACTTGTTCCAGCATATGAATCCCCTTTCACATTGTGCGTTGGCCCAATTATGCGTCAACGTCGCCCACAGGCGAGGCGGCAACGGACATTTCGTGCAACTGTTTACACGTCGTTGCGGGCTTGGCGCAGGCATTTGAGGCAAGCTTGCCTGTCGCCCGTGAGCCAAAACGAATCTTCGCGCCGCACGAACGCCGAATCCAGTTTTCCACCGCGCCCATTCCGCCCTTAAACGTGTCGAACATACACCGATGTGCTCAACGCTACGAGCATTTAGCACATGTCGAATGCTCGTAGCGTTTAGCACACGGCACCTTTCTGCAGCATGCATGCGCCTCGCAGCCGCCCTCGGCATTCGTCCGCTCCCCAGCATTCTCCCACTCGCGCCCCGCAAGGCGCCTTTCGCTAAATCGGTGCAAAGCCTTGGGTTTGTGCAAATTCATAGCATCTGCTTATCGGTATAATGGTTAGTAGCTGATGCGCTTTTTCAGGAGAATACGCCCCATGTCTATACGATTTGGTGCATTTCCCCTGTTCTCGATGCACATGAGGGAGGAATATCATGGGTGAGGAAAACGAAGCAAAGGCCACTGTCGCAGAGGTAGACGACACGAAAAAGGCCAAGAAGCCGAAGGCCGATCGTCTCGAGAAAAAAATCGTACGCCCGGCGCACAAGTCCTATATGCAGAACCGCGAGCTTTCATGGCTCGAGTTCAACAAGCGCGTGCTCGACCAATCCATCGACCCGCACGTTCCCTTGCTCGAGCGCCTGAAATTCATCTCTATCTGGCGCAGCAACTTACAAGAATTCTTCATGGTGCGCGTCGGCAGCCTTACCGACCTTGAGCTGGCAAAAGAAATGGTATTCGACTCGAAGACCGGCATGACGCCGCGCGAACAGCTCGATGCCGTGTATGCGCGCGTGCGCGAACTCACGCCCATCGCAGCCGAAGATTTCCGCCAAACGCGCCACCTGCTCGATGATGCAGGCATCCACCAGCTCTACCCCGACGAGCTCACGCCCGCCCAGCACAGAGAGCTCATGGATTATCTGGACTGCAACGTGCTGCCGCTCGTGTCGCCCCAGATCATTAACGCAACGCACCCGTTCCCTCACTTGGAAAACGGCGCGCTCTATATCGCCGTGCGCCTCGATGAGGAAGCCGAAGCAGAAGCGCTGCCCGAAAACGCTACCAAAGCCGAGCGCAAAGCCGCGCGCGCCAAAGCGGCCGAAAACGTACTCATGGGCATCATCCCCATGCCTCGCAACTGCCCGCGCATGATCGAGCTCACGGGCGAAAACGGCAAATACTCGTTTATTCTGCTCGAACACGCACTCGAGATGGTCGCCGACAAGATTTTCGAGATGTATCCGGTGAAATACGCCAACGTGATTCAGGTCACGCGCAACGCCGATCTCGATACGGCCGAAGAATCCGACGAATACGATGAGGACTTCCGCAGCCATATGCAGCGCATCTTGAAGAAACGCGGCCGTCTGGCTCCCGTTCGCCTCGAAAGCGAGCGCCCGCTGTCATACACAACCGATAAATTCCTGCGCGAAAAGCTCGGCCTGAAGAAGCAGCAGGCCTACACCGTTGGCATGCCGCTCGACATGGGCTACGCGTTCGCCCTCATGGGCAAGGCCCCCAAAGCAATCGCCGAGCCGCTCATGGACGAACCGGCAAGCCCGCAATGGCCCGCATCGCTTTCGCGCAAAGAGCGCATCACCGACCAGGTGCTTCGCCACGACGTGCTGCTCTCTTACCCGTATGAAACCATGGACGCGTTCGTGAAGCTGCTCCAGGAAGCCGCGGTCGACCCCGACGTCGTGAGCATCAAAATCACGCTGTACCGTCTGGCAAGCCAATCGCGCCTGGCCGAGGCCCTTATTACCGCAGCTGAAAACGGCAAAGACGTGACCGCACTGTTCGAACTGCGTGCGCGTTTCGACGAGAGCAACAACATCGAGTGGTCCCAGCGCTTTGAGCAGGCCGGATGCAACATCATCTACGGCTTCCACGACTACAAGGTGCACTCGAAGATCTGCGCCATCACGCGCCGCAGCGAAGGCGGCCTGCAGTTCATCACGCAGCTCGGCACGGGCAATTACAACGAGAAAACCGCCAAGCTCTACACCGACCTTTCCATGATTACCGCCGACCCCGTAGTTGGCCAGGACGCCGCGCGCTTCTTCCGCAGCATGCAGCTTGAAAGCGCGTCGAGCGACTACAAGGAGCTGCGTGTAGCGCCGCTCATGATCAAGCCGCGCATGTGCGAGGCCATCGACGGCGAAATCGCGAAGGCGAAAGCCGGCAAGCCCGCTCGCATCCTTATGAAGAGCAACGCAATCACCGACCGCGATATGATTGAAAAGCTTACCGAAGCAAGCCGCGCGGGCGTGAAAATCACCATGCTGGTACGCGGCATTTCGTGCCTGGTTCCCGGCATTCCCGGCAAAACCGAGAACATTCGCATCGTAAGCGTGGTTGGCCGCCTGCTCGAGCATTCGCGCATCTATGCGTTCGGCGTGGGCGACGAAACCACGGTATTCCTTTCGAGCGCCGACCTTATGACGCGCAACCTGGACAAACGCGTGGAAATCGCCTGGCCGGTAAACGATCCCGCACTGCGCGCCCGCGTGCTCGACTACTTCACGACCATGCTCTCTGACACCGCGAAGCTGCGCGAGCTGCAAAGCGACGGCACGTTTACCGACCTGTGTGCCTTCGTTCCCGAGGGCCGCAACCCGTTCGACGCGCAAGACCACCTCATCAAAGAGGCCTATATCGCCGCCGAACGCGCCCGCGCTACCGGCCTGACGTCTCCCCGGTTCATCGACGCGGCAGTGGGCGGCACCCCCGCAACCGCGCCCACGCTTTCTTCCGCCATGGCCGATATGGCAGAAGACGCCAAGGAAGATTTCGTGACCGCTGAGGAAATCGAACAGAGCGAGGGGAGCGAAAGCGAAGCCACCGTCGAAAGCGAAGCTACCGTCGAAGCCGAGGCCGAAACCGCAAGCGAGAGCGAAGCCAAAACCGAGCCCCAGGCCGAAACCGAGACCAAGGGAAAACATGCTGCCGTCGAGGCGAATCCCGATTCCTTGGAAAAGGCACCTCTCGAAATCGCCATCAACGATGAGCCCAGGAAGGAAGACGCGAAGGTTCCCATCGAGGCCAAGATGCCTACCGCTTGCGCCGCGCCTGCCGCCACCCAAGCAAAAAAGCCGCAGCCTGCCCCTGCGCCGAAGAAAAAGGGCTTCTTTGCCCGCCTTTTCGGCAGGTAGGCCGCTCAAACGCATGCAACGATACATTTTGATGACGGGCTCTCGTTTTATCACGAGGGCCTATTTTTTCACCTAGGTTTCCGCAGCTCATAGCGCCGCGCGGGCGTATAGTGTTGTTGTCTCTTTGACGAGGAGGGGATTATGGGAGATTCGCCAGAGAAACCGAAAACAGGAAACGTGCAGGTGCTCGAAAGGGCATTCGATTTGCTCGAAGCGCTCGCCCAATCGCGCGAGCCTCTAGGGCTTTCGGCACTCGCGACGCAAACCGCCATGAGCAAGTCGACCGTGCACCGCATTTTGGCCACCATGCTTGAACGCGACTACGTCGCGAAAACGCTCAATGGAGCCTACGCGATTGGGCCGAAACTTTTCAGCATGCTGAGTTACCACATCAATTCACTTGAGCTGCAGGTTGAAGCCAAGCCGCATCTTGCCGCGCTTGAACGCGAGCTGAAACTGCCCGCATATTTAGGCGTGCTCGACGGGCCGTTCGTCTCTATCATTTCAAAAGAAGCCACCAACAGAGCCGACGAACTATTCACACGCGTAGGCAAACGCTATCCTGCGCACTGTTCCTCTATGGGGAAATGCCTGCTCGCATGCCTTTCCGCCGACGAGCTGGAAGAAACGCTCTATGGATTCACGTTCGAGGCGCACACGGCCAACACCATCACGAACAAACAGGAGTTCTTGAAATACCTGCATGGCGTGCGTCGTCGCGGATGGGCCGTCGATTGCGAGGAGTCCGAGGCGAACCACCGCTGCCTCGCGGCGCCCATCTTCGATTTCTCAGGCGACGCCATCGCCGCCGTAGGCGTGAGCGGCTCGAACGCCGACATGCCTGAAAGCGAATTCGAAACCATGGCGCATTCCGTCGTGAAAGCCGCCCGCAACATCTCGCTTTCCATGGGTTACGTGATGTAGATTAGTTTCGCCGTTCTTCCGAACGGCGAAAACGCTCGATGCCACGCGGCAAGCCGGCGGCGCATTTCGCGTTCAAGCTGCGGCTCGCGTACCGAAGTACGCTGAGCCCAGCTGAGCTGGGCGCGCCCGCTCGGGCGCATAGGCAGGAATTGAAAATGCCACAGGCATTTTCAACGCCCGAACTACACTCACTAGCTTGCCGCTCGCTGGCATTTGATGCAGATGGATTTCTTTCTGCCATTAATCGCAACCCCGCCGACCGGGGAGGATGGGTCGGCGGGGTTGTGCTCAAGCCTGTTAAATGCTACGAGCATTTAACAGGTCCCTGTCTTACTTCGACGCGGCTGCGCTTGCACCTGCGATGCGGCCCCAATTCAGGGCACCCTGCAGGCACGTGCCCGAACCAGGATAGTAGGGGCCAAGCCAACCGGCAGTATTCACGCCGCCGCCATACAGGTGAGGAATCGGATTGCCGTCAACATCGAGGATTCGAGCATCGGTATCGATGATCAGGCCACCAATGGAACCGATGTTGGTGTTCTGCGTCTTCCAGGCGTAATACGGCGCGGTATCGAGGGCGGTAAGCTGAACCTTGCGGCCATATGCTGCGTCCTCGCCCGCAGCGCACGCAGCATTCCACGCATCAACGGTCGCCTTGAGATTTGCGCCAGACATGCCAAGCTTCTCGGCCAAACCTTCGAGCGTGTCGGCCTGCACCATAGAGCCATCGGCAAGCGCAGCCTCGCGAGTTTTCGCACCGTCTTTCGCATTATCGCTCCATGCGCATTTCGCATCTGCGGTGGTCATCTTGGAATCCATAAGCATATAGGTGCAGCCATCAATGCCACCCTGAGCCATGGCCGCATTGAACATTGCACGGCAATGGAACGCATACGTGGTATCCTCGCGAACGAAGCGGTTGCCACGCTGATCGATGAGGATATACGGAATCTCAGGGTTCTGGTTGTTTGTGTAGCTCCAGGTTTGCAGAATAAGGTCGACCGCGCCATGGAAGGCGGAATCGGCGCCATGGGCCATGCCGATACGAATGCCGTCGCCCGTGTTGGTTTCGGCCGTTGCCACGAACTGGGTCTTCAGATCCCAGTATTGCTGCTGGTCATAGCGGAACGCCATCTCTTCGTTATGATCGATAGACGCCATCGCGAACACAACGCCCTTGTTGGCCTTGTAATTCTTCTTGCCAGCGGCAACACCCACCACGGTGCCCGTTTCATCCTGATAGATGTCGGTCACTTCGGTGTTCGTCTGAATCTCGCCGCCCTTTTCCTCAACGGCCTTCTGCGCGTTCGTGGTCCACACCACTCCGCCGGTCTTGGTTTCATCAGACGCATCGGTAATCAAGTGGATGCGGTCGCGCATGTACTCGTCTTTCATGTACGGCGTGGGATAGCAGCCGAACACGTTGCTGAACGTGATGTTGAAGTTATCGGCCATCCACTTCAAATTATCGGGCGCGTTTTTCGCCATGCACTCGACGAGGTCTTCCTTCACGATGCCCTCGGCGTCGGTGAGCCAGAACTTCTTATGCAGCTCGGCCGAATCGTCGGTTACACCGGCGATTTCCTTTTGCCACTGCGTTCCGCTCGCCTGCACCGCGCCTTCGGCAAGCGCTGTGGTACCGCCGCACGCTGCAGCCTTCTCAAGAACGAGCACCTTTTCGGCGCCGTTTTCAAGTGCGGAATACGCAGCCGTGAGACCCGATCCGCCGCCACCGCATACGATAACGTCGTATTCGCCGTCCCACTTCTCGGGCAAACCGGAACCAGCGGAACCTGAAGCCTCCTTGCTGCCGCCCGCGGGCGAGCAGCCGGCCAAACCAGCCGCAGCCAAGCCAGCAACGCCAGCCATACCGGCCAGGAAATTACGGCGAGACATGCCTTGTTCGGTGATTGCGCTCATGACGTCCTCCTCATCCCTCACCAGGCCCCTCCGCCTGGTTGACGCGCTGCGAGCGCTCGGCCGTTTCCCTTAAACGACCTGCGGTTTTATTCGCAGCGCATCTCTTGGATACGTGATGGTTGCAGTATGCGCCGCGAGAGGCGCGCCCGCAACATGCCCAGTTCACCGCGCGAACCAACCGTTCCGCGATGTGGAACGGGCAACCTGTTAAACGCTTCCCACCTGCTAAACGCTACGAGCATTTAGCAGGTCTTGAAACGCGCAGAGCCCCGCAGGAAAACCTGCGGGGCTCTGCGCATTCGCGACAAACGCCAATTTGGACCTTTCGATCGAAGCGTAATCAATGGACTTCGGGTACGTATTCAATCAAGTCGCCTGGCTGACAGGCCAAAACCGAACAGATTCCATCCAGCGTCGAAAAACGAAGTGCCTTCGCATCACCAGTTTTAATCTTCGACATATTCGCCCTAGTAATTCCAACGCGCTCAGAAAGCTCCGAGACCGTCATCCCTCTAGACTCCAGCAACTCATCCAAATGCAGCACAATCACGGCACACCCCCTTGCATTTGCTGTATATATCACACAAGGAAGCAGTCTTTCAAATTACGTCTTCACCGTCTCTTTGAATTTTCACACCGTAATCGACGATATAGGAAAGACCCCAAAACGAAACAGCCAATATTAGCGCCGATAAATCAAAGCCACATATGGGCACGTCCCGCCTCGACTGCGCCGAAACCAATTCTTCCCAAAGCCCAACAGGAGGAAAGCAGCCAGGACCGCTAAACTGAAAGGAGACGGGAGACAACGATCCCGTAAGTAAAACTGAAGCGGCTTCAGAAAAGGCAATGGAAATCAGCGCCACCAAAACAAATAGAAGGCCCGACAAACGTAGGCCGCGAGACGTTCCTTCCGCTATACCATAGCCAAAAACTATCCGTGTTATCGCCTTCGCAACAACATCCAGCAAAATCGAATAGCAAAATAAGAGCAACGTCCATTGCGCAAAAACAACGGCCGCAACTACAAGACCGCGAATCAGACCCAAGAAGAATGCAAGAAGGCACGCAATAGTACCTACGATAAGAATAACACGCAGAACCTTAACGATAACGCATGCCACTTCTGCAAGTTTAGCCTTTTTGCGTGGATGCCTAGAGGCATTTTCGACTACAACGGCCATATTACCCCTCGAATAACACGATGCAGGCAGCTTCGCCACCTGCATCTAAAACGTCAACTATGAAACAGTAAAGAAATTGCCTTCCGAGGTTGTAACGTCAAGCCAAGCACTCACGTTATACCAGAGCATATAGCCAGAATAAGAACGCGCCGGAGATGCGTAGAATGAATTCGAATAAGACGTGCTCGCACTCACCCCGTCATCATAAATCTTAACCGCGCCGCCTGATCCTACAATCCCATACGATGTGCAGTGCACTGTAAGAGTCATTTTTCGAGGGGTAGGCCCGCTGGTTTTAGCAACATTGATATTTCCACCATAGTTGTAAGAAGGAACAGTGCCATTATGGTACAAACTGCCAGTACAACGTACGCTTGCTCCATATCCCGAACCTGTAACATTAAAACCCTGAGAATCCAAAGGTGCTATGCTGCTCGTATTCGGCTTGCTCGCATAGAGCATGATAAATTCCGTATCGCATTCGTTAAAAACTTCGCCAATGGAATAAGTGGAATTAATCTCTTTAAATCTTTCGGATATTTGTTCATCCGTCAGGTTGTCATTTTCGGCATACACCGAAGCATACGCCGAAGGACTGAAAGCCATCAGTGACAGCCAACCCACGAAGAGAAATACCGCAAACGCCACGAGCGATTGGCACATAGTTTTACGAATGTTCCGTGCTTGCATGTATATCGACCTCCTATGGTCGGTATCGAGTACGTAGGCGCCCTCTTGAATGCTTAAGCAATAAATATGGTACTAGCTACGTATCGAGAAACAATACACATATTCCATTATTTGTTACTAAAACACTATCAAAAGAAAGAATCGCTTCTTTTGATATGCGAAACGAAAAGCCCCGCAGGAGTTCCGGAATCAGTCCCTATGTGCGGCGTAGGCCGCCAATTAGCCCGTCCAAGAATTGGGATGCAGTTCAACCTGCGGGGCCAAAAACGGAGCGAGAATACGCTCCTAAGTTAATTTGAAGCAGCGTCAACCAAAAGAGGAGCCGGCTTCCACGACGAAAGACAGCGAGAGGCCAACTGCCTGCTTTACGCGTAGGTAATCACTGTGCCGGTGCGCCCCTCAAGAGCATCAATTGCACTATTCAGGCTGGTGATAATCGCTTTCTTTCCCGGATAGCGCCGCACGAATTTCATGCAAGCTTGCACTTTCGGAAGCATGGACCCTACGCCAAATTGCCCTTCTGCAGCATACGAAGCAGCCTCGGCAAGGCTAAGATGGTCCAGCCATTTCTCTTCTGGCGTCCCGAAATTAATCGCGACCTTTTCCACCTCGGTGAGAATCATGAGAACATCGGCATCGACATTCTCAGCAACCAGTTCGGCTGCGAAGTCTTTATCGATGACGGCCGCTACACCCTCCATCGTACCATCTTCATGCTGAATTACGGGCACGCCACCACCTCCAGAGCAAATGACGATAGTCGTGTCCCAGAGATGCCGGATGGCATTTATCTCAACAATCCCCATAGGTTTAGGGCTGGCCACAACGCGGCGCCAGCCACCACGAACAGCGTCTTCCTTCATCACGAACCCACGGGTGCGCTCGAGCTCATGCGCCTCTTCCTCGGTGTAGAAGGGACCTATGGGTTTCGTTGGGTTCTCAAAGCTAGGATCATTAGCATCGACGATAGTCTGAGACGCAAGCGCCACCACGTCCACATCTATACCGCGCTTATTGAGAGCATGCTTAAGCGCCTGCTGAATCTGATATCCGATATAGCCTTGGCTCATGGCGCCACATACATCGAGCGGCATCGGGGGCACGACGTCGGCCGCCGCCTCACCCGAAAGCAGAATACGCCCCACCTGCGGGCCGTTGCCATGAACGATAGCAATCTCGTAGTACGATGCCGTCAGCTCTGCCAAATGCTCAGCAGTCTGACGCACGACTTTCAGCTGACTTTCGGCTGTGCCGTCCGAATCTTTATCTTGAAGAGCATTGCCCCCCAAAGCGATAAGCACTTTCGTTCTATCAGACATAGAAATCTCCCTTCGATTCAACTATGGCCGTCTATGGTTGCGAAATAACATACGAACGATATTCAAAAGCCCTGTCTGCAATGGGCATCGGAAACGTATCGAATATATGAGTGACTCCGCCAATCACATGAAGCTCGCAGGGCACATGCGCCTTCATGATGCCCAATGCATAAGCAACTGCCTCATTGCGAAACGCATCAAGCTTTCCCATCTCGATAAACGCAGGAGGCATGTCGCTGAAATCCCTATTGCGAGCAGGCGCTTCGCATGGCAGCACATCATCCGTCCCGAAACGATTTCCCAAAGAAAAATCCGTCGCCTTGCGAAAATGCGCCCGACGACGGATTTCATTAACGAAAGGCCCTCTTGAGGGAATCCCTTCCGCTAGGCCTCATCAACCGTGCCGGTCGTACGCGGAAGCTTCTTGGAGGTTTTATCACCGATAATCGCGCAGACGATAATCAGAAGATCGATGCCAATGCAAACCAAGAATACGTTTTGGAAACTGCCAGTGAACTCATAGATGCCCATCAGGAACGGCACCCCGAAAGCGGCTACCAGATAACCGCCCATCATGACGAAGGAGAAAATTCGCTCGTAGTCCTTCTTCCCAAACAGGGCCATCGCGTAGGTCGCAAGGCCAACGCCGCACAGAGCATACATCGCATCGTTCACGCCTGCGCCGATAAAGGCGAGGACCGGAGATCCGGCGCTGAAGTAGAGAATGCCAAAGGAAACCATGGTAATTCCAGCCCATATGACCATCGACTTGGTGGCACCGAGCTTATCGGCCGTCGCACCAATTACGGGGTTGAGGGCGATATCGGCGAGACTTGCGACGGTGACCATGAGGCCGCCGACGATCGCGCCCAGCCCAACGACCTCAGCATAGGTCGGGAACATGACGTTCATGTTTGAAGTAGCCATGGAGAGCATCACGATAACCATGCACATGATGAACGGCACCGATTTGATAGCGTCCTTGAAGCTAACACCGGCATTCGCCCCCGCCTCAACCTCTTCGGCAGTCGCATTCGAATCGAAGCCATAAGGCAGCAGTCCTTTGTCCTCGGGACGATAACGAATTACGAAAATTGTAAAAGGCAGGGAGATAATCGCAGCAACAACAGCCAGAATGACATAGCTCATGCGCCAACCAACCGACTCAATGATGCCGGTAAATATAGGGCTCGCAATCGCGACAAAAATGCTTTGGATGGTGAAAATCATGCCGATGGCAAACCCTGTTTTCTTATGGAACCAGTTGCTAAGCGTAGGAGCCGCAGTGACAGTGGAGCACGCGGAGAGACCCAGCCCAATAGGAACCGCCGCGACGTACCACATCCACAGCTCGGTGAACAACGACATGCATGCGAAGGGGACAAGGATCAGCAGCACGGCTATGGTGAGCAAAGCGGAAAGCTTCAGCTTGCCGCTCGACAGAATCTTGCCGCATACGGGCATGCCAAGAGCCATGAAAATCATCGAAAGCGTAACATAGAAGGTGAACGTCGAGAAATTGAAGCCCAGCTCATCGCATACAGGATAATAGAAAAGGCCTCCCATGACCGTAACGGCGCCGATAGTGGCACACATGAGCATGCCATACCCAATCATGACCCACCATGCGTAATGGGTACCCTTCTTTTGAATAGTAGCTTCGTTTGCCATTTTGCTTTATCCAATCTATGGATGTGGGCGGCTAAATGCCGCCCACTCGACAGTTAATTAGATACCGAGTACTGCGGCAAGGCAAGCCTCGATAGTGGGCTGGCGATTCCCGGCTTGACGGAAAATCTCAGATGCATGCTTCTCGAAGCACTCGTCGGAAATGCAGATGCCCTCCGTCATCAGCATGCGGTCACGATCGTTGCGAGCTTCCTTCAGGAAGTCCTGCATGAGCTTCATGTCGCCGTTGTGATTGGCGGGCAGCATGTGCATGACGAGACAATTGGGATTCTTCACGTGATTCTTCAAGAGGTCGCTTGTCACACGATACGGAGTAAGAATGTCGGAATGACCGAACTGGGCATCGTAGCTGCGCTCCAGATTGCTCCAATTACCCGTAGTAGACATGTCATTGCAATCAGGGTTCTGGTAAATCCAACCCTCGGTGGTCACGCAGTCCATTCCCTCGAGAGCATCGAAATCAGAAGTGATGACGTACTTGTTGTTCGGCGACCATTTCTCATAAAGCTTCTTGACCTGGTCCTCATACCCTTCGCAAAGACGATAGCGCTCATCGTCGGGACCGACCATATAGTAGTCCATGCCCAGAAGCGCACAGAGACGGCCATACCACATGGCAGTAGTGGCGCAGTTACCTACGAATGCAAGCTTCTTGCCCTTGCAGCTGGAAGGACCGCCCCAAAGCTCCTGCATAGTCAGCGCGTCGGCAAGCATCTGCGTGGGATGGTCGCCTTCACAGCAAGCGTTGATCACAGGAACATCCGCTAGCTCGGCAATCTCGCGAACGTAACCCTCTTCGCGCTGGGAGCGAATCACGATGGCGTCGTACATCGCGGAGAACACGCGGATAGAATCCTTGACGGTCTCCTTGAGGCCGAAGTGAGAATTGGATAGATAGGTAAAGCCCAGGCCGAGATCATGAGCGGCGGTCTCGAAGGCACAGCGGGTTCGGGTGGACTCCCACTCGAACTGAGCGATAATGCTCTTGTTGAGCCAGCGACGCTGATCGCTGCCCGTCTTCTTCTCAGCCTTTAACTGCGCGGCCAAGTCAACCAGATACTGAAATTGATCGGGAGTCATGTCGCTGATATTGATGATATCCTTGCCAACAAAGTTGTTAAGCATTGTTGCTTCCTTTCTAAGATTATCTAACTAACCGCTTCGCTTTAGTCATTGGACTTTTGGGGAATAAAGACATTCTTGGTCCAGCAATGAACGCCGCCGCCGTAAAGATTGAGTTCATAAGAATCAATCGGAATGATGGTGCGATCGGGGAATACCTGCTTAAAGACAGCCAACGCTTGCTCATCTTTTTCGCGAATAGCAGGATCAAGCCCTTCGCGCCAATACTTCTGAGTAAGAACCACATCGTTGCAAATCAGGAAGTTGCCGTAGCTGCAAGAAGTGAGCAGGCAGTAATCGCCCTCCGGCCAAGGCGTCCCATCAAACGCGGAGCCACCGATCTCGTCAAAAAATTGCTTCCATCCCTGCACCATGGGATCTTCCTGCTTCTCACGGCAATGCATATGCTTAGGAGAGGGAATGCGGATGATATTAAGTGGCCTGCCATCAGGAAGAACAGTATTTTTTAGGATTTCATACGCGGCATCGATGCGACGCTTATTTTCAGCATCAACCGGGTTTGAGGCGGCCTCCTCCTCGGTCACTTCGGTAAGAAGAATGGTATCTTCGCCAACGAACCTGCAGTATTCGTCAGCGTGTGCGGCAAACGATGCAGGCCATACCAACGTGCCGTCCTCAAGCTTGTCGATGGGCCCCAGGCGAACATCATCATCCTCAACGAGAGGCTGAGGAATCCAGATTATCTGCTTGAGGTTCCAGATGCGCTTATATTCCTCTTCAACCTGCTCCTTGGTGTATTCGGGATTGCGCTTGCGACATTCGGTATCCTCGACGGCGATCATAACGCCCTTGCCGTTGAATTCACGGTTTCCACCCTCGGACACCATATCGGTGTTGACCCAATCGTATACGCCCAAGTCGACCGCCATATGCACACCGGAGCGACGGGCAAGTTGCTGAGCAGGCTCATTCTTGTCGTTATTCGAATAGTTGCTCCACATCGGGTTCACGCCGACCGTGTTACCCTCGCCGTCAATCATGACGTTGGGCCCGTTATCTCGTATGGAGACACCCCAGTCATCGAATTTGTGAAAGTGGATGTATGGATCGAATTTACCATCCGACTCTTCTGCGCTCACATTGCGGACGCCGGTGACTAGCGGATCCATGACGTCGAATCCCTCACTCGCCAACCGCGCCATACACGCTTCGAGCGATGTGCCGCACCCGCAGTTCACATGAACGTTTGCATGACCCATAAGCGCCCTGATGACATCCACCAGAACCTGTCGTCCGCCATCGCCATGCGGACCTTCGCAATAATCGGGCAGCCAGTTGATGAAGACATCAGTTTGGGGCTCAAATTCCCCGGGGTATCTGAACTTGCTAAGATCCACTTCGAAACCCTTTCTCTCGCTCGCCCCGCGCCTGCTTGGCCACGCAGTCCCGGTTCTTCGTTTGTTATTTACTTACTGTAAGTAAGCTCATTATATAGTCGTCTTTTCCCAAGAGTCAATATAAAATTTTACATAGTGTAAGTAGGCAAGAGACCATTTGACATCCGGCCTCCCGTTCCTGTATCGTCGCTGATGTGAGATATTGACTTACGACCCGTAAGCAACCTAGGATCCCGGTTCTCTCATTGACGCACGCTCGCCCCCGAAACATCCATTCGCTTCCGCGGGAGACCGTCCGATGCGAAAATCGAAAAGCAATCCTACGCAATAGAAGCATCGAGGAGCCACAATGGATACGAAAGAGAGAATCCTAAAGGCAGCCTACGAGGAGTTCGCTGCAAACGGCTACGGCAAATCATCCCTGGGCGCCATCGCAGATGTCGTCGGGATCACCCGCCCTGCACTGTACTACCACTATAAGTCGAAGGAAGACCTCTTCCTGGCCGTATACAACAGTATTGACCCAATTACCGATGTCGATATCACGAAAGTCCTACGCTGTACCGATACGCTTTCCTACCACAGAGAACTATCGAATACAATTTATGAAGTAATCGGCCATTTTCGCTCGGACGAGTCCCGAATCAGATTCATAGCCCACGTTGAGAATGCAGCCTCATACCTACCGTCTATTGACGTGGCGGCCCACGAGCAGGACAACAGACTAAGGTTAACGCTCGAGGCGGCACTCTCCCATGGGGTCGAAATCGGGGCATTCTCCAAAGAATTTCCCGTAGATGCAGGCGTCGAATATCTTTCTCTTGCAATTTACGGAATCGGCGAAGTCATGCGCCGTCGCAATCACCTGGATCTGACGAAGGCAATGCCATTTATCATGCGCGGCGTATTCGGCTCCTGATTGAATCGGGAGCCTTCCGCGCGGCATAAATCCAAACCTCGAATGCAGTCTCTACCTCGCCTTAGCCGTACCGGAGTCCAACTGCTTCGATGTTTCATGCATGACGGATATCACTAGAATGCTGCATCCACTTCAGGGTCTTACTCATTTTATTCACCAGCAAAACGAGTCCAATGATTACGATATCCACGAAGAAACAGAATACGAATACGTTCTGAAACACTCCGGTAGCTTCATAAATCCACATCATCAGAGGAACTCCAAGACTCCCCATCCGACCGCCAACGCTGACTATGCGCGAGAATATCTTTTCAAAGTCGCGCATCCCGAATAGAGACAAAGCGAAGGTTGAATACCCCACTCCGCAAATCGCATACATCGCGTCGTTGATGCCCGCACCTATGCATGACAGAGTCACCGAGGACGACCCTAGATACAGAATTACGAAAGAAACCATCGTGATGAGAGTCCACAGCACCATCGAACGTGTGGGACTGAACCTATCGCTCGTCATTCCTGCAATGGGATTGAAGAAGATATCGCAGATGCTTGCCGCCGACACCATAAGGCCGCCCGCAACAAGCCCGAGACCGACAACTTCAGCATACGTCGGAAATACCTGATTCATACACGACGTAAGCTGGCACAGCATGACGACGCCCACACACAAATAGAACGGAAGCGACCGGAAAGCAACTTTTGAAGGTATCCCGGAAAGACTTCTTTGATTGCTCTCTCGCGCCGAAGCAATCTTCTCGTCATACCCATATGGCAACATCCCCTTATCCTCAGGACGATACCTGATAAGAAAAATCGTACAAGGCAAGACGAGCACGGCCGACAAAACCGCCAGGCAAAGATAGCCAGTTCGCCATCCGAATTCCAAAATAACAAGATTGATCATTGGGCTTGCGATAGCGTCGTAAGCACTTTGGATAGCCCATACCATTCCGATTGCCAAGCCGGTTCTCTTATAGAACCAATTGCCCATCGTCGGAGTAATAGTCACCGTCGATGTGACAGCCAAACCAAGACCGGATATCGCCCCGACGACGTACCACATCCATGGCTCCGTAAAAAAACTCATACAGACAAGAGAAGAGATTTCTATGATAGCTGCAGCAGTAAGGATGAACTGGAGTTTCACTTTGGTAAGCAGCTCGCCGACAACAGGAAGAGCCAAAGCGAGGACTATTGTCATGATGGTCATATACAAAGTCAACGTCGAGAGGTCGCATCCTATGTCCTCGCAGACCGGATAGAAAAACGATCCTGCCAGAACGGTGAGCGTACCCAGCGTGCCAGACATGGTAAGGCCAAATGCGGCCATCACCACCCATGCGTAATGGACCTTACCGCCAATCAAGCCCTTCGTATCCATATGACGCATCCCCTCTCGCGTACAGCAATCTTTTTTACTTACTGTAAGTTAGTATATTACCACTAAGGGAACTCTTTCAGACTTGAGATATCCCCCAGAGCCAGCAAGCACTATTGCAATCAGCAGCGCGATGCCCCCAACCGAAAGCGAATCACCCTCGCTCGCATAATGAAGTGTCGTTAAGGCTCCAAGGTTGATGATGAAATGAGCTATTCCGCAGCGCTTCAAAAGCTCGGTCAGCCTGTCGGCAATCTGAGATGGCACGCCTGAACGCCTCGAAGGCCGCGTCTTTCTCTCCGTAGGCGCTCAGCGAGATTTCGGTATTGAACGTGTAGAACGCGCATGTATGCGGGCCCTGGGGTTCCTGCCCCGACAAATAGCTGACATCGTTTTCCAGAGGAATCGCGTCGATCATTGAGCGCCCATTACAGTCTGAGATAAGCCATCGATGAACTTCGGTGGCGAGCATTCGGCGCATGGCCTACAGTTTGGCCAAGCCCCGAGGGGCCGCCGATCGGGCGTCCCCGGATGGCCGCGTGCCCCTGCCCCTCGAGGGCCCGGGGGGTGTTGCCACCGAGGACGCTCGCCGCTCCGAACGACTGATAGGAAACTGCCGGGCCCGGGGGCCACGGCCAGGTAATGTGGGTGTCGAGGGGAGGGCTTCCGATCGGCCTACCGATTGGAGGATACCACCATGGCACCACCCGCCAGGCCGGAAATCGTCATAGGGCTCGACGTCGGGAAGTCGTCGCACTGGGCGTGCGTGGTCACGCGCGAGGGCGAGCTTCTGGCAAGCAAGCCTGTCTTGAACAGGGAAAACGCCATCGACGGGCTCTATGCGCAGTACCCGGGCGCGCTGGTCGTCGTCGACCAGGTCCGCAACATCGGGTCGCTGGCGCTTTCGCGCGCCAGGCTCGCTGGGATGCCGCGCGCGTACCTGCCCGGGCTCGCCGCTCACGGCGCGTCGAGGCTGTTCGCCGGCGACGCCAAGACCGACGAGCGCGACGCGATGGTCATCGCGAAGACGGCGCTGGGCATACCCGACGCGCTGCTGCCGGTGGCCGACAGGCCGCCGGAAATAGAGGCGGCCAGGTCGCTCGCCGCGCAAAGGGACTTCCTGACCTGCGAGAACACGCGCAGCAAGAACAGGCTCCGCAGCATATTGCTCGAATCGTGCCCGGAATTCGAGGCGCACGCCGACCTCTCGGACCCGGCGACCCTCAAGCTCATGGCCGCCGTCGGCGGCCCGTGGTCGATATCCGAGGCGTCGCCGCAGGCCGTCGGGGCGCTCACGCGCGGCTGCGGGCGCGCCAAGGTGGCTGCGCTGGTCGAATCCGTCGGATCGTCGAGCAGGCCGCACCCGGCGGCCGTCGCCTGCGAGGACCGCGCCGTCCGGCTGCTCGCGCGAAGGATATCGGAGAACGCCGCCGAGATCGAGTCGCTGACCTCCGAGATATCGGCGCTGCTTTCCGCCGACGAGACGTACAGGTGCCTGCTCACGGTGCCCGGCATAGGGCCGCGAACGGCCTCCGAGCTGGTCATATCCATAGACATAGCCGACTTCCCGAGCCACGACAGGCTGGCCTCGTACTGCGGGCTGGCGCCGCGCAACCGGCGGTCAGGCACGTCGATATCGTCGGTGTCGGCGTCGCGGCAGGGCAACAAGAGGCTGAAGAACCTGCTCGTATTCTCGTGCAACTGCCTAGCGCGCAGCCGCAACCGATGGGGCGGCTACTACGCGCGCTGCCGCGACAGGGGAATGCCGCACGGCAAGGCCCTGAAGGCCGTTGCGAGGAAGCGGCTCAAGGTGATCTACGCGATTATGCGGGACAAGGTCCCGTACTCGGCCTAGCGAGCCGATTGGAAAAGAAAAAGCGCAGGCCCCTTACGGGGCCCGCGGCAGCGTTGTCCCCATCGAGCGAAATTCGCCAACAAATCAATTGACAAAACTATAGGAACACCCTCATCGTCGGCCGCATGCATTGGCAGCGAAACAAGACGATATGAGCAGGACATAAAAAAGTTGGAAGCCCCTCCTGCATGCATATCCGCGGATTAGGCCGACAATAGAGGTGTCCAAACCGCCAGCGGCCACGCCGCATTCATGGAAGGGGCTTCCGATGAGCAATGCTACCACTTTCGTAGGGCTAGACGTGCATGCCAGGTCGGTGAAGGCCTGCGCGTTCGTCCCGGAAACGGGCGAGACGATCAGGAAATCGTTCGGCTACGAGCCCGGCGAGATCGCCTCATGGGTGTCCTCGCTGCCCCAGCCCGCCAGATGCGTCTACGAGTCGGGAGTGACGGGCTTCCACCTTTGCCGCGAGCTGAACGCGATGGGCGCCGCCTGCGTGATCGGCGCCGTTTCCAAGATGCACAAGCCCGCCGCGGACCGCGGCCGCAAGACCGACAGGCGCGACGCGCAGTTCCTCGCGGTGCAGCTGGCGCTGGGCGTGGTCACCGAGGTGCACGTGCCCGATGCCGAGTGCGAGGGCGCGCGGGATTTGGCGCGGGCGCTGGCCGACGCGCGCGACGACGCCGTGCGCGCCAAGCAGAGGCTTTCTAAATTCCTGCTCAGGCACGGGCTCGTCTACGACGAGAGGAACGCCGCCGGCCAGAGGCGCAACCGCTGGACCGGGGATTTCTGGGCGTGGGTGGGCCGCATCGACCTCGGGGACGCCGCCGCCATGGCGACGCTGGACCACTACTGCGAGCGCGTGCGCGAGGCCGACGCCGCCAAGGCCGCGCTCGAGGCGAAGGTCAAGTCGCTGGCCCAGCAGCCCAGGTGGAAGCCGACCTGCGACGCGCTCAAATGCCTCAAGGGCATAGACGCGGTCACCGCGGCTTCGATCGCGTGCGAGGCCGACGGCTTCGCGAGGTTCGCCACGGCGTCGGGCTTCGCGGCGTGGGTGGGCCTGGTGCCCTCCGAGCACTCCAGCGGCGAGTCCCGATTCCGCGGCGGGATAACCAAGGCCGGCAACAAGCACCTGAGAAAGCTGCTCGTCGAGGCCGCCTGGCACTACAAGGGAGCGTCGAGGTCGCCGAAAGACCTGGCCAAGGGGCAGGCGGTCGACGCAGCGACCAGGCGACACGCCAACGCGGGCGTGAGGCGGCTCGTCGACAGGCGCCGCTCCATGGACGATGCGGGCAAGCAGAGCAGCGTGGCCAACGTCGCGGTGGCGCGCGAGCTGGCCTGCTGGTGCTGGGCCGTGGGCCGAATGGCGGAAGGCGCCTAGCGGGAGCGCCGCGCACATATCCGGGTCTTTCCCGGAATTCCCGGGCTCGACGGGCGTCGGCCTCCATCCGCGGATTTTTTTCGTGCGGCGGCGAAGCCGCCACGCACGCCAAAAGACAGACGAGACGGAGGGGCCGGCCGTAGCAACGAGATGCACCGGCGCATTCTGCGCGATGGGCGAATATTAAACTGCCAGACGGGCGTCGATCCGACACGCGCTGTCAACGGGGATTGCGGAGGAGATAGATTGGGCCAAGGGCGAAAGAAATCGCCCTTGGCCCTTCATTGCCTATTGACAATGTCCTGCTCATATTAAAAAAGCGGCGACCCGAAGGCCGCCGCCATGCGGTGCACCGGCGAAGAGCCGATGCAAGCAGTTTAATTCAAGAGAGCCGTTCGACAGAACGGCGTAACTCCTTCTTACATCATGCCGCCCATACCTGCGCCAGCGCCAGCAAGAGCGCTCAAATCGGGGCCTTCCTTGGGAATCTCGTTGATGGAGCACTCAGTGATGAGGATGAGGCCAGCAACGGAGACCGCGGACTGCAGAGCGGTGCGGGTAACCTTCACGGGGTCGGAAACGCCCATGGCAATCATGTCGCCATATTCGCCATTAGCGCAGTTCAGGCCTTCGCCCTTCTTCATGCCCTTAACCTTCTCGACCACAACGGAGCCTTCAAAGCCAGCGTTCTGGGCGATGGTGCGCATTGGAGCCTCAAGAGCCTTGCGGATGATGGCGACGCCAACTTCCTCGTCGTGGTTCGCGCAATCAACAGCGTCAAGAGCGGGCAGAGCATGGAGCAGCGCTACGCCGCCGCCAGCAACGATGCCTTCTTCGACAGCCGCGCGGGTTGCCTGCAGGGCGTCCTCGATGCGGCTCTTCTTCTCTTTGAGCTCGGCTTCGGTAGCAGCGCCAACACGCAGCACGGCAACGCCACCGGAAAGCTTGGCCAGGCGCTCATGCAGCTTCTCGCGGTCGAAGTCGGAGTCAGTGTGCTCCATTTCGGCCTTGATCTGGTCGATGCGGTCCTTGATGGCAGCCTTGTCGCCGTCGCCATCGACGATGGTGGTGGCGTCCTTGGAGACCTTGACAGTCTTCGCATGGCCGAGCATGCTCACGTTCGCGTCGGCGAGCGTCATGCCGAAATCGGGAGTGATAACCTGACCGCCGGTGACAATAGCGATGTCTTCCAGCATGCGCTTGCGGCGGTCGCCGAAGCCAGGAGCCTTCACGGCAACGCAGGTGAAGGTGCCACGCAGCTTGTTCAGCAGAATGGTAGCCAGAGCCTCGCCCTCAAGGTCCTCAGCGATGATGAGCAGCGGGCGACCAGACTTGGAAACTTCCTCGAGCACCGGCAGCAAATCCTGGATGGAGGAAATCTTCTGGTCGGTGAGCAGGATGAACGGATCTTTCAGAACGGCTTCCATGCGCTCCATGTCGGTAGCCATATACGGGGAGATGTAGCCCTTGTCGAACTGCATGCCCTCGACCGTTTCGATGTCGATGCCGAAGGTCTGGGACTCCTCAACGGAAATGACGCCTTCCTTGCCGACAACTTCCATGGCCTCAGCGATCTTGGTGCCGATAACCTCGTCGCCAGCGGAAATGGTGCCGACGTTGGCGATTTGCTCTTTGCCCTCAACCGGAATGGCGTCGGTCTTGATGGCGTCGACGATGGCCTCGGTGGCCTTCTCGATGCCACGACGAACGGCCAGCGGGTTTGCGCCAGCGGTAACGTTGCGCAGACCCTCGGTCACGATAACGTCGGTGAGCAGGGTTGCGGTGGTGGTACCGTCGCCCGCACCGTCGTTGGTCTTGGTAGCGGCTTCCTTCACGAGCTGGGCGCCCATGTTCTCCACGGGATCATCGAGCTCAACTTCCTTAGCAACCGTCACGCCGTCGTTGGTAATGGTGGGAGCGCCATAGGTGCGCTCAAGGGCGACGTAGCGACCCTTGGGGCCAAGGGTAACTTTAACGGCATCGGCCAGCTTGGTGACGCCAGCAGCAAGGCCGCTGCGGGCCTCAGCCTGGAATTTAATGTCTTTAGCCATTGTGATTGCTCCTTCAATGGGTAGTTTCTTTTCGAAACTTAATTACCGAATTCGCTTTGGTTTCTATCGTTTGCTTTACGCGGTGTAAACACCATAAAGGTCGTCGGCGCGCATGATGAGCACATCCTCGCCCTCGATGTTCACTTCGGTACCGCCGAACTTGCCGTACAGCACACGGTCGCCTTCCTTGACGGGAACCGGAATGAGGTTGCCGTCCTTATCGCGCTTGCCCTCGCCAACGGCCAGAACGATGCCGGTCTGAGGCTTTTCCTGGGCGCTCGAAGCGATGTAGAGGCCCGATGCGGTCTTGGTTTCAGCTTCGTCGCGCTTAACGATAACGCGATCACCCAAAGGCTTGAGATTCATGGAATGTCCTTTCTCCACTGCCTGTTATAACCAAAGATTGGAAAGAGTGCTAGCACTCCGTATGCCCGAGTGCTAACAAGTTGGTACTCTAACACCCTCATAAAATGATGCAAGCACCTTTTGAGAAAATCTCAGTGCTGTTTACTAAATGTCATAGAGATATTCGACGCAATTTGGAAAAACCGAGCGCAACGCTTAGCGCATATACGCCAACAACGCCTCGCAGCCGCGAACCACGTCTTCGTACGTCGTTTCGAAATCGCCCGTGAACCACGGGTCGGCCACGCTGTTTGCCGAATCGGCGTCCCCACCGTCGGAATACTCGAGCAGCTTGTGCACTTTGCCCTGCGGATCGCCTTTCAGGATGCGGCGCATATCGCGAATGTTCTCGTCATCCATGCCGATGAACAGGTCGTATTCAGCATAATCGGTCGTGCGCAACTTCACGGCGGCTCGGCGTGGGTGGGCAATGCCGTGCGCGTCGAGCACCCGCTGCGTACCCGGATGCGTGTCATTGCCGATTTCATCGTTGGTCGTCGCGCAAGACGCAATGGCAATGCGGTCGCCCAAACCCGCGCGCGCAACCATGTCGCGCATCACGAACTCGGCCATGGTCGATCGGCAAATATTGCCGTGGCACACAAACATAATGCGATGGATAAACTGACGTTGCGACATGCGGTTCCTTTTCTTCGATAAGCTCAATGCAAACGAATATGCTATTGCACGCATGCGGAAATGGCAATGCCGCCGAGAAACCCAAGGCGAATCCTAGCGCGACTAGACGCCTACCGAACGGCCACGCCCACAGAATGCAGTCTCGCACGAGCGCACACCTGCAAACTCGTCCGCACTCGCAAAATAGACCTGACGCGAGCGAGCATCCACAAAACCGCACGCGACCCCATTATTGTTAAGGACAATGCCGTGATTGCCGCGGACGCCGTAGGGCCCGAGGACTGCCGTGCGAGCGAACACGCCGCAATAAAGAAGGCTCCCCGCCTTATAAGCGAGGAGTCCCTGATTGCCTTTATGAAGAAATCCGCTAGTCGACGCGTGCGTAGTCACCGCTGCCGTCAAAGCCCCAATCGAGCTTATCGGCCTTGCCGTTCGAATCGCAATGGATGGCATAGTTCCACGCCGGATCTTCATCGTCCCAATACAGACCAACCTGGTCGACGGCGGTAATGGCCCAGGTACCCGCCTCAGCCTGCTTGCCATCGCGGCTCTCGACAAGCGTTCCATCTTCCCTCAGCTCGATTTCGATGGACTCGTTTGTGAGCGACTTCCATTTCGTATTGACGACCTTTGCCATCACGGCATTGTAGTCGCCACGCGAATACCAGGTATTGTTCACAGAGTCGTAGCAGGTCATGGGGTCAACGAAAACGATATCGTAGCCAGACTCGCATTCTTCGGAGGGCACCAGATGTTTATCTTTTATCGTGGCATCGCAGTCGGGATCGATGGGCTTGCCGCTCTCGTCGAAGAACACGGGCAAAACGACCGTCCACGCTTCTAGATAGAAGCCGGGGCGCGACGTGTCGCCATCGATATACCACACGTCAGCAGAGTATCCGAAGCCATTGTCAGCGAGGTAGCTTCCCGAGTCGATGCGGGAAGGGTCGACGTTCGCCTCGGGCACGCGTTCCTTCGATTCGACGGCTCCAGACCCTCCGCCGCAACCCGCAATCATGCATGAACACGCCAAAGCAAACGCAACAACTACCGACGTAAGGCATACGCGCCACCATTGCTTTTTCGAAGCCTTCATTCGACGCTCCTTCCCCTTCGATGAATTTGAGGAAAGCGTACGAGAGGAAGGCGACGCCAACCAGAACAGAGCGGCCCAAATCGGCACCAAGAAAAAGACCACGCGTCCAAAATGACAGCGCGGCCTATGGTTTCATTACGATACTAATCTTAGTAACTTTTAGTTAGTTAATCTCTTTCAAAGAGTAAAGCAATATCAAAAAGAAAGTATTACAGTTTCTATTGGAGCCTTATTCGATATCTAAAAGGAAGCATTAGCGGTATCTTTTTAATACCAGCATCCCACTATTTACAAAGCTCCCAAAAAGTAACCGCACTTGCCGCCGCTACATTCAGACTATCGACCCCGGGGCGCATGGGAATGCGTACCGTGTAATCGCAACCCTCGATAGTGCGGTTCGACAGCCCATCGCCCTCGGTGCCGAACACGAGCGCAAGCTTGTCGATTTGCGCCAACTCAGGCGCACCAAGCGGAAGGGAATCGTCGGACAGGGCCATGGCTGCCGTCTTATACCCAAGCGCACCCAGGCGCTCAAGCCCCGCTGCGGGCCAATCGCGCACGCTTTCGCCAATGCGCGTCCACGGCACCTGAAACACGCAGCCCATCGATACACGCACCGCGCGCCTATACAAAGGGTCGCAGCACGTAGGCGTTACGAGCACCGCATCGATTCCCATGGCCGCCGCCGAGCGGAAAATAGCGCCGACGTTCGTATGGTCGACGATGCCTTCGAGCACCGCGATACGCCTGCGGCTCGCATCGTGCATGTTACCCACCTCGCCCGGATCAAGCTCGCCCGCCGCAACCGCCGCCGCGCGTGCGGCCTTTTCGGCGTCAACTCGAGCAAGCAGGTCTTCCACACTCGGCAGCTGAGGACGACGACACGCTAAGAGAATGCCCCGCGTCACCGCAAAGCCCGTAAGACGCTCCGACTCCTTCGCGGGAACCACGAACACGGGCATCCCACCAGGCTCTTCACACGCCGCCTCGGCACGCGCCACGATTTCGCGCGTACGATCGACCCATTCAGGCGTCATGAGCATCGAAAGCGGCTGCACCCCACCGAGCAATGCGCGATCGATAACCTTCTCGCTTTCGACAATGAAAATTCCTTTTTCGGGTTCGAGTTTATTGCGGAGCTGGGCCTCGGTTAGGCGCGCGAACACATCGAGGCGCGCGTCGTCAAGCGATTCGAGTTCGATATAGGGCATGAGTACTCCTCAAACGAAAAGAGCCGATCATCAGACCGGCTCATTGTGACATTGAACTGCCCTGGCAGCAACGCAACGAAATGCTCGCACCAAAGCCAGTGAGCAGCAAGCTGGAAAATCTAATTGCCCCGGATGAGAAACAACGCACGCTTCAAAACGCGAGCGGCGATTGGAAGCCAAGGCAAAACCAGATTGCTACGCAGCGTCAACGGCTTACGCCGGTTGATCGTCCGGCGCAGCCTCAGTCACCCAGAATTCGACCTGGTTGATTCGGCGCGCATCCATCGAACGTACCACAAAACGTACCTTAGTGCCGTCTTCCTCATAGTTCGCTTCATCGCCCACATCGGGAATGCGATCGAGCACGTCGAGCAGCAGGCCGCCGAGCGTTTCGTATTCGGTGAAATTCTCGTCTTTGAAGCCCATGCGCTCAGCGAAATCGTCAATAGGGCATGCGCCAGTGGTGATGAAGTGGTTCGGCGCAACCTCGGTAAGCACATCGCTCAAGCCGTGGGCGTATTCGTCATCGAAATCGCCCACGATTTCCTCGAAGATATCGCCCATCGTCACCAAGCCCGACGTTCCGCCGTGCTCGTCGACGACCAAAGCCATCTTCGTTTTCTCGCGCTTGAGCACCTTGAGCAGCTTCACCACGGGCATGCCCTCGGGCACCGCCACGATGCGGCGCACGCGCACGTCGTCCATGGTGCTTTCGGGCGATAAGTTGTACAAGTCTTTCACGCTCACGAAGCCCACGATATCGTCTTTGTCGCGACGGTACACGGGAAAACGCGTGAACTTCGCCTCGGTGACGATGCGCATGTTTTCTTCCAACGTGTCGTTCATGCACAGGCACACCATGTCGGGGCGCGGAGTCATGAGCGATTCGGCATCTTTGTCGGCGATGTCGAAAATATTGTCCACAAACTCGTTCTGTTCGGGCGCGATAAGGCCGCTTTCGGTGGACTCATCGATGAGCAGCTTGATTTCGTCGTCGGTGTACACCTCATGTTCATTGGCGGGGTCGTGGCCCGCAATGCGCACCACCGCATTAGTGATGCCATTGAACAGCACCATAATGGGATAGGTGATCTTATAGAACGCCATAAGCGGACGCGCGGTGAACAGTGCATAACGCTCGGTGGCGAAAATCGCGAACGACTTAGGAATGAGCTCGCCCGTCACCACATGCAGCGTGGTCATGATGAAGTAGCCAATGGCCACCGCCACCACGGAAATCACAGCTTCGGGCAGGCCGAACAACACGAACAGCGGTCGAATGAGAGCCGAAAACGCCGGCTCGCCCAACCAACCCAAGGCAAGCGATGCAAGCGTAATGCCCAGCTGGCAGGCCGACAGATACTTGTTCACGTTCAGGGCAATTTCCATGGCCGCCTTGGCGCCCGGCTTGCCCTCCTCTACGGCGAGCTCGAGCTGCGACTTGCGCACACGCACGAGCGCGAATTCGGCGATGACGAAGAATGCGTTCATGGCCAGGAAAAATACGACGAGGACAAGGCTTATGCCAATAGACATGAGCGGAAATTCACCCTTTCAAAAAGGCCGTCTCGCAGACGGCCCACCTTCGCAGATATGCGATTCTTACTATTGCAATTCGTAACTATAACGAAAATGCGACCGACTCATGCCACGCGGGGCGAGACTTTGCCCAACCGTTACAAAAACAGCAGCAGCACGGGAAATGTCGCAACAAAGAAATGAAGCGAAAAAGAACGAAAAACGGAGGAGCTCGCCTTGAGAAAGGCCCGCAAATGCTCAATCCTCTGGCAGCAAGCGCCCAGAAGACGGAGCGCCATCGTACATTGCGGCCCCCGTACGTGCCCTAATGACGATGCATGAGCTTATCGCTGCCCGTTTTCCAATTGAACCGCACGCTCAGGCAGCGCAGCATGACCACGCAAACCACGCACAGAACCGCCGCGAGCGTATCCTGCGCGCCATATGCCACAAGCACCACGTACAAAAAAGAACCAGCCAGCGCAGCTACCGCATAAAAGTTGCTGGCTTTAAAAATACCCGGCACCTCGCCCAGCGCCACATCGCGCAACGCGCCGCCGCCAACTGCCGTGAGCACGCCCAACGCTATGGACATCACAAAGCCGGCGCCGCAAGAGAAGGCCTTGCTCGCACCCGCCACGGCAAACAAGCCGACCGAAAGCGCATCGGCCACGAACACGCCGTAATCGATGCGGTCGAAAATCTGCCGAAAGAAGAACACCACCACGCACAAAGCAATGGCAGCAAGCAGCAAATACGGATGCGCCATGAAGTACACGCCATGGCTTTGCAACAAAAAGTCGCGGAACATGCCACCGCCATAGCCCGTGACCAGCCCCAGCACCGTAACGCCTATGATATCGAGCTTCCGATCGCACGCAACAAGCGCGCCCGTAAGCACGCCGGCGATAACCGACAAATAGTCGATGAATGCCGGAACCACGCCGCCGCTCGTCGAGATAAGCGTAAGTATATGTTGGGTGATGAAATCCACGATAGCCCCCTCGGAAGGTCAAAAGACCAACGGCCCTAGTACGGCTCGTCGAGCGGAGCGTGCGCTTTTACATCGAGTGAAAGATCGGCGAACCTGCCTTGCGCAAATCTGTCGCGCGCAACTTCAGCAATCATGGCCGCCTGGTCGCCGCATGCCGAAAGCGGCGGCATGGTCAGACGAACGCCGAGCTTTCTGCACATCTTCTCGTAAGCGCCGCGCAGCATGGGGTTCGCCGCCACGCCGCCGCCAAGGCAGAATTCCTTCGCGCCCGTCTCGATGAGCGCGGCCTTCGCCTTCGCCACCTGCACATCGACCACCGCCGCCTCGAAACTCGCGGCGATATCGGGCATGTTCAGCTCACGACCAGCCTGCTGCTCCTTTTGGATATACGTAGTCACGGCGGTTTTCAAACCCGAGAGGCTGAAGCGCAAATCGCCCGAATGCATGAGCGCGCGCGGGAACGCGATGGCCTTGGGGTTGCCCTTCGCGGCGAGCTTGGAAATGATGGGGCCTCCGGGGTAGCCCAAGCCAAGCGCCTTCGCCACCTTGTCGAACGCCTCGCCCACCGCATCGTCGATGGTGGAGCCCATGGTTTCGTAATCGCCCCAATCGCGCACGTGCACGAGCATGGTGTGGCCGCCACTTACGAGCGATACCACCATAGGGGGCTGCATGCCAGGTTCGGCAATGCGGTTCGCATACAGATGGCCCTCCAGGTGATTTACGGCGATAAGCGGCTTATCGGCACCCCATGCCGCGCCCTTCGCGAACGCAAGACCCACAACGAGCGCGCCCACCAGGCCGGGAGCATACGTCACGGCAACGGCATCGAGGTCGCGCCAGCGCACGCTTCCAACGCCCAGCGAGGCTGCTGCCGTTGCCAAGCACTCATCGCACACGCCACAAATCGCCTCGATATGCTTGCGACTCGCGATTTCGGGAACCACGCCGCCGAAGCGCGAATGGAAGTCAATCTGGCTGGCAACCACATCGGAATGCAAGCCGCCTTGCCCGTCGATGATACTCGCCGCGGTTTCGTCGCACGAGCTCTCAATTGCCAGGATAAGCGGACGTTTCGAAGAATCAAGCTCGACCACGGTCGCTGCCGCTTCGCGCGGCGCGCCCGACACGGCGCTCACCTGAAGTTCCATACCGGCAACAACGGGAGCCGCCGACTCATCATGTGCAGAAACACCCGACGCAGGCAGCGGGCCCGTCATGATGACAGCATTTTCGCGGTCGGAATAATAATGGGGACGCACGCCGATAATCGCCAAGCCGAGCTTTTCGTAGAACGCCTGGGCGCCCACGTTCGACTCGCGCACCTCGAGCGTCATTTCGGTAGCGCCCAAATTCCGCGCATCGGAAGCGACGAGCGCGATGAGCTCGGCGGCAATGCCGCGACGGCGATACGATGGGTCGGTAGCGATTTTCAGAATTTGCACCTGGCCAGCGACAATCCACCCGCCGCAATAGCCAACGAGCTTTTGTCCGTCGTATGCCGCCCACCACGTGCGGTCGCGGCGCGGCAGTTCGTCGGCAACAAGAGACGGGGACCACGCATCGCTTCCCATGCATTCGCGTTCCATAGCGGCAACGCCGGCAGCGTGGGCAGCATCGAGCGGACGATACGAAATGTTGGCAGAAACGGCGGCGATTTCCGCAACCACGGCGGCACGATTCTCAATTGCTGCCGAAACGACATTGGCATGCTGCACGCCCGTCGACAAATCGCGCGGCGAGAGCGCATCAGTTTTCTCGGGGGCTTCTTTCGCCAGGCGAATGCGCTCGTTTTCCTCGGCATCGGAAAGGCGCGTATATACGGGCAGAAGCACCGAAGGGTCGCCCGGGCGCAACGCCACAGGGGCCGCGCCTGCGTTCGCGCGAGCGGCGGCGGCATTCGATTCTCCATGCCATGCGTCAGCCGAAAGATCGATATCGCCCGCAGCAAGGCCAGCCTGGGCCGCAAGCAGCAAACCCGCGCCCGACACCGCCCACAGGCTTTCATCTGCGATAGCGCCCAAAGGTTCGAAAATCTCTCGGTATTTCACCAAGGCGTCGCCAAGAATAGTCAAACCGCCGGCTCGCTCAGGAAGCTTCGCCTCCTGGTCGGCGACCCATTCGCACGCAATCACGGCCTTCACTACGGCATCGGTCGTAAGGCGGGAAATTCCGGCATCGGAAAGCTCGAACAGCGCGGGATACACTTCCTTGCGCATGGCATCGGCCGCAACGAGCACGCGGCCGCGCACGCCTTCCGCCCACGCGCGCCACGCGACGGCATCGAGCGTCGAGACGCCATACAGCGGCACTTCGAGCGCCGAAGCAGCGCCTTTGGCCGTAGCCATGCAAATGCGCACGCCCGTAAAGCTACCAGGACCGCGACCGCACACGACCGCCGCGACATCGCCCTTGGACACACCCGCTTCGGCAAACGTTGCGTCGACTTCATTCAGAAGAATGGTATTGCTCGCGCGATGCGCGGGAATTTCCCGACAAGCAACAGGCTCAACACTCGCGCCCGCAACGCGTCCAACGCCGACGGCCACGACTTCATTCGCCGTATCAAATGCTAAAATGCACGCGCCGCGCGCGGCAGATTCGTTTTGCATGCTCAAGGTCCATGCACCTTTCATGGCGGCTCGGTGCCGCGAATTCATACCATACATAAAACGTACTGGCATTCTACCATCGCCCTGGCGGCAAGGCGGCTCATCCCCATCAATACAAAGAATCGCCCGCAGGCCACGCCCACGAGCGATTCTTTCGTCATATCAAAACGGCGGGCGCCTTTTTTCGGAAAGCGCCGCCCAGCTTTCCCATTCCAGCCCGAAACGATTCCCGGGACAATTCTCAGAGCGCCTCTTATGCGTTCGCGCGACGAAGCGCTGGAACGGCCTGGCGAAGCGCATGGGCCAGACTCACGCCGATCACGATTTTAATAGCGTCGAGCAGAATGAACGGAGCAATGCCCGCGAGGAAAGCGGCCATGGGGCTCATTCCCGCAACAGCCATAAGCTGCGCCCAGCCACACACGTAAGAAATCGCGAGGAAAGCAAATGCGGCAACGTACTCGCGAACCAAGCCGAGAGCCTTCGACGAGGGAGCCTTCCATGCCTTGAGCACGAGCACCGCGGCAACAGCGCCCAGCACAAAGCCGATGATAAAGCCGCCCGTGGGGCCCATGACCTTCGCAAGGCCGCCCGCCATGCCCGAGAACACCGGCACGCCAAGAGCGCCCAGAACAACATAGCCAGCAACGCTTGCCACCGCTTCACGCGCGGGGAACAGCAGCACCACGAACGCGAGCACCATGGTCTGCAACGTGAACGGCACAGGGCCCAACGGCACCGTAACCCATGCGCCAATCGTGATAAGGGCAATCGCCAATCCGCAAAACGCGACCGACTCCGATCGCTTGAGCGTCTGCTTTTTCTGCATGAATGAAACCTTCCCTAGGTTTGAGGACTGCACGTTCACCACAAGCAGCCCATTAACAAATGCCTTAGCACTTTACCATGCGATAGTGCCGAACGGAACCCCGAATCGTCAACAAATAAAGAAGCCGCCCATAACAGGCGGCTTCATGCACAATTACAAGAGTTTGCGCCACTCCGTTCGCCAGATGGCAAACGTCTTCGAGATTTACTCGAGCGGCTTGGCTTCCATCGCATCGGCGAAGTATTCCTTCACCGGCTGCTCTCCGACGTCTTTCAGGTCGTCCTCGCCAATGTGCCAGCACTGGGTTTTCGGCAGTCCTTCGACTTTGTCGGCGACGAAGACCGGGTCTTTGCCGGCATTGCGCTGCTCGGTGTAGTCGTCGAGCGCTTTAATGGCCCATTTGCCCAGAAGCAAAATGGCAATAAGGTTCACGATAGCCATGAAGCCCATGAAGATATCGGCGAGGTTCCATGCCAAATCGAAGCTGTTCACAGCGCCGAAGTAGATGATGACCAGGCACACGATGCGGAAAACCGTGAGCAGCACGGGGCTGTCATCCTTGATGAAGCGCAGATTGCTTTCGGCGTAGAAGTAGTTGCCGATGAGGCTCGAGAACGCGAACGCGAAAATGGCGAAGGTGATCACATGGATGCCCCACTCGCCCACCGAGTTGTTCACAGCCATCTGCACGAGCGGCATGCCGTTGAGCGCGGTAGCCGTCTCGGGGTCTTGCACGTAGAACACGAGCACCATCATGGCCGAGCAGGTGCAAATGAGCAGCGTGTCGATGTAAACCGAAAGGCTCTGGACCAGGCCCTGCTTAACCGGGTGCGAAACGCTTGCAGTAGCCGCGGCGTTAGGAGCGGAACCCATGCCGGCTTCGTTGGAGTACAAGCCGCGCTTGATGCCGAGCATAACGACCGAGCCAGCAAAACCACCGAAGATCGACTGGAAATCGAACGCCGACGCGAACATAAGGCCGAACACCGCGGGGAGCTCGCCGATATTGCTCACGGTAGTCCACACAGCAATCGCGATGTAAATGAGCGCCATAACTGGAACAACAACCGAGGTGATGATGCTGATGCGCTTCGAGCCGCCGAAGATGACGATGGCGGTCATAGCCGCAAGCACGATACCGCTCGCGATGGCGGCCTTCGTAGACATTTCGCCGTCACCGGTGTAATACGCCAACGAGCTCGTAGCATTGAACGACTGCAAACCGTTGAAGCCGAACGCGAAGCACAGGATGAGCAGCACGGCGAACACCACGCCCAGCCAGCGCTTGCCCAGACCCTGCTCGATGTAATAAGCCGGGCCACCACGGAATTCGCCGTCTTTGCCGCGAACCTTGAAGATCTGCGCCAAAGTCGATTCGACGAATGCCGACGCGGCGCCGACAATCGCCATAAGCCACATCCAGAACACCGCACCCGGGCCGCCCGTGGCGATTGCGGTTGCAACGCCGGCGATATTGCCCGTGCCAACGCGGCTCGCGGTGGACACCATGAGCGCCTGGAACGACGAGATGGAACGCTTGCCGCCAACATGCTTCTTCTCGGTGAGCTGGGTGAACATGTCTTTGATGTAGCGAATTTGCACGGCCTTGGTACGAATGGTGTACCAAATGCCCGTTGCCACAAGCAGCGCCAGCAAGATGTAGGTATACATGAAGCCGTCGATTTCGCCTGTGACATCAATGAGGAATGCGTTGATGTCCACGTTGGGCCTTTCTTTGCTATGGAACGTAACTGAGACATTTTACCCCGCCGTCGACCATTTCATGAGCTGAAATGCCTACACTTTTGCGGGTTGATGAACACGAAGGGCCGAACAAATGCTCGGCCCTTCATGCGTTCCGTTTTGAGGGCACGCGCCCTCGATTCGAAAGCGATTTAGTTCTTGAAACTGTGAATCGGCGCGGGAATACGACCGCCGCGGGTCACGAACGCCTCACAGCTCGTTTGATTCACCGGAATGATGGGAGCGTAGCCCATGAGGCCGCCGAATTCGGCCATGTCGCCCACGCTCTTGCCCTCGACGGGGATCACGCGCACGGCGGTGGTCTTCTGGTTCACCATGCCGATAGCCGCTTCATCGGCGATAATGCCCGAAATGGTGGCTGCCGTGGTGTCGCCGGGAATGGCAATCATGTCCAAGCCCACCGAGCATACGCAGGTCATAGCCTCAAGCTTCTCGATGGTAAGGCATCCGCTGGCCGCGGCATCGATCATGTTCTTGTCTTCCGAAACGGGAATGAACGCGCCCGAAAGGCCGCCCACATAGCTCGACGCCATGATGCCGCCCTTTTTCACCTGATCGTTCAACATGGCAAGCGCCGCCGTGGTGCCCGGAGCGCCCACCTGAGCCAAGCCGATTTTCTCGAGCACCTCGCCCACCGAGTCGCCCTGGGCGGGCGTGGGGGCAAGCGACAGGTCGATAATGCCAAACGGCACGCCCAAGCGGCGACTCGCCTCCTGCGCCACCAGCTGGCCCACGCGTGTGATTTTGAACGCGGTGCGCTTAATGGTTTCGCACAGGAATTCGAAATCGCGGCCGATGGCCTCATCGAGCGCACGGCTCACCACGCCCGGGCCCGAAACGCCCACGTTGATAACCGCGTCGCCTTCAGTCACACCATGGAAGCCGCCTGCCATAAACGGGTTGTCGTCAGGAGCGTTGCAGAATGCGACGAATTTCACGCAACCGTACGAATCATTGTCGGCGGTGGCATGCGCAATGTCTTTGATGATGTGGCCCAGCAGCTCCACGGCGTTCATGTCGATGCCGGTTTTCGTGGAGCCCACGTTCACGCTCGAGCACACGATGTCGGTTTCGGCGAGAGCCTGCGGAAGCGATCGGATGAGCAGCTCTTCGGCAGGAGTCATGGCCTTGTTCACGAGCGCCGAATAGCCGCCCAGCAAGTCAACGCCCACTTCCTTGCCCGCGCGGTCGAGCGTATGGGCGATTTTCACGAAGTCTTCCGACGTTTTGCATGCCGAAGCGCCCACAAGCGAGATGGGAGTCACGGTGATGCGCTTGTTAACGATGGGGATGCCGAATTCACGCTCGATGGCTTCGCCCGTGGCGACCAGATCGCGAGCGCGCGTCGTAATTTTGGCATAGATGCTGTCGCAGAGTTCATCCACGTTGTCGCACGCGCAATCGAGCAAGCTGATGCCCATGGTGATGGTACGCACGTCGAGCTTTTCCTGCTCAATCATTTCATTGGTCTCGTGGACCTCTTGGATATTAATCATAGATATACGTCTCCAAAATGATGAATTTGGGGTGGGCCGAGGCGGCTTCGCCTCATCGAAAATGCCCGGACCTCCGCGAAGCCTCGCGACGCGGTCGCGCGAAACGCACATGCGCCCTTCGCCAAAGTCCCAGCCTTCTTGCCAACGAAAGCGGTCGCCAGCTTAGATTCGATGCATGGCGGTGAAGATTTCCTCACGCTGGGCACGCACGCGCACGCCGATTTCCTCGCCCAGGCTTTCCAGTTCAACGGCCATCGCGCCGAAGCTTTCATCGGCGGCCGAATAGTCGACAATCATCATCATGTTGAAGAAGCCGTCGATAATGGTTTGCGAAATGTCGAGCACGTTCACCTTGTGATCCGAGAGATACGTGCACACGCGGGCAATGATGCCCACGGTGTCTTGACCGACCACGGTGATGATGGCTTTGTTCATGGCATACCTTTCCAAAGGATCTTTGAGCACTTTAGTGTAGTGTAGTATAGCGATTCTTCGCTCACGTGCAGTTTATCGCCCAACCACGCAGAATGCACGAGTTGCACGAGCAGAGCGCCACAGCCTTCGGTAGCTGGGCGCTCGAGCGGCGCGGACGCTTTTTGCATGAGCTCGTTTTGCTGCGTATAATGCTCGGGTTTGCACATTCTCGATGGTGGCGTTCGCGTGGCCATCGTTTTCATTTTCGATTCCGACAGGAGCGCACGCATGAGCACTACGCCCAAAACCACCGAAGGCCGCGAGAAATTCGGCTCGCGCATCGGCTTCATTCTTATTTCGGCCGGATGCGCCATTGGCCTTGGCAACGTATGGCGTTTCCCGTATGTATGCGGCGAATATGGCGGCGCGGCGTTTGTGCTGCT
>OGCN01000462.1_pt1 | contig 66817 bp, 67 predicted proteins | sample 1570181 | NCBI WGS metagenome assembly OGCN01 (sample SAMEA4370584, study PRJEB24528) | human gut metagenome | reverse complement strand
AGACAATATTAATAATTTATGCTGAATATAAAAATATTTTAGATCACTTACTTATAAAAATAAATAATTACCTTTATATCATGTTATAATCTAAACATGATTCAAACAATGTCTAAATTCAACACATACATGGCGGGGATTGACGCAGATTTCTACATTGACTTATGCCATAGGAAAGGAGAATTGCGTCAATACAAAAAGAATGAATATATACAGAAAGAAGGGGATATATTTCCGTTTTGCGGGTTACTTGAATCAGGTATAGTAAAATACACTTGCCGGAATGTAACAGAGGGAAAGGATTACAACATAGGGTTCTCATTTCCCGGTGAATTTGTTGCAGACTATCCCTTTTGCCTTTACGGAATGAAAGCTGAAATAAGTATTCAGGCTGTAACGGACTGTAAAATTCTTTTTTGCCATTCAGACGTTTTAAACCACGAGTATGAAAACACAGTAAACGGACAAATACTGGCACGTACTACATCCGAACAACTGTTCAACCAGATATATCTGAGATACATCAACTTGTATCGTTACACTCCTGAAGAAAGATATATTCAACTTATAGAAAGATATCCGGACGTTATCCAACTTATTCCACTGAAGGAAATTGCTTCTTATCTGAAAATAACTCCTATCCATTTGATCAGAATAAGAAGGAAACAAACCCTAGGGATAAAATAATAAACTATAAAGACCAAAGATATGAAAACCATGAAACTTCACTCATTCATTATAGCGCTTTTATCTGTTGTTTTCTTTGCATCATGCAACAAGGAAGATATCTATCCTACTTTTTCTTTCGATGCTAACGGAGAATGCTATATACCTGATGCCGCCAATATCTCAACAGAAGAATTTGAATCGTCAGTCGTAGGATATGGCTGGAAGCACGTTATTACATATGAAATTGGCAGCGACGGAAAATGTTCTACTAAAGACTATTATGAAGATTTGGTGGGAGGAGGACCAAGCCAGTATTATTTCGAGTCATCTGAATCACTAAAAGAATACATGTATGTAGATGCTTTTCCGGCTCATGGATATCATACATATGCCTATGATTATGAGGATGGGAACAGAGTCAGCCAAAATGGTTATCTGGTAATGCGTATCGTATCTTTAAAAGGAGACATTATGAAAATCATTGATTTTCTTGGCATTCGTGCTGACGGAGTAAAAATTTACGGTTACTCCACCTACAAACGTATGAACAGTAAAGAACTGAAAGAAATACAGAATGCTTATCCTGATGATTTATCAAATATAAAGAGCCTCACTACATCCATAAACGATGAAGTCAATATCATCTCCGGTAATGAATTTGAATTTGACGTCCTTTCTTACAACGATTTATATTCCGTAAAAGCAAGAAACGAAGAATCATGCGAAATAACATGCGACGGAGACCACGTCAAAATAAAATTGCTTACAAACGGAGCCTACATAACCGTATCCGACAGGTTCAGACATTTTGAATTCAGTCTTTTCTCAACAGACGAAGATATGGAACCCAAGGGAACAGACATCTACGACTTGAGCTATAATGAAGTGATATTCAACAAGAATATGAAATTCATTGAGCCATCTGAAAATAGGCCACTAAGCTATGAAAACTCAAGCATAGAAACTACCACACGTGATGGATATGCCGGAAGTACTATAAGCCATTATAACCGTTCGTACATGCTCGTTGTCGATACTGACAAGAAAGCAAGACTCATACATTTACAGAACGGCAGACTATATCTGAAAGAGCTTCTTCCCAAAGAGACATTGCAGACACTTATCGAAAAGGGAAACGGAAGTTCCATCTCATATAAACTAGAACTGACTACAGCAGACAGAAGAGTTTTTCAGGTTTTACCGTTCAAAGTCACTTATAAAGAAGAATTCTAACGTAATCAGTACAACACACACAGACAATCATGAGAACAAAAATTACAATTTTATCCATTCTCTTTGCCACATTGTTTACCAGCTGCAACTCAGATGTTTTTATTGACAATTTCATTTCTGAGTACCCTGATACATGTCGTGTAGAAAGCGGCAAACCATATAAACTGAATTTTGATTCAGACAACTGGAACATATCAAGTATGGAAGGTGTTGCGATAAACACTTTTGACTATACCATATATGATCTTCAGGGTAACCCAATATATAATTATTTTCCGTTGCTGTATGAAGGAGAAACAGGAATCATTTACTACGAAAGTACATATTACGCTTTCCGCATAGAAAAAAGGAATAATCGTGAGTTAGAGATTATATGTGTCAAAAATCTTGTCAATCATCCTATCGCTTTCAGTATAATAGTAGGAAACGAATATTACCACAAGGAAATAAATGTATCATTGAAACCAACAAGCAAATTCGTTATAGACAAAGTGGAATACGATTTCGAGAATGATTTCTATTATAGTGACTACGTCGTGGAACAAGTGGATGGCATAACCGTAAACAATTCCGGCTCAGAAGGAGGACCTGTTACATTAAACTTCTATCCATTCAAGAACTCACTCAGAAAAATCGAGTTCTATCCTGATGACTATGATAGTTTCAACAATCTGGATAAGATTCTCGGAGAAAATCTTGCTGAAATACCAATACCGGACATTGTGGACGGTAAACCTGTAATGGGAAATACTAAAGTTAAATTCGGACTGAAGGAACAAAGTTTCTGGACGGGCAGGCTTGACAAGGACTTTGTTGTTTCCACAACAGTTCAACCAGGAGAGACAAAAAAGATAGAAGTATATAACAATATTGAAGAATTCCATGTAAACTATAAAGTACATGCCTCAAATCCTGACACAGGAGAAGAATGTGTTTTTACAGGAAGACTAAGCAGTAAAGACCCGTTCGATTACCTCATGATATTCCCCTAAATTAGACTATAAATAATGAAAAAATATATTACCGTAATTCTGTTACTATGCCTTGTAGCAGCAAAGCTCAACGCAGAAAGGCAGGACAGTGTCCAGAGAAAAATAATACACGTAATAGGTATTGACTTCAAACCAGCATACACATTCCCGACAAAAAGTTTCTTCAGAGGAGATAATCTGGCGCAATCTCCCATACGCACCAACCTCTCCGGACACATAAAGTATGGTTTTAAATTTGGTCCTGACAGCTATATGGGAAAAATGTATCCCAATACCATTCAGGGTATAGGCATAGGCTACAATACTTTCAATAACACAAAAGAAGTAGGAAACCCACTCGCCGTATATGTATTCCAGACATCCAGAATAGCATCACTAACAAAAAAACTGTCATTAGACTACGAATGGAATTTCGGAGCTTCATTCGGATGGAAGAAATACGATGAAGAAAAGAATCCGTTTAACACTATCGTCGGCTCAAAGACTAATGCCTATATTAATTTAGGTTTGCTGCTCAACTGGCAGATGACTCATGAAGTGGCGTTAAGAGCAGGCATAGGACTTACACACTATTCAAACGGTAACACAAATTACCCCAACTATGGCGTAAACACACTTGACGGGCGTATAGGATTGATGTGGTGTCCGCAAGATGATCCCAAATCAAAGTTTAGCAATAATGACCGAGTGACTGTTATACCGGAACAAGGATTCAAACCATACGTAAGCTATGACCTGATAGTATATGGCGCGACAAAAAAGAAAAGTATTTTCTGGTCAGACGGTTCCGGAATATTAATCCCCGGTAAATTTGCTGTAGCAGGACTTAATTTCAATCCTATGTACAACTTCAACAGGTTTTTCCGCGCCGGGCTATCTCTTGACGCTCAATATGACGAGAGCGCAAACCTAACCGACCACGTGGCAAATACAAATACGCCAACTGATGATGTGAAATTTTTCAGACCGCCTTTTATCGAACAATTCTCACTCGGACTGTCAGCCAGAGCTGAAGTGGTAATGCCTATATTCTCTATCAATTTTGGTATAGGAAAAAACTTTGTATGCCGTGGCGCTGACACAAATTCCTTTTATCAGACATTTGTCCTGAAAACAAGCATTACAGAAAATGTATTTCTTCACGTAGGCTATCAACTATATAAATTCAAGGATCCGAACAACCTTATGATAGGTATAGGTTACAGATTTAATGCAAAGAAAAACAGATACTGACAAAATTATATCTTGTAATTGTAGTACCAATGAAAATAATTATCACATTTTATCATCTGTAATATTTTTTTGTTAACTTTGCGAACGTCTAATAAAGAAAAAACTCTTTAATTAAAAATATTACGATTATGATGACAATTGACAAATTCAACTTTGCTGGTAAAAAGGCAATCGTTCGCGTTGACTTCAACGTGCCTTTGAATGAAGAAGGTAAAATCACAGACGACACTCGTATCCGCGGTGCCCTTCCTACATTGAAAAAAATCCTTGCTGACGGTGGTGCTTTGATCATCATGTCACACATGGGTAAGCCAAAAGGCAAAGTAAACGCTAAATATTCTTTGAGCCAGATTGTTGACGCTGTTTCTGCAGCTCTTGGTGTTGAAGTAAAATTCGCTCCAGACTGTGCAAAAGCTTCTGAAGCTGCTGCAGCTCTTAAACCAGGTGAAGTTCTTTTGCTTGAAAACCTCCGTTTCTATCCTGAAGAAGAAGGTAAGCCAGTAGGTATCGAAAAAGAAAATCCTGCTTACGAAGAGGCTAAGAAAGAAATGAAAGCTCGTCAGAAAGAATTCGCTAAGACTCTTGCTTCATACGCTGACTGCTACGTAATGGATGCATTCGGTACTGCTCACCGTAAACACGCTTCTACAGCTGTTATCGCTGACTACTTCGATGCAGACCACAAGATGTTGGGCTACCTGATGGAAAAAGAAGTTAAGGCTGTTGACAACGTATTGAAAGATATCAAACGTCCTTTCACTGCTATCATGGGTGGTTCTAAAGTTTCTACTAAGATCGGTATCATCGAAAACTTGATGGATAAAGTTGACAACCTGATCCTTTGCGGTGGTATGGCATTTACTTTCGCTAAAGCTAAAGGTGGTAAGATCGGTAACTCATTGGTAGAAGACGACAAACTTCAGTTGGCTCTTGACATCATCGAAAAAGCTAAAGCTAAAGGTGTAAACCTTGTATTGGGTTGCGACTGTATCGCTGCTGACGCTTTCGCTAACGATGCTAACACTCAGGTTTGCGACGATACAAATATTCCTGACGGATGGATGGGTCTTGATGCAGGTCCTAAGACTCGCGAAGAATTCAAGGCTGCTATCAAGGGTGCAAAAACTATCTTGTGGAACGGTCCTGCAGGTGTATTCGAAATGGACAACTTCGCAGGTGGTTCTAAAGTAATCGCTGAAGCTATCGCTGAAGCTACTAAAGAAGGTGCATTCTCACTCATCGGTGGTGGTGACTCAGTTGCTTGTATCAACAAGTTCGGTATGGCTGACCAGGTATCTTACATCTCTACTGGTGGTGGTGCTTTGCTTGAAGCTATCGAAGGTAAGATCCTTCCGGGTATCGCAGCTATCCGTGGTGACAAATAATTTGAGAATTATTCATACCATAATAAGAAAGGAGGCCGTTCAGGTCTCCTTTTCTTTTTGTCATAACTCCATATGAACAATTGCAAACATTCATATGGAGTTTTTATTTTATTGTCTGTCAATAATCAGAACTGGAACATCGCAGTAAACACTATACGGTTGTTCTTTACAAGATGTGTATCAACTACCTTTCCCTTTGAGTCATTGTTTCCGTACCATGCTCCTGCCCACGAATATTCCGCACCGAATTTCCAGTTAGGAATATTATATGTAAGCTCGGCAGATGCATTTGTCAGCTGATCCAGATTTGTACCGGTACCTATCAGACTGGTCACGTTTTCCTTTGCTCCAAGATTTTTCAGATAGCCGGCAAAAACTCCGAAACGCAACTTACTTCCATAAACCATATTTATCCACGAATGAGAAACTCGCAAAGGAGCATATTCCTGCTCTCCTGTACGACTGTCAACAGATGTCACTCCATATCCTCCTACTGTACTTGTCATTGTAAGATTGGAACTCAACAAAGTCTTTGCTGAGAGAGAGAATTTATCCTTAACATATTTCACATGGGCTTCACCGGAAATCCCTGTTATACGTTCGTTCACCTTATAAACTTTACCTCCGGTTTCCGACTGTGTACGTGGGGTCATAGAAGAAACATGCACTCCGGCACCAAGAATCATTCCCAGTGTCCTGTAGTCCGCACCGAAATAGAATTCAGGAACACAACTGTTTTTTATAAAATTCTGGCTTTTAACAGTCGATGTAGTTCCCGGAGCATTATTTGCCGGACCTACAGAAAGATACTGCGACTGCCATATAGCTGAAGCCGTAAGCACCATTCCTTGAGTAGTAAATCTATATCTTAACTGTGGGGCACGGCTAAAAGGCTGGAACGGAGCACCCATATTCAGATTCAGGATGTCAGGAGCCACATCACCATACAGAGGATGCCATGTCTGACCTACGAGCAAAGCTGATTTACCCCAATCAAGATTAAAATATACATGACGCATTCGGAACAATGAGAAAGTGGTACCCGAACCACGAAAATCCACTTCCAGCTTTGCAGAAGTCTTTATCTTTCCCATCAGTTCAGGGCCTTTCACATCAATTCCAAGACGTGAATACAGTGTATAGAATCCACCGTTGGCAAAACTGTTAAGGTCCTTACCATCCGCATCAGGAGATATGTCTTTCGGATACATATAGAACAATCCGTCAACAGTTTCCGAATTTGCTCTTGAGTTATAAAACAAATCGGTACGAACCTGACCGTAAAATTTGTAATCAAAACCTTTCTTCTGGGCTATCATCAACCCCGGCAATGCCATAAAGACTACCGCAACTAAACTTTTCTTCATTTCTACCCTATAAAAAAATATTATTCCAAATATACAGCAGTACCCGAAGCTGTAACCATTAGCATACTTCCGTTTCCACCTACAGTCTCAAAATCAAGATCTATTCCTATGACTGCATTGGCTCCAAGACGCATAGCCTCATCACACATTTCTTTCATCGCGCTATCTTTAGCCTGGCGCAAAACCTCTTCGTAAGACCCTGCACGTCCGCCCACGATATCACGAATACTTGCAAACAAGTCTCTGAACATATTTGCACCGATTATAGTCTCACCAGAGACTATTCCATAATAATGCAGAATACGCTTGCCTTCCACATTATTGGTTGTTGTCATTAACATATTATCTATATTTTAGTGTTTAACAGATTTTCTATACCATGCCACAAACCATATTGCAGCCACTACGACACATGCCATTCCTCCCCAGTAAGATATTACAGGCGAAAGGCTGAAACCTTCCGGCGCTATCAATATATATGTAGAGCATACGCATGTCATAAACAAGGCGGGAATAAGGGTCACCCAATAGTTTTTCTTATTCTTCACAAGATATACAGTTATTGCCCATAGTGTAAATACCGAAAGCGTCTGGTTACACCATGCAAAGTATCGCCAGATAATCTTGAAACCTTCAGCATTGCTGAAACTGAATACCAGAAGTCCAACAGTGAGAAGGAAGATAGGAATACATATCAGCAGACGTTTTGCGATACTGCGCTGTTCGATACCGAGGAAGTCGGCAACGATAAGTCGAGCTGAACGGAGTGCAGTGTCACCACTGGTGATAGGAGCTGCAACGATACCCAAAATGGCAAGTATTCCACCAAAAGTACCCAACCACTGATTGGAAATATCTGTAGCCACTTTTGCCCCCGAATAAGCTATACCTGTAGCCTGATCAACAATTCCGTTTTCATGGAAGAAATATGTAGCTGCAGCAGCCCATATCAAAGCTACTATACCTTCTGTCACCATTGCTCCGTAGAAAATAGGGCGACAATGCTTCTCGTTGACCATACATCTTGCCATCAGAGGAGACTGTGTGGCATGGAAACCGCTGATTGCTCCACAGGCTATTGAGATAAACATCATAGGGAAGATAGGGTTCTTCTCATATTTTGTTCCGAAACCGTCCCACATTTCAGGAAGTTCAGGAGATTTTACATAAAGCATTACAAGAATTCCAACAGCCATAAACAACAAGGCAAACGCAAACAGCGGATAAATACGACCTATGATTTTGTCGATTGGAAGCATTGTGGCAAGGATATAATATATGAATATCACTACCATCCAGAAATATATATCCATATAATCCGGAGTCATGCCAGCAAGCAGTTCTGCCGGACCCGACACGAACACCGCACCAACCAGAATCATAAGTAGTACGGTAAATATACATGCCACTTTCTTAGTGGTCAGTCCCAAATATCTTCCGATAATTTCAGGAAGGCTCTCGCCGGAATTACGTATGGAAAGCGCTCCAGAAAAGAAATCGTGCACTGCTCCGGCAAAAATAGTACCGAAAACAATCCAAAGATAAGATGCCGTACCGAACTGCGCACCCATTATGGCTCCGAATATAGGGCCAAGACCGGCAATGTTAAGAAACTGAATCATGAAAATCTTCCACGTAGGAAGAGGAATAAAATCCACCCCATCTGCCATAGTCACGGCAGGAGTCTTGCGCGAAGCATCCGGCTGGAAAAGTCTGTCAACGTATTTTCCGTAAACCAGATAGCCTACAATAAGTAATACTAAAGCTAAACTAAACGTTATCATAATATTTTTTGTTTGATTTTCCTTATTTTCAGTTACAAAAGTAATGTTATTTAATCAGAAATAAAACATAAAACTACAGATTACTCTCATTATAAAGATTTTTCGACAAAGTCTTAGTATCTTTGCAGCCAAAATATCAGTAATATGCAAAGAATCATAATAATACTGTCCATGCTGGCTATATTCTCAGCCAATATAAAAGCCTCATCCAAATATGAAATAAGGGCTGCATGGATTACAACCATAGGAGGACTGGACTGGCCTACAGTAAAAGCGACATCAGCATATGGAATAAAGCGTCAGAAAGAGGAACTGTGCAAGCAGCTGGATATGCTGAAAGAAGCAAACTTCAACACTGTTTTGTTCCAGACACGACTAAGAGGTGACGTGATATATCCTTCAATCTATGAAACATTTGCAGAATCGCTGGCAGGCAAGACAGGCCGCAATCCGGGATACGACCCACTAAAATTCGCAATTGAAGAATGCCATAAGCGCGGAATGGAAATTCACGCGTGGATGGTATGCATCCCTGCAGGAAATGACAGACAGGTAAAACTGCTCGGAAAACAATCCGTCGTAAAGAAAAAGCCAACGATGTGCATACATTTCAAGAGAGCCTGGTATCTTGACCCGGGCAATCCTGAAACAGCAAAATATCTGGCAGCAATAGCAAAGGAAATAACCATGAATTACGACATCGACGGAATTCATCTGGACTATATAAGATATCCGGAGAACGCGGAAAACTTTCCTGACGGAAAGACGTTCCGCAAATATGGGAAAGGGAAAACTATCTCGCAATGGCGTAGGGACAACATCACATCAATAGTGAGAGAAATATATAATGACGTCAAGCTCATAAAGCCATGGGTAAAAGTAAGCAGCTCGCCTGTAGGCAAATATGACGACACACGCCGCTACAGCTCGAAAGGATGGAACGCCTACAACGCCGTATATCAGGATGCAAAACTATGGCTGAAAACAGGGATACACGATGCCATATTCCCGATGATGTATTTCCGCGACAACCATTTCTACCCTTTTGCGCTCGATTGGGAAGAGAACAAACACGGGCGATTCGTGGTTCCCGGACTGGGAATATATTTCCTGAAACAAAAGGCCCACGAATGGGACATAAATGAGATAATGAGACAGATATATTTCACAAGGCGCAACGGACTTGACGGACAGGCTTTCTTCAGAAACGAATTTCTGATGAAAAACACGTGTGGTCTTACAGACAGCCTGAAATGCCGATTCTATACATATCCGGCTGCCGTACCTCCAATGGTATGGCAGGACAGCATTGCTCCAGCTCAACCTGTAAACGGAGTAATATCATTCAGGAATGACAGTGTGATGATTAACTGGGATAAAGCGGACTCTTCGAAAACAGAAGAAGCAAGCTATCGCATATACGCCTCAGATTTCTATCCGGTAGATATAAACGACGGTAAAAACATTATCTGCCTGAAGCATGGTTCCAACAGTTTCTGTTATAGCCTCAAGGCTGGAAAAATCAAACGCTTTTGGGCTATCACGGCTACCGACCGCTACGGCAATGAAAGTTCTCCATTGGAAATAAACCGTCCGGCAGACGACGAAAGAATAATTTCCGTAAACAAACTGCCGGAAGCACCTGAAGGATGCATTATTGTCGTAAACGACATCACCGGAATGGAACTTTTCAGAACGAAAAGCGCTTCTGATGAATTGATAAAGAAACTCCAGAAAGGAGTATATTCTATTCAATATTTACTCCCGGACGGGAAACAGGAGAATATAACTCTGATAATGTCAGAAAGAGATCAATGAAAATATGCAGAGAGGCTACTCGCAGAGCCAATCTGCAATGGTACCTGTTTCGGATGAAAAAACAGCACCTATCTTGTATATTATTCTTTTATCGGAAGAATACTCAAGAGCATACCCTTTCTCATTTATCTGATGCAGAGCTTCACCTGCAGTACCATCAAGTTTAAATTCAAATATATAGACATAATCAGGAGTTTCAACAATACAATCCACTCTACCCTGACTTTGCAGCTTTTCAATATAAACCGTATATACGCTGATAAGGCGCATGATAAGATAGAAAGTATATTGGAAATATCTTTCACGTTCGCGTTCGTTTTCCTTACGTCGCATAATATATGGAATACCGGCAAGAAAAGAAGTCAGACCTGTACGGAAGTCCTCAATCTTTCCATCCTCCAACTGAAAAGCTGCATTTCGAATCCATGAGTAGATACTCTCACGGGTATTGAAATAGTTGCTGGCCACAAGAGAAAGAAAGCCTTTCTTTACCTCGTTGTTTGGATAATCCAAAAGAAAAACATTACGGCGCAGATTAAAATCCTTTATTGTAAGATATCCACTCTGATAAATCATAGGCAAAGGCTGTTCTACGGTAGCTTTATAATCGATAAATTCTTCAGCCGAATAATAACGCCCCGTTATCTCGTCCATATTCTCGTCGGCATGCGAAAGCAGACGTATGAGATATGTCGGTGTACCGCTCTTGAACCAGAAATCAGAGATATCCAAAGTAGCAAAAGCATTAAGCAGGCTGAATGGATTATAAACATCAGTCATGTTCTTACTGAAATGATAACCATCATAGTGGGACTTAAGCATTGAACGCATCTCATCGTATGAGCATTCGTATCTGCCAGACATTTCTTTTATCGGTTCACGAAATACTGTATCCAGCTCAGTCTGTGATATACCACAGAGAGTTTCATACTTGCCGTGCATACTTATGTCAAAAGGCTGATTGAAACCACTGAATACACTGACCTGAGAAAACTTGGTAACTCCAGTAAGAAAGACAAACTGAAGATGCTCATCAGCGCTTTTGAACACCGAATAGAAACTTTTCAATGTATTGCGATGCTCTTCCTCAAGATTTTTATCCACGTCAAGAACATCAAGAATAGGCTTGTCGTATTCGTCTATCAGAACAACGGCACGGCGTCCGCTCTGCTCATGGGCAACACGAATAAGTTCAGCAAACAAGTCGCCCAAACCAAGCTCTTTAGTTCGTTCCGGTAAAGAATATTCTTCTGCCCAAGACAAAAGATAATACCTTATTTTTTTCTCAAGACCTCCCCTAACAGTATAGTCTGTACCATTGAAATCCAAATGAAACACCGGATATACATTCCAGTCTTTCTCCAGAGAGTCTATCTTCAAGCCTTTGAAAAGTTCTTTCCTACCAAGAAAATAGTTCTTCAATGTAGAAACCAGAAGGCTCTTTCCGAAACGGCGCGGACGACTAAGAAAGTAGATTTTACCTTCGGTCACAAGGCTATATACCATATCGGTCTTGTCGATATACACATAACCGTCTTCTATCAACTGGTCAAAACTCTGGATTCCTATCGGGTATTTCATAAACAGACTTTATTCGATTCTTAATATTATGTTGTAAAGATAACACAATATTAAATTATAACCAACAGCTTTAGGCTGATTTCTATAAATCAACACCATAAAAATTTCCACTTTACTATAGAAAGTTTGTCTGATAATATATATCATAAAAGATTTACTCTTTGACGCTTTGTATGTGTTCCTCAATATTTGAAGGAATTGAACCTTCAGTAAGTAATATATACAATAACAAAAGAGAAATTTATTAATTAGATATTCTCAATAAAAAACTGTATTTTTGCAAGTATTAATCGACAAAAGAATTGAATGATAACAAAAAAACAATTGCACAAGATGTATCGAAAAAAGTACCATACTCAATCCTTTATATAGTTATTGATAAGTAAACTTACTTACCTCAGCATATGGAATATACAATGATAGTAAGTTTTAATCATAATATATTTTACCCCAAACATTAATTGCATAAAGTTATGGCTAAGAATCTTTGGACAAAAGACGAAATGATATTAGTATTAAACCTATATCTTAAAATGCCATTTGGTAAAATGCACGCAGGAAATACTGATGTTATAAAAACGGCAAAATTAATAGGAAGAACACCTAATGCAGTTGCCTTACGTTTAGTTAATTATGCCAGTTGTGACCCTCTGCTTAAACAAAGAGGGATTTTAGGAATGTCACATGGAGGGAAAAAATGTGAAGAATACTGGAACGAATTTGCAAATGACCCAGAAAAACTTATTTATGAAAGCGAACGTATATTAGCTCAATATGAAGGGACATCTGTTGAACAAAAATTCAAGAAAGAACTTAGAGACATACCATCAAATATTATAGGTGACAATAAAATAAGGCAAGTAAAGACACGTATCAACCAAAGTGTATTTCGTCAAATAATACTTGCTAACTATGATTATAAGTGTGCACTTTCAGGCATTGATATTCCTGAATTACTTGTTGCAAGTCATATTATTCCATGGTCGGAAAGTCAAAAGGAACGTCTTAACCCGGAAAATGGCATATGTCTTTCTTCTTTGTACGACAAAGCATTTGACCAAGGACTTATTAGTTTTGATAATTCTTGCAAAGTCCTTTTTTCTAAACGTTTATCAAAGAACATTGGTAAAGATTATTATAACAAATATTTTTTACCGATATATGGTAAACCATTAGCTGAAACTAAAAAGTATTCTATAAATCCATTGTTTCTGGAGTGGCATCGTGATTGTATCTTTAATAAATAAACTATGAATATAGAAACTAAATATAAGGTTGGAGATATTATATATTGGTTCTGTGATTTAGACAATAAAATTCATCACGCAGAAGTTCTATTTGTAAATTATGCCGGTGCAGGATATCCTGATATAAATTATGAGGTAGAAACAGTATGTTGCGGAGAAAAAAAAACTCTTTTTATTGACGAATACGATATCATAGATACTGATTATCTATAATTTCCAACATCATCATCAATCGTCGCGAATCACGTGCATGAGTTTCAATCTGAAATAGAAACATTATCATCATTCATAAACATAGTCAAAGAAAAACAGAAAAGTAAAACCATTCTTTCAGTATAACTGAATATGTTGACATACCTTCAGTCCTATACTGAGGGTATGTTTTCTTTTATCAATTCCTTCTTCTTGTGCGATATCCATCAAATCTATTACCTAATTAAAATAAACGGAAAACAAATTGATATTGACAGAAATATATTTTTGTCAGATTGACATTCTGTTATTTGCGATTTCCAAGAATAGAATAATCAATACCAATTATAAATCAAGACAGGGAAAAATCAATTCCCAGAAAGCTTTACCAAATCATTCTATCACAAATAAAAGCCAAATCCCTTCAAAATATCACACAAACCGCCTATACGCCTACACCAATACAACAAGAAAGGAATTATTACATCATTCTATCAAAACGAGAATAAATCTAAAAATCTTCTTTTTAGAATAAAACAAGGCAACTTTTACAAAAAATATTGACAACCCGTCACTTTATGAAGAAGAAAAAGAAGTTTTTCCTGAAAAGACAAGGAGTTTTTGAGACAATAACAAGACATTTTACATAAAACGCCGAGGCGTTTAAATTAACATTCTTAACCATTCATAATATTATACATACATTATTATCAATCATAAGGACTAAAATCATTAACATTACAGATTTTTCTGAATAAAATATCTAAGGCAATAAATAACATAACAGGACTATATAATTACATTATGCAACAAATGCCATTAAAACGATTTCATTTTGTCAGAACAGATAAAACAACACCTCTACCTTTTTACGTGCTATACACTTGAAAAGGAGTTCTAAAAACTAATACTTCGAGCCATTATTTACCACCTGCCAACTTTGATATATATCAGATTTTGAGTATTTTTGCACATCGAATCGATTTAGAAAATTATAATTTATAATATATCATCACTCATGAGTAATCAAAGATACATGCAGCGCGGCGTATCGGCATCTAAGGAAGATGTGCATAACGCTATCAAAAACATTGACAAAGGTATTTTCCCTAAGGCTTTCTGTAAAATCATTCCTGATATTCTTGGCGGAGACCCTGAATACTGCAACATCATGCATGCGGACGGTGCGGGAACCAAATCATCACTGGCATATCTGTATTGGAAAGAAACAGGCGACTTGTCTGTATGGAAAGGTATCGCACAGGATGCTCTAATCATGAACATCGACGACTTGCTCTGCGTAGGAGCAGTTGACAACATACTTGTTTCTTCTACTATCGGACGTAACAAACTGCTCGTTCCGGGAGAAGTTATCTCGGCTATCATCAACGGTACTGACGAACTGCTTGCCGAACTTCGCGAAATGGGTGTAGGCGTTTACGCTACAGGCGGTGAGACAGCCGACGTTGGCGACCTGGTTCGTACTATCATCGTTGACAGTACAGTGACTTGCCGTATGAAGCGTTCTGACGTGATTGACAATGCAAACATCCGTCCGGGCGACGTTATAGTAGGTCTTGCATCTTACGGACAGGCTACTTATGAAAAGGAATACAACGGCGGTATGGGTAGCAACGGTCTGACAAGCGCGCGTCACGACGTATTCTCAAAATATCTTGCAGAGAAATATCCTGAAAGCTACGATAAGGCTGTACCTGAAGACCTGGTTTACAGCGGTAATCTGAAACTGACTGACGCTGTAGAAGGTTCTCCACTTGACGCTGGTAAGCTGGTTCTCTCTCCTACACGTACATACGCACCTGTAGTGAAGAAACTTCTTGATGAACTGCGTCCTGAAATCCACGGTATGGTTCACTGCTCGGGTGGCGCTCAGACTAAAGTTCTGCACTTCGTAGGCGACAACTGCCGCGTGGTTAAGGATAATCTCTTCCCTGTTCCTCCATTGTTCCGCACTATCAAGGAACAGAGCGGTACTGACTGGGACGAAATGTACAAAGTATTCAACATGGGACACCGTCTTGAAGTATATCTTTCTCCTGAACACGCTGAACAGGTTATCGAAATCAGCAAATCGTTCAACATCGACGCACAGATTGTTGGTCGCATAGAAGAAAGCAACGGCTCTAAGGAGTTGATTATCAAGAGCGAATTCGGAGAATTCAAATACTAACATAATAAAGCCACAATTCCTATAGTCACATTTGAATTTATTCCAATAACAAAAAGACATTAATAATACTCCTTCAAATGAAAAAAGTTTATGATAGGATCAATGTAGATTTATATATAATTGCTGTCGCTTTTGGAAAAAATTACAGCAACAATGTTTTTATGGTATATAATGCTTATGGACAATAATAGAAAGAACAATACACAGTCATTGAAACCTGCTGTTTTAGCACTGCTTTTTGTAGCAAGTATAGCTATAATCGGATTAGGAGATTCTCAAGACATCTACTACATCAAAACATTAGGCTATATGACGGCCGGATTTTCGGGAGCTATATTTGCAAAATATTTTATTGATAATAGCAAGGAACCTATATTCAAAAACTGGAAGGGTTTTATACTCCTAATCATTTCAATACTATTATTGGCTATACCTATAACATTGTTATTCGAAGGCAGATTGTGGTAAAAAAACAAAACAAAAAGATTTAAATGGCGGAAAATAACACCATATTAGAGAAACTTGAAGGACTGGTATCACGTTTTGAGGAAGTATCTACACTGATTACTGACCCGAACGTGATATCAGACCAGAAAAGATATGTAAAACTTACAAAGGAATATAAGGAGCTGGGCGACATCATGAATGCACGCAAGGAATACCTGCAGTGCATCAACGGTCTGGAAGAGGCCAAAATGATGATGAACGAAAGCGACCCTGAAATGAAGGAAATGGCCCGCGAAGAGGCTGCTGCCTGCGAGGCACGCATACCGGAGCTAGAAGAGGAAATCAAACTTCTGCTTGTTCCTGCCGACCCTCAGGATGACCGCAATGCGATTCTTGAAATCCGTGGCGGTACGGGTGGCGACGAGGCGGCTATCTTTGCCGGCGACCTGTTCCGTATGTACTCCAAATATTGCGAAACCAAAGGCTGGCGACTTGAGGTATCAAGCGCTAACGAAGGTGCAGCAGGCGGCTTCAAGGAAATAATCTGCTCCGTAACGGGAGAAAAGGTTTACGGAACTCTGAAATACGAATCGGGAGTACACCGCGTGCAGCGAGTTCCTGCCACTGAAACCCAAGGACGCGTTCACACATCGGCAGCATCGGTAGCCGTACTGCCTGAAGCTGAACCATTCGATGTGGAAATCAATGAAGGCGAAATAAAATGGGATACATTCCGAAGCGGCGGTGCCGGAGGACAGAACGTAAACAAGGTGGAATCCGGAGTTCGTCTGCGATATAACTGGAAGAATCCTAACACCGGAGTTGTGGAAGAAATCCTTATTGAATGTACCGAAACACGCGACCAGCCAAAGAACAAGGAACGTGCGCTCTCGCGCCTGCGTACATTTATATACGATAAGGAGCATCAGAAGTACATCGACGATATAGCTTCGAAGCGCAAGACTATGGTCAGCACCGGAGACCGTTCGGCTAAAATCCGTACATACAACTATCCTCAAGGACGTATTACAGACCACCGCATAAACTATACAATCTATAACCTCAGTGCATTCATGGACGGAGACATTCAGGACTGTATAGACCATCTGATTGTGGCTGAAAATGCTGAAAGACTTAAGGAAAGCGAACTTTAAACAAAGATAAAAAACACTCAAAAACTTACGTGATATGAACAAACAACAGTTATTTGAAAACATCAAGAAGAAACAGTCATTCCTCTGCGTGGGACTTGACACTGACATCAAGAAAATTCCTGAACACCTTCTGAAAGAAGAAGATCCTATATTCGCCTTCAACAAGGCTATAATTGACGCAACAGCACCTTACTGTATCGCTTACAAACCAAACCTGGCTTTCTATGAAAGTATGGGTGTTAAGGGATGGATAGCATTCGAAAAGACAGTAGAATACATCAAGACAAACTATCCTGACCAGTTCATCATAGCAGACGCTAAACGTGGTGACATCGGTAATACTTCGGCTATGTATGCACGTACATTCTTCGAAGAACTGAACATCGACTCTGTAACGGTAGCTCCATATATGGGCGAAGACAGTGTTACTCCGTTCCTTACTTACGAAGGTAAATGGGTTATCCTTCTTGCTCTTACATCAAACAAGGGTTCACACGACTTCCAGCTCACTACTGACACAGAAGGCGAACGTCTATTCGAAAAGGTATTGCGCAAGAGCCAGGAATGGGCAAACGATGAAAACATGATGTACGTGGTAGGCGCTACTCAGGGACGCATGTTCGAAGATATCCGTAAGATCGTTCCTAACCACTTCCTTCTGGTTCCTGGCATCGGAGCACAGGGTGGCTCACTGGAAGAAGTTTGCAAGTACGGTATGACTAAGGAATGCGGACTTATTGTAAATTCAAGCCGCGCAATCATCTATGCCGACAAGACTGAAAACTTTGCAAAAGTGGCAGGCGAAGAAGCTCAGAAAGTACAGCAACAGATGTCTGAGCAACTAAAGGCAATCCTCTGATTGATGAATAAAACAGTTTCGGATTAAACTTTCTTAAATTTAGCTGAAATATATATTTAGATACTTTACTGGACTTACTATCCGAAATGACATGGATTTTTCATAATAATGTCATGAAAATGCTAAACAATATTATCATATATTCCGGATAAATCCAGCAGATAAAACAGTTATATCATCCTCACAAAAGGCTGATATAACTGTTTTTTTGTTGAAATCGCCCTATTTATATGAGTAAAGATGCAAATATTTTGCTTTTTTCTCTGATATATAAAAAAAAAACACGTAATTTGCATAAATAAGTAATCGAACTTACTTTACGTTTATTAAGGGTAAAAAAAACAATTAAACAAAACAAAAGGAACAAAAGGTAATAATTATGGAGTTCTCAGCTAAACAAATTGCAGAATTTATCCAAGGAATTATCGTAGGCGACGAAAATGCGACAGTACACACTTTTGCGAAAATAGAAGAAGGTGTACCGGGGGCATTATCGTTTCTGGCAAATCCCAAATATACAAATTTCATATACGAAACGCAGTCATCAATAGTTCTGGTGAACAAAGACTTCATACCTGAACATGAAGTGAAAGCAACACTCATAAAAGTTGACAACGCGTATGAAAGTTTGGCCAGACTTATGACATTATACGAAATGAGCCAGCCAAAGAAGACCGGGATTGACCCGCTAGCCTTTATTTCGGATAAGGCAAAGATTGGAGACGGCTGTTATGTAGGTCCTTTTGCATGCATAGAAGAAGGAGCTGTTATTGGAAACAATGTCTATATTCATCCACACGTAACTGTTGGTAGCAATGCAAAAATAGGTAATAACTGCATTCTCTATCCGCACGTCACAATCTATCACGATTGCCGCATAGGTAACAATTGCATTCTGCATGCAGGAGCTGTAATCGGTGCTGACGGTTTCGGATTCGCACCTTCACCTGAAGGATATGAAAAAATTCCACAGATTGGTATTGTTATATTGGAAGATGATGTTGAAATTGGCGCCAATACATGTATAGACCGTGCTACAATGGGAGCGACTATAATTCACAAAGGTGTCAAACTTGACAACATGGTTCAAATTGCCCATAACGTAGAGGTTGGCAGCAATACAGTAATGGCATCGCAGGTAGGTATTGCCGGTTCTGCAAAAATAGGCGAATGGTGTATGTTCGGCGGACAGGTCGGAGTGGCAGGTCATATAAAAGTAGGAAACAAAGTCACTGTAGGAGCACAGTCCGGAATACCAGGAAACACCAAATCGGATATAGCTATTATGGGTTATCCTGCCATAGACCACAAACAGTTTGCCCGTTCGGCTATCATTTATAAGAAACTGCCGGACATGTATGCAGAAATAGGCAAGCTGCAGAAAGATTTAGAAGAATTGAAAAAACAAATAAACAAATAATAGCCCATGTTGAAACAACAGACTTTAAAAGGTAGCTTTTCACTGAACGGAAAAGGACTTCACACTGGAGTTAAACTGACAGTGACATTTAATCCGGCTCCGGAACATCACGGGTATAAAATCCAACGTATTGATCTTGACGATCAACCTATCATAGACGCTGTGGCCGAAAACGTGATAGACACTACTCGCGGTACAGTGTTATCAAAAAACAATGTAAAAGTAAGCACAGTAGAACACGCATTGGCAGCATTGTATGCTGCTGGAATTGACAACTGTCTGATACAAGTGGATGGACCTGAATTCCCTATACTTGACGGAAGCGCAAAAGCATATGTGGAATGCATAGAAAGGGTAGGCATAGAAGAACAGTCTGCTCCAAAGGACTACTATATAATAAAATCAAAAATAGAATTCCGCGACGAAGCTACTGGCTCATGTATCACTGTATTGCCTGACGACAGATTCAGCATCAATACGCTTATATCATACGATTCGCACATTCTGACAAACCAGTTTGCCACACTTGAAAATATGGCAGACTTCCCTACAGAAATAGCATCTGCACGTACATTTGTTTTCGTCCGCGAAATCGAACCTCTGCTTAATGCAGGGCTCATTAAGGGAGGCGACCTGGACAATGCAATCGTTATATACGAAAAGCAAATGACACAGGAAAACTTCGACAAGCTGGCCGATGTAATGAAAGTTCCTCATATGGATGCAAGCCATTTGGGTTACATCAACCATATACCTTTGGTATGGCCTAACGAACCTGCAAGACACAAGCTTCTTGACATAATAGGCGACCTTGCATTGATAGGCAAACCTATAAAGGGACGTATCATCGCCACAAGACCGGGACATACCATCAACAACAAGTTTGCAAGACAGTTGCGCAAGGAAATACGTATGCATGAAATACAGGCTCCTATATACAACTGTAATGAAGAACCGTTGATGGACGTTAACCGCATACGCGAGTTATTGCCACACAGATATCCGTTCCAATTGGTTGACAAGGTTATAGCAATGGGAGCAAACTATATCGTGGGGGTAAAGAACGTTACATCAAACGAACCGTTCTTCCAGGGACACTTCCCACAGGAACCGGTAATGCCGGGAGTTCTGCAGATAGAAGCTATGGCACAGGTGGGAGGACTTCTGGTTCTTAACTCAGTAGATGATCCTGAAAAATATTCTACATATTTCATGAAGATTGACAATGTGAAATTCCGTCAGAAGGTAGTGCCGGGCGACACTCTTATATTCAGAGTAGAACTTATGGCTCCTATCAGAAGAGGAGTTTCTACAATGAAAGGATATGTATTCGTAGGAGAAAAGATTGTCTGTGAAGCAGAATTCATGGCTCAAATTGTAAAAAACAAATAAAGTGAATATGATAAGTCCATTAGCATACATACATCCGGAAGCACAAATAGGACAGAACGTAGAAATCGGACCATTTGTGTATATCGACAAAAACGTGATTATAGGTGACAACAACACCATAATGCCAAATGCAAACATCCTTTACGGCTCACGCATTGGCAATAACAACAGAATATTCCCCGGAGCTGTTATTGGAGCAATCCCTCAGGACTTGAAGTTCAAGGGAGAGGAAACTACAGCCGAGATAGGTGACAACAATACCATAAGGGAAAATGTTACCATTAACAGAGGTACTGCCGCAAAGGGAAAGACAATAGTAGGAAGCAATAACCTGCTTATGGAAGGTGTTCACGTTGCACACGACGCTATAATCGGAAACGGATGTATTATCGGAAACTCTACAAAATTCGCAGGAGAAATAATAATCGACGATTATTCAATAATAAGTGCGAGCGTGCTCATGCATCAATTCTGTAGAGTGGGCGGTTATGGAATGATTCAGGGAGGAAGCCGCTTCAGCAAGGATATACCACCTTTCATTATAGCCGGAAGAGACCCTATCGCATACTGCGGAATCAACATCGTCGGACTGAGAAGACGCGGTTTCTCAAACGAACTGATAGAAAATATACATAATGCATACCGCATAATATACAATAGCGGAAAGAATACTGCAGAAGCTCTTGAACAAGTGAAACAAGATGTTCCTATGAGTCCGGAGATAGAATATATAATCTCCTTCATAGAAAATTCACAAAGAGGTATAATAAGATAATCATTTTTTGTATATTTACAAAACAAAGATTTAAAACTAAACAAAGATGGTTTACAAATTCAGACTCATATCAGACGAAGTCGATAATTTCTTGAGAGAAATAAAAATCGATTCAGACGCTTCATTCTACGACTTGCATGAAGCTATACTAAAGTGTACAGGTTATAAAGATGACCAGATGACTTCTTTCTTTATATGTGATGACGACTGGGAGAAAGAAACAGAAATCACCCTTGAAGATATGGGCACTAGCAGTTCTGACGAGGACATTTACATAATGAAAGATACTCCGCTGAGCGAACTGTTGGAAGACGAAAAGCAAAAGCTGATTTACGTTTTCGATCCGCTGGCTGAAAGAATCTTCTTCATCGAACTTTCTGAAATAATAACAGGACAGGATCTTGAACATGCCATATGCTCACGCAAGGAAGGTGAAGCTCCACAACAGACAATAGACTTCGACGAACAGCTAAACACAAGCCAGTCGCTTGACTTGGGAGAAAACTTCTATGGAGACGAAGACTATGACATGGAAGATTTCGACATGGAAGGTTTCGGTATGAGTGAAGGTAACCCATACGAAGAAGACAAATATTAATTATAATACCGATACTTAATAAAAGCGAAGAATACGGCTTCAACTAATGGTTGATATTCCGCATTCTTCGCTTTCTTAATTTATATATCTGATGGACAACAAAAAAACTCTCATAGTACTCATAGGACCAACCGGCGTAGGAAAAACTGACCTTAGTATAAAAATAGCGGAGAAATATGGCTCGCCTATTATTTCTGCCGATTCAAGGCAATTATACTCCGACTTGAAGATTGGTACTGCTGCCCCGACGGAAGAATATCTGAAAAGGGTGAAACACTATTTCGTAGGTACACTGAAACTGACGGATTACTACAGCGCAGCACAATATGAGAGTGAGGTCATCAGCCTTTTGGAAGAGCTCTTCAAGAGCAACAACACCATTCTTCTGACAGGCGGCTCCATGATGTATATAGATGCTATATGTAAAGGAATAGACGACATACCAACTGTTGACAGCGAGACAAGGCTGATGATGATGGAGAAGTATGAAAAAGAAGGTCTGGACAGATTATGTGCCGAACTGAAACTGTTGGATCCTGAATACTACTCGACAGTTGACTTAAAAAATCCCAAAAGGGTGATACACGCTCTGGAGATATGTTATATGACCGGAAAAACATATACTTCATTCAGAACTGGAAACAAAAAACAGAGACCGTTTGATATCATAAAAATCGGATTATGCAGGGACAGGGAAGAACTGTATGAACGCATCAACAAAAGGGTTGACATCATGATTAAAGAAGGTCTTGTGGATGAAGTCAAGTCGGTGTATGAATACAGAAACCTAAATTCACTTAACACGGTAGGATACAAAGAAATAATCCAATACCTTGAAGGTAACTGTACACTTGAATTTGCTATAGAAAAAATAAAACAGAATTCGCGTATTTACTCCCGAAAGCAGATGACATGGTTTAAACGAGATAATGATATAACATGGTTCCATCCTGACAAGGAGGAGGAAATAATGGAATTCATAGAATCAAAATTATAATAACACTGCGTTATAATTATCGTGTAAGTTCGGTATAAGTCTTCTTGCCAGAAAGCTTACATCTGAAAATAATGGAAAAATTATATCTGTATTTTATTTTTCCAACAGTAGCCTCCTTAAGATTGCACTGGCGCGATGACTGGAATTCATCGCGGAGTTTCAAATAATCATGCCTGGCTTTTATGACTGCTTTAGCATTAGCAAAATCACACTTCAACACGAAGAATAAGGCAGCCATATAATCCAGGGCGCAACGCACGCGCATTACACTTTTCAACTCATGCGAAGGAAGATTTTTATACAACATCAGCAGGTTGTTGCGGAAATTAAGATAAGTCTTGCGCGGATTCTCTTTCTTGAGTGTTGCACCGCCTACATGATAGACAGTACTTGACGGCACACAAACCACTCTATATCCCCTACTGAGGAAACGCCAGCACAAATCTATTTCTTCCATATGGGCAAAGAACTTTCCGTCAAGCCCTCCTACCGACTTGTACAAATTACGTCTGACAAACATTGCAGCACCTGAAGCCCAGAATATATCAATTATATCGTTATACTGACCATTATCCGCCTCTACTGTGTCAAAGACTCTTCCTCTGCAAAACGGATAACCATATTTATCAATAAAGCCTCCTGAAGCTCCCGCATACTCGAATAGCTCTTTATTACGATAGCTTAATATTTTAGGCTGACAGGCGGCAACTTCAGGATTTTCATCCATATACTCCAGTATAGGTTCAATCCAACAGTCGGTTACCTCTACATCACTATTAAGAAGAACTACATACTCCGTATCAACAAAATCCATCACCTTGTTATATCCTTCTGCAAAGCCATAGTTTTCACTAAGACGTATCAATCTTACCGTTGGGAATTCAGATTGCAATATTTCTACTGAATTATCGGTAGAGCCGTTGTCGGCAACACATACGTCGGCCAACAACGGATTAGTATTCTCAATGACTGAAGGCAGAAATGTACGTAACATTTCCGCCCCGTTCCAATTCAATATAACAACAGAAACTTTCTTCATACAGATATGTATTTATTCTCCTGAAATCTTTTAAATTGTTTCAGACAACAGCGACGAACCGTCAGCGTTAAAATCACCTAGTCTGACTTTTACCAGATGATTGTCCAAAACACTATCAGGCTGTAATTCCACTCGAATATAATTATCCGTAAATCCATGCATCGGCATTCCAGGTTTTGAATGTTCTGCCAGGACTACTGCTTCTTTTCCTATATGACGCGAATAAAACTCCTTAAGCTTCGTTTCGGATAGCTCAAGTAAACGTTGGCTTCTTGCATGCTTTTCTTCAGGAGAAACTACATAATCTATTTTCAAAGCCTGCGTACCAGGACGTTCAGAATAACTGAACACATGCAGCTGTGTAACGTCAAGCGAGCTTATAAAATTATATGCAGACCCAAAATACTCCGGAGTCTCTCCTCGAGTTCCAACTATAACATCAACACCTATAAAAGCATCCGGCATCAACTCTTTTATTTTTCTTATTTTTGAAGCAAAAAGATTTGTATCATATCTTCTGCGCATAAGCTTCAGAACTTCATCGCATCCCGATTGCAACGGAATATGGAAATGAGGCATGAATCTCTTTGACTTCGAAACAAACTCTATTATATCGTCTGTAAGCAAATTAGGTTCGATAGACGAAATTCTATAACGCTCTATTCCTTCTACTTCATCAAGCGCCTTAACAAGATCAAAGAAAGTCTCTCCGGTTGATTTTCCAAAATCACCTATATTTACGCCTGTAAGTACTATTTCCTTTCCTCCTTCTGATGCCACTTCCCTTGCCTGTTCCACAAGATCGGAGATTTTACCGTTTCTGCTTCTTCCTCTGGCAAATGGTATAGTGCAATAAGAGCAGAAATAATCACAACCATCCTGAACTTTCAAGAAATATCTTGTCCTGTCACCACGCGAACATGACGGAGAGAATGTACGTATATCTTTTGTTGATGTAGTTATGGCCTCACCATGAGCAGACTTGTTAAGAGTCACAAGATATTTCATCAGATCTCCTTTTTGTTCGGCTCCCAAAACCAGGTCAACACCTTTAATATCGGCAACCGTATCAGGTTTCAACTGTGCATAACATCCTGTAACAATGACATATGCACCCGGATGTGATTTAACCAGCTTATGAATAGCCTGTCTGCACTTTTTATCAGCAACTTCCGTTACGGAACATGTATTTACGACAATGATATCTGCCTTTTCACCTTTTCTGGCAGTTCTAACACCAGCTTCTTTCAAAGACTTCCCTATTGATGAAGTCTCAGCAAAATTGAGTTTACAACCTAATGTGTAATAAACAGCTTTCTTATCCTTGAAAACAGTAGTATCAATCATACAATAAAAATATTTTGCACAAAGTTACGTAATATTTCGTGATTTATAAAGTATAAAAAAACGAACAATGGCGAAGTGTAAAAAAAAGGAAAACAGGTATTGTTAAAAAACAATAAATAGGCTGCATAACATATTTTTTAGCGAAAATATTGGACCAAAAGTGAACAACGTATCAAAAAACTATATATCTTTGCAGCGTCAATTAAGATAACAACATAAGTATTACAGAATTTTAAAAGCAAAAAAGATGAAAAAGTTAGTATTTTTATTCGTTGCATTCGTTGCAGTATCTTTCGCATCATGTGGTGGTAACAAAAATGCAAATGCAGAATCTACAGAAGCTGCTGTAGTTGAAGAAGCTACTCCAGCATGTGACTCAGTATGCTGCGATTCAGCTGCATGTGATTCAGTAGCTTGCGATTCAGCTAAAGCTTGCTGCGACAAAGCTGAATAATTATCAGTAGAATTTTAGGTAAAAAGTTAAAGTCTGTAGGATAACAAAACCCACAGGCTTTTTTTGTGTCCATACTTTTCTATAATGCTTTAATTATAAAAAACAGGAATGTCACAACCAAAACTTTTATAAACAAAAAAATCCCTTTCATTCGAAAGGGATTTTTCATATACTTATGTAATAAGCTTATTATTCTGCTACTACTTCGAAAGGAATTTCTACAGAAACTTCCTTGTGAAGTTTAACAACTGCCTTGTAGTGACCAACTTCCTTAACTGTATCTTTAACAACGATAATCTTACGATCGATGTTGTGACCCAATTTAGCAAGTTCTTCTGCAATCTGAATGTTACCTACTGAACCGTAGATTGCACCTGTTGCACTAACTTTAGTAGCGATAGTCAAAGAAACACCCTTCAACGATTCAGCTACTGCTTCAGCATCTTTCTTAATCTTTTCCAATTCGTGAGCACGCTGTTTCAATTCTTCTGCCAACATTTTCTTTGCTGCCGGTGAAGCGATAACTGCTTTGCCAGTCGGAATAAGATAGTTACGACCATAACCAGACTTTACAGTTACAACATCGTTCTTGTAACCCAAGTTTAATACGTCTTCTTTCAATATAATTTCCATACTTATTCCTCCTTTTTTATTTCATCATATCAGTTACGTAAGGCAATAAAGCCAAATGACGAGCTCTCTTCACAGCCTGTGCAATACGACGCTGATACTTCAATGAAGTACCTGTAATGCGACGAGGAAGGATCTTACCCTGTTCATTCAAGAATTTCTTCAAGAATTCAGGATCTTTGTAATCGATATACTTAATACCACTCTTTTTGAAACGGCAGTATTTTTTCTTCTTAACATCTACTGATGGCGGAGTTAAATATCTGATTTCTGATTGTTGCTGTGCCATGATTAATTTTCCTCCTTTTTAGTTGATTTAACATTTCTTCTCTTTGCAGCGTATTCTGCAGCGTACTTGTCCATCTTGAAAGTCAAGAAACGGATAACTCTTTCATCACGACGGTAGTTAACCTCAAGTTTTTCGATTACAGCTGGTTCAGCTTTAAACTCAATCAACTGATAGAAACCTGTAGATTTCTTCTGAATTGGATAAGCCAATTTCTTCAATCCCCAGTTTTCTTCATTGATGATCTCAGCACCTTCCTGAGTAAGGATTGCCTTGAACTTCTCTACCGCTTCCTTCATCTGAGCGTCAGATAAAACGGGAGTTAAAATGAAAACGGTTTCGTATTGATTCATACTTATTCGTTAATTAAATTATTAATAAAAATTTCAATCGCGGCGCAAAGGTACAACTTTTTATCTAATATACAAACATTTATAGCGTTTTTATTCTATAATTATTTACTAATATATCAGAATAAGTGATTATTATAGGTAATAAGAATACGTATTACGACAATAAGTTGTATATTTGCATAGTTGTATAAACAATAATTATATGATAGAACAATTTAATTTCGACATACAATTAATATTTGCCATTCTTAATGGTAAAGTATCAGCAGCAATAAACAGAAAGCTCATTAGGAATTTCAGGATGAACGGATTGGATATCACTCCGGAACAATGGACGGTACTGATTTTCCTGTGGGAAAAAGACGGAGTGACGCAACAGGAACTCTGCAATGCTACGTTTAAAGACAAACCAAGCATGACCCGACTAATAGACAATATGGAGAAACAACACCTGGTTGTACGCATATCTGACAAGAAAGATAGAAGAACCAATCTGATACATCTGACAAAGGATGGGAAACAGCTTGAGGACAAGGCCAGGCTTGTTGCCAACCTCACACTTAAAGAAGCATTGAAAGGGTTGACTCTTGAAGAGTTAAGCGTAAGCCAGGAGGTACTTCGCAAAATCTTCACAAACACGAAAGATTAACAATATAGAGATGCATGATATTATACGAATTTCATTTTTTTTCGTAAAATAATTTTCACGTATAAAGAATTATGCTTTAATTTGTAACCAATAAACGAATAAACCATAAAAATAGAAGACACACATGAAAAGCTTATTAAAGAATCTGGGAGTAATATTGATTATTATCGGAGCTGTTATCCTGATTGCATGTTTTGCAACTGAAAATGTGAACAACAACACTATTTTGGGAACATCATTTGTTCTTATCATCGTTGGACTTATCAGCTATATCCTGATCAACAAACGCATTACTGATTAATTTACGAAATCAGACAAAATAAAAAGAGGTTATCCTTTCGGGTAACCTCTTTTTATTTTGTCATTTATCATTAAGCTTCCTGCTGTTCTTCGTCAGGAGTAATCAATTTATATCCCTTACCGTGGATATTGATAATTTCGATAGACGGATCCGCTTTAAGGTGTTTACGCAACTTAGTGATATAAACATCCATGCTTCGTGCATTGAAATAATTATCGTCAATCCAGATGTTCTTCAGTGCATAATCTCTCTGAAGGATTTCGTTTGCATGAGAACAAAGCAATGACAGAAGTTCAGACTCCTTAGTAGTAAGTTTAGTCTGCTTATCACCAATAGTAAGCAACTGTTTCTGAGTATCGAAAGTAAAGTTACCAATATTATACATAGTATTTTCCTTAACCTTCTTACCTCTGACACGACGCAAGATTGCCTCAATACGAAGTGTAAGTTCTTCCATACTAAACGGCTTGCTGATATAATCGTCTGCACCAATCTTGAAACCTTCAAGGATGTCTTCCTTCATAGTTTTTGCAGTAAGGAAAATCACAGGCACTTCCGAATTGATCTGTTTGATTTCCTGAATCATAGAGAAACCGTCTTTAACAGGCATCATAACGTCTGTTACAATCATATCATATTTTCCTTTCTGATATCCTTTCACTCCTTCGTCACCATTCAGGAACAGGTCAGCTTCATAACCTTTAGCCTGTAAATATTCTCTCAAAAGCATGCCAAGATTCTCGTCATCTTCGCACAATAAAATACGCATTCTTTCGTCCATATTATTCTTCTTTAAATAAAGGTAATACAATTATAAATTTAGTTCCGACATTCAGTTCACTTTCAGCACGAATGCTTCCGTTGTGATCTGTAATTATCTTCTTAACATAGGCCAATCCAAGACCGAAGCCTTTCACATCGTGCAAATTTCCGGTATGGACTCGGTAGAACTTATCAAATATCTTTTTCAAATTTTCTTTCTTTATACCTATTCCGTTGTCTTCTACTGATATATGAAGCTTGTTAGCCTCATTCCAGGTTCTGACTTTCAGACTTATATCCACATCCGCACGTTTATACTTGACTGCATTGTCAAGCAGATTGAATATCACGTTTGTGAAATGCATTTCGTCAACGAAGATAAACGGGTCTGTAGCTTCAAGCTCTGCATCCAATGTTCCATGACAACTTTCCACCTTCAGCCTGAAAGTATTTATCACTCCGTTCACCAGTTCATTGGCATCAATCTTCTTTTTCTTCAGAGTGGCTTTCTGGCGTTCGAACATTGACATCTGCAATACTTTTTCCACCTGGAAACGAAGACGTTTCGTTTCATCATTTATCACCCCAGATATATGCTTGAACATCACAGGCGATTTTCCTACAGCCGGATCATTAAGCATCTGGGCAGCCAGTGATATGGTAGAGATAGGTGTCTTGAATTCATGAGTCATGTTGTTTATGAAATCATTCTTTATCTCTGTAAGCTTCTTCTGACGGAATATTATATATATAGTAAAAATAAATGTTATCAGAAGTACAATAGTAAAGATTATGGAAGGAATCATAAACTTCACAGAACTGAAAATATAATCATCCATTGTTGGGAAGAATATATTCACATATCCCATTTTTGCCGGAGGATCATTTTCAAACAGCAGTCTGGAATAAATCTTCTCTCCATCATATGCATAGTCCGAACAACGGTATATTTCCTTTCCGTCTCTGTCCGTAACAGTGAAATGATATGGCAAATCCAATCCGTTGTTAAGCAACTCAGATTTGATGAAATGATCCAGCTGCTTGAAATTTATCCTCTCCTTCAGAGGCTTGTCGCTTGCCGTATATAGAATATTGTATATCACTTCATCAAGCAATGCCCTCTGATATACATACCTTTCCTTTATTATCTCCTGCAATGTCCTTGATGTCTGCGGAATATTCTTTCCTGTAGAAATTATCACCTTAGGGACACTTGACGGTCTGTTGGTAATAGTCTTGAATTCGAAAGTGGAATACATACTTCCATCAGGCGATGTTATAGTATATTGGTGATGCTGCTGGAGTATGTCATCGCTTCCTTTTCCCTTATTCAGATTAAACTGCTCAGCCAGACGAGCCGCCCTTTCAGTAGCAGCAACATCTGCTTCAAGATACTTCTTGGTTTCCACCAGTTCAAGATTACGCACGGACTGAACAAGACTGCGGTTTACATTCTCTTCGAATTGTCCACGACGCATCTTAACCATCTCTTCTATGTAACTTACCTGCAAATATAGCAGACTAAGAAAAGACAGAGCCATAATGACTCCTAATATCCATATTGTTGACTTTTTCATGGTGACAAATTTAACAAGCTAATTAATATAATCATCATCAATTAACATGTTTTACACGGGATTTTTTCGTATTTAACAATATCACCTATTTTTAATTAATAAAACCACAAGTAAAAGTCATTTCCTCCGCACTTACTTTACAAAATTAATATAACTTTAAATATATAACAACTAAAAGTGGCGAAAAGTTCATGAAAAGTGAATAAAAAAAAGCCGTATTTTTAAGAAATACGGCTTTTTTATGTATTAAAATATTAACTAACTATCAATCTTCGTTCTTTTCCTGCTCTTCAAATTCCTTCATAAGCTTATTCTGGACATCAGTTGGAACAAGTTCGTAACTTGCAAACTTCATAATGAACGAAGCACGTCCACCTGTCAATGAGCTTAAAGCAGTAGAATAGTTAGACATTTCTTTCAAAGGAACTTTTGCTGCAAGCTTTTCGTATCCCTTTTCGCTGCTCATACCCATAATCATACCGCGGCGTCCCTGCATATCACTCATTACATCACCAAGCTTGTCGCTCGGAACGAAAACTTCCACATCATATATAGGTTCAAGAATCTTAGGACCAGCGTTCTTGAATGCTTCGCTGAAGGCATTACGTCCGGCAAGCATGAACGAAATTTCATTTGAGTCAACCGGATGCATCTTTCCGTCATATACGATAACACGTACGTCGCGTGCATACGAACCTGTCAGAGGTCCCTGTTCCATACGGCTCATGATACCTTTAAGGATAGCAGGCATAAATCTCGTATCGATAGCTCCACCTACAACACTGTTGATGAATACCAGCTTACCACCCCATTCCAAATCAACAGTTTCAGTACTCTTCACATTGATCTTGAATTCCTGACCATTGAATTTATAGACTTCAGGAGTAGGCATACCTTCGTAATATGGTTCCACGATAAGATGAACTTCACCAAACTGTCCGGCACCACCCGACTGTTTCTTATGTCTGTAGTCAGCGCGTGCAGCCTTAGTAATAGTTTCTCTGTAAGGAATCTTAGGTTCCATGAACTGCACTGCAAGTTTCTCATTATTTTCAAGACGCCATTTCAGTGTACGCAAATGGAACTCACCCTGACCATGAACAAGAATCTGTTTCAATTCCTTTGACTGCTCAACAACCCATGTAGGATCTTCCTCGCGCATACGGTTCAGGATAGCCATCATCTTTTCAGTATCTGCCTCATTTTCCGGCTTGATAGCTCTAGTATATTTAGGATTTGGATACTTGATGAAATTGAATCTATTTTCACAATCCTTGCTATTCAGTGTATTGCCAGTCTTAACGTCTTTCAGCTTCACTGTACAGCCTATATCACCGGCTCTCAGTTCTTCCACCTTTTCACGGTTTGCACCTGCACACACATAAAGCTGTGCCATACGTTCCTTCGATCCACGGTCGGCATTATTCAGGTCGTCACCTTCGTGAACAACACCACTCATCACCTTGAAATACTGCACATCACCGATATGAGGTTCAACAGCAGTCTTGAAGAAATAAAGTGAAGTTGGAGCATCAGCCACAGGAGGAACAGGAACACCACGTGTATTGTGAACCACAGGCATTTCGTCAACGAAAGGTACCACGTTACCGAGGAATTCCATCAGACGGCGTACACCCATATCTTTTCCTGCACATACGCAGAACACAGGGAACATACCCCTTGCAGCCAATCCCTTGCGGATACCCTCACGCATTTCGTCTTCTGTAAGCGATTCTGATTCAAAGAATTTTTCCATAAGAGTCTCATCGTGTTCGGCAGCAGCCTCAACAAGTCTCTTGTGCCATTCCATAGCCTTTTCCATTTCTTCAGCCGGAACAGGTTCGATAGTAGGAGCACCACCTTCTGGTCCCCACGAATATTTTTTCATTAAAAGTACATCAATCAACGAATTGAAGTCCGGACCCGTACTGAGAGGATACTGAACCGGAACAACTTTAGAACCATAATTCTCAGTCAACTGTTCAAGCACTTTATCGAAATCGCAGTTAGGCGAGTCAAGCTGGTTAACAAGGAAGATAACCGGTTTACCCAACTTCTCAGTGTAACGGAAGTGATTCTGAGTACCTACTTCAGGTCCGTACTGACCGTTAAGAAGCAATATGGCTGTATCTGTTACATTAAGTGCAGTTATAGCAGCTCCCACGAAGTCATCACTACCCGGACAGTCTATGATATTAAGTTTTTTACCATTCCACTCTACATGATAAACGGTAGAGAATACAGAGTAACCATACTCCTGCTCTACCGGGAAATAGTCGCTGACAGTGTTCTTGGCAGTAATTCTGCCGCGACGTTTTATAATACCACTCTCAAAGAGCAATGCTTCAGTGAGGGTGGTTTTACCTGAGCCATCATTGCCAAGAAGTGCAATGTTTTTGATTTCGTTAGTCTGATATACTTTCATGGTATTCTAGATTAAAAAATTAATAGAATAAAGGATATGCTTTTCATATCTCATTTTTAAGTTGGCGCAAAATAGAAATTTATGTTCAGAAATCCAACTGTTACATTCGTGTTACTAAACTATGTTTTCTGACACATAACGTAATATATCCCTTTAAATCATACGATTAGAGTGTATTTTCAGGATGTAATAAAAAAGAATACTGTTATTATTAAAATCAAAGTAATGTCCAAGAAAAAATATTTCCTTCTAAACATATTCTATAAATACAACTGATATTTATATAAATCACACTGATATTTTTACAAACCACACTGTGGTTTATAAAAACCAAACTTGTATTTATAGATTTTATCCTATTATTTACAAGAAAAAATGCACAGAATACTCTTTTCATACAGGCAATACTATAATTCAGAAAATTCGTACCTTTGCATAAATTCTTAACAATAACATGATATAAATGGCAGGAATTTACATACACATACCGTTCTGCAAAAGAAGATGCATATACTGCGACTTCTTCTCTACTACGGCTTCCGAAAAGAAAAACGAATATATCAAGGCTCTGTGCAAGGAAATAGCCGGAAGAAAAGACTATCTGGGCGATGAAACCATAGACACTATTTACCTTGGCGGCGGAACGCCATCGCAACTGGAAAAGGATGATTTCACAAATATATTCAGAACCATATATGACAATTACAGCGTAAACCCGAATGCTGAAATCACAATAGAAGCAAATCCTGACGACCTGACAGACGAATATGTGGAAATGCTCTCTACCCTTCCTTTCAACCGTCTGAGCATGGGAATACAGACCTTCAACGATGATATCCTGTCTCTTCTGAAAAGACGCCACAACGCACAACAGGCCATAGAGGCTTTCGGCAGATGCAGGAATGCAGGATTCCGCAATATAAGCATCGACCTTATGTACGGACTTCCAGGCGAAAGTATGGATACGTGGAACAAAGATCTTGACACAGCTATCTCGCTGAAACCGGAACATATTTCGGCATATCATCTGATATACGAAGAAGGAACTGTGCTTTACAAACTGAGAGAAGAAAACAAAGTGAAGGAAGCCGACGAGGATTTGAGCAATTCATTGTTTGAAACACTCATCTCACGTCTGAAAGAAAACGGATATGTGCATTATGAGATTTCAAATTTCTGCCGTCCTGGAATGCACTCACGACATAATTCAAGTTACTGGACAGGGATAAAATACCTTGGATGCGGCCCGTCAGCCCATTCATACGACGGATACTCACGGCAATGGAATATTTCGTTACTTGATAAATACATAGAAGGCATAAACAAAGGTTCGGATATATCAGAAATTGAAGAGCTGGACTTATATACCCGCTACAACGATTTCGTAATCACATCAATCCGTACCGCATGGGGAATGCCACTGGATAAGCTTAAAGCCGAATACGGGAACGCTCTTTACGACTATTGCCTGAAGATGGCTCGCCCACACATCAGTCAGGGAACGCTTGAAATAAAGGATAATACCCTGAAACTGACTCAAAGCGGAATTTTCATATCAGACGGAATAATGAGTGACATGCTTTGGGTGGAATAAAAAATGCTCCCCCGATTTATCCATCAAGGGAGCATTTTCATATATATGAATAGTAAAAATTATTACTTAGCCAGGCTATATACTATATCCATGATCTGCTTGCCAAGTTCATCGGCAGCCTCCATAGTAGAAGCTTCAGAATAAACACGGATGATAGGTTCTGTATTACTCTTGCGCAAGTGTACCCATTTATCTGCGAAGTCAATCTTGACACCGTCGATGTCGTTGATTTCCTCATTCTTGTACATTTCCTTAACTTTCAGCAGGATAGCATCAACATCTGTTTCAGGAGTAAGGTCGATACGGTTCTTCGCAATGAAGTATTCAGGATATGTTGCGCGGAGCTCTGTCACCTTCTTGCCTTCGTGAGCAAGGTGGCTCAGGAACAATGCTATACCAACAAGAGCGTCACGTCCGTAATGTGATTCAGGATAGATAACTCCACCGTTACCTTCACCACCGATTACAGCGTTTGTAGCCTTCATCTTTGTTACTACGTTCACTTCACCTACTGCAGACGCATTATATTCCATACCATATTTGCGAGTAACATCGCGCAAAGCACGAGTTGAGCTGAGGTTTGAAACAGTATTTCCTGGAGTGTGCTTCAATACATAGTCGGCAACAGTCACCAATGTATATTCTTCACCATACATTGAACCGTCTTCGCTGATGATAGCCAAACGGTCAACGTCAGGGTCAACAACGAAAGCTACATCATTTCCACCCTTCTTCATAAGTCCCATGATGTCGCTCAAGTTCTTTTCAAGAGGTTCTGGGTTGTGCTGGAAGTCACCTGTTGGCTCGCAGTATAGTTTTTCTACATGCTGAACGCCCAACTGTTCGAGCAACTGAGGAAGGATGATACCACCCACAGAGTTAACACAGTCAATAGCCACACGGAAGTTAGCCTTACGGATAGCCTCAACGTCAACGAGTTTCAAAGCCAATACGCTGTCAATATGGCGCTGGTTGTATGTATTGTTTTCTGTATATTTACCAAGGTTGTCTATGTCGGCAAATGTAAATTCTTCGGCAGCTGCAATACGCAACACTTCATTACCTTCGGCAGCATTAAGGAATTCTCCGTGTTCGTTCAGAAGTTTCAGAGCGTTCCACTGTCTTGGATTATGACTTGCAGTAAGGATGATACCACCGCAAGCACCTTCCATAGTAACGGCAAGTTCTGTAGTTGGAGTAGAAGCAAGGCCGATGTTTACAACATCGAATCCCATACCCATAAGAGTACCGCAAACTACATTCTTCACCATTTCGCCGGAAATACGTGCGTCGCGTCCAACAACGATTTTATTGCTTTTCACAGTTGTTGTCTTACGAATCAGCGTAGCATATGCTGAAGTAAACTTCACAATATCCAACGGATTAAGTCCTTCACCGGCCTGGCCACCTATAGTGCCACGGATTCCGGAAATTGATTTGATTAATGTCATAGATTATATTAATTTAGGTCATAAGTTATTTCATAATAACATGGATAGACATATCTTTGTGCATAATACGTACCTTCACTATGCGGGACAATTAATTTTACACGTGCGATTTTTTCTGAAGGTGGAGCTGATATGTATGATCTCAGCTTCAAGTAAGCAAGAGGAACAAGCCAACCTGACGGAACAGCAGACGTTTCATAACGAAGATACATTTCACTTTGCGCAACATCGGTAAAAGATGCTGAATAAGAACCTGATGATCCCACAGTTGCAAGGAAATTTTCAGAATACGGAGACTTTGTATTATACAACAATGTATCACCGGCACTGATACTAAAATCAGCAACATCCATAATACAGACTTCCATAAATCGAGATGATATTGTATATCTTCCTTCTTTGAGAATTTCCCCGTCACCACGATATTGAATATTCATATACACACCACTTTTGTCGAACAAAACGTACTCATTCTCCTTAGTCACCGTATCATTCTCTATGAATTCTTTTTCAGAGATAACCTTTATATCGTTCTCCAAAATAAATTTGTTGATGGCATCAGCCTCTTCTTCTTTCTGTTCTGCATATGTCTTTCCGTTGTTACAGCTCTGAAGTCCGAAAGACAATACATATACCAATACCGATAAATAGAATAGTTTCTTCATTATTTTAAAAATTTACAGGGCAAAATTAATAAAACTATTTATATCCCCATACTAAATTAGTCGATGTAATAGTTAATTTTGTAGAAAAATATGCTAGGAATCAATTCTTAAGCAGCAGATCTTCATATTTCACAAGTGCCTGCTTGAACAATCCTATAGCTTCGTCCATTGTTCCGTAAAATTCACCGCCTGAAGCATTAAGATGCCCTCCTCCATTGAAGAATTCCTCTGCGACCTTGTTGCAAGGGAAATTACCAACCGAACGCAATGACACTTTTATCATATTCTTTTCTGTATCTTCACGCAAGAAGACAGAGAAACATATACCTTTCATCTGAAGAGGTATATTTACAAATCCCTCTGTGTCACCCTTTACATACTGGAATTTCTTCTGCTCGTCTTTAGTAAGCCATATCAGAGCCGAACGGAACTGATGGAATACTTCCATCTTATCGTAAAGTACATAACCCATCAGACGGAGACGGCCTTCGGAATATGTATTGAATACCTTGCGATAGATATCATCCTTGTCAATTCCTTTAGAAAGGAGCTCGCTGATGATGAAATATATCTCACGGTCGTTAGAGTTATATGTAAACCCTCCTGTATCTGTCATCATTCCGGTATAAATACACTGTGCAGCTTCGTATGTTATATCGTCAAAACATCCCAGACGGCATATCAGACGGAATATCAATTCTGATGTTGAAGATATTTTAGGATGAGAAATTGTAATCTTACAGAATGGTTCCGGATTTAGATGATGGTCTATCATAACCTTACGCGCCTGCGATTCCGCCACAGGTTTTGCCACTGCATCTATTCTCGACAAAGCATTGAAGTCCAGACAGCATATCACGTCAGCCTCGGCTATCAGCTTATCGGCAAACTCGGCATACTTGTCATATCTGATTATATCCTTTGCTCCCGGCATCCATTGAAGGAACTCAGGGAAAGCATTCGGAACTATCACATGCACATTCTTTTCCATTCCGAGCAAGAAATGGTAAAGCCCCAACGATGAGCCCAAAGCATCGCCATCAGGCGAAACATGTGTTACTATAACTATTTTGTCAGCCTTTTCGAAATAGGTTTCTACCTTGTCAATGTTCGCTTGTAAGATTATCTTTGAAAGCATATTTATTGTTTGTGTTAAATTGTTGGCAAATGTACTCTTTTTTTTCTATTTACAGAAGTATTCTAAAGGAAGCTTGAGCGGATTTTTCAATACATCTTATATTAAGCCTCTCGCATTCCTGTTTCAAAAACCTCCTGTATCTTTCACTTATCGAACCATCTATTATCACATTTTTTATCTTAAACAGACCGGACAACCCTGTAATGTTTCCCTCAAATCCCTTACATATATATACATAATCAAGTACAGCAAGTTCCGATGTACCGGCAAGCCGTATGTTTTTCCAGCGACCGGAGTCCATCACCCCTACTCTAATTCCATTTATCTCATGAAGCCCGTTTCCGGACGTAACAGTATCAAGATTTTTACCATTTCTGATATACAGACCGGAACGTGCAAAAAACAATGACGGAGCATCATCCGTCCGTATCTTATAGACTTCAATAATGGCAATAATGCAAAGAATGGAAAGTATCTTCAATAAATCTCCAGGACGACGCTTCTTCAAAAATACATATAGTATCAACAAAAGAACTGAAAACAGAAGGACCTGAAGTTCATTGAAACTGACGGAAGTAATCTGTGAGCCTTGCATTCCATGAACAAACTGCATCGAAGCGTTCAGTATCCCGGTCACTCCATCCAACAGCCAGACACAAACATTCCCTACCATAGGTATATACGAGAATAATAAAGAAGCCATAGTAAGCGAAAGGATACAAACCGCCAATGGCCCCACCACTATATTAGCTATTAGGAAGTATGTTGGGAAAGTTCCGAAATAATATAATATAAGAGGCAATGTACCCAACTGTGCAGCCATAGAAACAGACATTGCGCCCCATAAATAGCGTATCAACCTGTTTGAACTCTTTATCCATCCGAAAATGAGCGGATAGAAAAGAATAATGGAAAGCACTGCTACAAACGACAGCTGAAAACTTATATCGAAAAGATACATTGGGTTATATACCAGCATTACGAATGCTGTCAACGACAACGAAAAGAATCCGCAAAAACCGTTTTCCACCAGAACCGATGCCACCAGATAAAGCGTACACATAGTAACTGCCCTTACTACTGAGGGACTAAGACCGGTGATAAATGCAAATATCCATAGAACCGTCGCCACAGCAAGTGACTGAACGATTCTTCCTCCTCTCAATTTTCTGAGAGGCCACAATAAAAGATAAAGAATACCCGACAATATTCCGACGTGCAATCCTGACAATGCCAGTACATGACTTGTTCCCGCCGCACTATACACAGCTTTTAACTCCGGAGTAAGCTCACTCTTGTCGCCAATTGTCAAAGCTGAAACTACAGCCAGTTCATTATCGCCCATGTCCCAACTTTCAAACTTCCCAGCGATGATATCCCTACATCTCAACGCTATGTGCCTTATTGATTGCGGATGTTCAACTCTGACGGCTTCCCAATTGCCGGAGAAAGCCAATGCTGTTCCGGATATTCCTTTGGTGAAAAGGTACCTTTCATAATCAAATCCCATAAATTCGATATCGGAAAGCGGTTTGGATATGGCTGAATAAAAAACAATACCGTCACCGCACTGGGGAATATATGTCGCAGAATCCGGAATATAATATAAAAGAATATTCCGGTTAATTGACTTTCCGTATATACTGTCGGCTGTTGAAGGAATTGCAAGGTTAACCCTTACTTCTGAACATAAGGTTTTGCCACGAACTTCAGGAGTGGTTTCTACCACGCCATAATAACACTGTTCCTTGTCACTCCACTCATATTCTATATTTTTCCTTTTCTGAACAATCAGTATTCCACCTATAAGAAAAAAGCATGCGGAAACTATAACTCCTAAAGAATAATTCAGACGAAGAGTCCTGAATTTAATCACCACGGAAAAGAACAATGGCAAAAAGACTGCCCAAAGTACGAGAAGTAAAAACCGTAAAGACACATCCGGCAGAAACCTGTCGAAGAAAAAAATTCCGGCTGCCATAAAAACTGCCAACCGGAATAAGGGATAGTTAACCAAATAGGAATTTCTCTCCAATCTGAGCAATTATAGGTTTTTCATTTTATGAATCATGTCTATCATGTCCGGAGCCTTGAAAATGGCATTTCCTGCCACAAGCACATCAGCACCGGCATCGACCAGCTGTTTACCTGTCTCCAAATTTACACCGCCATCCACCTCTATCAATGCTTTTGAATCTGTTTCTTTTATCAATTCTCTTAACTGACGGACTTTATTCAGAGTATTTGGAATAAATTTCTGTCCTCCGAAACCCGGATTTACACTCATAAGAAGAACCATGTCAAGATCGGCAATAATATCTCTCAGTGCATACACCGGAGTAGCAGGATTAAGTGTGACACCGGCTTTCATGCCATTGTCTTTTATCATCTGTATCACACGATGAAGGTGCGGACAAGTTTCATAATGTACATTCATCATCATTGAACCCAAGGCCTTTACTTCTTTTATGAACTTTTCGGGCTGTACAATCATAAGATGAACGTCAAGAGGTTTGTTGCAAAGTCTGGACACGTATTCCAGGACAGGGAAGCCGAATGATATATTTGGAACGAATACTCCGTCCATTATATCAATATGCAACCAGTCCGCCTCACTGCGGTTAATCTTGTCCAAATCATCTTTCAGACAACCGAAATCGGCCGACAGCAAAGATGGAGAAATCAAAACTTTATTCATTTCAGAACTATTATATATTAGTATAAGAACAAAGATATGAATTCTTTTCCGAAATAAAAAATACGAGGCATGGCTAATATTGTTTAGCGACATCACAAGACCACAAAAAATAAGTGAACAAGACATGAACGTCTGTGCGTTCAGTACTTGTTCACTACTTTTCACTTGTTGTTCAAATAAGATATATAGAGTTATTATTTGTTCAGGTTAAACCTTAATCCCAACTGAAGATTAAAGTTGAAAGGCTTGTCCTTGCGGATAGTTATAATGTCCGTATTATCGTCAAAATAATATATCATACCCGGTTCAAGATACAGGCTCAACAATTTATTGAAGTTTGCCTGCAAACCTACCGATGCGAGAACAGAGAATTGCAACGGTTTCACATCCAGCTTCTCATTTCCGAAACTTTTCCTGTTATTATCATCCACGCAAACTGTCTCTACCGAACCTGAAACACACTTCTCCATCATACCGCCTGCCGAAGCATAAAAAGAGAAAATGCTATTGCTCCATACAGAACGCTGCACCTTCAAAGGGATACCCACATAATGAAGCTTTTGCTTATCTTCGATATATGATTTTGCCCCTGAGCGCAATTCAGAATAAAGGTAAGTATAATTAAGTCCGGACTCCAACGCCCAATCCTCATTCAGATTCCATTTGACTGATGCTCCTACAGTGACCGGCATATGATGTTTTATATCCGTATATGTCTGTCTTCCCATGTTATTGAACAACATCTGACTGTATGAAGCCGTTGCATCAGAAACCTCACCTACCACAACATCGTTTACCTGCGATACAGACTTTGTAGGTATAGCCAGACGAGACATACCACTGAAACTGTTACTTGAAGAATAAGGTATATTGCCTGTCATCACCCCAAGCTGAACGCCGCCACCTTTACTGCGTTTACTATCCGACATAGCCAGATAAGAAGCATTGCGTCTCACTGTTTCACGGTCTTCCCTCATTCTTTTCATTCTGTTCTCCTTTACCGAAGCTTTATCCTCTGTATCGGCTTCTTTTTTAAGTTCTGAATCCGTGCTTTCAGTGTCAACAGTCTGTATATTTTCAGATAGAGCAATGCGGGCAACGTTCAGACTATCGGCATTATTACCTGAAGCCAAGTTTACAATGGTTTTCGGTGAATAATTTACAGCCTCAGCTTGTAACTGTTTGTCACTACTCTCCACAGTCTGAACCTCCTGGATGACATTATCGGATTTATATTCCTGACGTATTTCATTATTATCTGTCAATGCCGAATTTACCTCTTTCAATTCGGAATCGGTACTCCAATACCATACCGAAACACTTGATATCGCCAATACCAAAGCGGCAGCTGCGGCAACAGACGTCCATTTTCTCCACATCGGTATAACCTTTGGAGCCGGAGTCGATATTTCAGATTCTATCTTCTCCCATAAGCCAGCAGGGAGAGGCTCCGAATAGTTGTCCATCCGGCTACGAATATCATTTATCCATTTGTCTTTCATTTCATTCATAAGCTCTTCCTGTATTCATTAATTTTTTTCATTAACAATGTCTTTGCTCTATAAAACTGCGACGACGAAGTATGTTCTGATATACCAAGCATGGCAGCTATCTCCTTGTGGCTTTTCTCTTCGAATACGAACAGATTGAAAACCGTTCTATAGCCGTCCGGCAATTCCTTTATCATCCTCATTAATTCCTTGTTCGGAATATTGTTCACATCACCATCATCGTCAAGCTGCGTATCGGGCAATTGCTCCACCAAGGTTTCCTGTTGCATCTGAACATTTTTTTTTCTCAGATAGCCAAGCGCCTCATTCACCATCACCCTGGAAAGCCAAGCCTTTAACGAACCGTCGCCAAAGAACTTAAACTGGCCTATAGACTGATATATCCTAATCATGCCATCATGAAAAACGTCCTGGGCTGTATCACGGTCGCCAATATACCGAAGACATATAGCCAATAGCTGACCACCATAAACCTCATAAAGCCGTTTTCTGGCATACGGGTCCGCATCCACACATTTTAAAGCTAATTCTTCTTCGGTCATATTTGATTTTTTGTTCTAATTATATAATGTAGTGATAGCAAAATTACTGCTTTATGTAACACAATTTTTTTTATTCTTTTTTTTTAACATGAATATATGCAGTAATCAACACTATGACACATTTTCAAGACAAAGAATCGTAAATCACACATAATATGAAACTTAAACATAAAATAATCAGTATTATCGGACTTTGCGCTTTTGGTATTTATATGTCATCATGCCTTGACAACGAGAAATACCCGGAACTGCATTCCACAATGGGAACAATCACCGATATAGAGACCCCGTCAATAGAATCCGACTCTTATGGAAAACTCTTACCGCAAAACCCTGATATTATAAAGATGTATGATGCTGACAGCATAGGACAAAGGGTTCTTGTCAGTTTAAGCTTTCCTAACGCTGAAGAAAAGAATAAAGAAGATTCAGGAAAAGAAGTTACTATATACGATTTTTATAAGGTGCTGACCAAAAAGGCAAATGATACAAGAAATCAGGACAGCGAGCCTATAGAGAATTTCGGAGAAGATATAATAAACATAACAAGTGCCTATATAAGCAAAGAGCACTTGAATATTGAGTTTAATATAAATGGCAATAATGAAACAATCCCTCACCGTATCAGTCTGCTTCTTACAGAAGAAACAAAGATAGACGATGAAGGATTGGTATATGTGGAGTTAAGACATAACAAAAACTCCGACTATGGAAACAAACTCTACTGGGGAGTTGTTTCATACACATTATCAAGTATTCCTGAATACAATGACACTGATTTTAAAGGATTCAGAATATCTTACATGAGTTCAGACAACACTAAATCGGAAATTACAGTAAAGAAACAGGAATCAAATCAGGGTAGTGCTGTCAGAAGCATGAAATCCACGCAGGAAATCGGCAACAGGCATTCTCTTTTTGCCGGCCAACTGCAATGACAACACATTGACATATCCATCTGTTGAAGCAACATGCAGATAAGTTTTATTGTCTGTAACTATGCTTCCTGATTTATATTCATGATTGCAGAAAATCTTTTCTGTCTCAAATATCTTCAGCATGACCGGAGCTGAATCGCCCTGATGAAGTTCCGTCCATGCTGCCGGATATGGCGACAATCCTCTTACGAAGTCATACACTTTCTTTACTCCGGCATTCCAGTCTATACGGCATGTTTCCTTGAAAATCTTAGGAGCCGGACGCAATTCTTCAACTTTTACCAGTTCTTCCTGAGGAGTGGTCTTCACATTTCCTTCAAGTATTGCATCAACAGTTTTCAAAACCAAGTCACCTCCAAGCATCATCAGCTTGTCATAGACTACTTCCACATTGTCTGTATCGGCGATAGGCACTCTTACCTGGTCTATAATCTCGCCGGTGTCTATCTCATGTTTCAGGAAGAATGTTGTTATACCGGTTTCTGTATCACCGTTTATCACAGCCCAGTTTATAGGAGCAGCTCCTCTGTATTGAGGAAGCAATGATGCATGCAGATTGAATGTTCCCATAGGAGGCATGTTCCATACCACTTCAGGCAACATTCTGAAAGCAACGACAATCTGCAAATCGGCCTTCAACGAACGAAGTTCCTCTACGAAAGCCTCATCTTTAAGCTTCTCAGGTTGTAACACCTTCAATCCCTGCGACACCGCATACTGCTTTACCGGACTAGGCTGAAGGACACTGCCATGACGTCCCATTGGTTTGTCAGGCATAGTAATCACAGCCACAACGTTATATCCACCTTCCACAAGTCTGCGCAAGCTTTCAACCGCAAACTCTGGAGTACCCATATATACTATACGCAAATCTTTCTTTTCCATAATCATAAGTTTATTCTGCCGAGAAGTCAACAAGCACCTGACGGTAAGTGTTAAGCATCTTCGACTTAGAAACAAATCCTTTATATTTATTATCCTCATCAACTACCGGAAGATTCCAGGCCTTTGTAGAATCGAATTTCTCCATCACCTCTTCCATGGAATCCGTAGTGACAAGTTTGGCCTTCGGAACAGTCATAAAACTTTCCACAGTATATCTGTGATACAACTCCTGACGGAACATTATATTCCTTATGTCGTCAAGATTGACTATTCCTATGAGCTCGTCATTGGCATCTATCACAGGGAACATGTTTCTGCTGGATTTTGAGATAACCTTCACCATCTGTCCCAAATCCATTTCAGGTTTTACGGTAAGGAAATCTGTTTCCATTATGCTCTCTATATTCATCATTGTAAGCACAGCCTTGTCCTTGTGGTGTGTGATAAGTTCACCTTTCTTTGCCAGACGCATGGAATAGATACTGTGTGGCTCGAACACCTTAATGGTGAGGTATGCAAAAACCGAAACTATCATAAGCGGAAGGAACAATCCGTATCCTCCGGTAAGTTCGGCAATAAGGAATACACCGGTAAGCGGCGCATGCATAACCCCGGACATAAGTCCAGCCATACCCATAAGAGCAAAGTTTTTCTCAGGAATATACGTACTTCCTATATTGAATTCATTGCATAAATGCGAAAATACAAATCCGGCTATACATCCCAGGAACAGACTTGGTGCAAATATACCACCGCATCCTCCACCACCATTGGTCGCACTTGAAGCAAATACCTTGAACAGGATGATAAGCAACAGATATACCACTAAAAGACTACTATGTCCATAGAACAATGAATTATTCATCACCGTATCCCATTCGGCGCTCGACGTTCCGTTAAGAAGAAGGGAAATAGTGTCATAACCTTCACCGTACAGAGGCGGGAAAAGGAATATCAGCACACTAAGCATTATACCGCCAAGCACAAACTTGGAGTAAGGACTTGAAAATCGTCTGAAAATATTCTCTATCCAGTTCATGGAACGTGTGAAATACCATGCTATCAAGCCGCAGAACACTCCCAAGGCTATAGCATAAGGAATACGCTCAAGGGCAAAAGGATAATCAAGTGTAAACTGGAACATAGCCTCTGTTCCTGTGAGCAGATAAGACATACATGCCGCCGTAACACTTGAAATCAGCAATGGCAACAAAGAAGCCATTGTCAGGTCGAACATAAGAACTTCAAGCGTAAACACCAATCCGGCTATAGGTGCCTTGAATATTCCTGACACAGCACCTGCGGCACCACAACCTAAAAGCAACATAAGAGTCTTATGATCCATACGGAACATGCTTCCAAGGTTAGAACCTATGGCAGAACCGGTAAGGACTATAGGCGCCTCGGCACCGACAGATCCACCACAACCGATGGTTATTGCTGACGCACATACGGACGACCATACATTATGTCCCTTTATCCTACTCTGACGACGCGAAATGGCATACAAAATCTTAGTCACACCATGACTGATATCATCGCGAACAATATATCTGATGAACAGTCCGGTTATGAAAATTCCGGCTACCGGATAGACCAGATACAGCCAGTTGGCACCTGTTGTATCAAAGTTTTCAGTAAGGAATTCCTTTATATACTCTACAAGGAATTTCAGGACAAAAGCAGCCAGAGCAGTAAAGATACCTACCAGGAAACTAAGTATGAGTATGAACTGCTTATCGGTGATATGCTTTTCTCTCCACTTTAGAAAACTCTGCAAAAAAGAAAATTTTTCCTTAGTCTTCATTCTCCAGCAAATTTATATCAACTATTCTCTGATAACTTTTACAGTACCACCCTTTCCGAGCTTTATTATACTTGAAGGTTTTGCAGGACCGGTCTCATCTCTTCTGTAATCTACGATGTAGTCAACCGCATTCTTTATTTCCTCGCTTATTTCACTGAACACAGCTGGTGCAGGCTGACCGCTTATATTCGCAGATGTAGAAACAATAGCTTTCTTGAATCTGAAACACAGCTGTTTTGAAAATTCCTCTGATGTAACCCTTATACCCACACTTCCGTCTTCTGCAATAAGATTAGGTGCCAGATTTCTGGCTCCGTCGTAAATTATAGTAAGCGGTTTTGTAGTCATATCTATAAGATCCCATGCTACACTAGGAACATCGCTTACATAAGATTCCACTTTTACAGGACTATCTACAAGCACCAGCATAGCTTTGCTGTCTGCCCTGCGTTTAATTTCGAAAACCTTCTTTACCGCTTCTTCATTTGTGGCGTCGCAACCTATACCCCACACTGTATCTGTAGGATATAGAATAACTCCACCTTTGTACATGACGTCGCATGCCTTTTTAATTTCATCGTTCATCATAAGCCCAATATAATTATTTATGTGTCTGAACTATCTGTGTCGGAGCCATTTCCGCATTACGCTTTTCTGTCTGCTCCACCACATTCTTGGCAAGTTCTATAAATGCCTGGCCTGTTATAGAATCCTCATTGAGAGCTACAGGAGTACCGTTGTCTCCACCTTCGCAAATGCTCTGTACGATAGGAATCTGTCCCAACAAAGGAACATTCAGTTCTTCTGCAAGTCTCTTTGTTCCTTCCTTTCCGAACAGATAGTACTTGTTTTCAGGAAGTTCGGCAGGAGTAAACCAGGCCATATTTTCCACCAGACCAAGAATAGGGACATTTACCTTGTCATTCTGATACATATTTATACCCTTACGCGCATCAGCCAGTGCAACTTCCTGAGGTGTACTTACTATCACCGCGCCTGTTATTGCAAGGTTCTGCAATAGAGTGAGATGAATATCGCTGGTTCCCGGAGGAGTATCAAGAACAAAATAGTCAAGTTCTCCCCATTTGGCATCGCCTACAAGCTGTTTCAAGGCATTGCTTGCCATAGCTCCACGCCAAAGTGTGGCCTGCTCAGGACTGACGAAAAATCCTATAGACAAAAGTTCGATACCGTATTTTTCCACCGGTACAATCAAATCACGTCCGCCAACTTCTTCTGCATATGGACGAGCGTCTTCCACCTGAAACATCTTAGGTACGGAAGGACCGAATATATCGGCATCAAGCAATCCAACCTTGTATCCCAATTTAGATAGAGCTACAGCTAGGTTTGCCGCTACTGTTGACTTACCTACACCACCTTTACCGGATGACACTGCAATAACATTTTTCACCTGTGGAAGGAGTTTACCAGGTTCAGGACGTGCCGCCTGCTTGCTTTCAGTGGTGATTGTAACTTCTACTTCTTTCGAAACGTATGTATGGATAGCTGTTTCAGCCGATTTGACTACTGATTTCATAAACGGATCTGTAGGCTTTTCAAAAATAATAGAAAAGCTAACCTTCATTCCGTCAATTCGAAGATTGTCGGCAACCATTTCTGCCTCGACAATATTTTTTCCGTTTCCCGGATAACGCACTGTTGAAAGCGCGTCAAGAATTAATTTTGGATATAGTGTCATATATTTTTTTATTTAAACATCGTTTAAACAGTATTTAAGCACCATTCAAACGCCTATATAGTTTATTTATAGAAAATCTTATTTGCTTGTCTTCAGACCACTTCTTTTGCTGCGGTTATAACTTCTGTAATCATCAAGTTCTATTTCCACGTCCGGTTCCTTCAGTTCACCTTCCTGAGGCAATCTGAACTTGATATACTTGATATTCAAACCTCTGTCAAGCCACTGCTGTTCGTAATAAGTACGAATGCTTAGAATATCATCATCCATACCCGAATGATAAAGATCGTCTGTGATAAACTCCACTGGCAAGTTATTGGCCTCTATCATATATTTTGTATATGTAAACATGAAGTTACTGTCTGTTTTAAGATGTACGATTCCACCCGGAACAAGGAATTTCCTGTATCTTTCCATGAAATAAGTAGATGTGAGACGCTTTGTAGCCTTCTTCATCTGCGGATCGGAGAATGTAAGCCATATTTCGCTAACCTCGCCAGGTGCAAAGAAACGGTCTATAATTTCTATATTGGTACGCAGGAAAGCCGCATTTTTCAATCCTTCGTTAAGAGCCTCTGTTGCTCCTGTCCACATACGTGCCCCCTTTATATCAACCCCGATAAAATTCTTGTCTGAATATCGTCTTGCCAATCCTACGGTATATTCACCTCTACCACAACCCAATTCCAAAACGATAGGATTATCATTTTTGAAGAAATCACGGTTCCAGTTGCCCTTCATTTCAAAGTTCACTTCATCAACCACCGAATACGGATATTCGAACACATGCGGATATTCCGCCATATCTGCAAATTTAGCCAGTTTACCTTTTCCCATGTTGAATAAAATCTTTTACAATGCAAATGTAATTCTTTTCAACGGATTTGACAACAAAACAGATAACCGGAAAATTCTAAAGCCTAATAAAAACACAATAAAGGCAGACAACTGAAAAACAGTCATCTGCCTTATCGTTTTTAATTATCTAATATATAACTGTTATTCCTGAACCTGAGTATCTTCTGCCTGTGGTTCTGCAGGAGATTCTTCAACTACCAGGTTACGATAGATTACAGCGGTACATCCCATTGATATAATTACATATGCAATAACCAAACACAACATCAGCAAAACTCCCAATATTGGTATAAGGCCAAATATAGCTGATAATATACCATATATCAGACCTAAAACAAATTGCACACCAAAAATAGTCCACTTATATCCATATGTTGCCTTATTACTCTGAACCATAGCCTCGCCGGGAGCCACTCCCTTATCCAACAATATGTATATAGCCAAAGACCATCCTATAGAAATTACAATAGCCGGAATAACCATGAAGAAGAAAGCTGGAATGATAGCCATAGCCATCAAGCCTAACAGGGTGAAATACTCTCCCATAAATTTACGATACTTACTGTCAAAAATAAATACCGGAGATATCACTTTGCCTTTACTCAATTCAATAGGAATAGTAGTCATGGCAATGGTAGTACCCACATTTAAATATGGTATCCATATAGTAACTATCCACAAAACCGTTGCCACCAACAATGATACCGAGTTCTTCATACCCAATGAAATTCCCTCTGAGAGAACATTCATCACCGAAATCTTCTTCTGTGCTTCCATAATAAATTAGTTTAAATAATACTTTGATTACAAATATAAGATTTTAATTTACATTTTCCAACTGATATCTTTTTATTTAATAAAAAAGATAAATTATTCAGCGTTAAAATAACATTTAGAACAGCGAAAGCCTATGTATATTTATAAATCAAAGTAAATACAAAACTATTCTATTGCAAAACCTTTGCAAAACGGGTTATAAGAAGCGAGACAATTGTCAATGAAATGCCAACCATAACAACACCGGTCCATTGCATGTAGTGCCAGAATGATCCTGCCAGGAATGTACCTAAAGCACCGCCTACAAAGTAGGTTGTCATAAATATGGTATTAACCCTGTTTGAAGCATTGGGAACAGAAGTCAGAACATAGGTCTGGTTACTCAATTGTACGCACTGCATACCTACATCCATGAGCATTATTCCGACTATAAATCCGGTGTAGGTGTTCTGCAAGAAATACATTATCCCCCACGCCACAATAATTATTATACATCCGATATAATTAAGTCTTTTAACTCCCAATATACGAACATAACGTCCAACAAGAGATGCCGTCAATGCTCCTGCAACACCACACAGTCCCATCATACCAATCACATTATTGCCTGCATACAAAGGTGCACCGCTTAATTTGAAAGCCAGACAAGCCCACAGACAAAGGAAACTTCCGAAACACAATCCCGCACGTAAGGAAGAAAGCCTTATATCAGGACGCTGCCTGAAAATTTTCATCAATGACTGCATCAAATCTTTATATGTTCCTTTGTAATTGACTGTCATATCAGGAATAACCCTAACAACCACAAAGATACAAACGAACATTATTACTGCAGCAATGTAATACATGGTACGCCATCCCCAATACTCTCCTACAATGCCGCTTATGACTCTTGAACCTAGGATTCCAGTAAGAAGTCCGCTCACCAATACGCCTACATTCTTCGATTTATGTTCCGGTTTCGAGAACTGTGACGCTATCGGTATGAATATCTGAGGCATTACAGAACAGATACCAGTAATTAAAGACGAAGCCAAGACAAGCCCAATATTTTCTGAAAAGGCAATTGACACCATAGAAAGAGAAAGTAACGAAAAATTCACCACAATTATATTGCGCCTGTTATATAAATCGCCCAATGGAATTATAAACAACAAACCGCAGGCATATCCTATTTGAGTCACCATAGGGATAAGATTTGCAGTAAACTCACTAACCTTCAAATCACGACAAATGTCGTTTAACAACGGCTGGTTATAATATAAATTAGCCACAGCCAATCCTGAAATTATCGCCAATATCAATAGCAGATAGCCAGGAATACCTTCATTCTCTATCAGTTTCTTTTTCATGCTGCAAACTTATACAAAAATAAATCATCAAATACACATAACAACAGAAAAAATATAATCAAACGCATTTATAGAAAAAGTAGTGTTAACTTTACAAAGAAAAAATATTAATATTTATGATAAACAAAATCTTTAAACGCCTGATAATACTGGCTGCATTTATAGCACCTATACAGTCGTATGCAGCACGAATTGACACTTTGAGTGTAAAAAGTGAAAAAATGAATAAGGAAATCGAAGTAGTTGTAATAGTACCCGACAAAGCTATCAACCATCAGGAATGTCCGACACTGTATCTGCTGCATGGATATAGCGGAAATGCCAGTACATGGATAAACATAAAGCCTGAGCTTCCTGACATGGCAGACAAGGATGGAATAATAGTAGTTTGTCCGGACGGTGAAAACAGCTGGTACTGGGATAGCCCCACCAATCAGGACAGCCAGTTCGAGACTTTTGTATCGAAAGAACTGGTGAATTATATTGACTCTAATTACTGTACAGTGAAAAACAGGAATGGAAGAGCAATTACCGGATTAAGCATGGGAGGTCATGGAGGACTATGGCTATCAATAAGGCATAAAGACATATTCGGAGGAGGAGGAGCAACAAGTGGCGGCGTTGACATACGACCTTTTCCAAGCAACTGGGAAATGAAAAAGCAATTGGGAGAACGCGACACAAACAAGGAAGTTTGGGACAACCATACTGTTATCACACAATTGGATAAAATCAACAATGGTGACCTTGCAATAATTTTCGATTGCGGAACAAGTGATTTTTTCTTTGAAGTAAACAATAATCTACACGCGGAATTATTGAAACGCGGAATAAACCACGATTATATCACACGTCCAGGTGCTCACGACGGCAAATATTGGAGCAATTCAATAGAATACCAATGGCTTTATTTCAGTAAATTCTTTAAAGGATACAAATCAAAATGATAAAAAAAGCGATGGACTAAAATCACTAAATTGTCCATCGCTTTTTCTATAAGCTCTTTTGTTATCAGCATTCTATGATAACTGATTTGCGAGCCGGAATAACAATATTCTCAGTCAAATCAATTGTCTTTCCGCTGGCAATTTCTCTCCCCATAACACTTTCATTCACAAGTCCTTTAAAATGGTTATTCATTAGGATCTGCTCGTTGTCTGTGCTGTTTAAAACAATAAGTTCTGTTCTACCTTCCTCTGTACGTGCATAAACATAAAGTCCCTGCTGAGGAACATGATACTTTACAGTTCTTTTTGTTGTCATAATTTAGTTGTTTAGTTTAATTCGGGCGCAAAGATATTTCAATATTACAATTCGGTTAAAAACTGTCCTGCTAAAAAATACTTAATCAAACAACTTTTTGATATATATCAATTAATTATAATCTTTACAAACATAAAAAACAGGCAAACCACACATAAAGCAGTCTGCCTGTTTTTATTTTAAACCGTTGATTACATACGTTTTAGATCAGGAATCCGAGCAAGATACCGGCAGCTACAGCCGATCCGATAACACCTGCTACGTTAGGACCCATTGCATGCATCAACAAATAGTTGCTTGGATCATATTCCAAACCTACAATCTGAGATATACGCGCTGAATCAGGTACGGCCGATACTCCGGCATTACCGATAAGCGGATTAATCTTATTGTCTTTCTTCAGGAACAAATTGAAGAACTTGACGAACAATACACCTGAAGCTGTTGCTATGATAAATGACAAAGCACCAAGTGCAAAAATAAAGATTGAATCACGAGTCAGGAACTCAGAAGCCTGAGTAGATGCACCAACTGTAAGTCCCAACAGGATAGTTATAGTATCAATCAACGGACCACGTGCTGTCTCTGCAAGACGACGTGTAACTCCACTTTCCTTCAACAGGTTACCGAAGAACAACATTCCCAACAATGGAAGACCTGAAGGTACAAGAAAACATGTAAGCAACAGACCTACTATAGGGAACATTACCTTTTCTGTATGCGAAACTGCACGAGGAGCTTTCATACGGATAAGACGTTCCTTCTTTGTTGTGAGCAGACGCATGATAGGCGGCTGAATCACAGGAACAAGAGCCATGTATGAATATGCCGACACCGCAATCGCACCCATCAGGTTAGGGGCTAGCTTGGATGAAAGGAATATGGCTGTAGGACCATCCGCACCACCAATAATACCTATAGCTGCTGCCTGCATAGGGTCGAAACCGAATTCAAGTGCAAGCATGTACGCTCCGAAAATACCAAACTGTGCAGCCGCACCGATAAGCATCAGTTTAGGATTTGATATCAAGGCTGAGAAGTCCGTCATGGCACCGATACCCAAGAATATAAGAGGCGGATACCATCCCGACGTTACACCCTGATATAAAATGTTAAGTACTGAGCCTTCCTCATAAAGACCTACCATTAGGCCGGCTTCCATATTGAAAGGAATATTACCGACAAGAATACCGAAACCGATAGGAATCAGCAACATAGGTTCAAATTCCTTTGCCACTGCCAGATAAATGAAGAATATACCGACAAGAATCATTATCAAATGCTGTGGAGTAGCATTGAAGAAACCGGTATATGTCCAGAAATCCGCCAGGTTATTCTGCAAAAAACTAACAAATTCTCCCATATTATTCAATAATTATAAGGTCAGTACCTTCAAGAATAGATTCACCTTTGCTTACTTTGATAGAAGTAACTTTACCGTCACGGTCGGACTTGATATCGTTTTCCATCTTCATTGCTTCAAGAACGAGCAAAGTCTGACCACGTTTGACAATATCGCCTTCCTTTACCTTTATATCAAGAATTACTCCTGGCAGAGGAGATTTGATTCCTGATTTGCTTCCAGCTACAACAGGACGAGACACTGCAGGTGGCGGAGCGGCAGGAGTAGTAGCTGCTGTACGAACTACCGGCTTGATTTTAGGTGTTGCTGATTTTTCCAGTTCTACGGTATATGAAGTTCCATTAACTTCTACCTTTACATTGTTGTCTTGTATATCTCCAACAGTAACCTTATATAAGTTACCGTTTATCTTATATTTATATTCTTTCATACGATTAAATTTTATCAAAGTTATTTCTTGTTCGGAGTTTCACGCAAAGTATAAATCTTAGAACTCCATGGCGAGTAACTGCGTTTTACGCGGCTTATTGTAAGGATAGTTTCTTCCACATCGTGATCAGCACCCTGAGCTTCGTGCAATGCCATAGATATCGCGGCAATAACTTCTCCTGGAGCTTCACCTAGTTTCATTTCCTTAGCTTCCTTATGGTCTGTCACATTCTGTGCTTTCATAGCGTTACGCTTACGCAAAGCAATTGCAGCCTTACCGACAAACTTAAAGCAAATATAAAGCAGAATCAGACCTATAAATACGACTGCCATAGCCGAAATCGCCATACCCACACCAACAGGATCGTGCTGTTCGAACTTATCCATTTTAGGATTACTTTCTATTGTCTTGTTGTTTGTGCTAGGTGTAACATATTTCTCGGCACTGTCATCCTTCACTTCCCATTCGTTCAAGCCATCGCTCACACGGGCATAAGAATAGTTTTCTTTAAGTACACCTGCCGGAACAACAACCTGATCAAGAAGTTTCTTGCCAGAATCATAAAGTCCAATCCAATTCTCGTTTGTTTTGCTCAAAACAAAATTTGTGTGGAAAGTACCACGACGCGGTGCACCGTCCGCCCAAAACAATGTGTGTTGGCGAGGTTTCAAAAGAGTCAACACATCACCTTTTGGAATAAAATAAGTGGCAGTATCACCCGGCTGTGAGCTTACACGGAGCAAGCATCCTGCCAAATCGGCGCTGCTATACGATTTGTTGAATATTTCTATCCATCCGCTGTGCAATCCGTAATCATCCTGGAAGTTACTCTGATTATCGACAAGCACTTCATTGATGACTACCTTATTGTTAGGCTTTTGTTCCTTGCAGGACGAAAAAGCCACCAACAGCATCAAAGAAAGGAACATTCCGATATTAAGTTTTCTCATCATATTTTCAGATTTTAATTTATTACAAAGGAATATTACCGTGTTTCTTCGACGGATTAGTAAGTTTCTTGGTCTGCAACTGCTGCAATGCACGTATAATGCGGAAACGGGTATTACGAGGCTCAATCACGTCATCGATATAACCATATTTAGCCGCATTATAAGGATTAGCGAACAGTTTAGTATATTCCGCTTCTTTTTCAGCCATGAATGCCTTAGGATCTTCAGCTTCCTTGGCTTCTTTAGCGTAAAGCACTTCTACAGCACCGGCACCACCCATAACTGCAATTTCTGCAGTAGGCCATGCATAGTTCATATCACCGCGCAACTGCTTACAGCTCATCACGATGTGCGAACCACCATATGACTTACGAAGAGTAATAGTAACTTTAGGTACTGTAGCCTCACCGTATGCATAAAGCAATTTAGCTCCGTGAAGGATAACTGCATTATATTCCTGACCTGTACCCGGCAAGAATCCAGGAACGTCAACAAGCGAAACAATAGGAATATTGAAAGCGTCGCAGAAACGAACGAAACGTGCTCCCTTACGTGACGCATTGCAGTCAAGCACACCTGCAAGGAACTTAGGCTGATTGGCAACAATACCTACAGACTGTCCGTTGAAACGTGCAAAACCGATAATGATATTCTTTGCAAAATCTCTCTGAACTTCAAGGAACTCACCATTATCTACAATAGCACCGATAACTTCGTACATATCGTAAGCCTTGTTCGCGCTGTCAGGGATAATCTCGTTAAGAGAATCTTCCAGACGGTCAATTGGGTCTGTACAATCTACATATGGAGCCTCTTCAAGGTTATTCTGTGGAATATAGCTCAAAAGTTTACGGATCAATGCCAGACCTTCTTCTTCTGTAGAAGCAGTGAAATGAGTAACTCCGGAACGTGTTGAGTGTACGCTAGCACCACCAAGGTCTTCCTGTGACACATCCTCACCTGTCACTGTCTTGACTACCTTAGGACCTGTAAGGAACATATAAGATGTACCTTCCATCATAAGAGTAAAGTCAGTCAAAGCAGGAGAATAAACAGCACCGCCGGCACAAGGACCGAAAATACCGGAAATCTGAGGAATGACACCCGAAGCAAGGATATTGCGCTGGAAAATTTCGGCATATCCTGCCAAAGCGTTTATGCCTTCCTGAATACGCGCTCCACCTGAGTCATTCAGTCCGATACATGGAGCACCCATCTTCATGGCCATATCCATCACCTTACATATTTTCTGTGACATTGTTTCAGACAATGAACCTGCAGACACAGTGAAATCCTGTGCAAATACATATACCAATCGCCCCTCTATAGTACCGTAACCTGTAACGACACCGTCACCAAGATAATGTTTCTTGTCCATTCCGAAGTTTGTACAACGGTGTTTTACGAACATATCCAGTTCTTCGAAGCTACCTTCGTCAAGCAACATAGAGATACGTTCACGTGCTGTATATTTACCTTTAGCATGCTGTTTTTCAATAGCCTTTTCACCACCTCCCAGACGGGCCTGAGCACGCAGTTCAATTAGCTCTTTCACTTTTTCCAATTGATTACTCATAGTTATAAGTATTTTTAAAGTTTATAATAACATTTACCGGACGAGGCTGCATAAAATAAGTGAAGAGTCGGCTTACATAATAATATGCAAACAGACTCTTCAAATATATCTATAAAACAGTTATTCCAACCATCGCCTCAACCAGTATTTTATTTTTCACAAAGTTCTGTCAAAACCCCCATTGTTGATTTCGGATGAAGAAAAGCGATATTAAGGTTTTCCGCTCCCTTACGTGGAGCCTTATCTATAAGGCGGATTCCTTTACCTTCGGCATCAGCCAAAGCATTAGCTACACCATCTTCAACGGCAAAAGCCACATGATGTACACCCATTCCTCTATTCTCAATAAATTTAGCTATTGTACTTTCAGGACCTGTCGGTTCAAGAAGTTCTATTTTTGTTTCACCACATTTCAGGAATGCAGTTCTAACTTTCTGGTCTTCTACTGTTTCGATGTTATAACATTTCAATCCCAATACATTTTCATAGTATGGCAGGGCTTCTTCGATACTGTTTACAGCAATGCCCAAATGTTCAATATGAGATATTTTCATAATGATGTTGTTTTTTTGATATTAAATTAAAGTTGATAAATTCTATAAGACAAAGGAAAGAAATTTGGATTAAAATACGAAACTTTTTCAGTAAATATTTATCCTTATTACTTTTTTATAACGTCTGAACTTTGATTTTGGAAACTTAACTTTGCAATCGACTGTTATATCAAACATATATCTTTTCCATTATCCTATTCAGCCATTTCCATTTCAGTCTGTACCACCGGCGGGTACTCAATTGCTTGCCTCCAAACCTCAATATAAAATCACGGTATCCGTATTTTTTAAAAGGAAGTCCGGCATCAATAAACTCAAAATGACTATACCCCTTCTCCCTTGAATACAGCATAGCATTCCATACAGCCAACACACCTGGATATAGCGAAGGATAACTCTTGCGCATTCCACCGGAAAACAGCAGAAATGCCGTATCGTCAGAGAACAGACAACACGAGCCTCCAATAATCTTACCATTATATGAGACTGTAAATATTTTTCCCATCTCTCCGCATTCCTCACCAAGTTCCAGTAAAGACGTAAAGAAATCCACTCCGGGAAAATATTTGAACACTTTCGAAGAATAATAGTTCTTCAGCATTCTGAAAAGTCCTTGAACCTGCTGTTTGTTTTCTGCTACTCCCATCACAGCACCGTTTTTCAAAGCCTGCTGTATCTGTCGTTTTCTTGAAGCCCCCATCCACTTATCCAAAGTTGTGTGATGAATGGAATTAATCACCCTCAAACGTTTTATAGGAAAATATCCGTTCTTCCTGAAATAACGGTATCCGAAAAGCGGTTCTGTCAAGTTTCTGAACTCTATCAGAAAGAAATTATCCTTGTTCCGGGATGTAAAGTACGAAAGAAGTTCATCGAAAATCATGTCATGCTTAATATCCGTATCAAAATACTCACCAGTATCATATATAACACACTCCCTTATAAACCAAGACTTTCTGATTACACATAATAATTTACCTATAGGTCTGTCCCCATCAAAGGCCACAAGCATAAAAGGAGTATATCCGGATGTCCGTTCAAGAATCCTAAACAGGCCTACCGAATGAAAGACGTTCTTCCCAGGAAGCTGAGGCAACGTTTCAGAGTGTTCATATGTAACCAAACGTATTGCCATATATCGCAAATTTACATAAAAAGTTTCAGCCTTTAAAACGAAAATCATATATTTGTGACTATCATTTTAAATTTTCACATATGAAAAATTTCAGCGACCTCATAAAATCAAGGCGCAGTATGCGCAAATTCACTCCACAGGAACTCACTCAGGAAGAAGTAGTCACACTGCTCAAAGCAGCACTCATGTCGCCAACATCCAAACGAACCAACTGCTGGCAGTTCATCGTAGTTGACGACAAGGAAATACTTGAAAAACTTTCATACTGCAAGGAAGCAAGCTCATCGTTCATAAAAGATGCGGCATTGGCAATAGTCGTAACAGCCGATCCCATGGCGAGCGATGTATGGATTGAAGACGCATCAATAGCATCCATCATGATACAGCTGCAGGCAGAAGACCTCGGACTTGGAAGTTGCTGGGTACAGTTGCGCGAAAGATTTACGGCAAGCGGCATTCCATCAAACGAATACGTACACGAAGTATTGGATCTGCCACTACAGCTACAGGCTCTATCAATCATCGCCATCGGACATAAAGGAATGGAAAGAAAACCTTTCGACGAGTCGCATCTGCAATGGGAGAAAATACACATCAACAAATACGGAGGAAAATGACAGTGGAATATTCAGAAAAACATCCTTCAATAGTAATGATTGGAGCCGGCAACGTAGCTACACATCTTGGAAAAGCATTCCACGAAGCCGGATGCCATATAAAAATGATTTACAGCAGGACTCAGGAATCAGCCAAAGAACTGGCAGAAAGTATAGGTTGCCCCTACACTACAGATATAACATCGACAGACAGTGATGCAGACATCTACATAGTATCACTCAAAGACTCTGTACTCGAAACAATACTTCCACAGCTAGTGAAATGCAATCCCAATGCCTTGTTTGTACATACTGCCGGAAGCGTTTCCATCAATATTTGGAAAGGACTTACAGCCAGATATGGCGTGCTATATCCAATGCAGACATTCAGCAAGCAGAGAAAAGTAGATTTTAATAATATACACTTCTTTGTAGAGGCAAACAGTAAAGAAGACACAGATTTACTCATCAAGATAGCCTCACTGTTGAGCAGCCATGTATTCGAAGCCTCATCCGAACAAAGAAAATACCTGCACATATCAGCTGTTTTCGCATGTAATTTCAGCAACCATATGTATTCCATCTGCGAACATCTTCTTTCATCCCACGGTCTGCCATTCAGCGCTATGCTGCCATTGATAGACGAGACAGCCGAAAAGGTACACCATTTATCTCCGGTATCAGCCCAGACAGGCCCCGCCCAAAGAGACGACCGCAACATCATGGACAGCCATCTTGAGATGCTTAAAGATGAACCAGACATAGCAGAGCTATACAAACTTATCAGCAAAAGCATACACAATTATAATACGAACAAAATATGATAGACTACGATCTCACAAAAATCAAGGCACTGTTCTTCGATGTTGACGGAGTTTTAAGTGGCGATACCGTACCTCTCCATCCCAACGGAGAACCTATGCGCATGATAAATATCAAAGACGGATATGCCATACAGTTCGCCGTAAAATGCGGATTACATATAGCAATAATCACCGGCGGACACACCGAAGCCGTCAGATTAAGATTTGAAGGACTCGGAGTGAAAGACGTATGCATGGGAGCTTCCGTAAAGACAAAGGAGTACAACGAACTGATAAAAAAATACAACCTCAAACCGGAAGAAGTACTTTATATGGGCGACGACATACCCGACTATGAAGTACTCCGCCTCGTAGGTCTCCCTTGCTGCCCCGCAGACGCCGCACCAGACATAAAAGCCATATGCAAATACATTTCCCATCGTGCCGGAGGTCAAGGCTGCGGCCGTGACGTGATAGAGCAAGTACTGCGCGCACAAGGAAAATGGATGTCACATGAAGAAGCATTCGGATGGTAAAATTCAAAAACTCAAAAACGTATGTTAGACAATCTAAAGAAATACAATATAATCCTGGCATCAAACTCGCCACGCCGCCGCGAACTCCTCTCCGGTTTGGGCATCAATTACGAAGTCAAACTGATAAAAGGTGTTGACGAAAGTTATCCTCCACATCTGAAAGGAAGTGAAATACCTGAATTCATATCACGCATAAAAGCTGCCGCCTACCGCCCGTTCATGGCAGAAAACGATCTTGTGATAACAGCAGACACAATAGTCTATGCCAATGGTGAAGTACTTGGAAAACCCAAAGACAGGGAAGATGCAGTAAGAATGTTGAAAATCCTGTCCGGACACACCCATCAGGTAATGACAGGAGTAAGCATCACCACACGAGAATTTCAGAAAAGCTTCTGTTCAGTATCAGATGTTACTTTCGACACACTGACAGACGAAGAAATAGACTTCTATATAGACAATTACAAGCCTTACGACAAGGCAGGAGCATACGGCATACAGGAATGGATTGGCTTCATCGGTGTGTCAGGCATACATGGGTCTTATTTCAATGTTATGGGTCTGCCGGTGCAGAGGCTTTATAGGGAGTTGAAGGAAATTTGATAAAAAATAAAGAAGTACTAATTCAAAACTTACTTATACGTTTCCAGTAAACCACATATATAATTGGAATTATTCTTTCTTATCTTTAAATAAAGACTCTATAAAATAGACAAGAAGATTGTGCAATTTATCACTGTGGTTTACTGGATAGTATTAATAAAAATACTATATCAGCATCTTATAAATTAATTATCAATCTAATATCATTGAAAAATCAATCATTAATATTTATAAGATGCATAATCATTTACTTACCTTATCCAAATATGTTTCTGCTATAAGTTCCTGCTTCTTATATATTTTTATACTAGGATTAGTCGAACGATGCCATATCTCACAAGAATACTCCTTATAAGCTACAGATTGACACTCATCATCATTACGAAGAACTTTTATATCGTTACACAAACTCATATTTTTTGTTTGCGAAGCTGTTCTTTTAGGCAATATAGCATATGCATATGCTGATTTTTTATCTAAGCAATGTTTAATGATACATTTGAAGACTTTTCCTTTACTCCAATCATTTTTAAAGAAAGGATCTATTGCATCCCACTTACCATATTGCATTTCTTCTGTTACAACAAGCTCCTGATCAACTGCACTAGAATGATCTAATAATATATAACCTCTTCCATCATGCCAAGCCCATTTCTTGCCATACTTTACATCACCGATAAGATTATTTTGTTCCAATGAAGTTTTTATATCTATAATGTCTTTATTATTACTATAGATATCTGCTCCTAAAGCTACAACTAAATCTTTAAAGAAAAAAACTGATTTAAAGGCATGTAGCCCATCTCTGTTTAATTCCATGGTTGTACACATAATCTGATCAGACACTAATCCTCCAACATGTTTTGTCTTATTTTCTTTATCGTATCTATTATCGGAAACTTTAAGAGGTTTATTATCATCATAACTGGTAATACCTGGTATTGCTCTCCAATCCCAATGTGCAAAAATATTATCATACTCACTTCCATGCTGCATCATCAAAAGGGTCCCATCTGCAGAGAACCAAGCATTAGTGTTTTCTTTATTTGTAAATTCAAAACCAATAGTCCTCTCCGAATGCATTCTAATAGAAGCGTACCAATCTTCAGTACGGTAAATGCCACAATCTGAACACAAATAATATTTTGCTCCGGTCAATGTATTCTTATACTTGTCAGGCATAAGATTCTCATTTGATATGTTAATAAACAAGCTACTATCTTTTTCTCCAACCATAGCCATATTTTGAGCTGCAACAGCAACGGAATAAGCCTTACTACGTCCACTGTCTTTAAAAACCTGCCTTCCGCAAAAGCTAGGATCCATAACGCCTTTGAATACACTCCAGCATATTCCTTCTTTCATTAAATTAGCAACAATATCGTATTCTTTTTTACTAAATGCATAAGAAGTACCTTGTAAAACGGCCAACAAGAATGAGACCGACTCAGCATAAGTCTGACCATAGTTTCCAAACTGAATTTGTGGACCATGCTGATGGAAAGACCAATCCTTTTGAATACCTTCTTTATCAGAAATAGATATTTCTTCTGCAATAAATTGTTTTGACATAACCAACAATTGTTCATCATTTATCAAAAGAGCTTTCATGAGGTTATTCGCAGCCAGCCATACTTTGTTCTGACCTGTCTTTCCAAACTCTGATCGTTTTAACAAATCCAAAGCTCCATTTAACTGCATCGGTGTAATTTCATCCATTATCATTAAAAGTATAGCTGTCATTTTACGAGGTACACCAATATCATTATGCCACCAATTATCACTGGTTGGCTTTAACTTCATCCAATAATTTACAGCCTTGTGAATATTTTCATGCATCTTTATATCCTTATACCACTTACTTGAAGGAGAGACATAAAGTTTTACCAATGAATAGAGACGAGTCAAATGTAGAGTCGGCTGCCATCTGCCTCTTGTTCGGTCCGTATAATCAATATCTGAAAAAGAGCCATTCTCATTTATCAAAGAAAACAAACGATTTACTTCTACGTCTGGTAAATGTACCGACATGTATAATTGAAGCTGTAAAACATCATTAGCCCTTCCATAATCAGAATATTTAATAAAATTGTCAGTAACCTTATCATTAGGAGAGTAATTGAATGCAGAAAGAGTAACAAAATTTTCCCTCACTTTATCCAAATTATTTTCATTAGAAGCACATACACTATGACATAAAGCCAGTGATATAATTGTTAGTAATATATTTCTTACATCCATATAATAGGTTATTTTTATTTGCACTTAGAATTATTTCTTAAACAACAGTACTTTTTTATGACCAATATTTCCTAAACGATCATTTTGCGGTAAATCAATAATAAAATTCTCTCCATTAAGTTCTATTGTGATTTGTTTAATTGAAGGATCCATAGTAGCATCAGATGCATATATCTGCATACTGTCACCTTCCTTATTCAGCATAACTACGCAAGGAGAAGAGACCTTCATTGAACAGTTATCCCAAAACAATCCGTTATTATTTGGATAAAATATTGCCTGGATAATATTCTTGTCTTCATTAATGACAGCCTGGACAAGAGTGTCATTCCTTAAGATTTCAAAAGGAAACTTAGTATTCGGCATACCATTTCCTGAATACACCACATATCCATATTTTTCGTTTTTAGGGTTCACACCATGCTCTGTCCAAATACGCAAAATTTGACTCTCTTCTGGAAGATTCTTTTTCTTAATATTACCAGGATTTAATTTACACCAATCGTTTTTCTTATTCTCAAGGGCCAAACTGATATTCCTGGTATATTCAGGAATTGCACAATATGCAAACTGTCCCTGTTGTTTTATCCAAACAAAGTCCTTACCTTTATTGTCTAAATGTATTATACTATCATTAACAAATCGTTCATCTTCATTTTGTATAATAGATACTCTATTTTTTAATGAAGTTTGATCTATTGTTGTACGAATAGTTTCATGTCTTCCATAATTATTATTTGTAATTCCAGCACCAAGTGCTATAAAATAATCTCCCAAAATAAAGTATCCTTTATATGCCTTGAATCCATACAATATATCATTCTTAATATGATAATCTCCTTTATCATTGACCCCTTCTTTATCCGATCCATTCATCTTTTCAAAAATAAAACCTGTTACCGCATTCTGTTTAGAATCAGTTGCAGCACCTGCAAAATTATGCTTGCTGCAATATCCCCTCCAATTAGTTACAGGAATAAGTTTATCCATTCCTTCACGTACAGTAGTACCAGGCAATGCAGTTACATCAAGCCCTCCAAGAATACGTTGATACTCATCTCCTTTTCTTTGAAATAACGTAACACCGTCAGCTGTATGAAAGTTATAATTATCGGCAAACAAAGCACTTTCCACTCCATCTGTTCTTACGGATGCCATATTGACTGATATATGACAATCCGATGTTTTCTTTATCAAATCATCATTATTGTAAAACCAGCGTATTCCGTTATACAACCCGAATTCATAATTTTCCATTATGATTTTGGAATTATCTACTTCATATTTAAGTTTTAACAGTTCTTCCTGCTGCTCTTTTGTAAATGAAGACATCCAGTTTTTTACTATTTTATTTAAGATATTCGAATATGGGATTCTCTTTTTCTCAGGTCTGTATTCATAAGTATAACGATTCAATCCTGGTATTACAAAACCGTTATAATAATACCAGCTACCACCTCTGAAATAATTCATAAGCGCTTCTGTATTTTCTCTCGTCAAACTTTTATGCCATGGTGTATCCTGTAATGTCTGCAATGTCTGCAAAGCGAAATCTATTCCACCCATCGGATAATCAAAAAGACAGCACTGCTTTCCATGTCCCCATCCGGCACCATCAGAAGTGAGCCCTTCCGTCCAAAAAGAGTCTTTATTTGTACTCTGGGAAGTAGAACTAATACTTCTCATACAAACCTCAGATACAATCTCTATCATAGAAACAGACTTCAACATTACAGCTACAGGCAGTAAAGACCTATAAGCTATACCATTTGCACCTACCCACCATACATGATTTCTAAAACGCTCAACAGAAACAACATTAATATCTGTCTCATCATTCCTCAACGGCTGTGTCCAAGCTTGCAATGCAACAACTTTCAACATTGTACATGCATCCATTAACAATTTATCCGCTTTTCCTTTCTCTGCTCTATCCATATCATCAAGCAACGTAAAATATATATTTACAGCTGCTGTAGGAATAGCAAAACATGATGCATGAAAACGGGTTGATACATTAGGACGCTGTATTTCAATTTCGCCATAGTGAATTATAGCTTTCTGTATTTTAGGAAATACTTTATCCTTCTCTGCACCTTGAAAACTAGAAGAAGCTGTTATTTGAAAAATTCTTTCAAAGGCTTCCCTTATAAATAGCCCGACTGTATCATTGGTTGTCAATCTACTTCCTGCATGATACATATCCTTTATTTTCTCTTCCATTGTCATCATATCAGAAAAACGTCCTTCAGAAGTCAATGAACTTAAATAAGAATTTATCAATTTAGTATCCTTATTTACTTTTATCCTATATGGATTTTCATGGTAATACGTACGTAATCTATCTAAGGCTCTTATTTCCGACGAATCACATGACTGAATTTCCCTATTATCATACTTATGATAATTATCAAAAGCCAATCTTCTCTCTATGTTTTGTGCATTTGCAAATAAGGAAAGACTTAATAACAGATATATAGCATAATATCTCATGTTGAATATCATTTTATTGGTCTATTATAAAATTTATAAATTGTATGGCTTTCGTATTTTTTATTCACATCAAGCATTGTACTTGGCCATTCTTTTTTATTGGGACTGTCAGGATAATGCTGTGTCTCCAAACAAATAGCAGAATGCTGTGGATACCAAATACCATATTTCCCTTTTACCGTTCCGTTCAAAAAGTTTCCTGTATATATTTGTATTCCAGGTTCTGTGGTAAAAACTTCCATCTCTATTCCTGTTTCAGGACAGCTTAACTTGGCTGCCAATTTATTTATATCTCCATCTGTTTTTAAAACCCAGTTATGGTCAAAACCATTTCCATTTTTAATTTGCCCGTTATTAATGTCTATATTTGATGAGATAACCCTTAAAGATGAAAAATCAAATGGAGAATCATCTACAGGAGTAAATTCCCCAGTAGTCATTAAAGTTGAATCTATTGGAGTATAATATGTCGAGTTCACATACAATTTATGATCCATAACACTCTTATCATGATTACCACTTAAGTTGAAATAAGAGTGATTTGTCATATTTACGACAGTTGCTTTATCTGTTACAGCACTATAAAAAATATGTAATTCATTATCATCATTCAATCTGTATTCTATCTGGGCATTAACATTTCCAGGAAATCCTTGGTCACCATCCGGTGAAAATACGCTCATAACAATTGAATTATCATCAAATTTATCAACCTTAAATGCTTTGCAGTGCCATCCTTTCTCTCCTCCATGCAAACAATGAGGATAATCATTTTGCGGCAATACGACAGTATCTTTATCAATTACAAAATGTCCATTATCTATTCTGTTTGCATATCTCCCTATTGTAGCTCCAAAATTATTAGGTACAGTTATATAATCATTTATATTATCAAAGCCCAGTACCAGATCCTTTTTATCACCACTTTTGTCAGGAAACAAAATTGAAACGATCCTGGCTCCATAATTGGTAATAAAAACCTCCATACCATTTCTATTACGCAGCTTATACAAACCAACATTAATGCCGTCAATACAAATTTGAAAGTTTTCTTTTACCAATGGGGTGAAACGATCTCCATTGTCAGTATTACAAGCTACAAAGAGCAGTGATATTATCACAATATGCATTATTAAACTTTTCATATAAGTAACTATTCAAAATTAATTTTATACATATGAGTAATTCACAAATAAGTT
>OGCN01000455.1_pt1 | contig 67418 bp, 65 predicted proteins | sample 1570181 | NCBI WGS metagenome assembly OGCN01 (sample SAMEA4370584, study PRJEB24528) | human gut metagenome | reverse complement strand
TTCCCTGCACGATGCCGTTGGCGGGCAGGTAGAGGAATGTCTGTAGTTTGTAGTAGATGCCCAGCACCACCACATAGCTGCCCGAGAACGCGGCCAGCAGGCTGTTGAGGAACGTGACCAGCAGAGAGGGAAGCGCCAGGTTGAGGATGGCCGGGATGCCGATGGAGTAGAGCCGGGTGTCCAGCTCTTTGTCCAGCTTCAGGCAGGCGCGGCGCAGCCGGACGGGCAGCTCCGTGGAAGCGTACACCACGAGGTAGACACCAGTGCTCAGTGCCTGGCCGATACCGGTGGCCAGCGCCGCGCCTGCAATGCCCATGGCAGGGAACGGCCCGATGCCAAAGATGAGCAGCGGGTCCAGGATGATGTTGCCCACACAGCCCACGATGAGGGCTACCATGGTCACTTTCATCCGGCCCACGGACTGGAAGATCTTCTCAAAAGCCAGGGAGGCCATGTTGACCGTGGCAAAGCCAAACACGATGTGGGAATAGGTCAGGCCCATGGAGAGCACTTCGGCATCCGTTGTAAAGCGCCCCAGGAAAGACGGCATGATGGCAATGGCAATGGCCGAGCCGAGGATGCCGTGCAGCAGGGAAAACGCCATGCCGTGGGTAGCGGCCTGATCGGCTTTTTCGTGCTCCCCGGCACCCAGGCAGAGGGCCACCAGTGCATTGATGCCGATGCCAAAGCCGATGGCAATGGCGTTGAGCAGGTTCTGCACCGGGAAGACCAGCGAGAGGGCCGTCATGGCGGATTCGTTGATGCGGGCCACAAACAGGCTGTCCACAATGTTGTACAGCGAGTTGACCAGCATGGAAATGACATTGGGCAGCGCCATGGACATCAAAAGCGGGAAGACCGGGCGCTCTTTCATAAAGGTGTTGTTCACAGAAGAGATCTCCTTTCATCGGGTAGGGGCTGCAGAGGTTTGGACGCAAAAAAGCCACACAATGGCTTTTGCACCATTGTGTGGCGAAAAATAGCTTGATACTGTAAAAATCCACACGATATTTTAGGAGCTTTAGAATATCACAGCCGAGGCGACTTGTCAAGAGGGCAGGGCGCTCAATCCTGCATGGTCAGGTTGCCGCCTGCGGAAAGGCCCTCTTTCACGCCTGCATCGGTATAGCTGTAGGTGCCGCCTTTCCGCGCTTCGCCTGCTTTCCAGGTGCCGCGGTAGGTGGTGCCGTTGGCCCAGGTGTAGGTGCCGCTGCCGTCCCGCAGGTCGGCGGCAAAGCTGCCGGAGAACTGATCCCCGTTGGCGTAATTCACCGTGCCGGAGCCGCTGCGCTGGCCATCGGCCCAGCTGCCCGTGTAGGTGCTGCCGTTGGCATACTTCATGGTACCGGAGCCGCTGGGCTGGCCGCCTGCAAAGTTGCCGTCATAGCTGTTGCCGCTGGCGGTTTTCAGGGTGCCTTTGCCCTCCAGCTTGCCGTCCGTAAAGGTGCCGGTATAGACATCGCCGTTGGGTTTGGTCAGGGTGCCGGTCTGCTTGGAGCCGTCCACCTTGCCCACAAACTTGCTGCCGTCGGCAAGGGTCAGCGTCTGGGTCACGTTTTCCGGGGCCGCGGAGCTGGCAGCAGCCTCCGAAGAAGCCGTGCTGGATGCACTGCTGGCCGAAGAAGCGGGCTTCTCCTCTTTTTTGCTGGAAGCGCTGGCGGCCTTGGAACTGCTGGCTGCACTGGATGCCGCCTTGGAAGAAGCCGTGCTGCTGGCGGGCTCCTCCGGCTTAGTGGAGGGAGCGCTGGCCGGAGCTTCGCTGGCGGCGGGGGAGGAGGCAGCAGCCTCACTGGAAGAAGCTGCTTCGCTCTCTGCCGCACTGGAAGCGGCTTCACGTTCCGGTTCCGCGGCTTTGGAGCTGCTGGAAGTCTTGGCCGTTGCCGTGGGCAGGAAGAGCTCTTCCGCCGTCGGGGTGCCCCGCAGGGTGAACTGATAGGCCAGCAGGCCGCCCAGGAACGCAACCGAGAGGACAGCCACCGGGAGCAAGGGGCCAAGCTTGACGGATTTTTTCTGGGCCGTGGGTTTGTAGACCGCCTGCGGCCCCTTGGGTGCATCGACGGTGCGTACCTTGCTCAGGTCCAGCTGGCCTGCCTGCAGGGCGGGGGTGTTGTCGTCTTTTTCAGGAGTGTCATTCACCGCGATCTCAATTTTGGTGGCATCGACCAGAGCCGCCCGGAATGCCTCCAGCGACGGCCAGCGGTCGGCTGCGTTCAGAGCAAGGCCTTTCTGGAGCACGTTGTTCAGCGCGTCCGGGATGTCGGGCAGGGCGCGAAGCGCCGCACCGTTCAGCCGGGCTTTGGCCGCCATGGGCAGGTGGCCGCTCAGAGCGCCGAACAGGCAGGCCGCGACCGGGTAGACCTGAGCAGCCGGGGTGCGGGCACTCCAGGCGTTCCAAAACTCCCAGGGCAGCAGCTGCGGGTTGGCGGCATCGGCGGCGTCCCACTCTTTCAGGGAGTGGGGCTTACCGCAGGAGAGCACTTCCCGGGCGTCTTTGCTCAGTACGATCTGCTCCGGGCAGACATCCATATAGGTGGTTTCCGGGTCTGCCTGAGCCGAAATGGTTTGGATGGTCAGCAGCGTCAGGCGCACAGCGTCCTGCCAGGGCAGGGAACCGCCGTTTGCCGCAACGTGCTGCGAAAATGTGAGTTGTTCCACGCTGGTTCCTCCAAAGGGTGATCAAAAAGCGGCTCAGCCGTAAAGCTGGCTCATCAGAGCCGCCCGCCGGGCGCTCTTCTGGCTCTTGTAACTGCTCATGGCCTGGTCTGCCAGGGCGGTGCTCTGGCCGTTGGCCTTGAGCACCGAGCGCATCTGGCTCACAATGCGGTTGACCTCACTGTCGCAGGAGGCCTGCAGGGCCGAGAGCTGGCCGGCTTTGGACATGCAGATGGCAATTTTGCGGCTGCGGGTCTGCTGCTCCGGCGGCAGAGATTTATACTCTGCCTTGGCGGAAGCAATGCAGGCATTCAGGCCGCCTTCCGCCCGGCCTTTCACGGCATAGAGCTGCTGGACCAGTGCCTTGACTTCGCCCTCATAGGCGGCCTCCGAGAGGCTGGCATTGCCGGAAGTGCCGGTGCTGCCGGAGACAGCACTGCTCTGGGCGGGCGTTTCTGCATCGGCCTGTGCCTCACGGGAAGCAGCGTCCGAAGAAGCTTCGCTCTCTGCAATGGCAGAAGCGGAAGTCTCGTCCGCAGGGGAGCCATTGGCCGCGCCGCCGCTCTGGGCGGCACCTGCCGTGCTGCCGCCGGGCTCCACGGTGATGACGCCGGGCAGGTCGGCCAGTGCATCCAGGGTCAGCTCACCGCTGATGAGCTGGGAAAGTTCGGTATCCGAGATGGTGACCACCTCCCGCGTGCTGCTTTCGGCTTCCAGGATGGTCTCATCCAGCGGAGCCGTGCGGGCCTTGACGTAATTGCTCACCGGCACGAGCCAGAAGCCGATCACGGCAGCCAGGACCGCGCCCACAGCCAGAAGCACGAGCTGAAAAATTTGTTTCTTTTGCATATACGTTACTTTTTAATTAGCCCAGGTAGCCCTTAACGTCTCTCCAGATGTGCCAGAAGCCGTAGAAGTAGCCCAGGTGTGCAATGACACCCATGTCGTCCACGTTCTTGAACCAGTTGGCAATGGGAGTGAAAGAACTCTGCTTGGCGCTGTTCCAGATGGCGTTGCGGACGTCACTCTTGACGGTGTCACGCAGGAAGTCGCCGATGAAGTAGTTGAACAGCTTCTCGTACTGGACATCGCCGCTGCCGACGATGTAGGTCTTTTCTTCTTCGGGGATCACGGCATAAGCAACAGGATAGTTCATAATAAAATTCCTCTTTTTCAAAGTTTATAATAAAAATATCGGATTTTCAATCAAAGACAAAAGATGATCAAATCCACATGCCCAGCATCTTTTTGGGCTGGTGCGGGGAGATGATGTCCAGCTCCTGGTCGTCAAACAGCTCGTCACCGTTGCGGACGAGCCGGTCGGCGATCTCAGTGCCCAGCGTCTTCTGCAGCATCTGGATGCCCTCCGCCATCCGGGGCGGGCGCTTGTCCGGGGAGTGGGTGTCCGTGGAGAGCACATGCACGAGCCCCCACGAGATGAATTTGCAGAGCTTCTTGCGGAGCTTTGCATCTTGCAGCAGGGCCCCGGCGTTGATCTGCGCGTAAGCACCGGCGGCCACCCACTCATACAGCAGGGTGGGGTCGTCCAGCACATAGGGGTAACGCTCAATGTGCGCGATTAGCGGCAGGATGCCCTGCTCCTGCAAAGCGTACAGGGTCTGCTTGATAAAATGAGGCTTATGGGTGGTTGGAAACTCAATGAGCATGTAGGCGGTGTCGCCCATGCAGAGGGCCTTGGCGTCCAGCTCACAGAGCTTGGGAGAAAAGTAAACTTCGCTGCCCAGCTTGAACCGGAAGTCCATCGGCTCTTCTTTCAGTGCCTCGGTCAGCCGCGCGTAGGCGGCGGCACGCTTTTCCAGAAAAGCTTCCACCGTGGTGCGCTCGCTGTTGAAATGGCTGGTGAACGCGATGTTGCGCACGCCGTCCTCATACTCCTTGTGGAGCAGCTCCAGCGAGACCGAGACATCTTTGGCACCGTCGTCAATGCCGGGCAGGATATGGCAGTGCAGATCAGTCATGGTTCGTTACCCTTTCGGCTGGCTTTGCGTGCTTTCGCTTTTCCGGGCTTTGCGATGCCGCCGGATCCGTCTGGGGGGGGTACCGTAGGAGTAGCCGTAGCTATAATAGTTGTAAGCGTAGTTGGAGCCCTTGAGCGCCGTCTTGGCGTCATAGCGGGTCAGCACGGCACCCAGCACTTTTACGCCGGTGTCTTTCAGCTTCTTGACAGCGGCCTCCACGGACTCGGCCGGGGCGTAGCTGGAACGAACAACAAACAGAGCACCGTCCACCTGATTGCCGATGACCGCCGCGTCTGTCACCATGGAGATGGGAGGCGCGTCGAAGATGACATAATCAAAGGTGGCGCGCAGCTGCTGGATCATCTGCTGCATCCGGGCCGAGCCCAGCAGCTCCGAGGGGTTCGGAGGGGGCGTGCCGGCGGGCAGGAACGTGATCTTGAACTGTTCCAGCCGCAGCAGAGCCTCTTCCAGCTTGCACTGGTTGGAGACAATATTGGAAACGCCTTTCACGTTGTGACCGGCTTTCAGGTATTTGTGCAGCACGGGCTTGCGCAGGTCGCAGTCCACCAGGGCTACATTTTTGCCGTCTTCGGCCAGGGTCAGGGCCAGGTTGACCGAGACGTTGCTCTTGGCCTCTTCCGGCATGGTACTGGTGACCACAATGGCGCGGGCTCCGGTGGAGCTGGTCAGAAAGTTCAGGTTGGTGCGCAGGGATTTGTAAGCTTCCACATACGCAAAGGGCATTCCTTTCTGGGAGATCAGCTGCAGGGAGCGCTGGCCGGGGTCAGAGTTTTCAATTTTCGGTTTGAACGGATTCCACATCTTACATCACACCTCAGGGATAAAGCCCAAAACAGGGAGGTCCAGCTTCTTCTGAACATCTTCGTCGTCCACAATGTAGTTGTGCAGCAGGTGGTTGACCACCAGCAGAGCGCAGGCCGCTACCATACCGGCCAGAGCGCAGAGCAGCATGGTCTTCTTGGTCTGGGGATAGACAGGCGTGGTGTCGATCTCCACGTCGCTCACTGCTTTGCAGGAGCCTGCCTCGACCTTTTCCACGATCACGTCCGGCGCGACCTCCGCGATCGTCTGCGCGATCTTGCCCGCCAGGCCCGGGTTCTCATTGGTCACCGTAATGGCCATGATCTGGGTGGAGTTGACGCTGCCCACCGTGATGCTGTCTGCCAGCTGGCTGTAGGTCATGTCCAGGCCCATCCGCTGGATGACATCGTTGAGCACGAGGTTGCTCTTGATGATGACTGCATAGGTGTCGATCATGTTTTTTGCCGAGGTGATGTTGTCGTTGCTCACGGTCGTCGTGTTATCCTGCCGGGTATTGACGATCATGTTGACGGACGCCTGATACCGGGGCGTCAGCGCGAACGTGCACACCAGAAAGCTGATTACCGCCGCCACAAGGCCCACCGCCACGATCTGCAGCACATGGCTCCACAAAAGCCGCAGCAGCTCGCTCAGGTCGATCACTTCTTCTTCCATTTCCATTTGTCTCATCGCCTTTCTCCGTTGAAATTACGTGGGGACATGCCTTTCGCCTCTCTAAAAATTGACGCAGAAAGACAAAGGCTCTAACACCCCATCTAATTTTAAACGGGATGTCCCCACAATTCAAGCAAAATTGGAAAAAAACCCGGAATATGCAAAAGATTGGCGAAATTTACAAACGGAAGTAAAACTCTGGCGATGATTTTGGAGCGGATACCGTGCAGGGGTGGAACAGAAACCTGACCGGAGTTGTAAAATGCGGCTGCCCGACAGGAACAGAATTTCTCCGGGCAAAAAAGAACCCCTGCAACGGGTACCGGGGATATTCCGGTACAAATTGCAGGGGAAACGCGTTCGGCGCTCAGCCGTAGAGTTTGCTGGTGAGGGAAGAGACCATTTCGCTCTTCTGGGCCTTGTAGGCAGCCAGTGCCTCGTCGGCCAGGGCGGTGCTCTGGCCGTTCTGGGTCAGCAGGGCACGCATCTGGTTTACGATGTCGTCCACCTCTTTGTCACAGGAAGCCTCCATGGCTTTCAGTTCACTGGCCTTGCCCATCACGATGGCGATTTTGCGGCTCTTGGTCTGCTTGGCGGCAGGCAGAGCCTTGTACTCTGCCGTGGCCGACTGGATGGTGTTGTTCAGGCTGCTCTCGGCCCGGGCCTTGACGGCGTAGAGCTGGTTGATGAGAGCCTGCAGCTGCTGCTCATACTCCGGCAGGGCAGTGGTGCTCCCCGTGCCGGGGTCAGCAGCCTCGGCGCGCTGCTGGGTCAGATGCTCCAGCGTGGTGCTGCCGGAGACGAGTTCCTGCAGCTCGGAGGAGGTCAGGCTGCCCAGCACCTCGGTCTGCTGGCTGGCAGAGGGAGTCCCGGCGGAAGTGTCCTGCTGGGCGGTGCTCTGGGCAGGCTGCGTGGCCTGGGTGCTGCCCGATGCGGCGGAGCCGTCAGCCGTCTCGGAGCAGGCGGTTAGAGTCAGTGCCAGCACAGCGGTCAGTGCCAGCACGCAAAAACGATTGTTCTGTTTCATAAAACCCCTCGTAAAATCATATCCGATAAAATGGAAGCAATTGCCCGTTTACTGTACCACGTTTCACTGCCCTTGACAAGAGACGATTTTTTACGCTGTGGATCGGTATGCACCGCTTGCGCATTCCCCATCTCTGTGGTATGATAAAAGCAGAAATCAGGCTCTGATCCCGCCGCGGGGCGGGCCGCTGTCCGGTGTGCTTCCGGACAGCGATTTGTTTGGTTTGCTGGTTAGCTTCTGCTAACAAAATGCCTAAATTTAAGCTGCTGCCTTTGTGCAATCTGCAAAAGCTGCGGCAGAGGTAAAAAATTCTTGGAGGTTTCCTCAGATGATCGAGACGATTTTAAAAGTAGATGGCATGATGTGCGGCATGTGCGAGAGCCACGTCAATGAGACGGTCCGCAAGACGGCGGATGTCAAAAAGGTGACCTCTTCCCACACCAAGGGCGAGACGGTCATCCTCTCGGAGCAGGAGCTGGACATTGACGCCCTCAAGGCGGCCATTGCCGAGACAGGCTATACCGTCAAAGGTGCCCAGAGCCATCCCTATGAGAAAAAAGGTTTTTTGAGCTCGTTGTTCCATAAATAACCATCTTTCATTGCAGGAGGTGCGTTTCCATGAGGATCTTAGTGTACGGTGCAGGCGTGCAGGGCTGTGAGCTGGCCCACCGGCTGGCACAAAACGAGAAAAACACGGTGACTCTGCTGGCGCGGGGCGAGTGGAAAGAGCGGATCGACCAGAAAGGCCTCACCATCCGCCACTGGGCCCAGCTCAAAACGACTGTGGACCGTGTGCCGACCATTGAAACGCTGGCCCCGGAGGAAAGCTATGACATCGTGTTTGTCACGGTGCAGGCAGGCCAGCTGCCGGAGATCCTGCCCGTCCTCAAGCAGAACAAGAGCGAGTTTTTTGTGTTTGTGGGCAACCAGCCCCATGCTCGCTCTGTCCTGCAGGCCATGCAGCGCCCGGCGGATAAGATCGCGTTCGGCTTCCAGAACAACGGCGGACGCCGGGAGAACGGCCAGGTCATCAGTGTCCACGCGGGCATTGGTATGACGGTAGGCGGCGCGACAGCGCCGCTGTCCGGTACATTCCGCCAGCGGCTGCAGGCGGCGTTTGCGGGCGTCAAGTACAAGCTGACGTTCTACAGCGATATGGACGAGTGGCTCAAGTGCCACCTGGCCCTGATCCTGCCGGTGTGCTATGTCTGCTACGCCTGCAATGGCGACCTGACCAAGGCCACCGCCGAGCAGCGCAAGCTCATGCTCGACGCGGCGTGGGAGGGCTGCAGGATGCTCAAGGCGGCAGGCGTCCCGGTAAACGACGCGGAGAACACCAGCTACTACGAGGCCTGCACCCCCGGCCGCAAAAAGATGGACAGAATGATGCTGATGATGACGAAAACGCCGCTGGGCCGCCTGTGTGCCAGCGACCACGCCATGAATGCCGTGGAAGAGATGCACTACCACGATGAGGCGTTTGAGGCCATCCGTGCCACTACCCGGACGGCGATGCCTGCCTGGGACACCCTGCGCAATGAGATGCCCAGCTGGAAGACCTTGCTGCTGCGGTCAAAGCATCGCGTATAAAAACGCAGAACCACAAAAGGGCAGGCCGCGCGCCTGCCCTTTTTGAGCGTTGCGGAAAAACGGGGAAAACTGTAAAATAAAAAGTTGATTCGTTTCTATGCGCTTGGCTGCACCCGCGCCGAAGAGGGCTGCCATTGCCAGACTGCCGAGAACACCACCCGGGAGGATCGTCCCATCAATCTCTTCCATCTTTCTTCACCAAATCTTAGCCAGCAAAAATTTCAAAAAGAACCCGCTTTATGTTAAAGTATAATCAATGTGGGCAGGAAAGTTTCGCTTGGAACGAAGCAAAAAGCGAATGGTAAAAATTTTTTGCCAAAATGCCGAAAAATGGGCTGCCACTTTTGGCAAATTCACAAAATGTTTAACTTTTTGCATCGAAATTACTATTTTTAACGTGTAAAATAAAACCTGCGGATTGAATGTCCCACCCATTTGGTTTATAATATCCCCGTATGCGGGCCGGAGAGTGTTTCTTCGGCTCCTCCCTGTTTTTTGCCCCTGCACGCATCGGGGCAGGGCAGGGGAGCACGATCCTTCAAGGAGGAAAAACAACTGTGAGAGTAGGTCTTGACATCGGCAGCACCACCATCAAGTGCGTGGTGCTGGATGAAAACGATGCGCTGGTGTATTCGACATACGAGCGACACTATAGTCATATTCTGGAAAAGGCACAGGAACTGCTGCGCCGCATTGATACCGAGCAGCTGCACGGGCAGACCGCCCTGCTCAGCATCTCCGGCTCGGCAGGCATGGGCCTGGCCGACAGCTGCAAGGTGCCCTTTGTGCAGGAGGTCTTCTCCACCCGTGTGGCGGTCAAGCGGTTTGTCCCCCAGACGGACTGCGTGATCGAGCTGGGCGGCGAGGATGCAAAGATCCTGTTCCTGACCAACGGCACCGAGGTGCGGATGAACGGCAGCTGTGCCGGCGGCACGGGTGCGTTCATCGATCAGATGGCAACTTTGCTGAAAATGAGCGCCGATGAGATGAACAAAGCAGCCGAGCAGGCACAGCGTACTTATACCATCGCTTCCCGCTGCGGCGTGTTTGCCAAGAGCGACGTCCAGCCCCTCATCAACCAGGGTGCCCGGACGGAAGATATCGCGGCCAGCATCTATAAGGCAGTGGTCAACCAGACCATTGCCGGCCTGGCACAGGGCCGCCCCATCCAGGGCAACATCCTGTATCTGGGCGGACCGCTGACGTTCAGCACCGTGCTGCGCAAGAGCTTTGATGAAGCGCTGGGCGTGACTGGCACCTGCCCTGAGAACAGCCTGCTGTATGTGGCGCTGGGTGCCGCCCTTTACGCGGATAAGGCGTTCAACCTCTCGGAGGTGGCCAAGGCGCTGGATGAGTACGCCGCCACGGCAACCTATGCCAGCGAGCCGCCCCTCTTTGCCAACAAGGAAGAGTACGAGGCGTTCCATGCCCGGCACATGTCCCACAGCGTGCCCCGGGTGCCGTTCAGCGCCCAGTGCGGCCCGGTGCATATCGGCATCGACTCCGGCTCCACCACCGTCAAGCTGGTGGTCGTGGACGAGCAGAGCCAGATCCTCTACACCAACTATCAGCCGAACCTCGGCAACCCGCTGCCCCTCATCCGGGAGCAGCTGCTCAAAATTTACAAGGAGCACCCGGGCCTGCAGGTGGCCAGTGTGACCACAACCGGCTATGGCGAGGAGCTGGTGAAAAACGCATTCCGCTGTGATTACGGTCTGGTGGAAACGGTGGCCCACTTTACGGCCGCCAAATACTTTATGCCGGATGTCGATTTTATCATCGACATCGGCGGCCAGGATATGAAGTGCTTCAAAATCGAGGATGGTGCCATCAGCAACATCTTCCTGAACGAAGCCTGTTCTTCCGGCTGCGGCAGCTTTTTGCAGACCTTTGCCCAGGCGCTGGGGTATGACGTCAAGGAGTTTGCCGCCCTCGGCCTGTTTGCTGACCGCCCCGTGGATCTGGGCAGCCGCTGCACCGTGTTTATGAACAGCTCGGTCAAGCAGGCCCAGAAAGATGGTGCATCCATCCAGAACATTTCGGCCGGTCTGTCCATCAGCGTGGTCAAAAACGCGCTGTACAAGGTCATCCGCGCTTCCAGCCCCGAGGAGCTGGGCCGGAAGATCGTGGTGCAGGGCGGTACGTTCTATAACGAAGCCGTCCTCCGTGCCTTTGAAAAAGAAATGGGCGTCGAGGTCATCCGTCCCGACATCGCGGGCCTGATGGGCGCTTACGGTGCGGCACTGTTCGGTCTGCGCCAGAGCAAAAAGAACGGCAAAACGGTCTCCGATATGATGAGCCAGGCCGAGCTCAAGAACTTTGACCAGAAAGTGGTCAGCGTCAAGTGCGGCGGCTGCGGCAACCACTGCCAGCTCACCGTCAATACCTTTGCCGATGGCCGCAAATTCATCTCGGGAAACCGCTGCGATAAGCCGGTGACGGGCAAGAGCGAGGACAACAGCCTCAACCTCTACGCCTACAAACAGCAGCTTCTGGCCAGCTACAAGCCGGTACCCGGCAAGCGTGGCTCCATCGGCATCCCGCTCTGCCTGGGCTTCTATGAGCTGCTGCCGTTCTGGTACGCGTTCTGGACCAAGCTTGGCTTTGCCGTCCACACCAGCCCGGTGTCCAGCCGCGGCCTCTATCTGGCCGGTCAGGCGACCATCCCCAGCGATACGGCCTGCTTCCCGGCCAAGCTCAGCCACGGCCACATCAAGGCCCTGAGCCAGATGCAGCTGGATGCCATCTTCTACCCCTGCCTGACCTACAATGTCGATGAGGGGCTGGGGGATAACCATTATAACTGCCCCGTGGTGGCTTACTACCCCGAGGTTCTGGCAGGCAACTGCCCGGAGCTGGAGGGCAAGAAGTTCATTTACGATTACGTTGGCATCCATCGCCCGAAAGACTTCGTCCACAAGATGGCGAAAAATGTTCTGCCCAAGTACTTCGGCGGCATCTCGGAGAAAGAGGTGCAGGAGGCAGCCGATGCAGCCTACGCCGAGTACGAGGCTCACATGGCAAAAATTCGGGTCAAGGGCAGCGAGATCATTGACGAAGCCCGTCGTCAGGGCAAACGGATCATCGTGCTGGCGGGCCGTCCGTATCATGTGGACCCGGAGGTCAACCACGGGATCGACCACCTCATTACCCGCCACGGCGCGGCAGTGGTCACCGAGGACAGCATTTCCAACCGGGTGGAGAAATTCCCCACCAGCGTCCTGAACCAGTGGACCTACCACAGCCGCCTGTATGCAGCGGCCAAGTACTGCACCACCCAGAAAGATATGGATCTGGTGCAGCTGGTTTCCTTCGGCTGCGGCGTGGATGCCATTACCACCGACGAGACCCGCGAGATCCTGCAGGAGGGCGGCAAGCTCTATACCCAGCTCAAGATCGATGAGATCACCAACCTTGGCGCGGTCAACATCCGCCTGCGCAGCCTGTTTGCTGCTCTGGATGAGCGTGATGAGGACAGGAGATAACCTATGGAATATCAATATCCAAAATTTACCCCGGAGATGAAGAAGACCCATACCATCCTCATCCCCAACATGGCCGTCACCCAGTTCCGGCTGCTGAAATATGCACTGGAATACGATGGCTACAAGTGCGAGATCCTGGGCAACTGCGGCAGCGCCGTGGCACAGCTGGGCCTGAAGTACGTCCACAACGATACCTGCTACCCAGCGCTGCTGGTCATCGGCCAGTTCCTGGATGCCCTGAACAGCGGCAAATATGATCTCGAACATACGGCCCTGCTCATCACCCAGACGGGCGGTGGCTGCCGTGCTTCCAACTACATCCACCTGCTGCGCAAGGCACTGGTCAAGGCAGGCTACCCGGAGATCCCGGTGGCCAGCCTGAACTTCTCGGGTCTGGAAAAAGACAGCGGCTTCCAGATGACTCTGCCGCTGGCCCGCCGCGCGCTGGCCTGCATCTTCTATGGCGATATGCTCTGCGCCCTGCGCAACCAGACCGCCCCCTATGAGAACGAAAAGGGGAGTGCGGACAAGCTGGTGGACAAGTGGGTGGAGCGTCTGGGCCGTGTCCTGCTGGCCGGCAAGGGCTTTACCGCCAAGGAGATGAAGCACACGTTCCCGCTCATCGCCCGCGAGTTTGCGGCCATCCCGGTTACCCGGGTGCCCAAGGTCAAGGTGGGCGTGGTCGGTGAAATTTACGTCAAGTACAGCCCGCTGGGCAACAACGACCTGCAGAAGTTTCTGGAGAGCCAGGACTGCGAAGTCAACTTCCCGGGTCTGATGGGCTTTGTGCAGTATTGTGCCTTTAACATGGGCGAAGATCATGTTCTGTACGGCGGAAAACTGGGCACCAAAGTGATCATTGACCAGTTCCTCAATTATCTGGACGGCATTGAGCGCTCCATGCTCAAAGCCACGGCAGACGCCGGTTTCTACGCTCCCGGCCCCTTTAAGGAGCTGGTGGAGAAGCCCAAGGGCGTTATCTCCCTCGGTGCCAAGATGGGCGAGGGCTGGCTGCTGACGGCGGAAATGATCGAGCTGGTGCAGGGCGGTTACGGCAACATCGTCTGTGCCCAGCCGTTCGGCTGCCTGCCCAACCACATTGTGGGCAAGGGCATGGTCAACAAGATCCGCGCCCTGTATCCTGCTTCCAACATCACTCCCATTGATTACGACCCCAGCGCCACCAAGGTCAACCAGGAAAACCGCATCAAGCTGATGCTGGCCGTGGCGAAGGAGCGGCTCAACAATCCGGTACAGGAGCCCGTCAAGCCCCTGACCGCGGAGGAGCTGGCAGGCGGCGCGCCCCGGCTGAGCCACGAGACGGCAAACGTCTGAGAAAGAGAGAGCACCAAAAGAGCAAAGCCGCCCGGCGTAAAAACCGGGCGGCTTTTGTAGTGTCAGAATCAGGCGATTACGGGAAATACGGATGCTGGTAGGGTGCAGGCTCCGGACCGCAGTAGAGGCCGTAGGCGTCGCAGATCCAGTAAGTGTCCCCCACAGGCACACGGCACCACTGGTGGCTGTACTGGTTCTCGTTGACATGCTCGTAGGGGATGCCCAGCACATTCAGGCAGAGCCCGGTGGCACGGGTGCAGCCGGCACAGGAGGCAGAGCCCAGCACAAAATAGCCATAGGGATCATTGTAGTGGTCGGCGTCCATGGAGTAGCTCATGCCGCTGTCAAACCGTTCCCGCAGGGCCGCGGCAATGTAGGTCAGCTGCTCTTCGCGGCTACTGAGAGCTACGGGCAGCACCAGATTAACGGCTTCCTGATAGGCGGCCTGGTACTGCTCATCGGTCATCTTCTTTTTCAGGCTCTTGTAATTGGCTAGATCCTTGAGGGGGACAGGGGACCATACCAGTGCGATCTGCTCATTCGTCAGTTTCAGGCTATCACCGGCCTTCCCCCGGGCCGAGGGCTTGCGGCCCTCCGCCTGGCCGCTGGAAAGGTAATGCCGGAGCAGGGAGGCTTCGTCGGTGCCGCAGGCGGCCGCAACGTCCGGGTTGGTTTCAGCGTAGTAGGCTGCATCAAAAGCAGAGGCCGCACAGGCTCCCACGCCCAGCTGGGCGGCCAGCAGCAGGGAAAGCCCCAACACCGCCGCACGGCGGAAATGAGAAGAAAGCTTCATAAAAATTCCTCCTTTGCAAAATACCGCAAAATAAGCTTCTGAGCTCAGTATACCATAAAAATGGCAAACGAAAAAGCCCGTTTTCCTGTGTCGGCAGGAAAACGGGCTTTGCTGATTGCTGATTATTTTGAAAGGGTTGGTTGATTTTTTAAATCAAAGATTAGTCGCTGACGTAGGGCATCAGAGCAACGTGACGAGCACGCTTGATAGCCACGGTCAGTGCGCGCTGATGATAAGCGCAAGTGCCGGTGACACGGCGGGGAATGATCTTTGCACGCTCAGAAACGTACTTACGCAGACGGGGCACGTCCTTGTAATCGATGGTGTCGATGCGATCGACACAGAAGCTGCAAACCTTCTTGCGGCCGCGGCGGATGGGGCGCGCGGGGCGAGAGCCTTCGGTTCTTTCAAAAGCCATTGCTTATTACCTCCTGTTGGATTTTTTACGGTAGACCGTTTTGTGTGTTAGAACGGCAGGTCATCGCTGTCATCAATTACAGCGAAATCATCTGCACTGCCGGACGAGTAGCTGGGAGCAGCCTCCACAGCAGCCGGACGGGCAGGGGCCTGGTTCTGATAGGACGGAGCAGCGTTCTGATAGCTGCCGCCACCATGATTGTTGCTCTTGGGGCCTGCAAAGCTGATGTTGTTGGCAACGACCTCCACAGCGGTACGGTTGTTTCCGTTCTTATCCTGATACTGGCGGGTCTGCAGAGAGCCTTCAATGGCAATCAGACTGCCTTTCTGGAAATACTTGGAGACAAACTCGGCCTGCTGACGCCATGCGACGATGTCGATAAAATCGGCCTGACGCTGTTCACCCTGGCGGGCGAAGTTGCGGTCACATGCAATGCGGAAGCTGACCACATTGATACCACTCTGGGTGGTGCGGAGCTCAGGGTCGGCCACAAGGCGGCCCATGATGGCAACAACATTCAACATAATACGGACTCCTTTTTGGTCACGAAAAGATTACTCCTCGTGGGCAACGATCAGGCTGCGCATAACGCCTTCAGTGATCTTGTACACACGGTCCAGCTCAGCGGGGAAGCTGGGCTCGCTGGTGAAGTTGATCACGGTGTAGACGCCTTCCTCCTCGTCGTTGATGGGGTAGGCCAGACGGCGCTTGCCCCACTCGTCGATGGAATCGATCGTACCGTTAGCCTCGATCAGGGACTTGAACTTACCAACCAGAGCGGCGGTAGCCTCCTCGTCGAGAGCGGCGCTGGTAATCAGCATGGTTTCGTACTTTGCCATTTTGTAGCACCTCCTTTTGGACTTGAGGGCCTCAGGGTCCTGAGGCCAAGGGTACACGGAGCGCGGCATCGCGCTCCGTGCGGCGTGTCTGTTCAGACAGCAATTTATTATAGCAAGTGCAGACGGAATTGTCAAGCGTTTTGTATCATAATTTTGCATAAAAATAGGGAAACCTGCACGATGCAATTTTTAGCTGCCTTTTTGCCGGATTTTTGAAATTTGTTTTGATTTTAACAAACAAAAGCGTTATAATAAGGAATCGGCAGGGCAGGGAGGAGTGGTGCTCCACCGGCGCGCGGCCGGGCTGCCCTGCCGGAGTAAAAGTGTGTGAAAGAAGGTTAAATCCATGTATTCTGTCTTCCGGAACCTCGCCATCATCATGATCAGCGCCAAGTTTTTCGGGTTGGTGGCCCGCAAATGCAAAGCGCCGCAGGTGGTAGGCGAGATCATCGCGGGCCTGCTCATCGGGCCCTGTCTGCTCAACCTGGTGCACACCAGCGATACCATTGAGATCTTTGCGGAGATCGGCGTGGTGCTGTTGATGTTCACCACGGGCCTTGGCACCAATTTAAAAGAGCTGCTGCGGGCCGGCCCCATTGCGACCCTCGTCGCCTGTGTGGGCGTGGCGGTCCCGCTGGGCGGCGGTACGCTGCTGTACAGCCTGTTCTACGGTTTTTCTGCCGTGGGCAGCCCGGAGTTCTATAAGGCACTCTTTATCGGTACCATCATGACAGCCACCAGCGTGTCCATCACAGTGGCCACCCTGCAGGAGCTGGGCCATTTGAAGAGCTTTCTCGGGACCACCATTGTCAGTGCCGCTGTCATTGATGATGTCATCGGCATCGTGGTGCTGACCTGTGTGCTGGGGGCCAGCTCCGGCACGGGCACAGGCCTTGGCAAGGTGCTGCTGAACACGGTGCTTTTCTTTGTGGCAGCCATCATCATTGGTGTGGTGTGTCACCGTGCCATGAAGTGGTTGGACAACCGCAACCCCCACACCCAGCGTATCACCATCGTCAGCATGGCGTTCTGCTTTGCGATGGCCTATATTGCGGAGCAGTATTTCGGCATCGCGGATATCACGGGCGCGTACATTGCAGGCATCGTGCTCTGCTCCATTCAGGATGCCCCCTATGTGGAGCGCCGGGTGGATATCAGCAACTACACGCTGTTTGCGCCAGTCTTCTTCGCCAGTATCGGCCTGAAGACCGATATCAGCGGCCTGACGGCAGAAATCCTGCTGTTCAGCGTCTGCTTTGTGGTCATCGCCCTCATCACCAAGATCATCGGCTGCGGTCTGGCCGCAAAGCTCTGCCGCTTCAGCTGGGGCGATTCCCTCAAGGTGGGTGTCGGCATGATGACCCGCGGCGAGGTGGCCCTGATCGTGGCCCAGAAAGGCCTGGAGGTCGGCGTGGTGGACCCGGTCTATTTCACTGCCGTCATCCTGCTCATCGTGGTCTCCTCGGTCCTGACGCCGCTGGTGCTCAAGGCCCTCTTTACCAAAATGCCCCCGCAGCCCCACCCGAGCCAGGCATAACAGAAGCATAAGAAGAAGCATAAGAAAAAATCCTCCGACCCGTGTCGGAGGATTTTTTCGATATCAGAAATTTTACAGCGTCTTGCAGAACTCTTTCAGGTAAGCGCGGAATGCCTCGCCGATCTCCGGGTGCTGCAGGGCCAGCTCTACCTGAGCCTCCACGACCTTGAGCTTGTTGCCCATGTCGTAGTGCTTACCGGTGAACTCCACTGCCGTCATGCCGCCGTGGCTGCGGGCGTACTCGGCCATGGCGTCGGTCAGCTGGATCTCGCCGCCGGCACCGGGCTTGGTATGGGCGAGGATGTCATAAATCTCCGGGGTGAGCAGCACGCGGCCCAGGATGGAGTAGTTGCTGAACTCCTGGCCCTTTTTGGGCTTCTCGATCATGTCATCCACAAAGAAGTAGTTGTCGTGGATGGGGGTGGTCTTCAGGCTGCAGTAGCGGCTCACATCGGCCCAGGGCACCGCGCTGACACCGGCACAGGGGCGGCCAAACTCTTCGTAAGCACGGATGAGCTGGGCGCAGACCGGGTCTTCGCCCCAGATGACGTCGTCGCCGTAGATGACCACGAACGGATCATCGCCCGTAAAGGCTTTGGCGACGCTGACAGCGTGGCCGAGGCCGAGAGTCTGCTTCTGGCGGACAAAGTAGATGTTGGCCATGTTGGCAATGCCAAGGCACTCTTCCAGCATCTTCTCCTTGCCAGGAGCGGCCAGCTTTTCCTCCAGCTCAGGGCTGCGGTCAAAGTGGTCTTCAATGATGCTCTGGTTGCGGCCCAGGATGATCAGAATATCGGTGATGCCAGAACGCACGGCTTCCTCCACCAGATACTGGATGGCAGGCTTGTCCACGATGGGGAGCATCCCCTTGGGCATTGCCTTGGTGGCGGGGAGCACGCGTGTGCCCAGACCCGCAGCCGGGATGACGGCTTTCGTGACTTTTTTCATGATTTGGACTCCTTCACAATTCTCTATAATGCGCAGCTGAGATCTCAGCCGGAAACGATGTCAAGCAGGGCCTGCATATTGGGGCCAAGCAACAGGGTGAAAGCGCTGCCCAGAACGAAGAGCAGAGCCAGGCTGCCAAACACGGCGGCCAGGCTGGTGCCGCCCTGTGCGCTAAGAACGGCCCGACGCTGCTCGGCATCCGGAAACTCGTTCTGGATGCGGCGGATGCGGGCGGCCGCGCTCTTGCGGTAGAGCCATTTGCCGTACATGCCCCGCAGCACCATCAGCAGAAAGCCCAGGAACGAGCACACCCGCGAGAGCATCAGCAAAGCCGAATTGCTCAGGCCGGGGGAGAGGCTGCTGCCGGTGATCTGCAGCATATCAATAAAGTAAGGGGCTGAGAGCAGCAGCTCGGCAAACAGGAAACCAAACGCGGGCTTCCATGCCTTGCGGTAGAAGAAATAGAACGGGCCGAACAGCAGAGCGGAAAAGCTCATGGCGATCTTGCTGTGGGTCAGCTCCATCCGGCTGTAGGTCGTCATGTAAGACGGAGCCGAGCGGCCGATGTAGGCATTCCAGTCCTTGCAGGAGATGCCGTCCATCTGCTCTTCCTTGCCAAAGGCGGCCTGATAAGCCTCCTTGAGCGGGTCGGGCACATTGCCCTCCTCAAACTGGCGGTAGAAGCTGGCATAATCAAAATTCTGCTCTTCTTCCGCGCGGTCGTTGGGCTGCTCCGCACCCTCCGGGGGCAGCTTGGCCCCGCAGCAGCGGCAGTGTTCTTCGCTGCGCAGGGTGCGCTCGCCACAGCTGGGGCAGGTGCGCAGCTCATTTTCCTGGTACGGGAATTTCCATTCGTACCCTGCTGCGTGGGCCGGGCTGTGGATGCAGCGGCCCAGTTTCTCGTAACAGGTGCGGTGATAAGGCGCGCCGCAGTCGGGGCAGACAACGATGTCGTCCCGGAGGGTGAGCGGTTGGCCGCAGCCCTCACACGGGCAGCCATAATATTTCGGCATAAGTTCCTCCCATAAAATAAGGTAGTTGCTGTTATTATACTCCCCCAAAAGGGAAAAGAAAAGGTGAAAATCTTCAAATTTCCAGCATGATAGTAAATTTTCCCCTTTACTTTACCATGGATTCTCGGTATACTAATGAAGTATCTGTGTATAAATTGTATCTTTTACCGGTTTCAATATATAGGAGAGGACTAGACCATGATTACCACTGACGAACTGAAAGTGCAGCTGGCCGATTACGGTACCGCTGTCAAGGATCTGGAAGAGGCTCTGGCCATTGATGCTTCCCGCAAGCGTGTGCAGGAGCTGGAGCATACCATGTCCCGCCCCGGCTTTTACGATGACGCCGAGCTGAGCAAAAAGGTGTTTGACGAAGTCGGCGACCTGAAAGGCAAGCTGAATCGCTTTGAAAAACTGCAGGGTCTGTACGACGACGCCGAGACCATGCTGGTGATGCTGGACGAGGAGTACGACCCCGAGATGGTGCCCGAGGCGGAGGAAGCTGTCAATGCCGTGGGCAAGGCTGTGGACGAGCTGCAGCTGATGACCATGCTGAATGGCGAGTATGACCACAGCAACGCCATCCTGACGTTCCACGCCGGTACCGGCGGCACCGAGGCACAGGACTGGGCCGAGATGCTCTACCGTATGTACAACAAGTGGGCGCAGGCTCACGGCATGACCGTCGAGGTCCTGGACTATCAGGACGGCGACGAGGCCGGCATGAAGAGTGCTTCCATGATGGTCAAGGGTGCCAACGCCTACGGCCTGCTCAAGAGCGAGAACGGCGTCCACCGTCTGGTGCGCGTCTCTCCGTTTGACGCCAACGCCCGCCGCCAGACCAGCTTCGCCTCGCTGGAAGTGATGCCTGAGCTGGACAACACCATCCAGGTGGACATCCGCCCCGAGGACATTGAAATGCAGGTCTACCGCTCCTCTGGTGCCGGCGGCCAGCACATCAACAAGACTTCTTCCGCAGTCCGTCTGATCCACAAGCCCACCGGCGTCGTGGTCAGCTGCCAGACCCAGCGCAGCCAGTTCCAGAACCGTGACTACGCGATGGAAATGCTGAAAGCAAAGCTGTATCAGATCGCAAAGCAGCAGCACATGGACAAGATCGACGACATCAAGGGCGTCCAGAATGAGATCGCCTGGGGCCACCAGATCCGCAGCTATGTCTTCATGCCCTATACCATGGTCAAGGATCACCGCACCAACTACGAGACCGGCAACGTCGATGCCGTGATGGACGGCGACCTCGACGGCTTCATCTTCGCTTACCTGAAAGCCGCTTCCCGTGGCGAGCTGCAGGACACCTGATCATCCCTGTAAATCACAAAACCGCTCATGCGTTCTTCACACGAAGACTGCATGGGCGGTTTTTCTGCTGTTTATGATTCAGTGTCCCGCTTTGCTGGGAATCTCCTGCAACTCAAAACGGTACTCCTGCGGGCAATCCGGGTACTTTTCTTTCTCCACCTTGCTCAAAAACATCTCCAGCGGGCGGAGCCAGAGCCCGCCGTCACCGTAAAGCTTGCGGTAAATGACAAACGGGGCCCCGGTCTCGGAATCGTTGGCGACCCCCTCCACCAGATAATAGTCCCCTTTGAAGTGGCGGTATACCCGCCCGATCTGCAATTCACGCATGAGCAAAACTCCTTTAGGCTAGGTCTGCCAGAATATCCGGCCAGAGAGCTTCTTCCTGCCGCTGGGCCGCGAAGAAACAGTCCAGATACATTTTGTTGGCAGCGGCCAGAATGGTGCTGCGGAGGAGCCGTTTCTCGGTGGCGGCATCCACGGCGAGGTCCCGGATGGTGTTGCGCGCCCCGAACACAAAGGGCAGGCAGTTTTCCATCTCGTCGCAGAAGTAGTTGTAGGCTTCCTCGGCGGTGCAGTGCGCGCGCTGCATCTGGAACAGCGCGTCGATGTTTTCCATCGAGAGCACGGTCTTGGAAACCGCAATATACATGAGAGAAGCAAGCTGCTCCCGGGTATACTTCTTTTTGACGGGGTGACTGATGATGCCTTTCTTCACATAGTTGCTCACCATGGAGGGGGTGAGCTCCACCCCGGGGAAATCCCGGAAATAGCCGTTGATGAACTGGACGGTCTGGTCCAGATACAGCCCCACCTGGGGCAGGTCACTGTACCGGGGCAGGGCAAAGCCTGCGGCACAGGCCGCAACGCGGCGGTTCAATTCCTGTTTCATGCTGTCAGTATAGCGCATTTTAAAATGAGGGTCAACGGGAAAACAAAAACTTTTTAAATAATTTTTGAAATCTGTTGACAGGTTTTTGAAAAACTGATATAGTGTTTTTACAACCAGAGAAAAACGCGGCAGACGTCCGCTTGTTAAGATAGGGAGAATTGCTATGAAAACCAAGATCGTTGTGGACTCGGCTTCCAGCCTGTACGCATTGAAAGGTGTGGACTTTGCCTGCGTCCCGCTCAAGATCATCACCGACGATGCCGAATATCTGGACGATGGCACGCTGGATGCTGTGGGCATGGCCCGGACCCTGCGCACCTATAAGGGCAAAACGTCTACTTCCTGCCCCAATGTCAGCGATTGGCTGGCCGCCTATGAGGGGGCCGATGAGGTCTATGCCATCACCATCACGGGCACTCTCTCGGGCAGCTACAATGCCGCCCAGCTGGCGGCGGAGGAGTACCAGCAGGAGAACCCCGGCAAGCGGGTGTTCGTGCTGGACAGCCTTTCCACCGGCCCGGAGCAGTACCTGCTGGCGGAGCACCTGCAGAGCGAGCTTGCCGCCGGGCACGAGTTTGACGCCGTTTGTGAGGAGATGCTGCGCTACCACAAGCACACCCATCTGCTCTTTTCGTTGGAATCGCTGGCCAATCTGGCCCGCAATGGCCGGGTGAAGCCCGCCGTGGCCGCTGTGGCGCGGATGCTGGGCATCCGGGTCATCGGGCAGGCGAGCGAGATCGGCGAGCTGGATGTTCTCTGCAAGACCCGCGGGGAGCACGGTGCTCTGGAGCGCATCGTGCTGGAGCTCAAGGACCACGGCTACAACGGCGGCAAACTGCAGATCTCTCACTGCGACAACCCTGCGGCGGCCGAGCGCCTCAAGCACATGGTGCAGGCGGTCTTTGACGGGGCTGAGGTGACGGTGACGCCCTGCGGCGGTCTGTGCAGCTACTATGCAGAGCTGGGCGGCCTGCTGGTGGGCTATGAGGACGGCGAAGCCTGAGCTTGATAAAACCGGAAAAACGCGCTATACTATCTTCATTCCAAAAAACTGACCGGGGAGAGAGGTGGCGCGGATGTTCTTTCGACTGCCGATCGTAAAATTTTTCAGCAGACTTCTCAACAGGGCTACCATTACGGTGGCCCTTGTTCTGTTGCAGGCGGGCTGGCTGCTCTGGGCGTTCAGCTACCTGACCACAGGCCGGATATGGGTCAATGCGGCACTCCGGCTGCTCAGTCTGTTCATCGTGCTGTATCTGGTCCGCAAGGATGAGGACAGCTCTTATAAGATCATCTGGATCGTTCTGATCGGTCTGCTGCCGCTGCTGGGTGGAGCCCTGTATCTGGTATTTGGCAACAAAGCACCCTCCAAAGGGATGCGCCGCCGGATGCAGAGCGTGGAGAAAGCCCACACGGGAGATCTGGTCCAGCAGCCCGGGCCGGCGCGGCAGCTGGCGGGGGATCATTTTTCTGGCCTGAGCCGCTATGTGGCCCGGTACGGTCCGTTCCCGGTATGGGATAAGACACAGGCGCGGTACTTTCCCTGCGGAGAGGCCATGTACCCGAATCTGCTGGCCGATCTGGAAAAAGCCGAGAAATTCATCTTTCTGGAATACTTCATTGTCCGCTCCGGCAAAATGTGGAGTGGCGTGGAAGAGATTTTGATGCGCAAGGCCGCGCAGGGGGTGGATGTCCGCCTGATCTACGATGATTTTGGCAGTCTTCTGGGCCTGCCCAAGGATTTCGTGGTCCGGATGGAGCGGCATCACATCCGCTGCATCCCGTTCAACCCGGTGGTGCCGCTGGTCTCCGTGGTGATGAACCACCGGGATCACCGCAAGATCGTGGTGGTGGATGGCAGTGTGGCCTACACGGGCGGCGTCAACCTGGCGGATGAATATATCAATGCGGAAAAACGCTTTGGCTACTGGAAAGACGCCGCCATCCGGCTGGAAGGAGCCGCCGCCTGGAATTTTACGGTCACATTCCTCAACGTCTGGAACGCGTTCCGCCCCAGTGAGACGGATTATACCCCCTTTGCCCCAACGCCGGAGCAGCTGCCCGAGACTTCGGACGGGCTGGTGCAGCCCTACGCGGACAGCCCGCTGGACGAGGAAAACGTGGCGGAGACGGTTTACCTGAACATTCTGGCCCAGGCCAAGCGCTATGTCTATCTCTATACGCCCTACTTCTCCGTGGGGCAGGAGCTGCTGGGGGCCATGAAAGGCGCGGCCAAGCGGGGCGTGGACGTCCGGCTCATCCTGCCCGGCATCCCGGACAAAAAGCTGGTCTTCCGGCTGACCCGCTCCTACTACGTGCCTCTCCTCCGGGCCGGGGTGAAAATATACGAGTACACGCCCGGTTTCCTCCACGCCAAGTGCTATGTCAGTGACGACCATGTGGCCGTGGTGGGCAGCATCAATATGGATTACCGCAGTTTGTTCCTCCACTTTGAGTGCGGCACCCTGCTTTACCGCAACAGCCAGATTCTGGCCCTGCGGGACGATGCCCTCAACACCCTGCGCAAATGCCGGGAAGTGCAGCTCTCGGACTGCCGAACCAACCTGCTGGGCACCCTGCTGGACAGTGTGCTCCGCCTGCTCAGCCCCCTGATGTGATTCGGTTGGATTCTGAACCATGAATATTCTTGGGAGTCTCCGGGTAAACTTTCCCCAAAAGCCTCCGCCGGATCAGGGCGGATGGAAAGGGGAGCGTAACAAATGAAACTGAAACACACGGCGCTTTGGAGCGGAGTGGTGGCAGCGGCGCTGCTGCTGACGGCCTGCGGCAAATCGAATTCCGGCTCCGGCAGTATGAGCTCGTCCGGCATGAGCAGCAGCACCGCCAGCACGGCTCAAAATGGGGCCTGGAAAACCGGCCTGGGAGTCCTGACCGAGACAACGGACGACCGCCGCACCGGCAAGATCAACCTTGTGGCGGCGGCTGTCCTGCTGGACGGTGAGGGGAAGATCATCGACGTGACCTTTGATGAGCTGGAGAGCACCATCTCTGCCGATGGCAGCGGGGTGCTCTCCATGCCTACGGATACCCGCACCAAGCGCCAGAAAGGGGACGATTACCCGCTGGCGGCGGCCTCCGGCATCAAAAAAGGGTGGACGGAGCAGGCGGATGCCTTTGCCGACTACCTCAAAGGGATGACAGCCGAAAAAGTTGCCAAGCTGGAGACGGAGGAAGACGGGAAGCCCAAGGATGCCGACCTGCTTTCCAGCTGCACCATTGCCATTGACGGTTACCGGGACGCCGTTGCGAAGGCCTGCGCCAACGCCGAGGCGCTGGGTGCCGCCAAAGGCGACCGGGTCTCGCTGGGGATTGAGGCAGCCAACGCTTCTTCGGACGTGACGGCCACCGATGACAAAGATGTCAACGCGCAGGTGGATGTGACGATCGTGGCCCTGACTACCGATTCCGATGGCCGGGTGACCAGTGCCATCGGGGATATGGCGGAGCCCGCCCTGACCGTGATGTCGGACGGCAATGTCATGGCTCCGGACGCCGTGAAAACCAAGCTGGAGCAGGGCGACAGCTACGGGATGCGGGGTGCTTCCTCTCTGGGCAAGGAGTGGTACGAGCACAGCGAGGGCTTCTGCTCTTACCTCAAGGGAAAGACCGCTGCAGAGATCGCAAAGCTCCCGGCGGATGGCTCGGATGCGGACCTGGCTGCCCTGTGCACCATTGATGTGACCGATCTGCAAAAAGCCGCCGCCAAAGCGCTGGAAGAAGCAAAATAAAGGATGATTTTTGAAGCCGCTCTGCAAAGGGCGGCTTTTTGCGATGTTTTGGAGGAAACTTTGGCAGAATGCTCGAAGTTGCGGCGTGCTCTTTGGATAGAATGCCAGCCAAAGAAATGGTATACTAAATATGATACGGCCATTGGGCCGGAACGGAAAAGGAGAAACGAACATGAAAACGAAATTTGGCATCGTGGGCTGCGGTTTCCTGGGCAATATCGTGGCAGACGCCTGGAAAAACGGTCTGTTGGAGGATTATGAGCTGGTGGGTGTCACCAGCCGCACCCCTGCTTCCAGCGAGAAAACCGCTTCCAACGTAGGCTGCAAGGCCTGTGCGGATGTGGAAGAGCTGCTGGCATTGGAGCCGGAGTACATTGTAGAGACGGCTTCGGTGGAGGCGGTCCGTGCCATGGCCGTCCCGGTGCTGCGCCGGGGAGTCAACCTTGTGATCATTTCCATTGGTGCCTTTGCGGATCTGGATTTCTACGCACAGGTGCAGCAGGCCGCCCGGGAGGGCGGGGCAAAGGTGCATCTGGCCAGCGGTGCCATCGGCGGCTTTGATGTGCTGCAGACCGTTACCCTGATGGCGCGGGCCCGGCAGCTGAGTGAGACAGCAGGCATCGAGACGCACACGGGAGCCAAGGGCTTCCGCAACACGCCGGTGTGGGCCGACCATCTGCTGACGGATACCGAGAAGACGACGGTGTTTACCGGCAACGCCAAGCAGGCCATTGCCACATTCCCGCGCCGGGTCAATGTGGCGGTCGCTACCTCGCTGGCCACCACGGGCCCGGAGATCACCGGCGTGACCATGCACTCGGTGCCGGGCTGGGTGGGCGATGACCACCGCATCACGGCCGAGATCGAGGGTGTCAAGGCAGTGGTGGACATCTGCTCCAGCACCAGCGCCATTGCAGGCTGGAGCGTTGTCTCCCTGCTGCGTAATCTGGCTTCGCCTGTCTGCTTCTATTAAAAAGGAGGAACTTTGCCATGTTTGAAAAACTAGTTGCCATTGAGCCCGTCAGCCTCATCCCGTCCGCTGAAGAAAAACTGCATGATTACGCTAAGAAAGTCGTCCTTTACCGGGATATTCCGGCGGATGACGAAGAGATCGTCCGCCGCATCGGGGACGCGGATGCCGCCCTGTTGAGCTATACCTCCCGCATGGGCAAAAATGTCATTGAGCGCTGCCCCAACCTCAAGTACATTGGCATGTGCTGCAGCCTCTACTCGGAGGAGAGCGCCAATGTGGACATCGCATATGCCCGCCAGCACGGCATCAAAGTGCTGGGCATCCGGGATTACGGCGATAAGGGCGTGGTGGAGTATGTGCTCCACGAGCTGACTGGTCTGCTCCACGGCTTTGGAATGCCCATGCTGCGGGACGAGCCGGTGGAGATCACCGGCCTGAAAGTGGGCATCGTGGGCCTGGGCGTTTCCGGTAAAATGATCGCCGATGCACTGGCCTATCTGGGGGCGGACATCTCCTACTACAGCCGCACCCGCAAACCGGAGGCCGAGCAGCAGGGGATGCAGTACAAGCCGTTGGCCCGGTTGCTGGCCGAGAGCGAGGTGGTGTTTACCTGCCTGAACAAAAATGTCCTGTTGCTGGGCAGGGAAGAGTTTGCCCGGCTGGGTGCGGGAAAGGTGCTGTTCAACACTTCCATCGGCCCCGGCTTTGATTCCGCTGCTCTGGAAGCATGGCTGGATCAGCCCGGCACATATTATTTCTGTGACACCCGCGCCGCAGCCGGCCCGGTGGCCGAGGGCTTCTTTGAGCGGCCCAATGTCCACTGCGCCAATGTCTCGGCAGGCCGCACCAAGCAGGCCTTTGTGCTGCTGAGCCAGAAAGTGCTGGCCAACATTGAGGCGGCGCTGGCAGAGTAACCCCGCGTTACTTGTGCAGATTCACCGCCATAAGGGCGGAATGTCCCTCTCAAACCGTCAAACTGCGAAAAAACGCGTTTGCCTCTTGCAAAACGGAGGCAAACGCGTTATTCTATAGTCACAGTTTAACAATTTAGCATGGTAAAGCGGTGAAACAAAGCCGCCCGCCCCGATCGGTACGGGGCTGGTGCCATGGGACCATGAGAGGGGAAGATCTTATGAAACGAATCGTATCTGCATTTTTGGCCGGTGCCATGGCACTGAGCCTGGCTGCCTGTGGTGGTGCTTCCAGCACGGCTGCTTCTTCCACGGCTTCCAGCGCGGCGGCTGGTTCTGCCGCTGCTTCCGCTGTCTCGGACGCGGACAGCGACCTGGCCTACATCCAGTCCAACGGCAAGATGGTCATTGGCTACACCGTGTATGAGCCCATGAACTACACCGATGCTGACGGCAACTTTACGGGCTTTGACACCGAGCTGGCAACCGCCGTCTGCGAGAAGCTGGGCGTGGAGCCGGAGTTCGTGGAGATCAACTGGGACACCAAGGAGACCGAGCTGGCCGCCAAGAGCATCGACTGCATCTGGAACGGCCTGACCCTGACGGATGACCGTGAGGAGAACCTGGCCTGCACCAAGCCCTACGTCAAGAACGCACAGGTCGTTGTGGTCAAGGATGGCACCGAGTACACCTCCACCGCGGACCTCGTGGGGAAGACCGTGGTCGCCGAGGCCGGTTCCGCCGGTGAGACCACCATCCAGGAGGACGAGAACCTGGCACAGGCCGATTACGTTTCCAAGAGCGTCCAGACTGACTGCCTGATGGAAGTCGCCGCCGGCACCGCCGACGCTGCTGTGCTGGACCTGACCCTGGCTTCGGCCATGATCGGCGAGGGCACCGATTACGCCAACCTGAAAATGGTGGACGAGCTGAACGTGGAAGAGTACGGCGTGGCATTCCGCAAGGGCAGCGATGTGGCCGCCGCTGTGGACACCGCCTTTGACGAGCTCAAGGCCGATGGCACCATGGGCGCTCTGGCCGAGAAATATGGTCTGACTCTGGCGGAGTAAAAACCGAACGTACGTTTGAATTGATGGGTGTGTGTTTGTGACTGTGATTCTTGAGCGCCTTTCCGGCGCGTTTCTGCTCAACTGTGAGCTCTTTTTCTGGACACTGGTGTTCTCCCTGCCGCTGGGGCTGGTGGTGGCGTTTGGCTCCATGAGCCGCTGCGCCCCCCTGCGCGGCGCGGTCAAGACGTTCGTCTGGATCATCCGCGGCACCCCGCTGATGCTTCAGATCATCGTCATCTATTTAGGCCCGGGCCTGATGGGCTTCAATAACCCCTGGCCCTCCGGCTCCAATGGCCGTCTGGTGGCGGCGGTGGTGGCTTTTGCCATCAACTACGCCTGCTACTTCTCGGAGATCTACCGCGGCGGCATCGAGGCGGTGCCCAAGGGCCAGACTGAGGCCGGGCAGGTGCTGGGCATGACCAAGACCCAGATCTTCTTCAAGGTCACACTGCTGCAGGTGGTCAAACGCATCCTGCCTCCCATGGGCAATGAGATCATTACCCTGGTCAAGGATACCTCGCTGGCCAACACCATTGCAAACAAAGAGATCATCATGATGGCAAAGGAATACAGCGCAAAGGGCCTCATCTGGCCGCTGTTTTCCACCGCGATCTTCTTCCTCGTCTTTGTGGGAGCCCTCACGCTCCTGCTCAACTGGGCCGAGAAGAAGATGGACTATTTCCGCTGCTGAGGAGGGCGAAACATTATGGCATTACTCGAAGCCTCCGGCATCGGGAAAAATTTTGAGGACACCAAGGTCCTCAAGGACATTTCACTGACTTTGGAAAAAGGCGAGGCGCTGGCGATCATTGGTTCCTCCGGTTCTGGCAAAACCACGCTGCTGCGCTGCCTCAACTTTCTGGAGCGGCCGGATACCGGCGTCATCAAGGTCAATGGTGAGACCATGTGGGATGCCGCCGACCCCGCCACCCAGCGGGAGAGCGAGATCCGCAAAAAGCGGCTCCACTTCGGCCTCGTGTTCCAGAACTTTAACCTCTTCCCGCAGTACACGGCCCTGCAGAATGTCATGCTGGCCGGAGAGCTGCTGGCAAAGGAGCGGCCGGATTATAAGGCCAACAAAAAGGCCATCCACGCCGAGCTGGAAGCACAGGCCAGAGAGCTGCTGGCCCAGATGGGCCTCTCGGAGCGGGCAAACCACTACCCGCACCAGCTCTCCGGCGGCCAGCAGCAGCGCGTGGCCATTGCCCGCGCGCTGGCTCTCCACCCGGACATCCTCTGTTTTGACGAGCCCACTTCCGCGCTGGACCCGGAGCTGACTGGCGAAGTCCTCCGGGTGCTGCGAGACCTGGCTGACCGGAAGACCACGATGATCATCGTCACCCACGAGATGCACTTTGCCCGCGACGTGGCAGACCGCATCCTCTTTATGGATGGCGGCGTGGTGGTGGAAGAGGGCCCTGCCAAAGAGCTCATCGACCATCCCAAGGAGGAGCGCACCAAACAGTTCCTGGCACACTATTCCGAATAAAACGCATCAGAAAAGCCCGTTCCGTGAAAGCTTCGCGGAACGGGCTTTTTGTGTCATAGGGGAGGAAAATCAGCGCTTGTGGTACTTGCGGTCCTCTTCCTCATAAACCGGCTCACAGGTCAGGTACATGCCCAGCCGTTTGATGGTATCGGTGTCCACACTGGACAGGATGACGGTCGAGTGCATGTCGCAGCCTTTCAGCATGGAGAGCTGGCGCAGGGCCTTGGCGGCAGTCTCGTTCTCGGCAGCCGAGCTGGAAAGGGCAATCAGGATCTCGTCGGTATGCAGGCGGGGGTTCTTGCTGCCCAGATAATTGGTTTTCAGGGTCTGGATGGGCTCAATGGCGCGGCAGGAGACGAGGTCTTCTTCCTGGTCGATGCCGGCCAGCTTCTTGAGGGCATTCAGCAGGGCAGAGGAAGCAGCACCCAGCAGAGGGCCGGTCTTACCGGTGACAACGGTGCCGTCCGGCAGCTGGATGGCGGCAGCGGGAGCACCGCCGGTCTTCTCAGAGATAGCGTGAGACTGCTGCTCTACCGGGCGGCTGCCCACGGTGAGGCCTGCCTGATTGAGGAGCAGTTCCAGCTTGAACAGCTCACTGCTGGCGTTTCCGCTGACTTTCTGGTCGCACAGGGCCTTGAAGTAGCGGCGGACGATCTCATTGCGGGAAGCCTCGCGGCAGACAGCATCGTCCACAATGCAGTTGCCGGCCATGTTCACGCCCATGTCGGTGGGAGAGTGGTAGGGGCTCTTGCCCGCGATCAGCTCAAACATGGCGTTGACCACCGGGAAGATCTCAATGTCGCGGTTGTAGTTGACAGCGGTCTTGCCGTAGGCCTCCAGATGGAACGGGTCGATCATGTTCACATCGTTCAGGTCGGCGGTAGCGGCCTCGTAGGCCAGGTTGACCGGGTGTTTGAGGGGAATGTTCCAGATGGGGAACGTTTCAAACTTGGCGTAACCGGCCTTGACGCCTCGCTTGTACTCGTGGTACAGCTGGGACAGACAGGTGGCCATTTTGCCGCTGCCGGGGCCGGGGGCCGTGATGACCACCAGCGGGCGCTGGGTCTCGATGTACTCGTTCTTGCCGTAGCCCTCGTCGCTGACGATGCGGGCCACATCGTTGGGGTAGCCGGGGATCTTGTAGTGGCGGAACGTCCGGATGCCCAGCCCGTTGAGCCGCTGCTCAAACTGCTCTACCTCGGGGGCGGCGGTGTACATGGTGATGCAGACACTGCCCACAAACAGGCCAACGCCCTGGAACGCGTCGATGAGGCGGAGCACGTCCAGATCATAGGTGATGCCGTAATCACCGCGAACCTTGCTGCTGATGATGTCCTCCGCGCTGATGACGATGACGATCTCCGCCTGGTCTTTCAGCTGAAGCAGCATCTGCAGCTTGGAATCCGGCTGGAAGCCGGGCAGCACGCGGGAGGCGTGGTAGTCATCAAACAGCTTGCCGCCAAACTCCAGGTAGAGCTTGTTGTCAAACTGGGCAATGCGCTCCCGGATGTGCTGGGACTGCATGAGAAGATATTTATCGTTGTCAAAGCCTTTTTTCATTCGTTGACCCCTCTTCCTGTTTCAATAACACAATGTTAATAGTATACCACACCAATTCCGGCTCTGCAATTGGATTCTGCGAGAAAATGACAAAAACCGCAGCCTGCCTGCATAAGACTGCAAGTGGACTGCGGTTTTGAAAATCGGTCAGACGCGCGGCACGGGGGAGGGGATGTTCTCCCGCTCACAGACGGTCTGGATGAATGCCCGTACCTGGGGCAGCTCCGCTTCCCGTCTGCGGTAGAGCAGGTAGGTGGAGCGGGTGAGCGGTGTGCCATCCGCAAAGAAGAGCGGCTCGGCAATGCCGTCAAAGTAGGAGAGGCAGATCTCCGGCACGATGCTCCAGCCCAGACCTGCCTTGACCATGGCCACGCAGGTGGAAAGGCCCTCCACATTCAGGATGCTGGAGGGCTCCAGCTTGTGCTCCATCAGCCAGCGGGCTTTCATGCTCTGGTGCTCTGGATTCGCGTCCCGGTCAATGTACCGCAGCTCTTCCAGCGGCGTGTCCGCATTGGCCTTGTTCCGGATGAGACAGACGGATTCCCGCTCCAGCAGGAGTTTGCCCTCGTCCCACTCGCACTCGCCCCGCATGATGGCAATGTGGGGGCGGCCGGTCTGCATCTGCCGCACGCACTCCCGGCTGTGCTCACTGTAGATCTGCAGCTTGACCTCCGGGTAGTGGGTGGTGTACTGCGCCAGCACTTCCGGCAGGCGGTAGGTGGAGTAATCAATGGAAGTAGCGATGCGCAGCGTACCGCTGACAATGCCGCGGCCTTTCTGCAGCCGCTCCCGCAGGTCCTCAAAATCCTTGGTGGTGTGCAGGAACGTCTCTCGTGCCGCCTCCCCGGCGGGTGTCAGGGTCACGCCGTGCTTGCTGCGCAGGAACAGGGTGGCACCCAGTTCGGACTCCAGGTTCTGTAGCCGCTTGCTCAGGGTAGGTTGAGCCAGATAGAGCTTCTCCGCCGTCCGGGTCAGGTTGCCCGTCTCGGCAAGGGTCAGGAAGATCTGCAGATCTTTTTCATCCATAGCATGTTCCGTCCTTTTTTCGGTCTTTTTTTCAGTATATCGTTTTGTGGACGGATGTGCAAGCCCATGCCGCTCCATCTTACTGGTTGTTGCGGTAGTAGTTGATGAGGCAGCCGTCGGCAATGATCTGGCGCTCAGGCTCGGTCAGGGCACCCGTGGAGACCGGGAAGGCGGTCACGGTGCCGTTCGGTTTGACGGCATAAGCAGTAAAGCTGGCATTGTTCTCGAGAACGGCCTCGCGGATGCCGGGCACAAAGATGTAATCGCCCAGAGCAAAGACTTCCGGGTTTTCCACCAGGAACGGGGTCATGCCCCAGTTGATGCAGTTGGAGCGGTAACGCTTGGTGGCGTACTGCTTTGCAAAGTTGGCGGCAGCGCCCATCACGCGCTGGCAGGAAGCAGCCTGCTCACGGGCGGAACCGTCACCCGGCATATTGGCGAAGATGGTGGAGCCGATGTCGGTGTTGGCAGGATCGTTCTTCACACCGGCCTTGGTCAAGGCAGCATAGACATTCAGGACTTCCTCGGGCAGGGCCTTGCCCGCCTCACGGTCCCGCTCGATCTGGCGCACCTCTTTGCTGCGGGAGACGTACTGGGGGTCGCGGCGGCTCAGGGCGAACTCGGACAGGCGCTCGGGGTTGGAGCGGTAGGAAGAAGTCTCACCGGAGGGGATGAGCTCATCGGTGGTGGTCACGGGGTCGGTGATGTAGGAGCAGACCTTGACCAGCAGGTCGTCGGTCAGGGCAGGCATCTCAGGCCAGTCCTTGATGTTGGGGCCGAAACGCAGCTCGGTTTCCGGCTCGGCATGGCCCCAGCCGTTGTAAACACGCTTTGCGTAAAGGTTTGCGTTGTAATGGTACTCGGGCTTGGTGTACTCGATGTCCAGATCGGTGGCAGCGGTCAGCTTGCCGCCGTTGGCAGCGGTAGCGGCGATGGAACGTGCATCCATCAGCGCCACGGCACTCATCTGGCCCTCGCCCGGCTTGGAACCCTCACGGTTGGGGAAGTTGCGGGTGGTGTGGCGGATGGAGAACTCGCCGTTGGCCGGGCAGTCGCCTGCGCCGAAGCAGGGACCGCAGAAGCACTCGCGCATGATGGCACCGGCGTCCACCAGGTCGGAGGCGCGGCCATTGCGGATGAGCTCGGCCAGAGCCGGCATGGAGCCCGGGTAGATGCTCAGGGTAAAGGCACCGTTGCCGCAGCTCTTGCCGCGCAGGATGTCGGCAGCGGCGCAGATGTTATCGAACGTGCCGCCGGCGCAGCCTGCGATCTCGCCCTGATCCACCCAGACAGCGCCATCGTGGTACTTGCTGTCCAGGTTCATCTTGGCACCCTTGATCTGCTTGTTGGCCTCTTCCTGTACCAAATGCAGGATGTCCTTGGCGTTGGCCTGCAGCTCGTGGATGGTGTAGGTGTTGGAGGGATGCATGGGCATGGCGATGGTGCTCTCCACGGTGGAAAGGTCGATGGAGACGCAGCCGTCATAGTAAGCGACCTCAGCGGGGTTCAGCTTCTTGTAGTCCTGCGGACGGCCATGCAGAGTGTAGTAGCGCTGGGTCTCCTCATCGGTCACCCAAATGGAAGACCAGCAGGTGGTCTCGGTGGTCATCACGTCAATGGCGTTGCGGTACTCGATGGGCAGGGAAGCCACGCCAGGGCCGACGAACTCCATGACCTTGTTCTTGACGTAGCCGTTCTTGTAGACTGCGCCGCAGATGCTCAGGGCCACATCGTGGGGGCCGATGCCGACGCGGGGGGTGCCGGTCAGGTAGATGGCGATGACGCCGGGACGGGCGAAATCGTAAGTGCGGCAGAGCAGCTGCTTGGCCAGCTCGCCGCCGCCCTCGCCCACGGCCATGGTGCCAAGAGCACCGTAGCGGGTGTGGGAGTCGGAGCCCAGGATCATCTTGCCGCCGGCAGCCATCGTCTCACGGTTGTAGCTGTGAATGTTGGCCATGTTGGTGGGCACATAGATGCCGCCGTACTTGTGAGCAGCGGAGAGGGCAAACTTGTGGTCATCCTCGTTGATGGTGCCGCCCACAGCGCACAGGCTGTTGTGGCAGTTGGTCAGGACATAGGGGATGGGAAACTGCTTCAGGCCGGAAGCGCGGGCCGTCTGGATGATGCCGACATAGGTGATGTCGTGGCTGGTCATGGAGTCGAACTTCAGGCGCAGGGCGTCGGGGTCATCGCTCTGGTTGTGAGCCTGCAGGATGCCGTAGGCCATGGTGCCCTTGGTGGCCTCCTCTTTGGTGGTAGCGCGGCCGGACTTCTGGGCCGCTTCTTCGGGGCAGGAGCAGATCGTTTCGCCGTTGACCAGGTAGATGCCGTTCTCATACAGTTTGATCATAGCAGATATTTCCTTTCTAAAACCGGGTGGTACTGATACTCTCTTTCATCCCGTGGGGGAGATTCTTTCTGACCATAGAATACCGCACTTTTATCATTCTGTAAAATAGCTGGTTTTTATCGTGAACCATTCTGTTTTTGGATGATTCAGCAAATGAAAACAGCCTCGGCAGGGGAGACTGCACGGGGCCGTTTTCACACTCGGTTTCTGTGGCAGCCCGCACCAGAACGATGGGATGGGAGACATCCAGTATGATATTGTAAAATACGGAATTTTCATCACATCCATTCCCCGGAAGAATGGATGCGAAAAGGCCGCCCATCCCCCGGCGGGAGGAAAAAGCGGCCATTTGAAAAATAGATTCAGTTTTTGTGTTCCAGCGTATCGCGGAGAGCCTCGTGCTCCTCGTGCAGTTCCTCTTTCAGCAGGTGGTCGATCTCGCCTGCTTCCTGCCGGATCTCGGCAAGGTCCTGCTCAATGGCGGGGTTGTCCTCCAGATCTTCCCGAATGAACATCAGCGCGAAGCAGATGAGCAGCAGCAGGCAGGACCACCAGATGGCCCGGGTGGCAAAATGCTCCACGGCCACCCAGCCAAGGCCCGCACCCACGCCAAACAGGAAGATGATGCCAAAATAATGGGAAACTTTGCGCAGGGCTTTGGGGTCGTGCTTGACGATCCAGACAGCCAGAGCTTCCATGCCGCTGCGCATGTTGCCGATGCACATGGTGCTGGCATACGCATAGCCGTTCACCTTGCGGAACGTCTGTACCTGCATGGCGCAGGAGAACGAGACGACGGCGTTGGCCAGCAGGTTCAGCTCCTGCGGGAAAAATCCCACGCTGAACAGGAGCAGGATCTCTGCCAGAACGATCATCTGCCGCCAGTGCAGGGCTTTCAGGCTCTGGAAGTGTTCCCGGAACAGTTCCGCCGCCAGAATGCCGGAAGCGAAAGCGACCAGCGGGATCAGGTAATGAAGCGCTGTGAGAAAATCTCCGGTAAACAGGTGCTGACTCAGCAACACGATGTTGCCCGTCTGGGCATTGGCGTAAACCTTGCCGCGGAAAAAGTAGGTATATGCGTCCTGTAAGCCGCCTGAAAGGGACAAAAATATGGCCGTGACGAACGATTCCGACATCTGGCCGTGCAGCAGGCGCTTGGACGCCGAGCTGGTTTGCATGGAGTATTCCACCTCTCTTGAATTTCAAAGACTGCCGCCGCAAAAGGCAGCTCCTTTATTATAAGCACATTCGGCAAAAAGCACAAGATAGATTCCGGGGTATGGCTGACATGTGAAAATGATATGCCAGCCAAAGGCGGACTCTGCATTTTTGCATTCTGGAGCCGGATGTGCTAGAATAAGGCCACACAATTCTGAACAATGCCAAAGGAGAGCATCCTATGCCGAATATCATCGAGATCACCGATTTTCACGCCCCGGAGTTGGACCCCTACGCCCGGCTGACCCAGAACCAGCTGCGCAATCGTCTGGAGCCGGAGAAAGGCATCTTTATTGCCGAGAGCCCCAAAGTTATTTCCCGGGCGCTGGATGCAGGCTATCAGCCGCTCTCCCTTTTGATGGAGCGCAAACAGATCACCGGTCCGGCGGCAGAAATCCTGACCCGCTGCGGGGATGCCCCTGTTTACACGGCGGATCGAGAGCTGCTGGCGGCTCTGACGGGCTTTGAACTTACCCGGGGCGTGCTCTGCGCATTCCGCCGTCCGGCACCCCGTTCCGTGGAAGAACTCTGCAAAAATGCCCGGCGGGTGGCTGTTCTGGAGGGCATTGTGGATTCTACCAACGTGGGGGCCATCTTCCGCAGTGCAGCGGCCCTCAACATGGATGCCGTCCTCATCAACCCCTCCTGCTGTGACCCGCTCTGCCGCCGGGCGGTGCGGGTGAGCATGGGAACTGTCTTTCAGGTGCCCTGGGCGCAGATCGGCCAGACGCCCGCCGACTGGCCGGAAAAGGGAATGGAGCAGCTCCATGCGCTGGGCTTCAAAACGGCTGCCATGGCCCTGAGTGACCGTTCTGTCAGCATCGACGACGAACAGCTGGCCAAGGAACCCAAGCTTGCCATCGTGCTGGGCACCGAGGGCGACGGCCTGGCCCGCTCCACCATTGCCGCCTGCGATTACACAGTCAAGATCCCCATGTCCCACGGGGTGGATTCGCTCAATGTGGCGGCAGCCAGCGCCGTGGCGTTCTGGCAGCTGGGCAAACAGTAAAACGGGTTATTTTGCGCTCTTACCGGAAATTCTGGCTTTGAACCCCTCCCACAGGGGCACGACTTTTTCCCGGGGCAGGTAGTAATTGACGGCCAGCGCCACGATCACGCCCACGGCTGTGTCAAAAATACTCATATCTAATAAGTATACCATAAAGTCTGCCCGTTGTTAAGATTCTTAGCCAAAGTAGAAAAAATAACGAGGCTGTTTGGGGTAAGACAAAAAGCCCCCTGCACCCGTGTGGCCGCAAATGGCCGCTGGGGCAGGGGACGTTCTCTTTGTAAAAATTGCAAAAGGTCAGTTTTTTTCTTCGGTCAATTTGGTAATGAGCATCTGATAGATCTCATTGCCTTTCAGGATGAACTGCTTTTTGACCAGCTCGGCGCTCAGACGGTCTGGGGTGCCCAAATCCAGGCAGAACAGCTCCTGGTCCAGCGCTTTGACCGTGCAGCGGACGGAGCAGTGGCCGTCCGCTTTCTCGGTAATGCGGGCACTGTATTCCGCTTCCTTTCGGGCCCAGGTCTGGGCCCGAAAGACGGCAGCCACGGCCCGCTCCCGCACACTGCGGGGCAGATCGTAGGCCAGCTCCTGCGCTACCTTGCGGCCTTTCTCCGTGATGGCGTAGCGGTCGTTCTGCAAAGTGACAAGGCTCTGCCGGGTAATATCGTCCAGACAGGAGCCGATCTCAAAGTAATTGACCAGCGCTTCCTCCATCAGGGCGTTTTCGATCTCCGTCCGGGTAATGGGCCCGGCATTCTTGACCAGATAGCACAGCAGCAACCGGATCTCGGTGCTGTTCGTCAGCCCGCCGGGACGTACTCCGGCAGTAAAAGCATCGTTGGCGGCCATCGTTCACACATCTCCTCTGGTTTTATTTTCTATTCCACCCTAGTATAAAGGGTTTCAGGCCGGATTGCAAGCCGCAACCGCAAAATCCGTCTCGATCCGTTTGTGGCTCTCCGGGGTGGAGTAGAGCCAGTGATCCAGGTGCCCCTCCGTAATGAAATACCGCAGCTCGAACCGATGGCTCTGGCTCAGGCTGTGGTTGACGATGACCAGCTTGATCTTCATTTTGTCCGGGAGGATATTTTTGATGTAGACACTCACGGGCTGGCCGGGGTGCAGGTCGGGGCAGCTTTCCGCCAACCCGGCCAAGTTGGGCGCGATCTCAATAAAGGTGCCGTATTCCTCCACGCTCCGCACGATGCCCACGACCGTTTCTCCTACTGTAAAAGCGGCGGCGTTCTCGGCCCAGGTGCCCAGCAGCTCCCGGATGGTGAGCACGAACCGCCCCTGTACATCCCGGCTCTTGATGGCGCACAGAATCTGCTGCCCTACGCTGACCCGGTCAGCGGGGGAAGAAATGCGGCTGACGGACATGCAATCAATGGGCAAAAGGGCGCTGATGCCGCAGCCCACATCACAAAACGCGCCAAAGGGTTCAATATGGGTCACGGTGCAGGGCAGGATATCGCCGGGCGTCAGGGTGTCGAGATACTCCGCCTTGCACATCCGCTGGGCCTCAGCCCGGGAGAGCCGGTAGAACGGCTGGCCGCTCTCATCGGTATCCAGAGATTCAATGATAAAACAGGTGGGGCGGCCCACCCGTGTCAGCACGGCAATATCCCGCACCGAGCCGTTTTCCGCTCCGTCGGCACACTGGGCAAAGGGCATCACCGCTTTGGTGCCGCCCAGCTCAAAGCGGAGCTGCCGCTGGGTATCAAAGGCGAGGGCGGTGCTCTGCAAAATCTCGCGGTTGGCCATGGCGGCCCGCAGCTCCGCGGGGGAGAGGCGGTTAGCACTGCGGTAGTTGCTTTCGGTTCTGAATGTTTGCATCATCTTTCATTCCTCTTTCTCTTGTGTTTTGCCTGCGGTCCGGCTGGTGGCACCAGGCTGGTACACCATATGCGCAGCCGGCAGCAGATATTTGCATTTTGCACGAGTTTGGTTTATACTATATCTGTATGCGTGGGGTTGTGCCCCGCCCATACGGCCTGTACCACTTTGTACAAGCAGGAGGGATACACTTATGGACATTGCAGTGGGAGATACCATCCTCACCCGCAAAAAGCACCCCTGCGGCGCTGCAAGCTTTGAGGTGCTGCGCGTGGGCATGGATTTCAGGATCCGCTGCACGGGCTGTGGCCGCGAGGTCATGCTGCCCCGCGCAAAAATTGAAAAGAACATCAAAAAAGTCATCAAACCGGGCACGGTGTAGCGCCTTGCAGCTGTCAGCACATTCGGAAATTGTTGTAAGGAGAACTGCCCAATATGCCAAAACTGTTTTCCCAAATGGAGGCGGTCAGCCACCGGTTTGAGGAGCTTTCCATCCGCCTGAACCAGCCGGAAACGGCTGCAGACCCGGCGTTGTTCCGCCGCCTGATGCAGGAGTACCACGAGCTGGAGCCTGTGGTGGACGCCTACCGGAAGCTGGCTACCGCCAAAGATCATCTGGAACAGGCCAAAGCCCTGCTGGAGGGGGAAACCCTCGACGCGGACTTTAAGGAAATGGTACAGCAGGAAGTCAGCGAAAAGAGTCAGGATGTGGCGGAGCTGGAAAATAATCTCAAAATTCTGCTGCTGCCCAAGGATGCAAATGACGAAAAAAGCGTGATTTTGGAGCTGCGCGGCGGAGCCGGCGGCGAGGAAGCGGCCCTGTTTGCCCACAGCCTGATGCGGATGTACAGCATGTACGTCCAGAGCCGGGGCTGGGAGTGGGAAGTGCTCAACCTCAACGAGACCGAGCTGGGCGGCGTGAAAGAGGCCATCATCGCGGTGAACGGGCGGGGCGCCTACAACCGCCTCAAATATGAGAGCGGTGTCCACCGAGTGCAGCGAGTGCCGGAAACGGAGACACAGGGCCGCATCCACACCTCCACGGCAACGGTAGCTGTAATGCCCCAGGCCGAGGAAGTGGATTTTGCGCTGGACATGAAAGACCTCCGCATTGATACATTCCGCTCTTCGGGTGCCGGCGGCCAGCACATCAACAAGACTTCCAGCGCCATCCGTGTGACACATCTCCCCACCGGCATGGTGGTAGAATGCCAGAACGAGCGCAGCCAGTTCCAGAATAAAGATAAGGCCCTTGAAATTCTGCGCAGCCGCCTGCTGGCCCAGAAGCAGAAAGAGCAGCAAGACGCCATCAATGCCAACCGGCAGGGGCAGGTGGGTACCGGCGACCGGAGCGAAAAGATCCGCACCTACAACTTCCCGCAGGACCGCTGCACGGACCACCGCATTGGCCTGACGGTCCATAATCTGGATAAGATCATGGACGGCAATCTGGATGAGATCATCGATGCGCTTGCCATGCGCGAGCAGGCTGAAAAGCTGCGCCAGCTGGACACGCAAAGCGATAGATAATACGCACGAAACGGTGTAAAGAAACTATACTTTACAGTAGAAAAGAGCGATGGTTTGTATGAAAATAAAAACGGAACTTCGCCCGGCGGATGCGGCAGGCATCGCCCGCGGCGCAGAGCTTCTGCGGCAGGGAGAGCTGGTGGCTCTCCCTACGGAAACGGTGTACGGCATTGCGGCCGACGCCCGCAACGGGGAAGCCGTCAAAAAAATCTTTGTGGCAAAGGGACGCCCGCAGGACAACCCCCTCATCGTCCACATTGCAGGCCCGGACATGCTGCCCGGCCTTGTCAGTGAGGTGCCGGAGCGTGCCCAGCTGCTGATGGCGGCGTTCTGCCCTGGCCCCCTGACCATCATCATGCCCCGCGGCCCGGAGGTGGCAGCGGAGTGCTGTGCCGGTCTGGATACCGTGGGCATCCGGATGCCCAGCCACCCGGTGGTGCAGGCCATCATCCGGCAGAGCGGCTGCGCCTTTGCAGCCCCCTCGGCCAACCTCTCCGGAAAGCCCAGCCCCACCAACGCGCAGGACGTCTTTACCGATATGGATGGCCGCCTGCCGCTGATCCTGGATGGCGGCGAGTGTGCGGTGGGCGTGGAATCCACCGTCATCTCGGTGGTGGGCGAGAAGCCCACCCTGTTCCGCCCCGGCCACATTACATTGGAAGAGCTGGAACGCGCCCTCGGCGAGGAAGTGGAAGTTTCCAAAGCCATCCTCGAAAAGCTGCCGGAGGGCGCTGTGGTCCGCAGCCCCGGCATGAAGTATAAGCACTACGCCCCCAAGGCGGATGTGACCCTGCTGGAGGGCAGCTTTGAGCAGTTCAAGGCGTATGTGGACGCCCACGCCGACCAGAACCCCAGCTGCCTCTGCTTTACCGGCGAGGCCGAAAAGCTGGGAGTGCCCTGCGTGGAGTATGGCCGCGAGGGCGATGGTGCCGACCAGGCCAAGCACATCTTCCGGAGTCTGCGCGCACTGGATGAGCAGGGAGATTCCGTGGTCTATGCCCGCTGCCCCCAGAAAGACGGCCTCTCCATGGCGGTTTACAACCGCCTGATCCGGGCGGCGGCATTCCGGGTGATCAAGCTATGATCACGCTGGGCATTACGGGCCGCAGCGGCTGCGGCAAATCCACGGTCACGTCTATTTTTGCTGCACACGGTGTCCCGCTGGCCGATGCCGATCAGATGTCCCGGGAGATCTTGCTCCCGGGCTCGCCATTGCTGCCCCAGCTGGCGGAGCGGTTCGGGGACGATATCCTCCGGGCAGATGGCACGCTGGACCGCCGCCTGCTGGCAGACCGGGCCTTTGCAACGCCGGAGGGCAAGCGGGCGCTGGACGCGCTGACCCACCCGGAAATCCTCCGCCGCATCCGGGCAGCGAAACAGGCGGCGCAGGAAGCTGGAAACCGCCTCTTTGTGCTGGATGGGGCTGTCATTGTGGGCACGGAGGCGGAAGCGGAATGTGACCGGTTGGCGGTCGTGACTGCTCCCTTTGCTACCAGTGTGGCCCGCATTGCGGCCCGGGACGGCATTTCACCGGAGATGGCTGCCCGCCGCCTGAATGCGCAGACACCCGAAGAAACACTGCGTGCCCATGCGGATTACGTCCTTTGCAACGACGGAGCGCTGGAGGCGCTGGAAGCTTCCGCCAACACACTGTGTGAGCAGCTGCTGGCTGAGGCGGCCGGGAAAGACGGGGTGGCGCGTCCATTTTGAAAAAATTGATGAAAGCCCTGGTGCTTCTGGTGCTGGTGGGGATGGTGGTGCTCTCGGTGCCGTCGGTCCGCGATCAGGTGGAGCAGCAGCTCTACCCCCGCAAATATCAGGCCCTTGTGGAGCAGTGGGCGCAGGTCTATCAGCTGGACCCGCTGCTGGTCTACTCGTTTATCCGCACGGAGAGCGGGTTTGACCCGGATGCCACCTCTACCGTAGAGGCCCGGGGCCTGATGCAGATGACGGAGGAAACATTCCTCTGGCTGCGGAGCAAGATCGCCCCGGACGAGGATCTGACATTTGGGGACCTCTACGACCCTGCCGTGAGCATCCGGTTTGGCTGCTACTACCTGCACCTGTGCATGGAACGCTACAGCAACGATGTAGCCACGGCAGCGGCTGCCTACCACAGCGGCTGGGGCACGGTGGACACCCTGCTGCAGATGGAGGAGCATTCCTCCGACGGGCAGACCCTGAAAGGCTTCCCGTACAACCAGATGCACCACTATGTGGAAAAGATCACCGCCTGCTACGGCGTGTACACCCGGCTTTACGGCACGCCGTGAGCCGGACAAAATTTGGTAAAACCGGCAGGGAAGACCCGCTGGTTTAAAATATTTAGGATAGAAAACAGAAAGGCAGGAGAAATTCTATGGCAGAAAAAACTCCGACCCAGCAGCTGGCCGAAAAGCTGCTCTATACCCCCGCTTACGCGGCGGACAAATCCGCAGATGTCAAAAAGGCAGCCGCCGATTTTGCAGAGGGCTACCGCAAGTTCCTCGATAACGGCAAGACCGAGCGCGAGGTGGCCGCTGAGAGCGAGCAGATGCTGAAAGACGCTGGCTACCAGCTGTTTGACCCCAAAAAGACTTACGCCCCCGGTGATAAGGTCTACTTCATCCAGCTGAACAAGGCTGTCGTGGCTTCCACCATCGGCACCCGTCCCTATGAGGAGGGCTTCCACCTGGTCATTGCCCACACCGACAGCCCCCGCCTGGATCTGCGCCCCAACCCGCTGTACGAGTCCGACCATTTCAGCTATTTCAAGACCCACTACTATGGCGGCATCCGCAAGTATCAGTGGGGCACCATGCCGCTGGCCATCCACGGCGTGTTCTCCCGTGCCGACGGCACCACCGTCAGCGTGAATGTGGGCGAGGACGAGTCTGATCCCGTCTTCTGCATCACGGACCTGCTGCCCCATCTGGGGGCTGAGCAGAACGAGCGGAAGCTGAGCGAGGGCATCAAGGCGGAGGAGCTCAACATTCTCATCGGCTCCGAGGCTGTGGAGGATGCCGACATCAAGGAGGCCGTCAAGCTCAACACGATGATCCTCCTCAACGAGAAGTACGGCATCACCGAGAAAGACTTCACCCGCGCTGAGATCGAGGTCGTGCCCGCTTACAAGTGCCGTGACGTCGGCTTTGACCGCGCCCTGCTGGGCGCCTACGGCCACGATGACCGGGTCGATGCTTACCCCGCTCTGATGGCGGAGATCGAGACCAAGAACCCCGCGTTCACCACCGTCTGCGTCCTGACCGATAAGGAAGAGATCGGCTCCGACGGCGTGACCGGTATGCAGAGCATGTACGTCTTCCACTTTATGCAGCAGCTCTGCCGCGCCGCCGGTCAGGATGACATCATTGCATTCCAGAACAGTGTCTGCCTCTCTGCCGACGTGACCGCCGCTTACGATCCGTCCTGGGCCAGCGCCTTTGAGCCCAAGAACGGCACCTACGCAGGCCGCGGCATCGCCCTGTTCAAGTACACTGGCAGCCGCGGCAAGAGCGCTGCCAACGACGCTTCCGCCGAGCTGGTGGGCTATGTTACCCGCATGATGGACGAGAACGACGTGGCATGGCAGATCGGTGAGCTGGGCCGCCTGGATCTGGGCGGCGGCGGCACCATTGCCAAGTATGTGGCAAACCGCGGCATCCCCGTCATTGACATCGGTGTGCCCGTGCTCTCCATGCACTCTCCGTTCGAGGTCATCCACAAGACCGACCTGTACATGGCCTACCGCACCTTCAGCCTGTTCTGCCAGTCTGCGGACTAAAAATAAAAAATATGTATGTCACGGCCACAGACTGTGACATACATATCATAAAAACATCTTTTCACAGAGCCGTCTGCACATTTTTGTGCGGCGGCTCTGTTTTTTGCGCAAAAGCCTTGACCTTCAACCGGCTTTAAGGTGTAATGTAAGGGCGGAGGTGAAGCAAATGAATATCAAACAGGCTTCCGAACAAAGCGGTGTGTCCGCCCCGAACATCCGCTTTTATGAAAAAGAGGGGCTCTTCACACCGGCACGCAGGCAGGGCAACGATTACCGCGATTACACCGCCGGGAACATCCGTACCCTCAAGCTCATCCGTATGCTGCGGATGCTGGATGTGCCGCTGCCTACCATCAAGGCGGTGCTGCGCGGGGAACAGCCCCTGCAGCAGGCGCTGCAAGCCCAGCAGACCGTGCTGGAGCAGCAGGCGGCGCAGCTGGCAGCAGCCATGCAGTTTTGCGCCGACCTTGCCCGGCAGGCTCCGCAGGCGGACACGCTGGATGTGGACGCCTGCCTGACCCGCATGGAAAGCCCCGCCCCGCAGCAGGGCTTCTTCTCCGGCTGGCTGCAGGATTACTGCACGCTGGCGCAGGTGCAGCATCAGAAGCACTTTTTCTTTATCCCGCAGGGCAGCATCAACACCCCGCAGGAGTTTACGGCGGCTTTGCAGGCCTACGCAGAGGAAAAGGAAATGCTTTTCGCCCTGACCAAAGAGGGAATGTACCCGGAGTTTTCGCTGGACGGCATTGCGTATAAGGCCTACCGCAACCCGGGCAAGTACCGGGACGAGATCTGCTGCGATGCCGTGCACCCCGAGCAGCTGGACACCGGACTGCCGCCCCGGCGGGAAAAGCTGCTGCGCATCCTGCGTATCGCTGTGCCGCCGGTGTGCACCTTTGTCGCTATTCTGGCGGCAGGGTGGTTGGTGACCGGCGGTGCAGGCTGGCTCTGGCTGGCGGTGCTGGTCTCTGCCGGGGTGCTGCTGGGACGCTGCTTTGAAAAGTGGCTGTAAGGCGCATTACCCCAGCGGCAGCGCCTCGGCTACGGTCAAAAAGGCATAGCCGTTATCCGTATACCAACGGATGATATCCGGCAGCGCCTCGGCGGTGGTGCGGGTGGTGGCAGAGTCGTGCATCAGCACCACGCAGTGGATCTGCTCGCCGGTCTCCCGCACCACGTTGCGGTAGATGGTATCCGCGCTGGGGTGCCCGCCCACAGCATCCTCCGCGCAGACATTCCAGTCTACCCACTGGTAGCCTTTCTGTTCCACTTCGGATTTTAATTGTTTCATCAGCCCTTTTCCGCCATAACGGCGGCTGACGGTGTTGGTGCTTCCGCCCGGAAAGCGCAGATAGCGAATGCTTTCGGCGTTGATGTAAGGACTGACGCGCTGTTTCAGCAGGGCGATGTCCTGCCAGTAGGCATCAGAGCCGCGGTAGATGTCGCTGTATTCGTGGGAGGCAGAGTGGAGTGCGATTTGGTGCCCGGCGGCGGATGCTTCCGTCAACAATGGCAGATATTTTTCGTTGTAGCCCGTGGCAACGACAAAAAATGTCGCTTTGACCCCTGCATTGTTCAGAGCCTCCAGCACTGCGGGCGTTGTTTTGCTGGGGCCGTCGTCAAAAGTCAGGCAAACCCATTTTTCAGGTGGTGCAGGCGGCTGGGACACAGCGGGCTCAGAGCTGGGGGCAGGTGTGAGGAATTCCGTGTCCGGCACCGGGGTCAAATCGTTCTCCCGGCAGCCAATGAGCGGAGCCGCACCAAAGAAATTCCCGAGGCCAAACCCAAGCGCCGTGCCCAAGAACAACAGTGCTGCACCGAGCAGAAAATTCTTTTTGGAAAACCGCATCTCCAAAATCCTCCTTTGTAAGTTGTTTCTTGTTTCAAAGGGTCTTTTATAGGATATGAGCACCAAAAAAATCTATGAAAAAGCTTGACTTTCCAGGAGCAATATGATAATATACTCAAGCAGTCCGCACAACGGTTTCAACCTCAAAACCGCAGGACGCACCACCGATGTATGCGAAGGTGGCGGAACTGGCAGACGCGCACGTTTGAGGTGCGTGTGGTTTATCCTTGGGGGTTCAAATCCCCTCCTTCGCACCATGACGAAAGCCCGCATGAATGCTGAAAATTCAGTGTTCATGCGGGTTTTCTTTGTTTTGTTCGCTTGCAGATACTCGCAGATAGTAACAGATATTCTCAGCTTTTCGCACTCCCAAAGTCGTCAAAATATGGTCATTCGCTTCAGCCGCTCGCGATAGTCTCCCAGTACTCCACGATCTTGCCGGGCACAGCATGCTTGTCCGTCAGAAATGCGGCGTCGAGGTCTGCGTAAAAGTTCGCGGTGTCGGGATCAGGGGTTCACATTCTGCCGCGTAGAACAAGTGCTCCCAGCACTATAACGGCGACTGCCACAGGGAGCAGCCGCCGCAACCAACGCAGCAGGCGTTCCCGCCTTGGCGGGAGTCCCGTTTGGAGAGATTCCGGGAAGAATGCTTCGCAGCAAACAGAATCGCAATAACGTCCCTGCCCGCGCCATGCCTTATATCGGATGCCGTTCCACTCAAACTCCGGGTACATTCCCCCTTTTGTGATGCGGATGGGGCTTCCCTGAGCTTCCCCATAGCGCAGCAGTACGGCAGCAAAATCCTCCGGGGTGTTGATGGACTGTTCCGATACGATGGAAAAGCGCTTTTTCTGCTCGTTTTCTGCCACGGTACGGTAATCCCTGAGCCAGCCGGAGAAAAATCCACCCGGCTCCTGCGGGTCCTGCATCCGTTTCAGACAATCGTCCACATCCAGCTGATCCACCTGAGGAGCCTGTTGGGTCAGCTCTGCGCAAAAGCGGATCGAACCCGCCAGCTGCGCTGCCTGCTGCTCCAGTACCGTCTGCTGCGCCCGAAGCGCTTCGGTCAGCGGCTGTTCCCCGTTGAGGACCCTCTGTATTACGGGCAGCGGCATATCCAGCATCCGAAGCATCCGGATCAGTTTCAGGGTCCGGATATCCCCGGCGGTGTAATCCCGGTAGGCATTGCCCCGGTTACGGGCAGGGGTCATCAGCCCTTCTTTTTCGTAGAAGCGGATGTTGGGGCTGGAAACTCCACTCTGTTCCGCAGCCTGTTTGATGTTCATTTGCTTCACCTCCGCCCTTACACTACACCATAAAGTCGGTTGAAGGTCAAGCATTTTTCAAAAAATAGCGCAAAAATGCCCCGGCGGGCACAAAACCTGCCGGGGCATTCCTTGTTTTGCTTACTGAGCGTTGTTGAACAGGGTGAAGGCGCGGTAAGCCATGTACAGGTCGCTCTTGTGGATGACCTCGAACGGAGAGTGCATGGATAGCACGGGTACACCGATATCCAGCACGGGGATGCCGCGGTTGGCGACATACTTGGCGATGGTGCCGCCGCCGCCCAGATCCAAACGGCCCAGTTCACCGATCTGCCATGCCACGTTGCCCTTGTCCAGCATCCGGGTGATGTCGCTGACCAGCTCGGCACAGGCATCGCTTGCGGAGCCCTTGCTGCCGCTGCCGGTATACTTGAAGATGGCAATACCGCGGCCCGCATAGGTGCCGTTCATCGGCTCGAAGGCGCTGGCCCAAGAGGGATCGTAAGCAGCGGTGACGTCAGCAGACAGGCAGACGCTGTTGCGGAAGGCGATGATATCGTCCTGACCGGCAGCGCGGCACAGCTCCTGCATGAAGTGGAAGGCATACATGCTCTGCATACCGGTCACGCCGTCGGAGCCGATCTCTTCCTTATCCGTGAGGACGCAGACGGTGGTGTAGGCCGGGTTCTTGGTCTCGATCTCAGCCACCAGTGCGGGGTAAGCGTCCACACGGTCATCGTGGCCGTAGCTGCCGATCATGGAGCGGTCGAAACCGACATCGCGGCTCTTGTAAGCCGGGGTGATCTCGATCTCAGCACGCATGAACTCCTTCTCGGTGATGCCGTACTTCTCGTTGAGGAGGATCATGGTGTTCAGCTTGACGGCTTCCTTCACATCCTCATCCTCAACAGCGTCGGAACCGATCAGGATGTTCAGCTCCTCGGCCTTGATGCCGTCCTTCAGGGTGCGGGCATTCTGCTCGGCACCCAGATGGGGCAGCAGGTCGGTGATGCAGAAGACGGGGTCGTTCTCGTCCTCGCCGACGCGGACGGTCACCGTGGAGCCGTCGTCGCGGGTGAAGACACCGTGGATGGACAGCGGCATGGTGCCCCACTGATACTTGCGGACGCCGCCGTAGTAGTGGGTCTTGAAGTAGCTCAGGTGGTCGGACTCGTACAGCGGGGTCGGGCGCAGGTCCAGACGGGGGCTGTCGGTGTGGGCGATGACCAGACGGAAGCCGTCCTCAAAGCTGCGAGTGCCGATGGTGGCGGCCACGACCGCCTTCTTGAACTGGACGAAGTAGACCTTGTCGCCGGGCTTGTAGGTCTTCTTGGGGTCGAACTCGACGTAGCCGGCATCTTTGAGCATCTGCTCGCTTTCTGCGGCGACCTCGCGCTCGGTCTTGCCATTGTCGAGGAACTTCTTGTAGCCCTCGGCAAAGTCGTGGGCCTTCTGCTTGACGTCTGCATCCTTGTCGGTGACGTAAGCGGGCTTATAGAGCAGCTTTTCAGCAAGCTGCTGATTCGGAGTCTTTTCTGCCATAGAATTTCTCCTGCCTTTCTGTTTCCTTATTCCTAAATATTTTAAAGGGTCCATTGCCCTTTAATCTTGGTTCGTGCCATACAGGCGAGTGTAGACCGCGTAGCACGCGGTGATCTTTTCGACGTAGTGGTGCATCTGGTTATAGGGAAATCCCTGCAATGTAACGCCGTCGGCGGAGTGTTCTTCCATCTGCAAAAGGGTGTCCACCGTACCCCAGCCGCTGTGGTAAGCCGCCGCTGCCGTAGCCACATCGCCGTTGTAGCGTTGCAGACAGAGATGCAGATAATAGCAGCCGTATCGGAGGCTGACGGCGGGGTCGTAGAGGTCGTCAAAGGTGACATTCTCCCCTACCGCAAGCTTGCTGTGCATCCAGAGGAAGGTCTCCTCGGTCATCTGCATCAAGCCGCGGGCGTTGACGCTGGAAGTCGCTGCCGGGTCAAACCCGCTCTCGGTCCGGATGAAGGAATAGACCAGCAGCGGGTCAAGGTCATACTCGGCGGCGTACTGCTCCACAAGGGCGGAATATTTGCAGGGGTAGAATGCCTTTTCCATTTGCGTGCGCACCGGAGGCAGACACAACACGCCAAGCACCAGCAAAACCACCAGCACAAGGCTGTTCAGCAATTTCTTCACGTTCAAACCGAAGCTTCGGCACCACCTTTCCTGCGGCCCTCGGCCAGCAGCTGTTCGCAGAGCGCCGACGCGGCAGCTTCCAGCGCGGCAAGGTCGGCGTCGTTGCACAGCACATAATCCGCGCGGGCCAGCAGAACACTTTCCGGCGTCTGAGCGTTCAGGCGGCGGGCTGCCATTTCAGGCGCGATGCCGTCCCGCTGGGCGATGCGGGCCACGCTTGTTTCAAAGGGAGCTGTGACCACCGCCAGACGGTCGCATTCCGCTTCCGCCGCGGTCCCGACGATGACTGCGCCATCCAGCACGAAGAGCGGTGCCCCGGCTTCCTGCGCGGCCTGTTTGGCCAGCCGGATGCGGCGGACGATCTCCGGGTGGGTGATGAGATCCAGCGCCGCCTTTCCTTCCGGCGTCGCGAAGGCGCGGTCGGCCAGAAGCCGACGGTCCAGTGAACCGTCCGGGCGGAGGATCTCCTTCCCGAACCGCTCCGCCAGCACCGGCAGCAGCGGTGAGGACGGGAGCAGGATCTCCCGCGAGAGCTGGTCGGCATCGGCCAGCGGGACACCGTGGGCGGAAAAGACCGCCGTCACGGTGGATTTGCCGCAGCCGCTGCGGCCTGTAATGCCCAGCGTGATCATAAGGCGATCACCCGGAACGCGGCTGCGCGGATCAAGCGGTTGTACACGGCCATGCTCAGGCCGTCCTTCTTCGGGCAGCGGGCGTACACGATGCCGTCGCCCTGCTCATCCAGCGCACGGAGGCTGCGGAAGATGTGCTTTGCCTGATCGGCACCGTCCCCCTCGCGGCCATATTCCACGCAGGGCACGCCGAGCTTTTCCGCTTCGCCCGTAAAGCAAAGGCAGCTGGGGTTCTGGTCCATGTGGGCCTCCACATAGGCTTTGAACTGTTCAAAGGTGCCGTCCAGCAGGGTGACGTCCGCCTTGGGCGCGTAGTGTTTGTACTTCATGCCGGGGCTGCGGACCACTGCGCCCTCCGGCAGCTTTTCGAGGATGGCCTTCGAGACCTCGACTTCCTCGCCGAGGGCACGTTCCAAGTCCTCCAATGTAATGTGGCCGGGGCGGAACAGGGTCGGCTTCTCGCCCACCACCGAAATGACCGTAGACTCCACGCCCACATCGCACTCGCCGCCGTCCAGAATGAGGGGCAGCCGGCCGTTCATATCGGTAAAGACATCCTGCGCGTTGGTGGGGCTGGGTTTGCCGGAAAGGTTTGCCGACGGGGCCGCAAAGGCACAGCCGCTCTGCTCGATGACCGCGCGGGCGACCGGGTGGCTGGGCATCCGAATGCCGACGGTATCCAGCCCGGCGCAGCACTCCGCCGCCACTTCCGGGCCGCGGGGCATGATGATGGTCAGGGGGCCGGGGCAGAACGCTGCCATCAGCAGCTGGGCACGCTCCGGCACCTCGCTGACGAGGCCGGGCAGCATCTCCGGGCCGGTGACGTGGACGATCAGGGGGTTATCCTGCGGGCGGCCCTTTGCCACAAAGATCTTGGCCACCGCTTCGCCGTTGCGGGCGTCCGCCGCAATGCCGTAGACCGTCTCAGTCGGCAGGGCGACCAGCTCGCCTTTGCGCAGAAGTTCCGCCGCTTTGGCGATGGCGTCGCCTTCAGCGCGTAGGATTTCAGTTTTCATTTCCATTCGATTCATCGTTCTTTCTATCTGTAAAGTATATGTTCTTTACGTCATCTCAGGCGCATTATTTGTCGGTTTGTGCGTTGAGTTGCTGGAGCTTTTCCGCTTGCTCATGGGTGGCGAGGGCATCGATGATCTCGTCCAGATTGCCGTCCATAATCTTATCCAGATTGTGCACGGTCAGGCCGATGCGATGGTCGGTGCAGCGATCCTGCGGGAAATTGTAGGTGCGGATCTTCTCGCTGCGGTCGCCGGTGCCCACCTGCCCTTGGCGGTTGGCGTTGATGGCGTCCTGCTGCTCCTTCTGCTTCTGGGCCAGCAAGCGGCTGCGGAGGATCTCCAGCGCCTTATCCTTGTTCTGGAACTGGCTGCGCTCGTTCTGGCACTCGACCACCGTGCCGGTGGGGATGTGGGTCACCCGGATGGCACTGGACGTCTTGTTGATGTGCTGGCCGCCCGCGCCGGAGGAGCGGAAGGTGTCGATGCGCAGGTCCTTGGGGTCCAGCTCAAAGTCCACTTCCTCCGCCTGCGGCATCACGGCCACGGTGGCGGTGGAGGTGTGGATACGGCCCTGCGTCTCGGTCTCCGGCACCCGCTGGACCCGGTGGACGCCGCTCTCATACTTGAGGCGGTTGTAGGCCCCCGCGCCGTTCACCGCGACGATGGCTTCCTTCACGCCGCCCAGCTCCGTTTCGTTGAGGTTCAGTGTTTCCAGCTCCCAGCCGCGGCTCTGGACGTACATCGTGTACATCCGAAGCAGACTGTGGGCGAACAGAGCCGCTTCCTCGCCGCCCGCGCCGCCGCGGATCTCCATGATGACGCTTTTGCCGTCATTGACATCCTTGGGCAGCAGCAGAATTTTGAGAGAATTTTCCAGTTCTTCCACATCGTGACTTTTTTCGCTGATCTCCTGCTGTACCATCTCCTTAAAGTCCGGGTCGAAGGGTTCGCCTTCGAGCAGGGCTTTTGCCTGAGCAAGATGATCCTGCGCCGTTGTCAAGGCCTGATAGGCCTGCACCACTGGCTCGGCTTCGTGGTATTCCTGCATCAGGCGGCGAAACAGAGGGGGATCCGCCGCGGTTTCGGGCTGGTTCAGGCGGATCGAAAGCTCCTCGAACCGGTGGCAGACCGCTTCCATCTGAGAAAACAGTTTTGACATACTTGTGCAGTTCTCCTTATCGTTCTCAATGGATGGGGCCGGCTTGCGCGGCAGGGTCAGGTCTCACGACCTTTTTGATGTTCTTTTCAATCTTCGCGCGGGGCAGCATGACCTCGCGGCCACAGCCCGTGCAGCGGATCTTGAAGTCCATGCCCACCCGCAGCACCTCGAAGCTGGAAGCTCCGCAGGGATGTTTCTTGCGGGTCAGGATGGTATCTCCCACTGCGATATCCATAGACACTCTCCCTCCTGCCTGTACCCTCCCGGCACAGGCGCTGCGGCCAGCGGTTTGTTCCGGCTGCCGCACACAGATATAGTATAAACCAAACTCGTATAAAATGCAATTGTCCGCGCATATGGTTTTACTGCCGCCGCACCCAATGCGGCGGTGCGCACGACAAAAAACAGCACAGAAAGAGGAATGAACAATGATGCAGACATTTCGTACCGAAGGAAATTACCGCAGTGCCGACCGGCTTTCGGCTGCGGAGCTGCGGGCGGCGATGGCCAGCCGCGAAATTTTGCAGAGCACGGCACTGGCGTTCGATACCGCCCGCCAGCTGCGGTTTGAGTTTGGCGGGCTGCGGGCCGTGATGCCCTTTGAACAGTGTGCCGACGGAGCCGAGACCGGCAGCGTGCGGGACATTGCGATCCTGACGCGGGTCGGGCGGCCCACCTGCTTTGTCATCGAGGGGATGGACACCGACGAGACCGGTCAGCCGGTCTACCGCCTCTCCCGCGCCGAAGCACAGCGGATGTGCAAGGCCGATTACCTCGACACGCTCCAGCCCGGCGATATCCTCCCCTGCACCGTGACCCACATCGAACCCTTCGGGGCCTTCTGCGACGTGGGATGCGGCATCAGCGCTCTGCTGCCCATCGACTGCATGTCGGTCAGCCGCATCTCTTCCCCCGCCGACCGGGTCAGCGTCGGGCAGCAGATCCTCTGCGCCATCAAGAACCGGGACGTACAGGGCCGGTTCGTTCTGACCATCCGGGAACTGCTGGGCACATGGGCCGAGAACGCCGCCGCTTTTACGGTCGGTGAGACCGTGGTAGGCATCGTGCGGAGCGTGGAGGAATACGGCACCTTCATCGAGATCGCGCCCAACCTCGCGGGCCTTGCCGAGAGCTGCCCTGACCTCCGCCCCGGACAGGCGGTCAGCGTCTACATCAAGAACATCCTGCCCGAAAAGATGAAGATCAAGCTGGTCATCGTGAACCACAGCCTTGGGCAGAGCCATCGGTTCGAGCTGCATTATTTTATCACCGAGGGCCATATCGACCACTGGCTCTACTCCACGCCGGAAAGCCACAAGCGGATCGAGACGGATTTTGCGGTTGCGGCTTGCAATCCGGCGTAAAAGCCTTTATACTATAGAGGAGAACGATTCCAAATCAGCCATTTGAAAATTGAAGGGGATGTGCAGAACGATGGCCGCCAACGATGCTTTTACCGCCGGTGTCCGCCCCGGCGGGCTGACCGACAGCACCGAGATCCGGTTGCTGTTGTGTTATCTCGTGAAAAACGCCGGGCCGATCACCCGCACCGAGATCGAAAATGCCTTGATGGAGGAAGCGCTGGTCAATTATTTTGAGATCGGCTCCTGCCTTGATGATATCACCCAGCAAAAGCTGGTCATGCTGAGCGATGGACGCTATTCCATCACGGAAAAAGGACGCAAGGTCGCGCAGGAACTGGCCTTCGACCTGCCCCGCAGCGTGCGGGAGCGCGCCGTGGCCGCCGTGCTGCGCAGCCAGACATGGGCCCGCAAGGAGGCCCAATACGCCGCTCGCATCACCGAAAAGCCGGACGGCCACTGCTCCATCCGCTGCACCATCAAGGCGCTGGATCAGGAGCTGTTCTGCCTCGACATCGGCACGCCCGACCGGCTGAGCGCCGACCTCGTGAAAAAGCAATTCATCCTCAAAGGCAACGAGATCTACCAGATGCTCATCACCAAGCTGACGGAGGAAACCGAATAACCCAAGCGATAAAAATGCCGCTGTTCCGGAAAGAAAAACCGGACAGCGGCATTTTTTCATTTCCAGAGCTGGGCGGCCACCAGTTCGAGCACACTGCCCGCGATGCAGCGGGCCTTGTCCGAAATAAGAAAGCAGTTTTCCAGTTCCTCGCGCCGGGGGTCCACATCGGCCACCTTGAAGCCCTGCGTCACCGGATAGCCGTCCCGCAAAAGCCCCCGCAGGATGCCGGAGATCTGCGTTTTCACGGGGATGCGCTCCCCCTCCGGCGTTTCCAGCTCGGCAATGATCTCCCCTGCCTCGACAAAATCGGCGATGGCGTGACAATTTCGGAATATTCCCGCAGCCGGGGAATGGATGACCCGCTCGGCCCCGTAGCCGCCGATGATGCCCGGCACGCCGGAGTTCGGGGCCGCCGCCCCCTCCCGGATGATCCGGCCAAGCTTGTGGCCGCGCTTGGTCTCCACCACCACATCCACATCCAGCCCGGCCACGAAGCCGGGGCCGAGGGCGATGGTCAGCGGGGCCATCGCCCGCGTGGTGCCGAGGTTTTTCTTCGCGATGATGGCGTCGATCAGCACGGCGGGCTTTGCTTTTGGCAGACAGACCCCCTTCGGGTCCACGAGGACGGGCACGGCGTTCTCGGCCCAGACGGCCTCCGCCTCGGCCAGCGATGCCGCCCGCACGGCCCGCAGACCTTCCACGGTCGTTTCGCCCTCGTAGACTGCTTCGCAGAGGGAGACTTGGCGGCGGATGGCGGCGGGGTGTTCGGCTTCCAGTACCAGCACCCGCAGCCCCGCCGACCACAGCCGGTGGATGGTGCCGGTGGCAAGGTCGCCGCCGCCGCGCACCACGATCAGTTCCTCACGCTTCATCGCTGTTTTCCTCCGGCTCCATGCGTTGCAGCAGCACGTTCATCGAGCCGCCGCAGGCTGCAATGGCGGCGTCCTCGCCGGTGCCGTCCGTGGTAAAGGCGGCAAGCTTCGTGGGCGGTTCCTCCCCCGCCAGCATTTTTGCAGCAAGCTGCTGCACCCGGTATTCCATGATGCCGCCGCCCACGCTGCCGACGGTCCGGCCATCGGGCAGAAGCAGCATTTTGGAGCCGACTTCGCGGGGGGTCGAGCCGTGGCGCGAAACGATGGTGGCAAGGACGGCGGGCGTATCCAGCGCCCCCAGCGCTGCCAAAATCGCCGGGGAAAAGCCCTCGGTCAGCGGGCGGGCACTCTTGATCTGAACGATCTCGGCCAGAATGGACAGCGCAATCTCCTCCGCCGTCTTAGCCCCAATGGCAAGGCCGATGGGCGCGTGGAGCGCTTCCACCCGCGCGGGGTCGAGTCCGGCCTCGGTCAATTGGCGGCACACCAGCGCGGTACGGCCCCGGCTGCCCATCATACCGACATACGCGGCGGGCTTTTGCAGAATAGCGGTCAGGCACTCCAAGTCGCAGTTGTGCGCGCGGGTGACGACCACAAAATAGCATTCCGCACCGCCGGAAATTTTGGCAAGGCTCTCCGAAAAGGGGGCGCAAAGCACTTCCTCCGCCCCGGCGTCCCGCAGATCGTCGGCAAAATCCGGCCGGTCCTCCAGCGCACAAACGGGCAGCCCCAGAAGCCTTGCCAGCCGCACCACCGAAGCGCCCACATGGCCGCCGCCGCAGACCACGAGCCGCGGGGAAGCGCCGAACCGCTCCGCAAACACGCGGAGCCCCTCCAGCTCCTGCACGCCGCTGGACGTGATCTGCCGCAGCGCAGGCAGCCGCCCGCTCAGGCACGGTGCCGGATGTTCCGGCCAGAGCGGCACACCGCCGCGCAGCAAAAGCTGCGCACCCGGCGCTTCACCTTCCAGCACGGTGGCCAGCAAGGTATCACCCGCCGCATGGTGTAACGCATCCAAAAAAGTTCGGGGTTCCATTCGGGTCTCCTTTTGATTCATTGTTCTACCTGCGCGGCGGCGGCGTATTCGGCGGGATCAAATCGTTCCCGCCAGCACTCCCAGTCCTCCGGAAGCATCCGCCACGCAAGGCCGCACCCGGCGGACAGCTCCCGCGGCAGCGGAATGAGCCGGCCGGGGATCTGTTCCGCGATGCAGCGTTTTTCCCACGCCATCGCATCCACGGTGGCCCGGAACGAAAGAACGATATACGGTCGTTTTGCTCGCATCTTACTCCTCCAGCGCCAAGGCACGCAGAGCCTGTGCCGCCGCAAGGGCCTCGGCCTCGGTGTTTTGGTGCGAAAAGCTGAACCGCACCATGCCCTGCTCTACGGTGCCCAGCGCCTTGTGCATGAGCGGGGCGCAGTGGGCCCCGGCCCGCACGCAGATGCCGAACTCCTCCCAGAGGGCGTCCGCCACGCGGGCGGAGTCCTCCCCGGCAAGGTTCAGCGAAACGATGGGTGCACGGGGTTCCGCAAAGCTGCCGTAGACCACCACACCGGGGATTTCCCGGACGGCCTCATAAAACAGCCGTGCCAGCGCAGTTTCCTTTGCTTGGAGCGTTTCCACGCCCTGTTCCAAGATCCACCGCACCCCGGCCCCAAGGCCCGCGATGCCGGGGACGTTCAGCGTCCCGGCTTCCAGCGCAGTGGGCATTTCGGCGGGGTGGCGCTCGTCGAAGCTGTGGACGCCGCTGCCGCCTACCACCAGAGGTGCCGCCCGCAAGCCGGGGCGGACGTACAGCCCGCCGGTGCCCTGCGGACCCAGCAGCCCCTTGTGGCCGGTAAAGCAGAGCACATCGATGCCCAGCTTTTGCACCGGGATAGGGCAAGCCCCCGCTGTCTGCGCCGCGTCCACGATCAACAGCAGACCGTGTTTTTTTGCAAATTGGGCAACAAACGCGAGGTCGGTGGTGTTGCCGGTGACGTTGGACGCCCCGGTGACGACCACTGCCTTGGTGTTGGGCCGCAGCAGCTCCTCGAACTGCTCATAGCGCAGCACGGCGCGGTCATCCACCCCCACAAAGCTGAGCTGTGTTCCCTGCTCCCGCAAGCGGTATAGGGGCCGCAGGACCGAGTTGTGCTCACAGACCGTGGTAATGACATGATCCGCCGGGCCGATCAGCCCGCCGATGGCCGTGTTCAGCGCTTGGGTCGCGTTGGAGGCAAAGGCGATGCACGCCGGACTCTCCGCGCCGAACAGTTCGGCCAGCCCGGCGCGGGCGTCGTAGACCAGCCGCGCCGCATGAAGGGTCGGCTCGTGGGCACCGCGGCCGGGGTTGCCCGCTGTTTGCAGCGCTTCCAGCATCGCTTCGCCTACCACGGGCGGTTTTTGCAGCGTGGTAGCCGCATTGTCGAGGTAGATCACGGCTTGACCACGTTCCCGGCGTTCAGCATTTTTTCCGCAATGACGTACATATTCGTCACAGTGCCGACCTGCAGCTTCTCCGTCAGACCGTAGAAATTCAGGCAGGTGCCGCAGGTCACGATCTCCACGCCCTCGGCTTCCAGCGCCTTGAGATCTTCCAGCATGGGCGAACCCTCACAGGTCAGGTGAGCACCGCCGTTGTAGAAGAGGATGGTCTTGGGCAGCTTGTCCTGCTGGGTCAGCGAGAAGACGAAGGCCTTGAGCAGGGTCTTGCCCAGCTCCTCGGCTCCATCGCCCATCTGATCGGACGCAATGACCACCACCGTATCGGTGCGGGCGTCCGGTGCGCAGACCGGGGCCTCCTCGGCCTCGGCGGGGGCGTCGCCCACCGTGAACAAAACGCGGTACTCCCGCTCCGCCAATTTCTCGGCCTTGGACGCATAGCCCTTCTGCTGGGCCATCTTGGTCAGGTTTTGGACGGCGATCTCGTTATCCACAAGGACCTCCACTTCACCGGCACCGTTTAATTCGGCAATGGCCTTCTTGGCTTTGACAACAGGAAGCGGGCAAGCATCCCCGCGTGCATCAACTTTCAGCATCGTTCATATCTCCATTTAATAATTCACTGTGATCTCCGTGGTTTGCTTCTCCAAAATCTCGCCCACGATGGCGGCGGGCAGACCTGCCGCCCGGAGTTCCTGCTCCAGCGCGGCGGCGTCCTGCGGCGCAGCGGCCAACAGCAGCCCGCCGGAGGTCTGCGGGTCGAACAGAATTTCTTCCATCGGAAATGGGACATTTTCAAACCGGACGAAGGGCCCGGTGTGGTTGCGGTTCCGCTGGCCCGCCGCCGTGTACAGGCACGCATCGGCGGCTTCCCACGCGCCGGGCAGCACCGGCACCGCATGGGCATCGATGACGCAGGAGAGTTTGTCTCCCATCATCTCGTGCAGATGGCCCAGAAAGCTGAACCCGGTCACGTCGGTAGCGGCGTGGACCTCATACTTGTGCGCGATCTCTGCCGCCGTCTTATTCAGGGTGGTCATGGAGCGGATGGCACCTTCCATCTGGTCCGGGGCGGCTTCGCCTACCCGGTTGGCCGTGCAGATGAGCCCGACGCCCAGCGCCTTGGTCAAGAGCAGCTTGTCGCCGGGGCGGCCGGTATCGTTGGCCGTCATCCGGCGCGGATCCACAAGGCCCGTCACCGAAAGGCCGTACTTCACGCCGGTGTCGGCGATGGAATGCCCGCCCGCGAGGCTGCCCCCCGCTTCGGCGACCTTTTCGGCCCCGCCGCGCAGGATCTCGCCCAGAACATTCAGATCCATGCTTTCCGGAAAGCAAACGAGATTCAGCGCCGTCTTCACTTCGCCGCCCATGGCGTAGATATCGCTCAGGGCGTTGGCAGCAGCGATCTGCCCGAAGGTATAGGGGTCGTCCACCATGGGTGGGAAAAAGTCCACCGTCTGCACGAAGGCCAGTTCATCGGTGATGCGGTAAACGGCAGCGTCATCCTTGCTGTCGTAGCCGACCAAAAGGTTCGGATCCTGTTCGCCGCGCGGCAGCTTTTCGAGGATGCGGCTCAGCACCCCCGCGCCGAGCTTGGCCGTGCAGCCGCCGCCCGTGCAGAACACGATCTTTTCCGATCCTGCCATTACGCTCGTTCTCCTTCTGAAAATCGTGTCAGAACGCTTCGCACCCGGAAGCGCTCCCATAAAAGTTTCTGTGTCTCTTCGCCCAGCGCCCGGCGGACAGCATCGTCCGCTTGGTTGAGGACGGCGTAAAACTGCCGCTCCCCCACCCGCTTGCGTCCCCCGGCCTCGCTGGCCAGAAGCCGTGCCAGCAGTTCCGGCGTCAGCAGGGTCTCCGGTGCCGCGCCCAGCAGCGCACAGGCGGTTTCCAGCCGGAAGCAGACGGTTTCCAGCGGTTTTCCCACCGCCGAAAGCCCGGCCACGGCCAGCACGATATCACTTTCCGGCAGGATCACCGGCTCGTGCGCCGCCGGGGCCTTGCAGGGCAAGCGCTTGGCCCCGTCCGCTTCCAGAAAAACGGCGTCGGCCTGTTCCATCCAGTGTTCCAACTGCCGGGGCGGCGGGGCGGTCAGCTTGCCGCTGCCGTCCGGCGTGCCGAGGACGGCAAACGCTCCTGCCGCCCAAAGGGCTTTTACGTCCGCGTCGGCGGCGGCGAAGTTCTGCTTCGGCTGCCGGATGTGGGTGGTCGTCCCGGCCAGCACACGCCAGCCCCTGCGGGCGCAATGCTCACTCAGGGCATAGAGCAGGGTGGTCTTTCCCCCACCGCCCACCAGCGAGACGACATGCCCCTTCTCAGCCAGAAACGGGAACTGCGCTTCCGTGACCATTCAGCGGTTCTCCTCCACGGCCATGGCAATCTGCTCCGGGGTGATGGGCAGCTCGTAGAACCGGGTGCCGATGGCGTTGTACACCGCATCCGCAATGGCGGGCAGCGGCGTGTTGATGACCACTTCGCCGATGGACTTTGCGCCAAAGGGGCCGTTGGGCTCGTAGCTGTTTTCAAACTCCACCCGGATCTTTCCGATGTCCACGCGGGTGGGGATCTTATACTGCATGAACGAATTTTCCATGGGGCAGCCCTTGGAATCGTAGGTGATGTTCTCGGTCAGCGCCATGCCGATGCCCTGCAGCAAGCCGCCCTCGGCCTGCACGCGGGTCAGGTTCGGGTTGATGGGGGTGCCGCAGTCCACACAGGCGGCATAATCCACCACCTTGACTTCACCGGTCTCCTTGTCCAGCTCAATTTCAGCCGCACCCACCATGTACGGCGGGGGCGACAAGGGCGAAGTGTGGGTCTCGGTGACTTCCAGCGGCACCATATGGCCGAACTGAGAGGCCGAGGCGACCTCGCTGAGGGAGACCTTCTGCTCCGGATCGGCATCCACAAAGACATTTTTGCCGTCAAAGGCAACGTCCGCTTCCTCGCAGTGGAGCAGTTCCGCGCCCAGTTTGCAGATCTGTGCCCGCAGCTTCATGGCGCACTTTTCGACGGCCTTGCCGGTAACGTAGGTCGTGCTGGAGGCATAGGAGCCGGAATCGTAGGGCGAAACATCGGTATCCGCACCGAAGACGGTGATATCGTCCAGCCCGCAGTCCAGTACCTCGGCGGCGATCTGCGCTAGGGTGGTGTCGCAGCCGGTACCCATATCCGCCGCGCCGATGATGAGGGAGTAGAACCCTTCATCGTTGACCTTGAGGGTCGCGCTGCCGACGTCCATGCCGGAAATGCCGGAGCCCTGCATCGCCATGCCCATGCCCACGGCGCGGACCTTCCCGTTGCCGAGGTCCCGGACGGGATACTTGTGATCCCAGTCGATCATCTCGTGGACCTTTTTCAGGCAGCGATCCAGCGCACAGCTGGTGTTCACCGCGCCGTAGTAGGCGGGCATCACGTCGCCCTCCTTGACGATGTTCATCTCACGGATCTTGAAGGGGTCCATGTGGAGCTTGGCGGCCAGCTCGTTCACGGCGGATTCCACCGCAAACAGGCCCTGCGTTGCGCCGTAGCCGCGGTAAGCGCCGGCAGACATATGGTTGGTATAGACCACGTCGCTGACGAAGCGGAATGCTTCGGCCTTGCCGTACAGCGGGATGGACTTGTGGCCCGACAGGCCCACCGTCGTGGGGCCGTGCTCGCCGTAGGCACCCGTGTTGGACAGGGTGTAGAGGTCGATGCCCTTCACGATGCCCTCTTTGGTGGCACCGAGGCGGACGTGCATCTCCATCTCGTGCCGGGGCGAGGAAGCGGTCTGGCTCTCCTCGCGGGTGAAGAGGAGTTTGCAGGGCTTTTTGGTCTTCCACGTCACAAAGGCCGGGTAGATGGCGGAGACCGCCGTCTGCTTGGCGCCGAAGCCGCCGCCGACGCGGGGCTTGATGACGCGGATCATGGATTTGGGGATGTGCAAAGCATTCGCCACGTTGCGGCGGGTGTGGAAGACGATCTGGGTGGAGCTGAGGATGTTCAGCCGCCCGTACAGATCCATATAGCAGCAGGTGCGGAAGGTCTCCATCATGGCCTGTTGGCACGCCTTGGTGTGGTAGACATGGTCGATGACCACATCGCAGTTCGCCAGCACGGCGTCGATATCGCCGCTGCCGCACTCGTCGTGGGCGCAGAGGTTCCGCTTGTTGTCCGCGCCCACCGGGCACAGGCTCTCCCAGTTGTCCTCCGGGTGGACGAGGATGGGGTTATCCTTGGCAGTATGGAAGTCCAGCACCGGTTCCAGCACCTCGTACTCCACCTTGATGAGCTTCAGGGCCTTGTCCACGCACCGATCGTCCACACCGGCCACGATGGCGACCACATCGCCCACAAAGCGAACATGGCGGTCAATGACCAGCCGGTCGTAGGGGCTGGCTTCGGGGTAGGTCTGGCCCGCTTGGGTGTAGCGGCGGCCATTCTGATCCACATCCTCCCACGTGAAGATGGCCTCGATGCCGGGCACCTTCTTGGCGACGGTGGTGTTGATGGTCTTGACGATGGCATTGGGGTGGGGCGAACGCAGAAGCTTTACAATGAGGCAGTCGGCGGGGGCAAGGTCGTCCATGTAGACGGGCTTGCCGGTGACCAGCTGCATCGCGTCCTTTTTGCGGAACGGTTGGTTGACGTTTTTCATTCGGCTGCCTCCTTCGATTTTTTCCATGCGAGGAACGCCTGAATGCCCCGCAGCTGGCCCTCGTAGCCGGAGCAGCGGCAGAGATTGCCCGCGAGATATTCCTTGATCTCCTCCTCGGAGGGGTACGGATTCTCGCGGAAAAGGGCCAGCGCGTTCATGATAAAACCGGGGTTGCAGAAGCCGCACTGCTCCGCGCCCTGATCGGCGATGAAGCCGCCGAACTCAGCGGCCTCCTCCTGCAAGCCTTCCAGCGTGGTGACACGGTGGCCGTCGGCGCGGGCCGCCAGCACCGAGCAGGACAGCACCGGCTTTTCGTCCAGAAAGACCGTACACAGCCCACAGTTGGAGGTCTCACAGCCGCGCTTGACGCTGTAGCAGCCGTGGCTGCGGACAAAGTCGATGAGCAGGGCGTCCGGCGCAACATCGGCGGACACCTTTTTCCCGTTCAATGTGATCGTGATCTGCATCGTATTCCCCTCCCTCAGGCTTCCAGCCGGCGCACGGCGCGCTTGACCAGCACGCCCGCCAGATGGTTGCGGTATTCGGCGCTGCCGCGCAGATTGCTCTCGGTCTTGATCTGGGCCCGCACCTCGGCGGCGAAGCGATCCGCCGTCAGCTCCGGCGTCTCAGCCCCATTGGGCTTGAGGGCAAAGAGCATTGCCTTGCCCGGCCGGGCCCCGATGGCAAACCGGTAGCCCTCCGCCGTTTTGGCGGCGGCGCAGGTCAGCACCGGGAAGTCCGTCTGGCTGTTTCGCACCGACTGGTAGCAGAACGAGGCCGCTTCCTTCGGCACCAGCACCCGCACAAGGATGTCCCGGTCATAGGGGCGGGCGGCGTACTCGGCCAGCGGCACGATGCCGCCCTTGTACAGCTCCACCGAGGCGTTCAGTGCAAGGAACATGGTCAGCACGTCGGAGAAGCCGAAGCGGCTGTAGATGCTGCCGCCCACGGTGGCAAGGTTCCGCAGCTGGACGCCCACGATATGCCGCACCGATTCCCGCACGGCACCGCCGGTGTAAGCAGCCAGCCCCTCGTGCAGCTCCAATTGGCGCAAAGTGACCATCGCGCCGATGGAAAAGCCCTCGTCCGTCTCTTCCACGGTGTCCAGCCCCAGACCCGACAGGTCGATGGCGGTGCCGACATTGAGCTTCTCCATTTTGAGCCAGATCATGCCGCCGAGGACCCGATTGTTCTTTTTCTGGTTGAGCTGCCAAGCTTCTTCCAGACTTTCCGCGCGCTTGTATTCCCGGATCGTCATCATACGCAGTACCTCTCTTTTTCCCTGATTACTTTTATTTTAACATATTTTCTGCTAAAATACCACTAAAAGAGCCCCCTGCCAAGGGGCCGTCATTTTGTGCGAGGTGTTCAAAAGATGGAGCAACAGCTTCTTCCCGTTGGGTGTGTCATCATGGCGTCGGGGCTGGCCCGGCGGTTCGGTTCCAATAAGCTCTTGGCCGATTTCGGCGGGCGTCCCCTGCTCTGCCGCGCATTGGACGCGACCAACACGCCCCAACTTGCTGCCCGCATCGTCGTGACCCGCTCGGCGGAGGTGGAAGCACTCTGCAAAGCGGAGGGCGTCCCCTGCCTCGTCCACGGACTGCCGGGCCGGAACGACACGGTGCGGCTGGGGCTGGACGCCCTGCTGGCGGCGCGGCCCGACCTTGCGGGCTGTATGTTCCTGCCCGGCGACCAGCCCCTGCTTCAGCGGGAGACCGTGGAGAGCATGGTGGGCATCTTCGGCTGGGATACGAAGACCCGCATCGAACGGCAAAAAGAAACAGAACGGGAGATCTTCCGGCTGGCTCATCGGTTCATAAATGACCCGAACCCGCTGGTCGGAAGCCCCGTTCTGTTCAGCAAACGTTATTTTTCGGAGCTGCGCATCCTGCCCGAAGGCAAAGGCGGCAGCGTATTGCTCCGGAAATACCCGGAGCGGGTCCACAACATTTTCATTGGGGACCGGAACGAGCTATTGGATGCGGACACACCCGAAGCGCTGGCGGAATTACTCCGCATCCTTCGGCAGTAACACATTCAGCACGATGGCCACAAAGGCGGCGGGCACGATGCCGGACTCACCGCAGATGAGCTGGAACAACTGCGGGGTCTTGGCCAGAATGCTGGCGTTTGCGCCCATGCCGTAGCCCACGCCCAGAGCCACCGAAACGATGGTCAGGGTGCGCGGGGTCATCTTTTCCTTGGTGATGAGCTGGATACCCGACACGACGATGGAGGAGAACATCATGACAGCGGCACCGCCCAGAACGGCCTGCGGCATGATGGAGACCAGTGCGCCCAGCTTGGGGATGAGGCCGCAGAGGATCAGGAAGATGGCACCGGTGGCCAATGCGCCGCGGTTGACGACCTTGGTCATCGCCACCAGACCGACGTTCTGGCTGAAGGAAGTGTTGGGCAGGACGCCGAAGCAAGCGGCGAAGGAAGAGCCCAGACCATCGCAGATGACGCCGCCGGACAGCTCCTTATCGGTAGCCTCCCGGCCCATGCCGCCCTCCATGACGCCGGAGATGTCGCCCACCGTCTCGACGGCGGTGACGATGAACATGATCAGCACCGGCAGGATGGCGCGCATATCAAAGACGATCTTGACCGGGACGAGCTTGGGGATGGCAAACCAACTGGCCTGTGCCACCTTATCCCAGTTCAGCACCCATGCCTTCGTGAATTCCACACCGTCGGCCGTGACGCCGGTGGTGGGCAGGACAAAGCCCATGATGAACGCGGCGATGTAACCGGCAACGATGCCGATGAGGATAGAGGAAGAGCTCAAAAAGCCCTTGGTCCAGTGCTTGAAGAAGAGGATGACCACCAGCACGAAGACGGCCAGCAGCAGGTTCTCCATGGAGCCGAAGTCCTTGGCCGCATTGCCGCCGCCAAAGGAGTTGACGCCCACCGAGATCAGCGACAGACCGATGGACAGCACCACCGTGCCTGTGACCACCGAGGGGAAGAACTTGCGCAGGGGCTTGAGGAAGAAGCCCAGCACCGTTTCGAACAGGCCGCCCAGAATGGACGCGCCCATAATGGCGCCGTAGGCCAGCACGCCGCCGCCCATGGAAGCCGCCACGCTGTTGAAGACGCCGAGGAAGCCGGACGAGGTACCCATGATGATGGGGACCTGACCGCCCACGGGGCCGATGGAAAACAGCTGCACCAGCGTGACCACACCGGCCACGAACATGGCGTTCTGCAGCAGACTGACCTGAAGGTCGGCGAATTCACCGCCCGCCAGACCGCATGCGCTCGTGATGATGAGCAGCGGGGTCAAGTTGCCGACGAACATGGCAAATACATGCTGCAAGCCCAGCGGAATGGCCTGTCGAAGGGGCATCTTCGCATCAAACTTGTACGCGCCCTTCTCCAAATCGATAGTTTTGATCATACCCTTCTCCTTTAACGAATAGTTTTTTTTAACGACACGAAAAATTATAGCAAAGGACGTGTGGAATTGGGAGAGGTTTAGACCGACTTTTGTTCATTTTCCGTTCATAAGTCATACTTCATCAGCAAAAATGTCCGCACATGGAATACAAATGCGGACATTTTTGCCTGTTATGCCCCCGGCACCAGCAGACGCCGGGCTTTGTCGATGGTGGTCGTCCCCTCGGCGAGGTCGTTGGCTGCGAGCATCTGCCCCGGCGAAACATGGTAGTGCTTCGCGATGGCGAACAGTTCCTCCCCCGCTTGGGCGTAGTAAATGCGGAGGGAGATCTCCGGGTCGGCGGGGGCCAGCTTCTCCCCCAGCGCAATGTTGCCCACGCAGCTGTTCACGCTGCGGCGGAGCACAGCACCTTCCACCCGCACGGTCACCGAGACATCCAGTGCCCCGCCCGTGCATCTGCATTGCAGGTTCTCCGTGCTCAGCCAGCACTCCGGGTAGAGCACGGCCTCCTCCGGCGCATCCGTCGGCAGCGGCAGCGCAAGCTCCAAAGTCTTCTCGTAGCTTTCCAACTCGGCAAGGCTGTTCTCCCCAAAGGCCGTCACCACGACCCGCGACGTCAGCGCCCAAGATCTCCCCTGCCAGAGAAGCTGCGCCGGGCCGATGGAGGCAAAGCACGCAAGGATCTTTGCCCCGGCATCCGGCAGCGGGCCGGAACCGGTCAGGGTCGTTGTTTCGTTCAGGGCGCAGAGCAGCGATTCGGTGGGCACCGTCTGGGGAACCGGGTCTGTCTCGTACTGGGTCGAAAAGGCATCCGCCACGCATTGCAGTTGGTAGGGCCGCCACGCCCGCAGCCGGAGCATGACCGTTGCGCTGAGGGCACTGGGCGCATCCCCCTCCCCCTGCGTGACCGTAAAGCCCACCGGCTCGGCCACGCAAAGGCAGCGGCAGTCCTCGCTGAGGCCCTCCACATCCAGCACCTGATTGAACGGCAGCTCCACGCTCTGACTCTGCAGGGTGTTGTCCCCCTCGGCCCGCCACGCACAGAGAACGGAGAGCGTTCCCTTGGCCACGGCCTTGGCGTTGAGCACCTTCAGGTCATGGACGGACACGGTCCCCGCAAGGTCCAGAATCGCGGCGGGCAGCGACGGAAAGGCCAGCTCCCCTTCCACCGTGACCAGCTTATCCAGCACGGCGGTGCGGCGGACGCCTTCCAGCGTGGTCAGCCGCTGCTCGATGCCGCCGTCCGACAGGGCCGTGATGACCTCGGTTTTCAGTTGGGTGTAGACCGACGCCACCAGCCCGAAGGCTCCCCGCACCTCTACACGGCGGGGCGTGACCGAACGGCAGTTCAGATATTCCGTCTGCCCTTCCACCTGCGCCGTCCATGCCGTGAAGGTGAACTCCGGCAGCTCCAGCACCTTATTGAAGGGCAGCTTCTGCTCGGTCTGGCAAAGGCCCGCATCCGCCTCGCCCTGATAATAAACGATGCAGCGCAGATAGCCCTCCAGCGTCAGCTTGCCGGGCTGCAATTGCTTTTGCAGCACCACCGGCCTCGCAAAGCACTTGACCAGCTTGAACACCGGCGGCAGATAATCGGAAATCAGAATTTCTGTTTCCAGCGGGAGCTCCGCTTTGACGGTGCAGTCTGCTCCCGCCGCCGGCAGCGCGTCCCGAAAGATCTTCAGTTCCATCCTGTGCGCTCCTTTCCTGTCCGTTTGGCATAGCACATACCAGAGCATATGCGCGTTTCCCCGCCGCTATGCGCAAAAACGCCGCCGCACAGCGTTTCCACTGCGCGGCGGCGTTTCACAAATCAGGAAATGAGAAACCCTGAATTATTCAGCGGCCTTTGCTGCCTCGACCTGCTTGATCAGCTCAGGCACGACCTTGAACAGATCGCCGACGATGCCGTAGTCAGCCACACCGAAGATGGGAGCGGACTCGTTCTTGTTGACGGCGATGATGCACTCGGAATCCTGCATACCAGCAGTGTGCTGGATGGCACCGGAAATACCCAGAGCAACGTAGATCTTGGGGTGGACGGTCTTACCGGTCTGACCAACCTGATGGTCAGCGCTCATCCAGCCAGCATCGGTGACGGCACGGGATGCGCCGACAACACCGCCGCCCAGAGCGGCAGCCAGCTGCTCAGCCAGCTCGATGCCCTTGTTGACGTCCTTGCTGATGCCAC
>OGCN01000454.1_pt1 | contig 67464 bp, 54 predicted proteins | sample 1570181 | NCBI WGS metagenome assembly OGCN01 (sample SAMEA4370584, study PRJEB24528) | human gut metagenome | reverse complement strand
ACATGTCCGACCCGGACGCCTACGCACAGTACGACTGGTCGCTCTACGGCACCGTCATCAACTGCGGCGCCTACACGGCCGTGGATAAAGCGGAGACCCCCGAGGGCCGCGTGACCGCCTGGAAGGCCAACGCAACCGGCCCGGCGCTTCTCGCCCGCACCTGCGCCGAGCACGGCATCACCCTGGTCCACGTGTCCTCCGACTACGTCTTCGACGGCACGGCCGAGGTCCACACCGAGGACGAGCCCCTCAGCCCGCTGTCCGTCTACGGACAGACCAAGGCCGCCGGCGACATCGCCGTGGCGGGGTGCCCCCGCCACTACATCATGCGCAGCTCCTGGGTCATCGGCGAGGGGCACAACTTCGTGAAGACCATGAAGGGACTCTCCGACCGCGTCGCCGACCCCGAGGACGGCCTTGCGCAGGTCACCGTCGTGGACGACCAGCTGGGCCGCCTGACCTTCACGCGCGACATGGCTGCCGCCATCTTCCACGTGCTGGGGACGCACGCCCCCTACGGCACCTACGACTGCACGGGCTCCGGCGCCGTGAGGTCCTGGGCCGATATCGCCCGCGCCGTCTTCGAGGCCGCCAACGGCAACGGGGAGAGGGTCGTGCCGGTATCGACCGCCGACTACTACGCCGGCGCCGAGGGTCCCATCGCCCCGCGCCCGGTCCACTCCGCGCTCGACCTGTCCAGGCTCGAGTCGGTCGGTTTCCGCATGCCCGATTGGGAGGAGGAGCTGGGGGAGTACCTCACAAAGCTTTAATATAAATTGTAGCGGCGGGAGGCGATGGCATGATTGATGGATACTCTTTTGAAGATTGGATGCACTACGGTAAACGAGGGAAGCGCGAGTATTCCTGTTTTCGTTTTTACAGTGTAGGGCTCAATAGAGGTATGCCTCTAGTGATTCTGGACGTCGTAAAGAAAATGGGCTTCGGTGGACTATTTGCTGGGGCGGCTTCTCTTCTTGCAGAAAAGCTACTAACTGATGGAAAACTTCCTTGGATCCTTGATTACCTTGGATCTTATGTGACTAAAGAATTATTTACATTTTTGCTTGTCGTAATTTGTTTGGTTGTAGCATGGATTGCCGTGCGTTCAATTAGGCAGGGCTTTCGCTATGTGAGTGTGCTCGATAAACTTCAGAGTCTTAACTACCAAGTTGAGAATCAGACTCAAAATCCTGATGTTAATTTAGGTGAATTGGCAACTATCTGCTGTGATGGTGTCGCCTCCTGTTTTTCAATTTTTCGCCCAAAGGCCGGAATAGGCTGCGCTATTAGGCTTGCGCGTCCCGGAAAGTCGGATCATGAAGTTGGCTACGCAACGGTGGCTAGGGGAGGGACATTGAATGGGACGAGATTTCAACATACCCGGCCACTTTCAATGGATAGCAAACTCGTGATTATGCTGCACGACAAAGAGCTGTCAAATGATATCGTCATGCTTTGCCCCGATGTTGAAAAAGCCAGAGACTGTGGGCAGTTGGATAACGACGTCAATTCCAAGCATTTCGGATCCGATGATCGTTGCATGATGATTTCTAGACTTGTTGCGCGGGACGGTTCGAGTAATTCAATTATGGGAATCTTGTATGTAACGTCTAACAAGAAAAACAAACTTGGAATCGCTGATATCAATCTCTATTTATTGCTTCATGATATTGTTAATCACGCTCTTTGCGCAAAAGCTGTTGCGTGATTAGCCTTTAGGAGGTTCATGATGGCATGCACTAAGAGAAGCTATCGGAAAAGGAAGAAACAGTCTTCTTGCCGTCCGCTTCTTTTACGCCAAAATAAATCTAGCATCAAGGCAAGCGTCAATACCGCACCTTCACATGCTGTTTTCTGTGAGTCTGCAGGCGGTTTAGTCTTAACTGATGTGAGAGATTACAGCCGCATCAGAAAAAACGGACCATCGGATGAGCTTGTTAAATTATTAGCATCAAGATTGTGATATATCTAACAACTTGGCTTGACGGTTTGCTTTTCGAATAACGGCCAGTGTGTAAGCAGTGGGCTGAGTCTTGGTTTCATTCTATGCCGAGGGAAGGTCATTGCTTATGGTCGCTTTTTGTGCTGTTGTTCAGGTAATTTGTGCATTTGTTACACTTTGCCTGACGGTATATGTTGTTTTGCGCGACACAAGGCATATGAATGAACAAGACGAGCGTCAGGAAATGGCTGAGAAATTAGCGCAGCCATCTTCAATTGCTGCATGGCTCGAAAGAGATTCCACTGGTGAGTCGCGCATTGCGATTCGCAACGACAGTGATCTTCCTGTATATGAGGTAGTTGCGACAATTGTCGTTACTCATGGAGCGGGATGCTGCAAGGGTGAAGATTTGGAATCCCCATATCAATACAGGAAGATACTCGATTTGATTCCTCCGGGACTTCATTCGGTAGCTATCGATATGGGCGGCTTCTACGGAATGCATCGACATCCGCTGGTCGAGATTGCCTTTGTATGTGCAAAGGGAAAATCCTGGGTCCGTCGGGGAGATGGCGCTCTTGATGAACTCGATGATTCACCGTTTAGCCACTATGAACTCGGCCTTCCCATTGATTTTGATATGGTTGCGCCATATCAAAAGATGTGACGTCCTTATTCCTTTAACGCTATGGAATGCAGCGTTGTCTATGTGAATGCAACGGTTTTCAGGAGTAGACAATGAAATAGACTAATTTTTAGGAGAATTCGTTGCCGATGGGCCAGCGTCCTCTATTTATTTTGAGATGTGCTTGGGGTGCTACAGCCCGCGATGCTGAATACAATGGGGGCATTGTGGTTAATTCTAGCAATGTCACAGCCGTCCAACGTTGCCGTGAATTTGAGATAAGTAGAAGGAGCATCGTAAGTTTTATTAGAAAACCGGTCTCTCGTGACGGGCTGTATGACAATGGATAATCAGAATCCGTCGGTATCGCCACAGCACAGCGCATGGCATATTTAACTGTTGGAAGCCATAAAACCTTAACGGTAGGGAGGCCACATGAGGATCTCTAAACTGAGGATTGAGAACTATCGGAATCTTGATGGCGTTACGATTAGTTTTGACGAGGACGTGACCTATATTGTCGCCGAGAACAACCTCGGCAAAACGAATGTGCTCGACTTGCTCAATACTATCTTCAATCAAGCGACGATTAGCGAAGAGGATTTCGCTAACATTGAAAAGCGCTCAGGGGCTCTAGTTACTTTAAAGTTAGACGAGGACGAGATCGGAATAACGGGGCTCGACATCGATCCTATGACCGGAAACACTATTACCATCTGCGCTTTTGCTGACGACCCGGATTCTCGAATTGAATTTAAGGTCGAAGGGAGCGGAGAGAGTATTTCACCCTCTCTGATGCGATCCGTTCACGTGTTCAGGTACTCTACTGCATCCTTTAATAGGGGAGACCTGGCGTTTGATGGTACCCGAGGTGTCGGCAAAGTTCTCTCCAAGGGCATCGCTCTTTACCTAGAGAAGGAGGGCAAAGGGGTCTCCGACTTTCTGGATGGGAGCGAGCTTAAAGGTCTGGTTGCAGATCTCGGCTCGATCGTCAGTGACGTTCCCATCTTGTCATCATATGGCGTGAGGCCGGGAGTCGACTCATCGGACGGCGGAACGCTTAGAACCTTGGTTACCTTGCTTGACAAGAGAGGCGTTCATTTTAAAAAGGCAGGTGTGGGCTTGCAGTATCTTGCCATTGCCTCGCTCTCAATTATCGAGAGCATTATGCGTCTTTCGCCTAAACGCCTTCAAGAGAGCCTCTGCTCGGATGACGATGGCAAGTGCGTGCTGCACGCTGTGCTGGCTTATGACGAACCCGAAGCTCATCTTCACCCGTATATGCAGAGGCGCCTCTCGAAGAGCTTGCATAGGATTTGCGATGGGAGGGACGACGGATTCAATGCTCTTCTAAAGGACTATTTCGGGATTGATTCGATCAAAGCTCAGCTAATCATGGTGACGCATTCGCCAAACATTCTGGCTCGCGGCTATAAGAACATCGTGCGATTTGGGCAGGGCGAAGATTCTCCAAGGGTCATGTGCGGCAAGGATATTGACCTGTCTGACAAGGTTGAAAAGCATCTTATGCTGAACTTTGAGTCAATACGAGAGGCTTTTTTCGCGCGGTCGGTTTTGGCTTTTGAGGGGCAGACGGAGTCTGGGGCCATTCCGGTCTTTGCACGCAACCTTGGGATGGATCTGGATGATTATGGAGTTGTGCCTATCAGGGCTGGCGGGAAAAAGAACGTCGAGCCGCTTTGCGAACTTCTGGACAAGTTTGAGATTCCAAATTATTCCATTGTCGATAGGGATAACGATTCGCTAGAAACTTCTGGAGACCACATAACGACAACTGAACGGGATTTTGAAGCTGAGGTTGTTAACTCATTCTTCGTCAATGATAACCAGAGTGCGTTTATTGCGTTTCTTGAGTCGACGGGTGCTCAAAGGGCAACTTCCATTAAGGGCAATAGCAATGCATTAAAAAGCGCCCGCACTATCTTCGGCGTTAGTTTGCCGGACTCTGAGTACGATTTTCAGGGGTCGCGGTTTGATGGGGAATTCGCCGACACGCTCGAATCGCGTGCGCTTATGTATGCATGGCTTTCGTCGAACAAGGGTGTTGTGTCTGGCGTCGCTCTCGCGGAGGCCCTTGGTGCCGATGGCGTTCCCGCATGTTACGAGAACATTATTCGCAAGGCCGTGGGGCTCGAATGCTGATGAGCCAGACCGACTTGCGGGAAAGTGTTAGAGCTGCGATTGAGATGCGCTGTGGCGGAGATGAATCGCAGTGCTCTGCGATTTTTGCGCCATCGAAGAGAATCTTTGTGGAGGCACCGGCGGGTTATGGGAAGACAACGGTGATGACTGGGCGGGCTTGCTGGCTGCTGGCATCTGGCGAAGTCCGGCCGCCAAAAAGGATTTTGGCCCTAACCTTCAGCGTCGCCGCCGCGCGGAGAATGCGCGCGGATTTGGGCGCCACTATGTCGGCGCTTCCCGGCCCTTTGGTCAAGCGCTTTGAGAACAGAGTCATGGCAACCAACTTTCACGGATTTGCATGGACTCTGCTGCGCAGGTACTGGAGATTGCTCTCGCTACCAGTAAACGTTGACGAGCTATCTATGGTCGATGACAGCAGCGCCGTTAACGAGCTAAGTTCGCGAGGCGGCAGGCTAATCTGGGATGAAAAGAAGGTCGTTGACAACTTCCTCCGTTCCATGAGGAACGGCCAAGACGACGACTTGAGACGCGGTGTGCGTTCTTTTAATAGGATCATTAAGGATAGATTCGCACCGAACGGTCTCTTGCCATATTCAGGAATGATTTCCCTTGCAATTGAATTGCTTGCCGATTTCTCAAAGTTGAGGTCCTATCTGTCGACGGCGTTTCCTGTCGTACTTGTTGACGAAGCACAGGACACGAATGCCCTGTGTTACATCTTTCTAAATGGCCTGCTTTCCGATGAGTCGGGAATCTGTATGTTCGGTGACCCCATTCAGCGTGTCTATGGTTTTATTGGCGCGATGGAAGGCTTGAAGACAAGGGCCACTACCGACCTGTGTCTATCGCAGCTGGAGCTCGAACATAATCATAGGTTTTCTGGGGAATCTATTGTCGGGGAGCTCGGTGCTGCGATTCGCTCCAACATGAAGAGTGTCATTGCCAGCGGTACGCCCCGACTTCCCATATTTGTTGGCGCTACGCAACAAGATGAAGCGGTTGCCGTCGTTTCCAAAGTTGCGGCGCTCGCCCAAGGCGGTGGTGGGAGGATTGCGATTCTTGTCCGTAAGCGCGGTGCCCTGGCCAATCTCATCACTGACGAGCTGACTAAAGAGGAGATGTCATACTTCAACGGGCTTTTCTCGGATACAGACCCAGAGTTCGTTGAATTCAATGCGTTTGCTTTATCCAGGACTACCGATGCAGCGTCTGGAGAAAAGGGCGTCAGCCGGTCTGCAGCGGACAAAATAATCGACTCAATCTCTGATGAACTGCTGACTGGCTCCAGGAGATTCGAGTATAGGCGGTCTTATGCCATGCTTCTTGGAGCTCTGCGGAAACACCTTAAAAATGACTGCGTCGCGATGGATCCGTCTGAGCGCTTCGACTATATCGTTAGCATCTTTTCCGAGGGCTCCCTGCGGCGTTTCTCTGACTACCTTGATGCAGAGATCTCGATCATGACCATTCACTCCGCTAAGGGACTCGAGTGGGACACTGTATTCATTCCGGGCGTTACGCGCTTCGATTGGCCTGGAAGGATTTGTCCGCGGTGCGAAAGTGCTGGTATGTGCTCGCGTTCTGCGCGTGGATGCCGGACCGTGGATGCGAAGAAAATGCCAGACAGGCTTATTGAGGAAATGGGCCTGCTGTACGTCGGTGTCACTCGCGCCCGCAAAGCGGTATATGTCTCCGCGTCGCTGCAGCGCAGGACAAATAACGGGAACTATCAGGTTGCCTGTCCCTCTTGCCTAACGTCTCTTCCGGGCATCGAACCCGTGAGCTGGACGGCCATGGACGGGTAGGGGTGATTTGTGGCGCTATGGAGTGTGTCTGCTATTGGCTCGAGGTCTGGTCGGACCTCGCTGGGCGTGAAGAGGCCGTTCAGTGCGAAATATAGTGCATTAGGGCTTCGGAAAGTTCATCTCTCAGGTCGCCTTCCAATAGGGAAATTGCTCTATCGATATAGATTTTGTTATCAATACCAAAGTAACGTCCAACGCTTACCACGAGGGACTTGTCGTTAAATAGCCCGAGAATCTCATTGTAATCATGGTTTTCAATGGCCCGTTGATATCTGTCATTAACGTTCTTTTCTATACTCGCAATATCAATTAAGGATGCGATGCCATCGGCAGTCAGCTGCTCATTATCCAAAATAGTTATTCCGGAAAGTGCTTCCTTTACGCCTGCTACAAGCGCTTCTGATGCCTGCTTGCTTGCTGAACCTTTCAATTACATATGACTTGAATATCGCGAAACAGCACCGCCGTTATTACGCCTGGGCGCCGGGGTCGGCATGAGTCCCGGTGACGCTATATTGCTAGCTGTCCATTCTCTATTAAAGACACCTATGCTCGCGCGCTGGGAGCAGCGGTAATATTGCTGCTATGCGTACAGAAAGGACTGTGTCGTAAAGCAGGGAGGAGCTTACGATGGCGAGGATTACCGGTATTACGTGCAACCACGTTAAGGGGATTAACCATCTTGACGTGCCATGCGATTTTTACCCAAACAAGCCTAACTTTCTTGTGGCGCCTAACTGGTCGGGTAAGTCTTCGCTTGCGGCGGCGTTCGCATCCCTTAACACCAGGCGACTAAAATTGGCAGACGCGGATCGTTATAACGGGGAGGACTGGGACGACACCTCCTTGTCCGTGACTTTTGACGATGACGTGACATTAAGTGCTAATGCTGATTCGAATGAAATTGCGAGTAGGGTAGACGTGCAGGTTATCCGCTCTGGGCTGTATGCAAATATGACGAACCGCCGGGTGGGGCCAAGGGTTCTCAGTCAAACGAAGATGAGCGTCCAACAGTGTGTTTTGTACGAGAAGGTGCCAGCCACTGTCCACTTGGACTATTCAGTCACTGCGGAGCGACAGAAATATGCGTCGATCTTACGCGGGAGAATGGATAACCTTGCCGAGGCATTCAAGAGCTATGAGTTCCTTAGCGAGCTGCTCAGCTGCGATGCCGCTTTTAAAACGACTGAGGGTTCCCGATACGCTGCAGCAATCAATAATTTCTTCAAGGGCGTTATTTCGCTCGAAACGGGCATGGGCGGTGATATCACTGAGGCTGAAGTTCTCAGTTACATTTCTTCTGTAAAACCGCTGATCTCAATTAAGGAAATCCTTGATCGTTGGTATCTCGCGAAGGGGGATATCTCGAACTGCATGAACGCGATACAGGTTAATAGATTTATCGAGAAGAAGCGTAACGAGATAAAGGAGGCCTGTTCATATCTTCGATTCCGTAAGATTAAGGATGATATCAATGAGATGCTCCATTTGCTGAACAGAACCAGGTATGGGGTCGTGGCTAAAGTCAGGAACCATCAGCTCGTCGTTGATTTCCCCGATTGGGATGAGGCCTCTAACGGCGAAATCGATGTACTCCAGCTGTGTGTTGCGCTATTTCGAGCGCGGGCGAGGTTTACTGATAAAGATGACGCTCTATTGCTTATCGATGAGGTTTTCGATTACCTTGACGATGCCAATCTGCTTGTCGCCCAGCACTTCCTGCTGGAGATGATGAAGCAGTTCAAGAATTCCGGGAAGAACCTCTATGTCATCATCTTGACTCATCTTGACCCAGGCCTCTTTAAGAGTTTTCGTTTCAAAAGCTTCCATACCTCATACATTCCTAATTCAGGTGGCGACTCTGTAAATGGGTGTTTGAATAAGCTGCTCATTGACAGAAATAGGTGTAAGAAGGAGCTCTCTGATATTTATAATTCGGTCTCCTCCCATTACCTTCATTTCTCTGAGTGTGACACAGTCTCTGATAATGTCTTGGAATACATCGCTAAACAGGGGATTGAAGATGAGCTGAAGAGGCCTTCATCGTTTCGGAGTGTTATGGAGGCAAAGCTTGGCGACTACTTCTCTGGAAAGTCCTTTGCTCCATCGGAAGTGTGCTGTGGCATCAGGTTGGCTGTCGAGAGGCTCAGTTATGAGAGGCTGGCGGCAGATGATAAGCCTGGATTTCTGATAATTAATACAGGGACCGAGGACAGGCTCCGTTATGCGAGTGAGCATGGAGTTGAGGTGCCAGAGACATTTCACCTGTTGGGCTCCATATACAACAGCTGCATGCATCTCTCCGGAAGGCCAGGCGAAACAGAGCTCGTCCAAAGAGAGCTAGGGAATAACATCATCAGACACATGATTGAGGCGTCGTTGAAGGAATTCGGCTGGGCATAGGCGGTCCTTCGGCAGGTCGTTTCGGGAGTTACATTGCGAGACGGCTCTTCCCGTTGTTGGCTGTGTCAATGTGGGCGTTGTATGTCATGGACTTGATGTCGGTATGAATTGAGGGAGATTGAATGGACGAGCTTTCCAAAGAAGTTGCATCTCAGTCATCCATTGTATTGGGTAAAGCTTATGACGATGTCGCGCATCCTGCGCTCTCGTCGCTCGGAGACACTCTGAGCTTGGTTCCTAGAACGGTCGCTGTGATACTTGGCCCCTGGAAGAAATGGGTGGTTAACGGCGAGAACAATATCGAGGAGGCGATTCGGCAAGTTGATCGAAAGATGGGAGACGTCCCGGAGGACTGTTTTTGCGAGCCTGCACCTAATGTTGTGGTACCGGCTATTCAGCAGCTGTCGTATTCGTATGACAGTCAGGATTTAAGGGACCTGTACGTTAATTTACTCGCGTCCTCTATGGATAAAAGGGTTTCTTATCTGGTTCATCCGAGCTTTGTTAGCATAATCGGACAGTTGACTCCCGATGAAGCCAAAATGATGTCGTTTCTTTCTAAAGAGCCTGGTAAGGATCATATTCCGGTTATTGATTTGCGCGTTGTTGAAGATGATGACATGCCAATTAAAGCTCGGTGGAGATTGCTTTGCGAAAACTATACGAACGTATTCGATGCCATCGTCCAATGCCCTGAGAACGTGTCCTTGTATTTGAATAACTTGGAGCGACTGAAACTGCTAAGCGGAGAAACGTACTGTTATGAGGGAGAAGACGATTATCTTGGTATTGAGGATTCTGAAAGGATCCGAAATATAAAGAAGGACATTACGCCTTCTGATGGATGGCCGTTTGATTGCGTACATCATGTTTTTAGGCTAACACCATTCGGGAAGCTATTCATCAAGTGCTGTGTTTAGTCTTCTCGGCTGCGTTGATGCGATTCGATTCAAGGTTCACCCTCGCTTTAGTCTTCGATGATGGTTCCAAATGATAAGGAGTGCATATGAACGAAGCGGTTTCAAAGGTTTTAGTCAACTTGGGTCTCGACGCCGATCCGTTTAAGCAGGAGAAGGTAATCGAACTGGTTAAGAATCCTCTTTCCGGAGCATGGGTTACTGTCTATTCGCACCATGATGCTGCTGATGGAAGGCCTTCTGTTTTCGCCTGTTTTGCCGATCTTACAAAAAAAGAGGAGATTCTTGCAGGTGATGATTGGCTAAAGAACGCCTTAAGCTTCTCACCAGGCTTCTGCATGTATAGAGACGACGTCACTTATCATAACGGGCGTGACGAAGGCTATGACTTTATTGTTGCCGAGCAGTATTTCTATCCGCTCGACCAAGCGCAGATTCTGGTCAACCAGGAATTTATCATGCTGTTTGAACTCTACCGCGGCGAAGACGGTTGCTACTATAGCGTCGACAGGTGTGGCGAGAGAGAAAAAGTCGTCGACTTTGCTGAAGACGAGGTGCGCGTCAGGACCAAATATATGCTGCGCTTTATTGCGGCTAAGCAATGTCTCTTCGTCCACTTTGTGGACGCGAGATTCGCATCTGCGCCCAGCTTTCCTTTGGGGAGCACTAAGTGCATTTCAGAGAGTGATGAGGTCGGGGGGAATTACCATATCGGGCAATGGTACACGAGCGATGCTGATGAAAGCTACCTGCTATCGATGCTTTACGCTCGAAGCTTTATCGAGCCCGGCGACGTCGAGACTTGCGGCGTATGGCCGTACGATGAGAAGAAAGAACGGTACCCTGAGTTCATCATCGATGAACGACCTGACGGTTCGCTCGTTCGATACACATGCGCCCCGAATAAGCTTGGCACCCACTTTGAAAAGGAGCCTTGCGCTCCACATTACTTAACCCCCGTTTTCTTTAAGCCCGCTGTACTCGATAAGTACAGGAGCAACCCTCTCTTCGATGTTAGCGAGCACCACATTTCATGTGGGAGCCAGTGGAGGTGCGAGATTGACAATGTCAACCCGGACAGAGTCATGGTGTATCTCGGCGATTTGGGACGCGATCTTCCCGAGAGCGAGCGCACCCACTTCCTCTCCTTCGAGATGTCACCCGTTGACCAGCGCATTTCTGATGAGGTGTTCAAGACGGATTTGTTCAACATGTGGGTTAAGGATCCGACAGGCCCCGTTTCCATGCTTATGAGGGCGCGCATGGAGCTTGATAAAGCGTGGGAAAAGCGGTTTGGCCTGGCGCTGTTCAGGCCTTTCCACCGTGCTGACGAAGGCATTCTTGAACAAATCCACATTCCATCTGGTAATGGCGAGCCTGAATTTGAGGCCGTGATTATGGCCCTCACGAGAGCTCTTGTCGACTACATTGATGAAAGTGCTCCAAAGGACGCTGATGCGAAGGGTAGTATTAACAAGTTGGAGGCCTTTCTTAGCGGGAATGACATCGTGATCGACCTAAAGCCTCTCCGTGATCTTCAGAACCTTCGGTCGGCGGGGGCAGCGCACGGTAAGGGCTCAAAATACGATAGGCTTTACGGCGATGTGGTCACCGAAGACCATAGAGAAGATGCGAAAAGACTTATTGCTCGGCTTACGACCATGCTGAACGAGTTGACTGAGGCCTTAAAACCTGCCGACGATCGGAAAGAGTAATTGCAGGGTGATGGGCTGTCATGCGCTAGGGAAACAAGGCTGTTGCAGTTGGCGGATTTAGATATTCTTGCATCAAGACCTTCCGATTTCCTATAGATAGAGACAGGTCCAATTAACTTTCAATGTGTATCCTCCTTATTTTCTGAGTTTATGTAGCACTAGCTGCGTTTATAGGAATGGGCTATGCGCGATACGGCGGTTTCAGCATGAGGCCGGCTTGTACTTCTTCGAGATTCCATATACTGACACCTTTCAGGTCCGGCTTATGTCCGCGCCAGTATTTATGCTTTAAGCAAAGCGGCACGAGTGAACTTGCTGCGAGCCTCATGCTGTGAGCACGTTAATCAATCGGTCGTGAAGGCGAGGTGAGTATGAAAGGTAGAAACCAGCACGTTACGAAGCGGGCGGATGGCAATTGGCAGGTTAAGGGCGAGGGGGCGCGTCGCGCTTCCTTTGTTACGACGACCCAGGGCGAAGCTATAAAGCGCGGTCGTCAAATTAGTTCTAATCAGCACACTGAGCTAATCACCCATCGTCCTGATGGCAGGATCCGCGCAAAGGATTCCCATGGGCACGATCCCTTCCCGCCGAGAGGATAGGGACTTGACGCCATTGCGGCTGCGGGCATGGATTAGCGTGTCCGCAGCCGCAAACGCCTGCCGGAAGTATGCGGCAAATTCTGGAACCCCCGAGCACAACAGCTTTTCCACATAAAGGATCCGCAGGCAGAAGCATTACGGCATTCCGGAGCGCTCGACACGCTAGAGATTTGCCGCATACTTCCGAGTTTTGGCCTTGTACCCTTTGCTCCAGATGCTGCAAACACTTGATTGATGCTATTTAAGGTCTATAATCAAATAAAAACTCTGAAATATCTTTTCAAAACAATGAAAGGAATGTTGAGGACGATGCTTTGCCAGTTCACCTTCAGGAACTATAGATCCTATCGCGATGAGGCGGAGCTTTCCATGCAGGCGACGCCGATGAAGGAGTTCGAGCGCTCCCTCATAGTGTGCCCTGACGGGCAGGGCTTTCTACCAGTGGCCGCGGTGTACGGACCCAACGCTGGCGGTAAGTCAAACCTGCTCGAGGCTCTCGATTACGTTCGCTCGGCGGTAGCCAGACCGATTAGGCTGCTGTCTGCCAGTGCTGATGCACCAGGGGGTGATCGCCCTTCGATACCCCGTTGCTCTGCGTTCGAGTTCGATGACGTGTCGGCTGCTAAGCCCACCGAGTTCGAGCTCTACTATCGCGCGGGTGAGCATGAGTACCGCTATGCCCTGTCCGTGCATGCGGACGAGATCGTGTCCGAAGGACTGTGGCGGCGCAAATTGGGGGCGTCACGCACGGCGATGCTTTTCGAGCGCGAGGGCACGGGGGTTGAGCTTGGTCCCACGCTGCGTAAGCTCGTGACGGCCGCGAGATTCAACCCGAGCCTGCCATACCTGTCGTTTCTCTGCATCAACTTTGACGCGCCGGTGATCAAGGAGGCTGCCAGTTGGTTTCTTGATGGGGTGTTCCTGAACTACAACAGCTCCTATCTGGAGCAGATGCTCGAACAGTTGCTCGATGAGGATGACTCACCCGAGATCACGCGTTTTCTGCGTGCCGTTGACGTGCGTATCGATGGCTTTAGGGTTGAGAAAGCTCCGGAATGGCGGGGCCAGCGCGTCTTCGTAAAGCATGAGGTGGACGGTAAGGGCTATGAGCTGCGCCTGTCCGAGGAGTCGGCCGGTACTCAGAAGCTCATGGGGCTGGCGGCGTTTCTGCTGGCGGCGCTCGAACGCGGCGGTACCGTCGTTGTCGACGAGCTCGACGCCAAGTTGCATCCGAAGCTCCTGCGCTACGTGATCCTGCTGTTCAAAGATCCCGAAGTCAACAAGAGCGGCGCGCAGCTCATCTTCTCGTCTCAGGACGTGTCCACTATGCGAAACGATGTTTTTCGCCGCGACGAGATATGGTTTGCCGCACGCGGCGAGGGGGAGGCGAGCCAGCTATGGTCGCTCGCCGACATCCACGAGTCAAATGGCAACCTGGTCAGCAAGAACGCGGCATTCGACAAGCAGTACCTGTCTGGCCGCTATGGTGCCGACCCGTATCTCACGCGCATTGAGGAGTGGGATTAGTATGGCCGCGAAAAAGTCGAGGGACTGGCGCAGCGGCAAGCGCGAGGGACGCTCTCGCATGGTACAGATGACGCGCCATCTCGTGGTGACCGAGGGCAAGGAGACTGAGCCTCGCTACTTCGAGGGCGTGCGCGCCGCGTTGGGCGCAGCAAACGAGCGGAAGGTTGCCGTAGTCGTTAAGGGGACTGGCAAACATACTCTCGACCTGCTCGACTTCGCCGTCGAACACTGCCTCTATGCGCCCGAGACGTTCGACCACGTGTGGCTCGTGTATGACAAGGATGACTTCCCTGCGTCCGACTTCGACGCGATGGAACGTAAGTGCAACGAGCTCTCTGATGGTTCGAGGACCTTCCACGCGTTGTGGTCCAACCCCTGTTTCGAGCTGTGGCCGCTTTTGCACTTTCGCTACACGACCGCGCATATGTCCGCGTCCGACTGCCAGCATGCCCTCGCGCAGGAGATGTCGAAGAATTTGGGCATCGAGTACCGCAAGAACCTTGACGGGATGTTTGGGGCAGTGGATGATAGGCGAGGCGAAGCATTGCAGCGTGCTGGGCGCCTCGTCGCGTACCATAGGGAACTGGGTAACATTAAGCCATCTGCGCAAAACCCTTCAACTAAGGTTGGCGAGATATTTGATGTGATTGGGCCGTATCTGGTTTGACGGTCAAGTTCGATCGGGCTTGATGGGACTGGAGATTCATGAAAGATGTTGTTTCGGGCTGCCTGCCGTCTTTAACTGGATTGACCTTTTGGGACCCGATAGGATACTAGGCCGAATCTAGCGGTATTGACGCAGTCAACCTACGGGCCTGCGTCCTGCGGGGGCGGCTTTTCTTTTGAATTACCGCCCCTTTTCATCATTTGTATGGATGTAAGATTCGGCCTGTCAAAATTTACATCTCAATAAAGAAAAGGCGAAATTGCGTGCGATTTTCTGCTCGTATGTAACTTTGCTGACGTGTTGTTGCTCAGTCTCCATTCGCTGTGGTTGCCGGTAAGGGATTGACCGGAATTGGGCTTTTCCTTACAGATCCAATTGTGATGAGGCCTTGCGACGGTATGTCCGGCTTGGTCCGTGGAAATCGCCGAACACAACCAGATTTTTCCCAACAAAACCGCTGGTAGAAGCGTTGTCGCTGTCCAGTGTGGTCTGCATGTCTAGATTTTGCCGCATGCTTCAGATTTGAGCGGCTCTCGCAGTAGGTTTTCACGGTTCGGATGGGCTCTGGTTACATGACGTTTCCCGTAGTGAAATAATTGATGCAGGTCTCCTATCTCTTGCCGTAATATAATTACGGCAAGAGATAGGAGACTCTCATGCTTAAGCGTTTTACTGTTGATGGCTATAGGAATTTTTCGACTCCGGTTTCGTTTAATTTTGCAGCTTCTCGTGATTACCAGTTTGCAGAAAATAACGTTAAAAACGGAACCGTGAAAACTGCACTTTTGATCGGCAGAAATGCGTCTGGTAAATCGAATTTCGGTTCAGCTTTATTCGACATTACGCTCGGCTTTCCAAAGGCATTCGATTATTCTGACCAGGATGATCGTCTGTTTTTGAATGCTGACTGCGGGCGAGGTACGGCACAGTTCACCTATGTCTTTGAATTTGACGGTCGCGAAATCAATTACAGCTATGAGAAGTCTTCTCCGACTACTTGGCTTCACGAGACCCTATCGATTGATGAGAGTCTCATTTTCGATTTTAATAACGCACGCGGCGTTTTCGAAGAGAACCATCTTGAACGAATCGGTGCTGCTGGGATCAATTTTGAATTCTCCGATACTTCGTTGAGCCTTCTTTCATATATAACGAGCAGTCTTCCAACTAATGTTTTAGGCGTCTTGGCGGAGTTGCGACGATTTGTCTCGCGCATGAGGCTGATTCGCATGGACGTTTTTCGATTAAAAGGGTTTGAAACAAGAAAGGTAATCGACAAGATCATACGCGAGAACAAAGTTGCGGAATTCGAGTCATTTATTCGCAATTTTGGAGTCGATGAGTCTCTGATCGTTATTAAAGAGTCCGACGGCTCGCCTGTTCTGTATTTCAATCACCCTATGCGATGCATTCCGTTTGTCGAGGCATGTTCTAGCGGTACAAGAACCCTGGTTAAGTTGTTCTCTGAGCTTGAGCTAAACGAGTCTGCCAGTTTTTTGTTTATAGATGAGTTTGACGCTTTTTGCCACTTTGAGATGGCTGAGAGCCTTTTGAAGCTCTTTGCTTCCAAGACATCTTGTCAGATATTGTGCTCCACCCACAACACCTCGCTTGTTAAGAATGGTGTGATGAGGCCCGACTGCGTTTATCAAATCTCTGCAAAAGGAGGCATTCGAACTTTGGCCGATTCCACCGATCGCGAGTTGAGGCTTGGCAACAACATTGAGAAGCTCCTCCGTGCCGGAGAGTTTGACTAGTCATGAACAGTGCGTCCGTAAAGAACGTCCTGCTCATTGTCGAAGGTGCTAAACGCGAGCCTCAGCTGATGGAGCGCATGTTTGATTCTTTTAGCCTCGCAGGTGATCATCAAATTGTTCATGTCGAGATTAATGTTCATGACTTTCTAGACAAGCTCTTTCAAGAATACGGTTGCGATTTTGAGGCCGTTGATCTTAGGTCCTTTGTTGCCGAGCTTCTTCCGGATAAAGATGATGCGACAGAGCTTCTCGAATCCAGTTTTACTGACACCTTGCTCATATTTGACTTAGATCCTCAGGACAATCGGCACGATTTTAAGCGGCTTGAGCTAATGCAAGACTATTACTGCGATAGTACTGATATGGGTCAACTATATCTAAGCTATCCATCGGTTGAAGCATATCGTGATTTTGATCCCCTGAAGTATTCTGCCGCGAGTTCTACATCGAGTGTAGCTGTAACATGATGCGCCTGTGGGTCATCGTGAACTATGAGCGTGAGCCGTGGGTGATGGACGAAGGTACCGTGCGCATTACGTTTGACATGAACGTGCGTGCCGCGGTGGGAAGCTTTGACATTTTTGATGCAACGCTGTCCGCATTGTCCGTGCTGGAGCCCGGCAAACTGGTGATGGAGGTCAAGTTTACCGAGTTTTGCCCGCAGCTTGTGCGCGATATGGTGCCGCCGAGTGTGGGTTTGGTCAGGTCGACCCTGCCAAGATCGGTCTGTCACTGCTTGTGGCGCTTGCCATGGGCATCCTGATCTATTACGTGTACAAGCGCTTTTTTACCGGCGTGGTGTACTCGCGCAGTTTTGCCGTGACGCTTGTGGGCATGTGCGTGCTTACCTGCATGGTCACGCTCGCGATCTCGACGAACGTGGTCATCTCGCTCGGTATGGTCGGTGCCCTGTCTATTGTCCGCTATCGTACAGCGGTCAAGGACCCGCTCGATCTGCTGTATCTGTTTTGGGCCATTACCACGGGCATTACGGCAGGCGCCGGCATGTACGCGCTCGTGGGGCTCACGGCAGTGGTGATCATGGTGATGATTGCCGGCTTTGCGAGCCACCAGGACAAGGCGCGCGTGTACATGATGGTCATCCACTACACGGGCCAGACCACGGGTGACGACATTGTGCGTGCCTTTGGCCGCACCAAGTTCACCGTCAAGTCCAAGACCATGCGCGGCGACAAAGTCGAGATGGCCGTCGAGCTGTTCTCGGACGGCGTGGATATGCCCTATGCCGACGCCATCCGCGCGCTCGATGGCGTTTGCTCGACCTGGGTGGTCCGATTTGGTTCACATGCCGTCTTCACGGGTATTATGGTGAAAGCGATTTCAATGACAGGGGTACTCGTGGTAAAGATGAAAGATGTGGCCGAGCTGGCCGGCGTTTCGAGCGCCGCCGTCTCGCGCTACCTCAACGGTGGTTACATATCGACGGACAAGGCCGAGCGCATTAAGCAGGCGATTGAGCTGACCGGATACGTGCGGTCCAGCCAGGCTCGTGCACTGCGCACCGGTTCCACCAAGCTCATCGGCGTCATCGTGCCCAAGATCAACTCGGAATCCGTGAGCCGCATTACCGCCGGCATTGGCCAGGTGCTCGGTCGCCGTGGCTACCAGATGTTGCTTGCCAACACCGACAACGCGGCCGATCGTGAGCTCGAATACCTCGATTTATTCCAAAACTACCCGGTCGATGGCATTGTACTGGTGGCAACTATGATTACCGACGAGCACCGTCGGGCGATTGAATCGTGCCGCGTGCCCATCGTGCTGATCGGTCAGAATGTTGAGGGCGCGGCGTGCGTCTATCACGACGATTACGAGGCCGCCTTTGAGCTGGGCCATGCACTTGCGGGTCGCGTGGACGGCAAGATTGCCTATATTGGAGTTACCGAGGGGGACCGCGCGGCCGGTTATGACCGCCGTCGCGGTTTTGAGGCTGGCTTGCGCGCCGCGGGCGTGGCGCTTGATCCGAGCCTGATTCGCCAGGGGTCCTTTACGCTCGACTCGGGCTATGGTGCGGCGCGTGAACTGCTTTCCGTCGCTCCCGATGTTTCGTTTATCGCCTGCGCGACCGACACCATGGCGGCGGGCGCGCTGCGTGCCATCGATGAGGTTCGCGGCATGGGCGAGGGTATACACCGCGTGAGCGGTTTTGGCGACAATGCGTTTTTGCGCGCGCTGACGGGCGGCATTCCCACCGTGCATTATGGCTACCTGACCAGTGGCGTCGAGGCGACCAATATGTTGCTCAACACGCTCGATGGCGTGGAGGGGGAGAGCGGTCTCAAGACGCTCAAGCTCGGCCATCAGCTTATGAATGTCTAGGCTTTGGGCACGTCTGCCTGCCTCTGAGCCCTTATGTTTGTCTCAAAACTACCATTCGCCGGCTTTTTCCTACCGTTTACCGTTATATGAAAACGATTGCAGTCATATGAAACTGAAAACGATTACGGTTTAAGTGTCAAAGATGGCCGGGTGCACATGCGCCCGTTGAGGAAAGGGAAGTCATGGACTACCGCAAATCAGCCCAAGAGGTGCTCGACAACGTCGGTGGCGCCGACAACGTTGTTTCGGCCGCACACTGCGCCACGCGTCTGCGCCTGGTGATTGCCGATAACGCCAAGGTTGACAAGGAGGCCCTCGAGAATATCGACGGCGCTAAGGGCGTCTTTGAGGCCCAGGGCCAGCTCCAGATTATTTTTGGCACTGGCACCGTCAATAAGGTCTACGACGAGTTCATTGCGCTCAGCGGCGTCGAGGCTGCCACCAAGGCCGAGGTCAAGGAGGCCGCGGCGCAGCAGCAGAACATCTTTATGCGTGCCATTAAGGTGCTCGGCGATGTCTTTGTCCCCATCATCCCCGCCATCGTGGCTTCGGGCCTGCTGCTGGGCATTATGAGTGCCCTCAACTTTATGGCCTCCAACGGCTTTATCGCGCTCGACACCAATAACTTTATTTATAAGATCGCCGACCTGGTCTCGGGAACGTCCTTTGGCATTCTGCAGATCCTAATCGGCTACTCCGCGGCTAAGGCCTTTGGCGCCAACCCGTACCTGGGTGCCGTCGTCGGCGGTGCGTTCATCAACTCCTCGCTGCAGAGCGCCTACACGGTTGCCTCCGAGGGCGTGCAGGCCATGGTCACCGTCATTCCCGGCGTGTACAGCTTTGAGTGGGTCGGTTATCAAGGCCACGTTATCCCCATCGTCATCGCCTGCGTTATTCTGGCCTTCCTCGAGAAGCGCCTGCACAAGATCGTTCCCGAGATGTTCGACCTCTTTGTGACCCCGCTCGTCTCGGTGTTCGTGACCGTGCTCGTGACCCTCGTTGCCGTCGGCCCCATCTTCGTGTGGGCCGAGAACGCCATTCTCGGTCTGATTCAGGCCCTGCTCACCCTGCCCTTTGGCATCGGTTCCTTTATCGTCGGCCTGTTCTATGCCCCCACGGTCGTTACCGGTATCCACCAGATGTACACCGCCATCGATCTGGGCCAGCTCGCTCAGTACGGTGCGACCTATTGGCTGCCCATCGCCAGCGCTGCCAACATCGCCCAGGGTGGTGCCGCGCTCGCCGTTGCCTTTAAGACCCGCGATGCCAAGATCAAGGGTCTGGCGCTTCCTTCGGCCCTGTCCGCCTTCATGGGCATTACCGAGCCTGCCATCTTTGGTGTGAACCTGCGCTTCTTTAAGCCCTTCATCGCCGGCTGCATCGGCGGCGGTTGCGGTGCCCTGGTCTGCGCGCTCACTTCGCTGGCTGCCTCCGGCACGGGTGTTACGGGTATCTTCGGTATCCTGCTGTGCCTGGCCCAGCCCGTGCAGTACGCGATCATGTTTGCGGTTGCCGCGGTCGTGTCCTTTGCCATCTCGTTTGTCCTGTACAAGGACGAGCTCAAGGCTTCCGAGCAGGCCTAAGAGCTTTTGATTGAGGGGATGCCCGCGGGCTGTATGCTCGCGGGCGTTTCCCGTATCTGGTACCGATCTCTGGTGCCTTGTTACTTTCGATCCGTTAGGACTTTGATATGTCTAATGCACTTGGTCGCGACCTTGCAAAGCTGGTTGCCGCTGTTGACGCTGCCGCCTCTGAGTGCGGTCATGGCGCGTATGGCCAGCACTTCCACATTATGCCGCCGGCGGGTTGGCTCAACGACCCCAACGGTCTTTGCCAGGCGGGCGGCGTGTTCCACGCTTATTTTCAATATGCTCCGTTTGATGTTGAGGGCGGCGTTAAGGCCTGGGGTCATGCCACGAGCCGCGACCTTATGAACTGGGAGTATGTTGGCGCGCCGCTGCTGCCCGATGAGCCGTTCGACTGCCATGGCGTGTATTCGGGCTCCGCGCTTGCCGAGGACGGTCGCATTCGCGTGCTCTATACCGGCAACGTTAAGCTCCCCGATGCGGACGGCGTCTTTGACTATGTCAACTCCGGCCGTCGCGCCGATACCGTGTATGTCGAGAGCGCCGATGGACAGTTGTTTAGCCAAAAGCGCGTGGTGTTGACTTCCGAGGATTATCCCGAGGATTTGACGTGCCATGTGCGCGATCCCAAAGTGTGGCGCGATGAGGCCGGTCGTTACCACATGGTGCTGGGCGCGCGTCGTCGCGTGGACGGGCCGCATGTCGATAGTCGATTTTGCGCCATGCACGGTGAGGGTGCCGGGCGCGATGTGGGCGAGATCCTGGTGTATGGCTCGGCCGATATGCTGAGCTGGGAGCTCGAGAGCCGTGTGTCTACGCCCGAGCGTTTTGGTTTTATGTGGGAGTGCCCGGGTTACTTTGAGCTTGAGGCCGATGACGGTGTGCCGGCGAAGTGGCTGTCCTTCTCCCCCCAGGGGCTCGAGGGCGGTCGTTGGGACCGCGGCAACGTATACGCTGCTGGCTATATGCCTGTAACGGGCGACATTGCAGGTGGTGACGGTGCCTATGAACTGGGCGAGTTCCGCCTGTGGGACGCTGGTTTTGACTTCTATGCGCCGCAGGAGTTTACGTCCGAGGATGGTCGCCACATTCTGATCGGCTGGATGGGCATGCCCGATGAGCCGACCTATGACAACGCACCCACCGTGGTGTGCGGCTGGCAGCACTGCATGACGGTGCCGCGCGAGCTTACGGCCGGTGACGGCGGCGTGGTGCTGCAGCGGCCGGCGCGCGAGATCGAGCGCCATTATGCCTCGGTTCGTGTGGGGGAGGGCTCGTTGGAGGTTGCCGACGATACCTGCTTTGACGTTGTTGTCGACGGTGCCGACGGCGCATTTACCGCAACCGTTGATGGCGAGCTGAAGCTGGCGTTTGTGCCCGCTGGGGGCGAACTGCCCTCGCGCTTTGAGATGCGATTTACCGATGAGGGACGCGCTTCTGCCGGCTGCGGTCGTACCGTGCGCTGGGAGCCCGTCGACGAGGTTCGTAACGTGCGCATTGTCGGCGATGTCTCGTCGGTCGAAGTGTTTGTTAACGACGGTGCGCTTGTGTTCTCCACGCGCATCTACCCTGCGACCTATGGCGTGTCCGTTGACGCCGCTGGCGCGAGCGTGACCTATCACGCGCTCAACATCTAGGCGATTCGTCGCATATCGGCGCTATACTGCAGCCGTTGCCCACGATGCGGGGAACATCCGCATCGTGGGTTTTGTTTTGAAGGGACGGTACCGTATGGGCGTACAGCAGCTAGAAGAGGCCTGGGCTTTGAGGGCCGGCGCGCGTGAAGCACGGTTGCTCGCGGCCTCGCATGTGCCAGCAGCGCTGTCGCAATTGGGGATTGTGCACCCCGGCGACCACCTGGTGGCCTTTGCGGACGACTTTGCCGATGCGTTTGCGAGCGGCTTTGATTGCTGCGATGTCGCGCTGGTGGGTTCGCCGTCCGTCGAGGCGTTTGCCGCCGCGTCCGAGAACTTTGATGCTTCGTTTGATGCCGAGGGGCCGAATCTGTGGTGGTTCGTCAACTCTATCGGCGGGTTTGGTCTGCGTGTGCCCGACCTTCGCGCTCTGGGCCGCGCGGCTCGCGATGCCCGCGCGCTGCTGGTTGTGGACAACACCGTGGCGTCGGCTTTTGGCTGCGATCCGCTGCGGCTGGGTGCTGCGCTGTCGCTCGAGGCGCTCGATCGCGTGTGCGCCGGTAGGGCTCCGCGCAAGCTCGTCGCAGCTTCGGTTGCGCGCTCGCAGCTCAAGCGCCATCGTGTGGATGCTGCTGCCGAGTGCGCACATGCGTTGTTTGCGGGCTGTGGTGCTTTGGCGCTCGACCTTTCTACCGAGGAGGCCGACGTGCTGGAGCGCGGGCTTTCCTCGCTCGACGCCCGCATGCAGGCACATTTCGACCGCGCCCGTGCGCTGGCCGAGTATCTGGCGGCTAACGAGATGGTGCGCAACGTGCGCTATCCCGGACTGAGCTCGCATCCCGACCATGTGGTTGCAACGGGAATCCTCGAGCACGGCTTTGGCCCGGCAGTTGAATTTGACCTTATTGAGCGTAGCGCGGGAGAGCTGTTCGACGCTTTGCCGGGGGAGTTTCGTACATCGCCCGCCGGCGGCGCAACGACGCGCCTTTCGGCTCCACGCGGCAAGCAGGGGAGCACCATCCGTCTCTTCGCCGGCACCGACGACCCCTTGACGGTAGCCGCCACCCTAGATAATGCTCTCCGCAACTAGCTAAATCATCTTCAACTCCATAAGTTGCGGTGAAATAGGGATTGTTTTACAGCTTTAATCGCATAAACAGTCCCTATTTCACCGCAACTTATGAGAATGGGTTGTGTGGCTATAAAAGCCCTGTCCAAAATTGGCTACTTTTTGATGCTGGCGATGAGGTCGTTGGCTTTGGTGACGATGACGTTGTTGATGTCGGCCTGTAGCTCCTCGTAGACCGCTATGGCTCGCTGGCCGGCGGGGGTGAGCGTGGATCCGCGGGCTCCGTCGCGCTCGATGAGCTTGCAGCCTAGTTGCCCTTCTGCTTCGTTCACAATGCGCCAGGCCTTGGAATACGCCATGCCCATGCTTTTAGCGGCACGGTTGAGCGAGTGCTCACGGGCAATACCCTGCAGCAGCAAGACGCAGCCGTGACCGAACACGCCCGGCAGATCCTTGTCGCACGCTTGAATGACCAACTTTGCCGTCGTCTTGTACTCCATGTGCTCCACGTCTCCCCGCTAAAGTGTTTGCTGGGCAAACGCAAAGCATGCGTCAAACCCTCGTGTGCTCTTCTTAAATCATGCATTGTAGCAGTCAAAGTGCGTTAAGATACTTCCCCAGTATTGGGCGCCCAAGGTTGGGCTGGGTCCTACGAGGCCTGCAGCCGACCGGTCGCATGGAAAAAGGAGAAACATGGCTACGTTCTTTCCCGGTGAGTCCCACACGTTTTCGGAGTATCTGCTTGTCCCTGGTTACTCGTCCTCGCAGTGCATCCCCAACAACGTCTCTCTTAAGACGCCGCTAACCCGCTTTAAGCGCGGTGAGAAGCCGGCAATCACCTTGAACATCCCCATGGTTTCCTCCATCATGCAGTCCGTCTCGGGCGTCGATATGGGTGTCGCGCTCGCTACCGAGGGTGGCCTGTCCTTCATTTACGGTTCCCAGAGCGCCGAGTCCGAGGCCGCTATGGTCAAGGCCGTCAAGGATCACAAGGCTGGCTTCGTTCAGTCCGATTCCACGCTGACCCCCGACATGACCATGGAGCAGGTCATCGAGCTCAAGGAGAAGACCGGTCACTCCACCATGCCGGTTACCGACGACGGCACTCCCAAGGGTAAGCTCCTGGGCATCGTCACCAGCCGTGACTATCGCCCCAGCCGTGATGACCACCAGACGAAGGTCTCTGAGTTCATGACCCCGCGTGAGCAGCTCATCGTGGGCGACAAGAACATCAGCCTCAAGGTTGCCAACGACGTCATCTGGGACAACAAGCTCAACGCTCTGCCCATCGTCGACGACAACGATCACCTCATGGGCATTGTCTTCCGCAAGGACTACGACAGCCACAAGACCAACCCCAACGAGCTGCTCGACGGCGACAAGCGCTACATGGTCGGCGCCGGTATCAACACTCGCGACTATGCCGAGCGCGTGCCGCTGCTCATCGAGGCCGGCGCCGATGTCCTGTGCATCGACTCCTCAGAGGGCTTCAGCGAGTGGCAGAAGCGCACCATCGAGTGGATTCGCGCCAACTACGGTGAGGACGTCAAGGTCGGTGCCGGTAACGTCGTCGACGCCGAGGGCTTCCGCTTCCTGGCAGACTGCGGCGCTGACTTCATCAAGGTCGGTATCGGCGGCGGTTCCATCTGCATCACCCGTGAGACCAAGGGTATCGGCCGTGGCCAGGCCACCGCGCTGATCGACGTCTGTCGCGCTCGCGACGAGTACTACGAGGAGACCGGCGTCTACGTGCCCGTGTGCTCCGACGGCGGCATCGTCTACGACTACCACATGACGCTCGCCCTTGCCATGGGTGCTGACTTTATGATGCTGGGCCGCTACTTCGCCCGCTTTGACGAGAGCCCGACCGAGCGCGTCAACGTGAACGGTCAGTACATGAAGGAGTACTGGGGCGAGGGTTCTGCGCGTGCCCGCAACTGGCAACGCTACGACCTGGGCGGCGCCGCGAAGCTCAGCTTTGTCGAGGGCGTCGACTCTTACGTTCCCTATGCCGGCTCCCTCAAGGACGGCGTGGGCGGCACGCTCTACAAGGTCAAGTCCACGATGTGCAACTGCGGTGCCCTCTCGATCCCCGAGCTCCAGGAAAAGGCGCGCCTAACGCTGGTCAGCTCCACCTCCATCGTCGAAGGCGGCGCCCACGATGTAGTCGTGAAGGATTCTCAGCAGAGCGTTTCCTATCGATAAGGTAAGAGCTGCATATCAAAGGTTGATTCCCAACCACGTTATTTAGATAAAGCGAGATGCATGCAAGTCGCAGGCATCTCGCTTGTCGTATTTGCTATTATCAGTCGAGTCAACCTTAGGGTCGGGCGGCTTAGCTTTGTTCGCTACAAGTTCCGCACGCAAAGAAGAGCACTAAATGTGCTCTTCGTCTTGCGCAGGACTGTCCGCAGTAGCGAATAAAGCTAAGCCGACCGACCCCAGCTAAGATTAAAGGAGCTGATATGTGCGATTGCACAGACCATAAGGACGAGATCCCTGCCTACGACGCGCAGGCCATTGAGTCCAAGTGGATGAAGGCCTGGGAGGACTCCAACCTCTTTGCCGTCGACACCGACGACAGCAAGCCTAAAAAGTATGTGCTCGAGATGTTCCCGTATCCGTCGGGCGACCTGCACATGGGCCACGCGCGCAACTATACCATCGGCGATGCCATGGCCCGTCAGGCCCGCATGCGCGGCTACGACGTGCTGCACCCCATCGGCTTTGACGCCTTTGGCCTGCCTGCCGAGAACGCCGCCATCAAGCACAATACGCAGGCTGCTGCCTGGACGTATAAGAACATGGACCAGGCGCTCGCCACGATGAAGCGCATGGGCTTCTCCTACGATCTGGATCGCATGGTCAAGACCTGCAGCCCCGACTACTACCGCTGGGGCCAGTGGATCTTTGAGAAGCTGTGGGAAAAGGGCTTGGTCTACCGCAAGAAGAACCCGGTCAACTGGTGTCCTAACTGCAAGACCGTTCTGGCCAACGAGCAGGTCACCGAGGGTAAGTGCTGGCGCTGCGGCACCGAGCCCGAGAAGCGCGACCTGGAGCAGTGGTACTTCAAGATCACCGAGTACTCTCAGGAGCTGCTCGACGACTTGGAGAAGCTCCCCGGCTGGCCTGAGCGCGTCAAGCAGATGCAGGCCAACTGGATCGGTCGCTCCGAGGGCGCCGAGGTTGACTTTATCCTGTGCGACCAGGATGGCGAGCCCATCGAGGGCGATGAGGGCAAGATCACCGTCTTCACCACGCGTGCCGATACCCTTTTTGGCGTCTCCTTCTTTGTCCTGGCTCCCGAGTACGCCGGCCTGCACGAGCTCGTCGAGGGCACGGAGTACGAGGAGGCCGTCACCAAGATCGTCGAGGACTCCAAACACATCTCTGCCGTCGAGCGTGCCCAGGGCACCCTCGAGAAGCACGGTGCCTTCACGGGCCGCTATGTGGTAAACCCCGTCAACGGCGAGAAGGTCCCCGTGTGGGTTGCCGATTATGTCGTTGCCGACTACGGCACCGGCGCCGTCATGGCCGTTCCCTGCGGCGACCAGCGCGACTTTGAGTTTGCCCGTAAGTACGACTTGCCGATCGTGCCGATCATCCTGGACGATGACGATCGCGCTGCCGTCGAGGCCAGCGGCGAGACCATCGATACCTTCCATGCCGAGACCGTCGACTGGGATTGCGCTCACGCTGCCGAGGGTACGCTCGTACAGTCCGGCAAGTACACTGGCATGCGCGGCGGCAAGCACTCCGAGGGCGAGGCTGCGATCGTGGCCGACCTCGAGGCCATGGGCTGCGGTCGTCGCAAGGTCGAGTTCCGTCTGCGCGACTGGCTTATTTCCCGTCAGCGTTATTGGGGCAACCCCATCCCGGCTATTCACTGCGAGCACTGCGGCATCGTGCCCGTGCCCGAGGATCAGCTGCCGGTGACGCTGCCTGAGAACCTGGACCTGGGCGCCGGCGAGACCCTCGCCGAGTGCAAGGAGTTCTACGAGACCACCTGCCCGGTCTGCGGCCGCCCGGCCAAGCGCGAGACCGATACCATGGACACCTTCACCTGCTCCAGCTGGTATTACCTGCGCTATACCGATCCGCACAACACCGAGCTGCCTTTCTCCCGCGAGGCTGCCGACCGTTGGATGCCCGTCGATAACTACATTGGCGGCATCGAGCACGCCATTCTGCACCTGCTCTACAGCCGTTTCTTTACCAAGGCGCTGCGCGACCTGGGCCTGCTGAGTGTGGACGAGCCCTTCACCAACCTGCTGTGCCAGGGCATGGTCAAGGACGAGAACGGCGACACCATGTCCAAGTCCAAGGGCAATGTCGTGCCCCCGAGCTCGGTCATCGAGCCCTACGGCGCCGACACCATGCGTCTGGCGATCCTGTTTATCGCTCCGCCCGAGAAGGACTTCGACTGGGATCCCAAGGCCGTTGAGGGCGCCAACCGCTTTATCAAGCGCGCTTGGCGTATCGTTTGGCAGCTCGTCCAGTCCGGTGACGCCAACTTGGCCTTCGACAAGTCCGCGCTCGACGAGGTTGCGATGAAGCTCTATCGCGAGCGTCACCGCACCATCGCCAAGTGCACCGAGGACTTCGACCGCGGCCAGTTCAACACCGCCATCTCGGCCGTCATGGAGCTCGTCAACGCGGCGAGCGCCTACCTCAACGCCACCGAGGGTACCGCCCGCGACAAGGCTTTGTGCTACGGCGTGGCCAAGGATATCGTGAGCGTCCTTGCCCCCATCTGCCCGTTCTGGGCCGACGAGCTGTGGCACGAGGCGCTCGGCTGCGAGGGCAACGCCTACACCGCCGCCTGGCCCGAGTTCGACCTGGCCGAGTCCGTTGAGGACACGGTGCAGATCGTGGTCCAGGTGCTCGGCAAGGTCCGCGGCCGCGTCGACGTGGCCCGCGATGCCTCCAACGAGGAAATGCAGGCTGCCGCCGAGGCCGCTGTCGCCAAGTGGACCGAGGGCAAGACTGTCGTCAAGGCCATCTGCGTGCCCGGCAAGCTGGTCAACCTGGTGGTCAAGTAAGTGCTGCGCACTTAACTGACGCATAAAAGACGAGGGACGGTCCGGTTGGGTCGTCCCTCGTTTTGCATGTACCTGCCTAGGTACCTTCGGTCAATTGTCTTCTTCTTGTGGAGAAGCTGTGCGCACGCTGACCTGCAGATTCGTACTGTGCTTGCACGTTTCCGCAGCTATTGGTATAGTTTGCTTGCAAATGAAGTTGTAATTGAAAGAAGTGGGGTTTCGGCCCCGCTTCTTTTTTGTATGGATGGAGGTGCCGCAATGGTCAAGACCAAGACCGAGCAGGCGATCATCGACGCGCTCGAGGCCGTCGCTCCCCAGCACGATATCGACATCGTCGACGTCGAGCTCGTGGGTGCCACCAAGGCCCCCTGCGTGCGCGTGCGTATCGAGGGTGCCGAGGGTCAGAGCCTGTCGCTCAACGACGTCACGGCCAACACCAAGTGGGTCGGCGATGTGATTGAGGAGCTCGACCCCATCTCTTCGAGTTATACGCTCGAGGTGTCGAGCCCTGGCATGGCGCGCCCGCTACGCCGCCCGTGCGACTTTGCCCGCTTTGTGGGCGAGAACTGCGAGCTCACCTCCTCCGCTACCGAGGGCCGTCGCAAGTACGCCGGCAAGATTGCCGCCGCCACCGAGACGAACGTGACCCTCGAGCTCGAGGACGGCGAGTCCGTCACCCTCGATTTCTCTGATGTTAAAAAGTGCAAGTTGAAGCCCACCTACGACTTCAAGCCCGCGAAGGAAGGAAAGTAAGATGGCAGCATCCGACATGATGTCCGCCCTGATGGAGCTTTGCCAGGAGAAGCACATCGACCAGCTCTACCTGATCGACCGCCTGGAGCAGTCGCTCGCCAAGAGCTATGCCGAGATCCTGCATCTTGAGTGGGGCGCCAAGGTGACCATCGACCGCACCACCGGCAAGATCTACGTCTACCGCCTGGAGCCGATCGACGATTCCATGGACGAGGAGGGCAACTTCACCGAGTTCGAGGAGATCGACGTCACCCCCAAGAACACGAGCCGCATCGCTGCCCAGCACGCCAAGGCCGAGATCAACGCCATCGTGCGTAACTCCGCCCGCGAGCAGATCTACGAGGAGTTCTCCGGCCGCATCGGTGACCTCATCAGCGGTACCGTGCTGCAGTCCACGCCCGACTTCACGATCGTCAAGATTCGCGAGGGCGTCGAGGCCGAGCTGCCGCACTTCGACCAGCGCCGTTACGAGAACGAGCGCAACGAGCGTCCGATGGGCGAGCGCTACCTGCACAACCAGCACATCAAGGCCGTGATCATCGACGTTCGCGACCCCAACTCCAACCTGCAGCCGGTTCGTGGCGAGCACAGCCGTCCGCCGATTGTCATCTCCCGTACCCACCCCGAGCTCATGCGTCGTCTGTTTGAGCAGGAGGTGCCCGAGATCTATGAGGGCACCGTCCAGATCAAGTCGATCGCCCGCGAGCCCGGCCAGCGCTCCAAGGTCGCCGTCCACTCGCTCGACGACCGTCTGGATCCCGTGGGCGCCTGCGTCGGCCCCAAGGGCAGCCGTGTTCGCGCTGTCGTGGGCGAGCTCCGTGGCGAGCGCGTCGACGTCATCCTGTGGGATGCCGATCCTGCCGTCTACGTCGCCAACGCCCTGTCGCCCGCTAAGGTCACCCGCGTCCTCATCGACGAGGAGAAGGCCTACGCCGGCGTCATCGTGCCCGACGACCAGTTGTCCCTCGCCATCGGCAAGGAGGGCCAGAACGCCCGCCTCGCCGCGCGCCTGACCGGCTGGCACATCGACATCAAGTCCGAGACGCTTGCCGCCGACATCCTCAAGAACGTTCCTGTTCACGAGGAGCCCGCTGCCGACCTGATCGGTGACGAGGAGGACGAGGACGTCCGCCGCTGCGAGTACGTGTCCGAGGACGGCATCCAGTGCCGCAACCAGGCTCGTCCCGGCTCCCGTTTCTGCGGTGTCCACGACACCGACGCCTTCGATGATGCGGAGGACCTGATCTAGCGCGCGATCGCGCCGGGCGGGTCCCGGCGCGTCTCCCACGCTCGTTCAGTCTCTAGGCACCCAAGGTGCCAGAAAGGGTAGGTGAAGTCATATGGCAAAAGTCCGTGTGTCCACCCTGGCCAAAGAGTTCGGCATGACCTCCAAGGAACTGATGGGTCATCTCGCCGATATGAAGATTCCCGCTAAGTCCGCTTCCTCCACCTTGGAGGACGCCTATGTCGCTATGGTCCGCAAGCAGCTCGCCTCGGTGATCGAGGCCCGCGCCCAGGAAGTCGAGGCCGCCAAGCAGGCCGAGGAGCAGGCAGCTGCCGCCGAGGAGGCCGCACGCGCTGCCGAGGCCGAGCGCGAGCGCATCGCCGCCGAGAAAGCACGCGAGGAGGAGCGCCGCCAGTTTGCCGCAGCCCAGGCTGCCGAGGAGGCTGCCCGCGCCGAGGCCGAGGCCAAGAAGAAGGCCGAGCAGGAGCGCCTTGCCCGCGAGAAGGAGGAGGCTGCCCGCGAGGCCCAGCGCCGCGCCGTTCCCGCTTCCGACTCCGGTTCGCGCTTCCGTTCGCTGCTCGACCAGATCGCCGCACAGGAGACCGTGCTCAAGGAGAAGAAGGACGCCGAGGACAAGGCCAAGGCCGAGCGCGCCGCAGAGCGCGGTAACCGTCGTGGCGGCAACAACGATCGCCGCGGTGGCCGTCGTAACGATCGCAATGCTTCCGACAACAACTCCGAGCGCAACGCCTCCGAGAGCCGTCCGCACAGCCATCGTACCAACGCCAGCAACAACGTCGCTGCCGGCATGGACTTCCCCAACCCCGATAAGCAGGGCAAGGGCAAGAAGCGTAAGGGCAGTCACAACAACGAAGAGGATCACTACAGCCGCATGGCTCGCGAGGCCGAGGAGTACAGCCGCGAGAAGGTGCTCGAGGAGGCTCGTGCCGCCGTCGAGGAGGCCTCTCGCGAGTCCACCGGTCGCCGCAAGAAGCGCAAGGAGAAGCGCGAGCGCGAGGCTGCCAAGGCTCAGGAGGAGCGCAAGATAGAGGAGGCGCTGGCCCAGGGCGTGAACCCCGAGGACCTCGACGCCATCAAGGTCTCCCAGGGCGTTACCGTCCAGGAGCTTGCCGAGGCGCTCGACGTTCCGGCCAACGACATCATCAAGCGCCTGTTCCTGCTGGGTACGCCGCTCACCATGACGCAGTCCATGTCCGACGACCTCGTCGAGCTCGTCGCCGACGACCTGGGCCGTCAGATCAAGATCATCACCCCCGAGGAGGAGAACACCTTCTCGTTCTACGACGATCCCGCCGACCTTAAGCCGCGCGCCCCGGTCGTCACCGTCATGGGCCACGTCGACCACGGTAAGACGTCGCTGCTCGACGCCATCCGTCACACCGGCGTTGCCGCCGGCGAGGCGGGCGGCATTACGCAGGCCATCGGCGCTTCGCAGGTTATGATCAACGACCGCAAGATCACCTTCATCGATACCCCGGGTCACGCCACCTTTACGGCTATGCGTGCCCGCGGTGCCAAGGTGACCGACATCGTCATCCTGATCGTCGCCGCCGACGACGGCGTCATGCCCCAGACCGTCGAGTCGATCAACCACGCCAAGGCCGCCGGCGTACCCATCGTCGTCGCCGTCAACAAGATCGATAAGCCGGGCGCCAACCCCGACCGTGTGCGTCAGGAGCTCACCGAGTACGGCGTCATCCCCGAGGAGTGGGGCGGACAGAACATGTTCGTCAACATCTCGGCTAAGCAGAAGATCGGTATTGACGAACTTCTGGAGACCGTGCTGCTCCAGGCCGATGTGCTCGAGCTCAAGGCTAACCCGGACACCTTTGCCTCCGGCAACGTCCTCGAGGCCAAGCTCGACAAGGGCCGCGGTTCGGTCGCTACCGTGCTCGTGACCCGTGGTACCCTGCACGTGGGCGATACGCTGGTCGCCGGCCTTACCTACGGCCGCGTCCGCGCCATGCTCGACCCCAAGGGTCGCGCCGTCACCGAGGCCGGTCCCTCCGACGCCGTCGAGATTCTTGGCCTGCAGTCCGTGCCCAACGCCGGTGACGAGTTCCGCGTGTTCGAGGACGAGCGCGAGGCTCGCGCCCTTGCCGACGAGCGTTCGCTCAAGGCCCGTATCGAGGAGCAGAGCCGCGTGAAGCACGTCACGCTCGAGAACCTCTTCGAGACCATCGCCGACGCCGAGGTCAAGGAGCTCAACCTGATCATCAAGGCCGACGTCCAGGGTTCCATCGAGGCCCTTCAGGACTCGCTCGACAAGATGGATCAGTCCGAGGTTCGCATCAACACGATCCACTCCGCCGTTGGCGCCATCAACGAGACCGACGTCGTCCTGGCCGACGCCTCCAACGCCATCATCATCGGCTTTGGCGTCCGTCCCGACGGTAAGGCCCGCTCCGCTGCCGAGCGCGAGGGCGTCGAGATCCGTTGCTACGACGTCATCTACAAGTGCCTCGAGGAGCTCGACGCCGCCCGTATCGGCATGCTCAAGCCCACCGAGGTCGAGGTCGCCACGGGTACCGCGACCGTCCTGGACACCTTCAAGGTGCCCAAAGTCGGTATCGCCGCCGGTGTCCGCGTCGAAGAGGGCGAGATCGCCGCGACCGATTCCGTGCGCCTGGTGCGCGACGGCATCGTGGTCTTCAACGGCAAGATCGCCTCGATGCGCCACTACAAGGACGAGGCCAAGAGCCTCAAGAGCGGTTCCGAGGGCGGCATTGGCCTGGAGAACTTCCAGGACATCAAGCCCGGCGACCAGATCGAGGGTTACCGCATCGACCAGGTTGCCCGTACCGAGTAGGGGGTAGCGCTATGAAGCAAACGCAGGCAACCCGCCGTCTGGGCGAGCAGCTTCGCGAGAAGCTTGGTTATATCCTGCTCTTTGAGGTTTCCGATCCGCGTCTCGACCTGGTTACTTTGACCGCGGTCGAGGTCGCGGTGGACCGTTCGTTCGCGCGTGTGTACGTGTCGTGCGATGCGAGCCGCTACGACGAGGTCATGGAGGCGCTCGCAAGCGCCAAGGGCCGTATTCGCAGCCTGTTGGCTCGCTCGCTCGATTGGCGTGTTACGCCCGAGCTCGATTTTCGCATCGATCGCTCGACCGATGAGGCCGAGCGCATCACGCGTGCGCTGGAAAACGTTCCCGCCACGCTTGCGATCGAAAAGGACGAGGACGGCTATCCGATAGCGGATGCCGCCCAGGAGGCAGCTTTAGATGACTAATTCCGCCGACCTCGCCTCGTGCGAGTCTGCAGATATTCAGCGACGCATCCTCGAGTTCATCGAGGGTGCGTCCTCCATTGCGATTTCGGGACATACTTCTCCCGATGGCGATGCCCTGGGCTCCGTATTGGGTCTGGGCCTTTCGCTCATGAAGTTTTTCCCCAACAAGGACATTGCGCTGCTGCTGGCAGACGATGACCCGGTTCCGCGCATCTACCGATTTATGGAAGGCTCCGATCGCCTGGTGCCGGCATCTGTGTACACCGGCAATCCGGACCTGTTCATCTCGGTGGACGTACCGGTCGTCGAGCGTCTCAATAATTCCGCCGAGGTGCTTCGTCGCTCCAAGCATGTGGTGTGTTTCGACCACCATCCGGCGCGCGAGGAGTTTGCCGAGCTCAGCCTGAGGCGCGTCGAAGCTGCAGCCTGCGCCATGATCATTGACCGTTTCTTGGACAATTGTGGCATTGTCGCACGTGATGGCGTTGCGACCTGCCTGCTGTGTGGCTTGGTTACCGATACCGGCCGTTTTCAGTACCAAAACGCCGATGCCGCCGCGTTCCATGCGGCCTCGCGTCTGGTTGCCCACGGTGCCGATCCGGCGCGCGTTGCGCTCGAGGTATACCAGAGCATGCGCGTTGAGTTTTTGCACCTCAAGTCCATCGTTATGGGCCGCATCAAGACGGTGGCCCACGGGCGTGTCGCGTATAGCTACGCGTACCAGAGTGACCTTGAGGCTTGCGGTGTCACCTCGGATGAGTGCGACGGCCTAGTCGATGTGGTGCGCTCGGTGATGGGCGTGGAGGTCTGCCTGTTCCTGAAGGGCATTGAGGGCGATACCAAGGTGCGCGGCAACCTGCGCTCCAAGGGCGACCTTAACGTGTCCGAGATCGCTGCTGCCTTTGGCGGAGGCGGACATCCCGCTGCCGCCGGTTTCTCCAACAACGGAACGATTCTCGAGACGCTCACCGTGGCACTTCCCATGCTGGCCGAGCTGGTAGGGGAGGATCCCACTTCGGTGACCGTCGAGCTTTAACTTTTTGGATGGTACATGGCTCGTCGTACGCCTTCTCAACTGAATATGCTGCTCGCCGTCGATAAGCCGGTGGGCTGCACGTCCCACGATGTGGTCTCGCAATGCCGACGCGCCCTCCATGAGCGGCGCGTCGGCCATGCCGGCACGCTCGACCCTATGGCATCGGGTGTCATGGTGGTGGGCGTGGGTCAGGCCACCCGTCTGCTGGGCATGCTCACGCTCGATACCAAAAGCTACGTCGCCGACATCTCGTTTGGCGCCGAGACTAATACCGATGATGCGGAGGGCGAGGCGGTCCGCACGGTAGCTGTTGCCAACGAGCTCCGCGATTCTGCCTATGCCCGTGAGCGCTTGGCTGCCATGCTTGGTCCGCAGATGCAGGTGCCGCCGGCGTTTTCGGCTATCTCGGTCAATGGCGTTCGCGCCTACAAGTCTGCTCGCGCGGGTAATGCGGTGGACCTACCTCCGCGCCCCGTCGAGGTCTATGCCGCTGACCTGATCGCCGTGGGTGGCGAAGGTGATACATGTGTGTGGACGGTGGCGTTCTCGGTGAGCAAGGGCACCTATATCCGTGCGCTCGCTCGCGACCTGGGCCGTGCTTGTGATAGCGCCGCGCATATTTCCGCGCTTCGTCGCACCGCATCCGGTGTTGTTTCCATTGGCGCCTGTCATGCGGTGGAGGAGCTTTCTCCCGAGTCCGCCGCTGGCTTTGCCCTGGATCCCATTGCAGCCCTGGGCGCCACGCGTGTTGACTTGCCGGGCAATCTTGCCGACGACCTGCTCTGCGGCCGACGCATTCCCGTTGAGCGTGCGCTTGCCGATTTCGATGCCTCGAAGGCGCCGTTTGCGTTGGTGCTCGATGGGGGGCTCAAGGCGCTCGCCCGCATTGAGGGTGGCCGCTTTGTCATGGAGCACGTGTTTCCGCAGGCCATCGGCGGTGTTCGATGATGCTGGCCGCTCGCGAGCTCGCGCGTATCTTTTTCGCCGGCGAGTCGGAAGAGGCTCGCATCGTTACTGCCGATGTGTTTGATAAGTGTGAGCACCTGGGTGCCGCATCGATTGCCATCGGCGTGTTCGATGGCGTGCACCGTGGACACCAGGAGCTCATTGCGGCGCTTGTCCGTGATGCCCGTGCCTATGGCTGCAAGGCGGTCGTAGTTACCTTCGATCCCGACCCGGACGTCGTGGTGAGCCCTTCGCCCGCTCAAAAATTGATGACGACGGCCGACCGTCTGCATGCCCTGGCTCAAACTGGGGTCGATGCGGTGGTGGCCGTTCCCTTTACGCCTGAGGTTGCGGCGCTTGACCATGTTGCTTTTCTCTCGCTGGTGTCGCGTCTGGTCGACATTCGCTCGATTCGCGTTGGCAGCGACTTTAGGCTGGGTCGTGGCGGTGCTTCTGGTGTTGACGAGATGCGCGCCTGGGGTGCCGAGCGCGGCGTTGACGTATACGGGCACGACTTGCTTTGCGAGGGCGGTGAGGCCATTTGCGCCACCCGCATTCGTCATGAGCTGGGACAGGGCCATGTGGAGCTTGCTGCTGAGTTACTCGGCCGTCCGTATATGGTGCGTGGCGGTGTTATTCGCGGCCGTCACGAGGGCTCTGGCATGGGCTTTCCCACGGCAAACCTACAAGTTCCCGATGGTATTCAGGTGCCAGCCGATGGCGTGTATGAGGGTCTGGTGCTGGTCGATGACACCGCGTGGCCCGCTGCCGTGAACGTCGGCCTGCCGCCAACGTATGCCGACGATGCGGCATCTGCGCATCTCGAGGCTAACTTAATTGGATATACGGGAGACCTGTACGGCGCTTCTGTTTCGCTGGCGTTTACGCGCTGGCTGCGTCCCTCGCGCGTGTTCGATTCGCTGGATGAGTTGATCGCGACCGTCGAGGGTAATATCGAGGACATTCGTCACAACTTGGGTGAGCAGGGGGTGAGCATTCGTGATTAGCGATGAGGAAAAAGATCAGGTACGCGCTGCGTCCGACCTGGTTGCTATCGTGCAGGAAACGGTCGAGCTCAAGCCCCGCGGCCATGAGTTTTGGGGATGCTGCCCCTTCCATGGCGAAAAGACGCCGTCCTTCCACATTATCCCCGCCACGCAGGTGTGGCATTGCTTTGGCTGCGGCGAGGGTGGCGACGTTTTCACGTATATCATGAAGCGCGAGAACCTGAGCTTTCCCGAGTCAATCCGTTACTTGGCCGACCGTGCCGGCATTGAGCTGCACGATACCGGCGCTTATCGCGAGCGCGGTACCAAGCGTGCCCGCATCTACGATTTGTGCGCCGAGACCGCCCAGTTCTATCACACCATGCTTATGCGCGGTAAGGACGGCCGTCCGCGCGAGTACTTTGCCAGCCGCGGCATGGGCGGCGACGTCTGCCGCCGCTACTGTCTGGGCTTTGCGCCGGGCCGTAACGCGCTGGTGTCACACCTGTCCCAGGCGGGTTTTACTCCGCAGGAGATGATCGATGCCAACGTTGCCGTGAGCCGCGGGCGCGGACAGCTCGCCGACCGCTTTTACGATCGCGTGATGTTTCCCATCTTTGACGAGCAGGGTCACAACATTGCCTTTGGCGGTCGCATTATGGGCGACGGCCAGCCTAAGTATCTCAACACCGCCGAGACGAGTGTGTTCCATAAAAAGCGAAACCTCTACGGCTTTAATTGGGCCAAGGAGTATATCGTCGCGCAGGATACCGCCATCGTGGTGGAGGGATATACCGACTGCATCGCCTGCTGGGAGGCGGGGATTAAAAACGTTGTTGCTACGCTGGGCACCGCGCTCACGGAGCATCACGTCAAGACGCTCACCCGTTTTGCCAAGCGCATTGTGTATATGTTCGATGGCGACGCCGCCGGTCAAAAGGCCGCCCGTCGCGCGATTCAGTTTATCGAGCAGGATTCGATGGATCTGCGCTGCGTGGTGCTACCCGACGGCAACGATCCCATGGAGTTCATCACGGCGCATGGTGGCGAGGCACTGCAGGCGCGCATCGACGCTGCCGAGCCGCTTATGGACTTTGTTTACCGTTCGCTGCAGGAGTCGAGCGACATCACCACGCCGGGCGGTCGCGCCAAGGCGCTGGAAGATGCGCTGACGCTTATCTATCCGCTGCGCGATAGCTATATGATCGACACGTACTTTATCCAGATTGCCGACCTGTTGGGTTTGGATCTGGAGACCGTGCGTGCGAGTTCGGGTCGCGTGTTTCGCGATTTCGCCAAGCGCGAAGATGCCGAGCGTCGTCGCGAGCAGAATTACGAGCGCCAGCGGGCGCAGGCCGAGCGCTCTGGAAATGCGGGCGGTCGGGCATCGGGTTCTCGCGATGCCGGTCGCGGTGCTTGGGCATCGGGCGCTACGCCGCCGGTGTCCGCGCCGGTCGAAGAAGAGCCGTACGACTACGTCCCGCTCGATGCCTACGGTGCCGCTCCCGTGGAGGTCGTCGACGACCTGCCGCCGATCGATGTGCCTGATGGTATGGGCGCTGTGCCTGTGCCTGATGGTTCGAACGCACCGGCTGCGGCGGCGCCGATGGTTTTGACCGATCTAGAGCGCAAGTCCTTGGCAGGGGAGCGCGAGCTGCTGACCATGCTCACGAGCTACCCCGACCTGTTCCGCACGTATGCCGACCGCATCTGCTCCATCGAGTGGGTTGACCCACGTCACGAGTCCATCGCATGGGCCGTTCTGGCAACGCCGCCGGGAACCGATCCTGCAGCCTGCATGGATGCGGCGCGCTCAGTGTGTCTAGATGCGGCAACGCTTGTGAGTGCCGGGCGCATCTCGGCGACGAGCAAGCACCCCACTGAGACGAACATCGTGTTTATGCTCGATACGCTCGAGCTCTACACCATCAAGCGCCGCATGCGTGCCGCACAGGCCAAGCTGCGACAGGACCGTTCGCTCGATGATGAGGCCCGTCGCGCGCTGACCGTGCAGGCCGCGCAGGATTCGCAGCGTCAACGCGAGCTGCAAAAGTCGATCGGCGGCGTGGCGGACCCGTTCCGTTTGATTGGTTTGGAGACCGCAGGAACCGAACAGGCCTAGATGTTGTGGTCAACCAGCGTATTCTCGCCTATATCCAGTCCTCTTTTTGGGTATAGACGTCAATGTGTGTGCTAAAGTATTGAGTCCTGTGGACTATGAAGGGAGAATCTGTGCCAAAAAAGACTGAGAGCACGGGTACTGGGCTGGAATCCTACGTTGCAAAGCTCATGGGCAACGGCTCAAACAGGACTTCGGTAACCGAGGACGAGATTCAGGTCGCCCTGAAGGATATCGATGTTTCTGACGAGCAGCTCACTGCGGTGTATTCCGCGCTGCGCAACAGCGGCATCCAGATTATCTCCGCGAGCGGTAACGACGACGCCCCCATGGACGTCGACGATGACGATAACGATACCGATACCGACGATTTCGATGACGACGACGAGCACGATTCCGGCTCGCTCGACGATCATGAGCTCAAGATGGCCCGTCAGGCCGATGCCGAGATGGGTTCTTCCAAGAGCAAGAAGAAGCGCACCGTGCGCACGTCCCGTTCACGCTCCCGCGTGCGTGGCATCGATGCCTCCACGGTGATGCTGACCGGCGATCCGGTTCGTATGTACCTCAAAGAGATCGGCAAGGTCGACCTGCTGACCGCCTCCGAAGAGGTCGATCTGGCCATGAAGATCGAGGCCGGTCTTGAGGCCACCGAGAAGCTCGAGGCCGCCGATGCCGGTGAGCTCGAGCTCACGCGTGCCGAGATGCGTCGTCTTACGCGCATTGAGAACGTCGGCCTCGAAGCTAAGCAGGCACTCATCAGCGCAAACCTGCGTCTGGTCGTCTCCATCGCCAAACGCTATGTCGGCCGCGGCATGCTGTTCCTTGACCTGATCCAGGAGGGCAACCTCGGTCTGATCCGCGCCGTTGAGAAGTTCGACTACCAGAAGGGCTTTAAGTTCTCCACGTACGCCACGTGGTGGATCCGTCAGGCCATTACGCGCGCCATTGCCGATCAGGCCCGTACCATCCGTATTCCCGTGCATATGGTCGAGACCATCAACAAGCTCGTCCGTGTGCAGCGCCAGCTCCTTCAGGACCTGGGTCGCGACCCGACCCCTGAGGAGATCGGTGCCGAGATGGACATGAGCGCCGACCGCGTCCGCGAGATCCAGAAGATTTCGCAGGAGCCCGTGTCGCTCGAGACCCCCATCGGCGAGGAAGAGGATTCCCAGCTGGGCGACTTCATCGAGGACTCCCAGGCTATCGTTCCGCCCGATGCCGCCAGCTTCTCCATGCTGCAGGAGCAGCTCACCCAGGTGCTCGACTCGCTTGCCGATCGTGAGCGCAAGGTTATCGAGCTGCGCTTTGGCCTTGTCGACGGGCATCCCCGCACGCTCGAGGAAGTCGGCCGCGAGTTTGGCGTCACGCGCGAGCGTATCCGCCAGATCGAGTCCAAGACCTTGGCCAAGCTCCGCCACCCGAGCCGCAGCAGCAAGCTCAAAGACTATATCGAAAGCTAGTCAAGCAAGAAGCGCCCTCAAGCACATCCGCTTGGGGGCGCTTTCATGTGGTCATTGGGGACGTCCCCAATGACTAGGTCGGAAAAAATCTCAAAAAAGTTCTTGCCCTAAGCTGATTCGTCCGTATAATAAACTTCGTTGCTTGAGAGCACGCACCTATTCCTCGGTAGCTCAATGGTAGAGCACGCGGCTGTTAACCGCGCTGTTGTAGGTTCGAGTCCTACCCGGGGAGCCAGAATTTCTCAGCCCATTCCGCTGGGCTTTTAAATTCCTCGGTAGCTCAATGGTAGAGCACGCGGCTGTTAACCGCGCTGTTGTAGGTTCGAGTCCTACCCGGGGAGCCAGGTTGTAAAACCCGTCGCTTATGCGGCGGGTTTTTTCATGCCGCGACCACTTGACTCGAACGTTGCCATATCAACATTTCGTGTCGAGGATGTAATCCCGCGACCCACCACCTCAACATGGCGCGGTCGTTGTAGAATATTGCAATGATTGCTCCCACGACATGGTGCCGCGAGCACCAGATAAGGAGATTCTTGTGTCTGAGACCATTAACGGCAGCCTGAGCGTCTCGAACGACGTTATTGCCGATATTGCCGGTTATGCCGCGATGACGTGCTATGGCGTCGTCGGTATGGCTGAGCAGCTCCAAGGCGCCGAGAGCGTGCGCCTGCTTGCCGGTCAGCGCCTCCGCAAGGGCGTGCTTGTCTCCGCCGACGAGAACGGCCTTACGGTCGATCTTCACGTCGTGCTCGAGAACGGCGTCAACATGAAGTCCGTCTGCCACAATCTTTCGAGCTCCGTTGCCTTCACCCTGCAGGAGATCGCCCAGATCGATCCCGCCAGCCTTAAGATCGGCATTCACATCGACGCGCTCAAGAGCCGTCTGAACTAGCATCCGAAAACGGAGATTCAAATACCCATGATTGCAAAGACCATTCGCACCTGTTTTCCGATCGCTGCGGCTGCTGTTTCCGACAAGGCCGAGGAGATCAACAAGCTCAACGTCTTCCCCGTACCTGACGGCGACACCGGTACCAACATGTCGCTCACGCTCGCTTCGGTGACCAAGGAGCTCTCCGCCCTTCCTGCCGACGCTGACATGGAAGCCATCGCCGGCGCCATCACCCACGGCTCCCTCATGGGCGCCCGCGGCAACTCCGGTGTCATCACCTCGCAGATCCTGCGCGGTGTGGCCGAGGGTCTCGTCTCTGCCGACGATCCCATTACGTCCGCCAACATCGCCTATGCGTTCCGTCGTGCCGTCAAGGTCGCCTTCCAGGCCGTCCGCAAGCCCATCGAGGGCACGATCCTCACGGTGCTGCGTGATGTCTCGACCAAGGCCGACGAGTGCGAAAAGAAGAAGTTCTCGGCCGAGGACGCGCTCGATGCCATCGTTGTCGAGGCCTACCAGTCTGTCGCCCGCACGCCCGATCTGCTGCCCGTTCTGAAGGAGAACGGCGTGGTCGACTCCGGCGCCTTTGGCTTTGCCATCTTCCTGGAGAACTTTGTTGCCGCCGCGCTTGGCCGCAGCACCGTTGTCGAGGATTTCTCCGCCACGTTTGATTCCGCTGGCTCTGCCCGCGATGCGGCCCTTGGTCGCGTTGAGATCGAGGCCAATGACGATTGGGAGGGCTCGGAGTTCCGCTACTGCAACGAGTTCCTCTTTAAGGCCGACGCCCCGTTTGACGAGGACGAGTGCCTTAAGTTCCTGGGCTCTATGGGTGACTGCGAGCTGCTCGTGGGCGCCTACCCCGACTACAAGATTCATGTGCACTCCAACACCCCCAACCTGGTGCTCGAGCACATGCTGCAGCTTGGTCAGATCTACGAGGTCTTTATCCACAACATGGAGATGGAGGCTCACGACCGTACTGCCAAGATTCATGAGGACCAGGAGAAGGCTGCCGAGCCCGCTAAGGCGTTGGGCTTTGTCGCCGTTGCCGCTGGTTCGGGCGAGGCCGACATCCTCAAGTCCCTTGGCGTTGACGTGATCGTTTCGGGTGGCCAGACCATGAACCCCTCGACTGCCGACCTGCTGGGCGCCGTCGACCAGGTCAACGCGACCTCGGTCATCATCCTGCCCAATAACGGCAACATCCGCATGGCTGCCGAGGCCGCAGCCTCTGCCTGTACCGACAAGAAGGTCGCCGTCGTTCCCACCAAGACCGTCCCGCAGGCGTTCTCCGCGCTGTTCGCCGTCCTGCCCGATTCTGAGCTCGAGGACGCCGTTGCCGCCATGGTCGACGCCATCAGCGAGGTCCGCGATGGCGAGGTCACCCGCGCCGTGCGCGACTCCAGCGCCTCGGACGGCTCTCCGATTCACTCCGGTGACGTCATGGGCATCATCGCCGGCTCAATCGACGTGGTCGGTTCCGACGTGAAGCAGGTCACGCTCGACTGCATCAACCGCATGCAGGAGGAAGAGGAAGGCGACGCGCTGACGATTCTGGCCGGCGAGGAGCTATCCGACGAGGCCTTCCAGGAGATCGTCGACGCCATCGAGGAGGCTCAGCCCGATCTGGAGATCGACGCCCATCGTGGCGAGCAGCCGCTCTATCCCGTGATCTTCTCGATCGAGTAGGCTCTGCCTATGTCCGAGCTGTGCTCTGTGCCGCGCGTCTCGGAGCGCTTTGCCCAGAGCAATGCGCTCGACGAGGATATCGCGCGACTCAAATATGTTTCGGGTAAACGTGAGGAGGCCCTTCGCCGTCTGGGAATTCGGACGGTGGGGGACCTCCTTCTCCATATCCCTCATCGATACCTGGACTTTACCCGTTCTTGGTCTATCGAGATGGCGCCCATCGGTACTGTGTGCACCATCATCGCCACGGTCGACCGTATCGTCCAAAAACAGCCGCGTCCGCGCATGCAGGTGACCGAGGTCTCACTCGTTGACGAGACGGGCGTGCTGCAGGTCGCCTTTTTCCGCCAGCCCTGGATTGCCCAGCAGCTTAAGCAGGGCGACCGCCTGGCCGTGATGGGCAAGGTTGAGTTTGCCTACGGTTTTAAGCAGATGGCCTCTCCGCACTTTGAAAAGCTCGAGGAAGGGCGTGCTGCGGGTACCATTTTGCCGGTCCATTATGTGAGTGACGGCGTGAGCCAGGCGTGGATGCGCCGCATCGTAAGCGGCGCGCTCGAGGTCGTCGGCAATCCCTTCGACCCGATTCCCGCACGCTTGCGCGTCAAGCGCCGCCTGATGAGCAATGCCCGCGCGCTTCGATCGATCCACTTTCCATCGAGTATGGCTGAGCGGGATATCGCGCGACGTCGCCTTGCTTATGAGGAGTGCCTTTACCTTCAGCTGGCGCTTCGCCTGCGCAACGATGGCGGCCTAGTCGATGTGGTGCCCTATGCCCACACCGCGGGCGAGCACCTGGCCGCACTCAAGCAAGCCCTTCCGTTTTCGCTGAGCGACGAGCAGCAGGCCGCATTCCAAGACATCCTGCATGACATGTGCGATGGCGGGCGCGTGATGAACCGTCTGCTGCTTGGCGATGTCGGTACCGGTAAGACCGCCGTTGCCGCCTGCGCGCTGGCTGTGGCTGCCGATAGCGGCACGCAGGCCTGCGTTATGGCGCCCACGGGCGTGCTGGCGCGCCAATATGCCGATAAGACCGGCCCTCTGCTCTCGCAGGCCGGCATGTCCTGGGCGCTTCTGACGGGCGCCACGCCGGCCGCAGAGCGCGAGCGCATCCATGCCCAGCTGGAATCGGGCGAGCTTGACGTGCTCTTTGGCACCCATGCGGTGCTTTCGGATACCGTTGCGTTCAAGCATCTGTCGCTTGTTGTCATCGACGAGCAGCACCGCTTTGGCGTTGGCCAGCGCAATGCCCTGCGTGCCAAGGGCCCGGGTGCCGACCTGCTCGTTATGACGGCGACGCCGATTCCGCGCACGTTGGCGCTCTCGGTCTACGGCGACCTTGACACGAGCATCATCCGCCATCGACCTGTTCCGGGAGCGGGCGTCACGACGCGCGTGCTCACCGAGTCGAGCCGCGACCTGGCCTACGGCGCCATTCGCGAGGCGCACGAAAAGGGCCAGCAGGCCTATGTGATTTGCCCACTCGTGGAGCCGAGTGACTCGGCCGATGAGCTGGAAGACGTGCCCGGTATCGCCCGCGACGACGAGGGCCGCGTGACCGTGCCCGTGCCGCTGCACGATACGGCAACCGAGCTCGAACGACTGCGTCTGGCGTTGCCGGGACTTACCATCGAGCGCCTTCACGGCCGCATGCCGGCGGGGGAGAAGGACCGCGTGATCGATGCCTTCAAGCGCGGCGAGATCGACGTGCTCGTATCGACCACGGTGGTCGAGGTGGGCGTCGACGTGCCCAACGCCACCGTCATGGTCATCGAGAACGGTGAGCGCTTTGGCTTGGCGGCCCTGCACCAGCTGCGCGGTCGTGTGGGCCGCGGCAGCGTGTCGGGCACCTGCCTGGTCATGACGCACTCCAAGGGCAATGGCGGCGCCTCGGCGGCACAAGAACGTCTCCAGTCGCTCGAAAAGACCTCGGATGGCTTTACACTCGCCCAGATGGACCTGCGTCTGCGCCATGAAGGCGAGATCCTGGGTTATCGCCAGCATGGTGGTGTGACCCTGCGCTTTGTCGACCTGGATGCCGACGAGGATCTTATCGAATGGGCCCATTTGGACGCGGTCGAGCTCTTGCGGTATGCTTGCACCCTTGACTCCGTGGCGACGCGCCCCCTGCGCGATGCGGTCGCCATGCGATATCGACACATTTTTAAGGAGGTCAGCGGAGGATGAGAATCATCGGCGGCGAATGGCGCGGTCGTAAGATCGAGGAGCCCCGTGGTCGCGATGTCACCCGCCCCACGACTGATCGCGTGCGCGAGGCGTGCGCATCTATGGTCATGTCGGCATTCGATTTCGATTTGGACGAGGTTCGTGTGCTGGACGCCTTTGGCGGCTCCGGTGCCTTAGGTATCGAGATGCTCTCTCGTGGGGCCCGCTCGCTCACGACGTTTGAGATCGATCGCAACGCCGCGCGGCTCATTACCAAGAATATCGAGTCGCTCTGCCGTGACCGCGCGCGTTGGCGCGTGGTCACGGGCGACATGCTGGCGAGCGCCTCGCGCGGCCGCGTGCCGGGTGGTCCCTTCGACTTGGTCCTGCTCGACCCGCCCTACGCATTTGGCGCCGAGCCGGTCGAGGAGCTGCTGCAGAATCTTGCCCAGCAGGGCCTGCTGACATCAGGTGCCTATGCTCTGTTTGAGCATGCCGCCGCCGACGCGGGCGCGCATCCGGCCGGCTTTGAGACCGTGCGCGAGAAGCGCTATGGCATCACTTCGGTCGACCTGCTGCGCTGGGCCGGCGATAGCAAGGACGGCGGCACTGATGCTAACGAAAATGACGAGGCAGTATCCCCGGAGGACGCCCATGAGTGACACTATTAATCGCGTGATCGTCCCGGGCACCTTCGATCCCATCACGTTTGGCCATATCGATGTGATCCGCCGTGCCCGCCGCATCTTTCCCAGCGTGATCGTCGCTGTTGCTGAGTCGCAAGGTAAAAACGGTGTAGGTACCACGTTTATGCTCGATGAGCGCGTGGCGCTGGCCCGCGAGGCGCTCGGCGATATCGACGGCGTCGAGGTCCTGCCCTTTACCGGCCTCTTGGTCGACTTCGCTCGTGAGCAGGGGGCGGGGGCCGTGGTCAAGGGTCTGCGCGCCATGACCGACTTTGAGTATGAGCTGCAGCAGGCCGACCTTAACTATCGCCTGGATAGCGAGCTGGAGTCCATCTTTGTCATGAGTGCGCCGCAGTACGGCTATATCTCGAGCTCGGTCGTTCGCCAGATCGCCTCGCTCGGCAGCGATGTATCGACGTTTGTCCCGTCCAACGTGGTCGAAGCGCTCAAACATCGCTTTTCGTGACGTTTCTTATTGCCTGGTGGCATGTGGTAAACTAGCACGATGATATGTTACCTATGAAAGGAGACCGGATGCCGGGCGAGAATTTTCCTGGCGATAGGATCGTCAGCTTGGTCGATGAGCTCGAAGGGCTGATCGAGGAAGCCAAGCCGCCTTTCGGCAAGAACGCTCAGTTCAAGGTCATCGACGCCGACGTGTTCTTCAACATCCTCGACGAGATCCGCATGAGCTATCCCGAGGAGTGGCAGAAGTCCCGCCGTATCCTTAAGGAGCGCGAGGAGCTTATGGCTTCCGCCGCCGCTCAGGCCGATTCCATCATCGCTGACGCTCAGCAGCAGGCCCTCACTATTGCCGGTGAGCAGGAGATCGTCCGCCTTGCGCAGCAGCAGGCCGACGACATCCGCGATCGTGCCCAGCAGTACGAGCGCGAGACGCGTTATGCTGCCGAGGACTACGCAGAGCAGGTCTTTACGCACCTGGAGGAGAACCTCAAGAGCCTGACCGGCACCGTTACCCGTTGCCGTCAGCAGCTCAACGAGGGTGCCGCCCAACAGAACGGTCAGTGGTAATGGCTGAGTTCCCGAGCGTTACCGTCGATCTTTCCGAGCAGCTCGAGTTTCCCGGAGATTCGTATCCGCTGACCGGTAAGGTCGATGTCTCCACCTACACGGTGGGCGAGAAGGAGTACCAGCTTCAGGACGGCATCGACTACGACGTTGTCTTTACCAATGCCGGTACCGGTGTCTTGCTCACGGGCATGGTCCGCGCGCACGCCACCGGCGAGTGCGACCGTTGCCTGGAGCCCGCCTCGTTTGATATCGCCGGCGAGATCGAGGAGTTCTACCTCTTTGAGGAACCCGAGGATCCCGAGGCCTACGAGGACGGCTACGAGCTCCTGGGTGAGGACCGTATCGTCGATCTGGGTGAGCCCATCAATGACGCGGTCGTTATGGACACCCCGTTTGTGGTGCTCTGCAAGCCCGATTGCCGCGGTCTGTGCCCCACTTGCGGCTGCAATCTCAACGTCGAGCAATGCGATTGCGCCGCCCAGGCAGAGGCAGAATGGGCCGCTGCCACGGAAAATCCATTTGCAGCATTGAAGAATCTCAAGCTTGATGAGTAAAACTGTGGTAGTATCGCTACTTGCGCGTAATCGCCACACTGGATAGTTCATAAGGAAGGTCACTATGCCCGTACCTAAACAAAAGCAGGGTCGTATCCGCACTCACACCCGTCGTTCCGCCAACATGAAGATCTCGGCTGCGGCTCAGTCCACGTGCCCCCGTTGCGGCGCTGTCAAGCTTCCGCACCACGTGTGCCCCAGCTGCGGTTTCTACAAGGACCGCGAGGTTATCGTTACCGAGTAACGGTATACTCTGGATGCGATGCCGTTCCAAATGGAACCACAATGGCCGGCTCAATGAGTCGGCCATTTTTGTATAAGGAGCATGTATATGAGTAACGTTCGCGTTTGTGTAGACGTTGTGGGCGGAGACGAGAAACCTCAGGTCGTTCTCGATGGTATCGAGGCTGCGCTTGCCGCCGATCCCGATATCGAGGTCTTGGCAGCTGGCCCCGCCGAAATCGTCAATCCCTTTGCCGCCTCCCATGCGCGCGTCGAGGCCCTGGAGGCACCCGACGTTATCGCCATGGATGACGATCCCATTCGCGCCGTGATGACCAAGCGTAAGTCGTCGATCGTGCTTTCTTGCCGCGCCATTAAGAAGGGCAACGCGGATGCGTTCTTCTCCGCCGGCTCGACCGGTGCCATGACCGCCGCTGCCACCGCCTACGTGACGCCGTTTAGGTATCAGGCCGAAGGTAAGAAGCAGCCGGTGCGTCCGTGCCTCACCAATGCGTTGCCCAATCGCGCCGGCGGTCTGACGGTGCTGTGCGACATGGGTGCCAACCCCGATGTGGAGGTCGATGACATGGTGCGTTTTGCTCAGATGGGTAGCGCCTATGCCCGCGTCGTCCTGGGCATCGAGCATCCCCGCGTGGGCCTGCTTGCCAACGGCACCGAGGACGAGAAGGGCTCCAACTTTACCAAGGCCTGCTTCCCGGCCATGAAAGCCGCCGTTCCCGGCTTTGTTGGTAACTGCGAGGGCACCGATCTTACGTCGGGCAATTTTGACGTCGTGGTCGCCGACGGCATGTCGGGCAACATCGCGCTCAAGGCCACCGAGGGCGCTGCCAAGTTTTTGCTGCAGGAACTCAAGGGTGCCTTTATGGCCTCGCTCGGCACCAAGATCGCCGCGCTGCTCATTAAAAAGCAGATGCGCGAGATTAAAGCCAAGCTTTCGGGCGACGCCAAGGGCGGCGCGATTCTTTTGGGCCTGCGCGGCGTGGTCCTGATCGGCCATGGTGCCACCTCGGTCGAGGCTGTTAAAAACGGTACGCTCGCGGCGGCCGAAGCCGTGCGCGCCGGGCTGGTCGAGAATGTCGCCAACTCTATGGACGGTATCGTTTTATAACAGCGGCGTTATGCGTCTTGGGGCGCACGTCGTGGGGTAGAATCAGAACCGTGTCTTGGTACCGCCCGGGCGGTACCATTCTTTTGGTATTCATGCACTATGAGAGGAAGCGCTATGGACCGCTCCGAAATCTTCGACAAGATCGCCGAGGTCGCTGCTGACGTTCTGGGCGTCGATGTTGCCGAAATTAGCGATGAGACCACCTTTGACGACCTCGATGCCAACTCGCTCGAGCGCCTGCAGCTGGTTACGGCTATCGAGGACGAGTTCAACCTCGAGATCGATGACGAGACTCTGCTCTCGCTCAATTCTGTCGCCGACGCCGTCGACGCGATCGAAAACGCCAGGGAGGCCTAGGTCTTGGCTTTGTCTGAACGACTTACGCGCGCCCAGGAAATCCTGGGTCACGAGTTCAATAATAAAGTGCTGCTGCGCGCGGCCCTTACGCATCCCTCGGCAGTCGAGGGCCAGCCGGTTTCTGCCAGCTATGAGCGCCTTGAGTTCTTGGGCGATTCCATTTTGGGCGCCGTGGTCGCACGCTCCCTGTTTGAGTCCTATCCGGAGTTTGACGAGGGCAAGCTCACGCGCCTGAAGGTGTCGCTTGTCTCGGGTGCCACGCTGTCCGAGGTTTCTCACGAGCTGGGCATCGACGACATCATCATCTTTGGGGCCTCCGAGACCGGTACCGGTGCGCGCGGCCTGCATTCGGCGCTCGAGAACGTCTACGAGTCGCTCGTGGGCGCACTGTACCTGGATGCCGGCTGGGATGCCGCAGCGGAGTTTATCCATCGTACGCTTAAGCCGCATTTGGCTTCCGAGCGTGCCGAGCATCCTGCAAACCCCAAGTCGTTTTTGCAGGAGTGCGTGCAAGCCGACGGTCACGAGCCCCCGGCGTATAAGCTCGTTGGCTCCGAGGGCCCGGCACATGCGCCCACCTTTACCGCCGTGGTGCTCATCGATGGCATTCGCCAGGGTCGCGGCACCGGTTCCTCTAAGAAGGAAGCCGAGGGAGCCGCCGCGCTCGAAGCGCTCGACCGCATGGGTTACACCACCAACGGCGTGATTCTGAACAAGAAGCACGTGTAAGCGAGGAACCGTGTATCTCAAGTCCCTCACGCTCAAAGGGTTCAAGTCGTTTGCCGACCGCGCCCATATGACGTTTGAGCCGGGCCTGACCGTCATCGTCGGTCCCAACGGCTCGGGAAAATCGAACATCTCCGACTCAATTCTGTGGGTCCTGGGCGAGCAGAGCGCCAAGCAGCTGCGCGGCCAGGCCATGGAGGACGTCATCTTCTCGGGCTCGTCAGCGCGCAAGCCGGTGGGTGTCGCCGAGGTCACGCTGGTGCTCGATAACTCGGACCATATGCTGCCCGTCGATTTTGACGAAGTCGCCATCACCCGTCGCATGTATCGCTCGGGCGAAAGCGAGTACCTCATCAACTCGAGTCCGTGCCGCCTGATGGACATTCAGGACATCCTGCACGATTCGGGCCTGGGCAAGGATACGCATTCCATCATCAGCCAGGGCAAGCTCGACGCCATTTTGCAGAGCCGCCCCGAGGAGCGCCGCGCCCTCATCGAGGAGGCCGCCGGCATCTCCAAGCACAAGCGCCGCAAGGAGCGTGCGCTCAAAAAGATTAAGTCGATGGACGAGCACCTGACGCGTGCCCGCGACATCAATAAGGAAATCGCCCGTCAGCTGCGACCGCTGGAGCGTCAGGTCGATCGTGCGCGCAAGTACAAAGAGTTGTCCTCGCGCGCGAACGAGCTTACGCAGATGCTGGCCGTCGATGAGCTGCGTTCGCTGCAGTCGCAGTGGAACGACCTGGAGAGCCGCTCCAAGGAGGGCGCGGCCGAGCTTGAGCTTGCGCAGTACCGCTTGGGCGAAAAGGAGCGCGAGCTCGAGAAGCTCCAGGTCATGCTCGAGGAAAAGGGCCTGTTTGTGGGCGACCTGGGCGAGCAACGCCGCCATATGCAAGATGTGGTCGGCCGCATTAACTCCGACATGCGCCTGCTCGAAGAAAAGGGCCACAACATGGTGTCGCGCCTGTCTGACATGCGCGGTCAGATTTCGAGCTCCGAGCATCAGCGTCGTCGCGTGGTCGAGGAGCTTGAGGACGCGCGTGCGCAGCTTGAGGAAGTGACCGGTGCGCATATGCAGGCCCAGGAGGACGTTGACGCCGCTGGTCCTGCCGCCGCCGAGCTCCACGAGCGGCGCGTGGCGCTCGACAATCAGATTTCGAAGCTTACGCACGAACAACGCGATGTGCAGCGCGTAGCCGATAACGCCGCGCTCGAGCTCGCCAAGGTGAAGGATTCCTTGAGCAATGCCGAGGTCGAGGACAACATGTATGCCTCGCGCCTGGAGCAGATCGATGAACAGCTCGAGGAGGTCACGGCCTCGCTCGAGAGCCGTCGAGACCGCGCCGAGGAGCTTGAGGGCGCTCTTGAGGAAGCGCGCCAGGCCCAGGCCGATGCGCGTGAGGCCACCGAGGTCGCCCGTGTAGCCCTGAAGGACTTGCGTAATCGTGAGAGTGAGGCGCGCAACAAGCTGTCCGAGGTGCGCTCGGAGCTTGCCAGCCAAAAGAAACTCGATGCCCGCATGGCCGACAGCTCGCCGCTCGTGAGCCGTCTGGTGGGTGCGCTGGGCGATGATGTTTCGGGCCGCCTGGGTGACGTGCTCGAAGCCCCGCGCGAGCTTGAGGGCCTGGTTGAGCAATTGCTCGCCGGCGATATCGATGCGCTGCTGTTTGATGACGCCGCCACGCTTGAGCGTGCCGGTCGTGCGGCTCTGGACCAAAAGAAGGCCTCGGGCGAGGCACTGCTGGTGGCGCGCGGCGTGAGCGGCTCTACCGCCGCTGAGGGCGCTGCCGGTACCCGCCTGGTTGATCGTCTGTCCGTGCGCGCAGGCTACGGACCCGTCGTCGAGGCGCTGCTCGGCGGCTATTACGTAGTGGACGATCTTTCTGCCGCGCTTTCGGCGCCGGTCGTTGACGGCGTGACTTACGTGACCCCCGATGGCGCCCGCGTCGCCTGCGGCGGCCTGGTGCGTGTGGGCCTCGATGCCGGCGAGGCGTCGGGTGCTCTGGAGCGTAAGCGTCGCATTCGCGAGCTGGAGGGGCTTGAGCCCGATTTGGCCGCTGTGTTTGAGCATGTGTCGGATCAGGTCGTCGAGGCCAATGCGGCCGTTGAGGAAGCGCGTGCCGCTGAGGGCGATGCCGCCGGTGAGATTGCCCGCCTTGAGGGCGAGCGCCGCTCCCTGTTGTCCGAGATCGGCCGTCTGGAGCAAAGCGCCAACAATGCCGAGGTCGAGCGCGTGCGTATCTCCAAGCGCCGTGAGCAGGCTGCCGAGGCCGTTCGCGCCGCGCGCCCGCGCGTGGACGAGCTCACCCGTTCGCGTGACGAGGCCCGTGCGCAGGCAAGCGATCTGGGCTTGCAGATTGCCGAGGCCAACGACGAACTCGACCGCGTTCGCCGTGACGATTCCGAGGCTGCCGGCAAGCTCGCCGACGCCAAGGTTCGCCTAGCCCAGACGAGTGAACGCCTGCGTTCGCTGAAGGGCCGCGTGCCCGACCTGGAGCATCGTCTTGAGGGCATCGACCGTCGTATCCGCGGAACACGCCAGGCGTCGCGCTCGCTCGAGCTGCTGCGCCTGCGCGTCGATCCCATGCACGAACGCTATTCTGCCCTGTTGGAACGCGCGTCGGATTGGGCAGCGCGCCTGCGTGACCAGGCCTCTCTGGAGGAGGCGGACTCCGCTTCGCTCAAGAAGACCATCGAGGATGCCAAGGCAGAGGTTGCCCGCGCTAAGGAGCGAGTCGATACCGCCTCTGCCACGCAAAACGAGTTCAAGGTCGCACGCGGCAAGCTCGAGGTGCAGGTGGAGGCGGCCATCAAGGCCATCACCGCCGATGGCACCACGGTACTCGAGGAAGCGCTCATGCTTCCCGCGCCCACCGACCGCGACGCCGCCGAGCGCGAGCTCAACCAGCTTGTGCGCCAGATCAACAACCTTGGTCCCGTTAACCAAGTTGCCATGGAGGAGTACGAGCAGCTCAAGCGCCGCGCCGACTACATCGAGGAGCAGCTGGCCGATCTGGAGAGCGCGCGCAAGGCGCTCACCAAGATCACGGTGGCCATTGATCGCAAGATGCGCAAGGCGTTCCTGGTGACGTTTGAGAAGGTCGACGCGAACTTCCGCGAGATCTTCGCTATGCTCTTCCCGGGCGGCCAGGCTCATCTGGAGATGACCGATCCCGAGCATCCTGCCGAGACGGGTATCGAGGTCGTGGCGCAGCCGCGCGGCAAGCGCATCACCAAGATGATGCTCATGTCGGGCGGCGAGAAGAGCCTGACGGCGCTCGCCCTGCTCTTTGCTGTGTACCGCACGCGCACGGTGCCGTTCTATGTGCTGGACGAGGTCGAGGCGGCACTCGATGACGCCAACCTGTCCAAGCTCATCGGCGCACTCGACGTGTTGCGTTCCGATACGCAGCTCTTGGTTATCTCGCATCAACGCCGTACTATGGAGGACGCTGACGTCCTCTACGGCGTCTCGATGCAAGCCGACGGCGTCAGTCGCGTCGTCTCGCAAAAACTCGATCGCGAAACCGGAAAGGTCGTGAATGCATAATGGGATTCTTCGATGCTCTCTCGCGCGGACTTGAGCGCAGCCGCGAGGCCCTCAACGAGGTCTTCTACTTTGGCGGCGAGGTCGACGAGGATTTTTGGGAGGACCTGGAGGACACCCTCGTCATGGGTGACATGGGCGCCGAGGTCGCTATCAAGGTCTCCGATGACCTGCGCGATGCCGCGGCCAAGAAGAACCTCAAGACCGCTCCGCAGCTTCGCCGTGCCCTGGCCGAGCAGCTTGAGCAGCACTTTGTGCCCATCGAGCGAGATCCGTTTTCCGATACGCCGAGCTGCGTGCTGTTTGTGGGCATTAACGGTGCCGGCAAGACCACGACGGTCGGTAAGATCGCGAGCGCCATGGCTGCCCGCGGCAAGAACGTGGTGATCGGTTCGGCCGACACCTTCCGCGCCGCCGCCATCGAGCAGCTCGATGTGTGGGGGCAGCGTGCCGGCGTACCGGTTATCAAGCGTGACCGCGGCTCCGATCCGGCGAGCGTGTGCTATGACGTGCTCGACGAGGCCGATAAGCGCGGCAGTGACCTGGTGCTCATCGATACCGCCGGCCGTCTGCACACGAGCCCTGAGCTCATGCGCGAGCTTGCCAAGGTGGTCAATGTGACCCGTAAGCGCGCCGCCAATATGGCCGCCGGTCCCATGCCGGTTTCGGTCGTGCTTGTGATCGACGCCGCGACGGGTCAAAACGGTCTGAACCAGACGCTCGAGTTTAACGAGGCGCTGGGCCTGGACGGTATTATCATGACTAAGCTCGACGGCACGGCTAAGGGCGGTATCGCCATGGCCGTGGCCGAGAAGCTCAAGCTCCCGATCCTGCGCGTGGGCGTGGGCGAGCAGGTCGATGACCTGCAGGAGTTCAATGCCAAAGATTTCTGCCGCGCCCTGGTGGGCGAGTCCAATTAAGGAGTGACTAGTGTTTGATTCCCTGAGCGATCGCCTCAACGACACATTTGACCGCCTGCGCGGCAAGGGCAAGCTGACCGAGGCCGATATTACTTCGGCCATGCGCGATATTCGCATGGCACTGCTCGAGGCCGACGTTAACTTTAAGGTCGTCAAGGAGTTCGTCGCCAAGACCAAGGAGCGCTGCATGACCGCTGAGGTCATGGAGTCGCTGTCGCCGGCGCAAAACGTCGTCAAGATCGTGCTCGACGAGCTCACCGAGATGCTTGGCTCAACCGAGAGCAAGCTCGTCTTTAGCAATCGCATTCCCAATGTCATCATGCTCGTGGGCCTGCAGGGCTCCGGTAAGACCACGGCGGCCGTAAAGCTGGCCTACCTGCTCAAGAAGCAGGGCCGCTCGCCGCTGCTCGCCGCGTGCGACGTCTGTCGTCCCGCCGCTGCCGACCAGCTGGCCACGCTCGGTGGCGAGATCGGCGTGCCAGTCTTCCGCGGTGACGGCGCGCACCCGGTCGACATTGCCAAGGGTGCCATCCAGGAGGCCGTCGACCACCTGCGCGATGTGGTCATCGTCGATACCGCCGGTCGTCTGCAGATCGACGAGCAGATGATGCAGGAGGCCGTGGATATCAAGAAGGCTGTCAAGCCCGATCAGGTGCTGATGGTCGTCGATGCCATGACCGGCCAGGATATCGTCAACGTCGTCTCGACCTTCGCCGAGCGCACCGACTTTGACGGCGTGATCATCTCCAAGCTCGATGGCGACGCTCGTGGCGGCGGCGCGCTTTCCGTGCGCCAGGTGACCGGCAAGCCCATCAAGTTCGTGAGCATGGGCGAGAAACCCGATTCGCTTGAGCCGTTCTACCCCGATCGTATGGCCAAGCGCATTCTGGGTATGGGCGACGTTGTCGGCATTATCGAGAAGGCCCAGGAGGCCGCCGATGCCGAGCAGCTCGAGGCCGCCGAGCGCATGCTGCGCGAGGGCTTCACCATGAATGACATGCTCGACCAGATGAAGGCCGTCAAGAAGATGGGCGGCATGAAGGGCATCCTGGGCATGCTCCCCGGCGGCCAGCGTGCGCTCAACCAGATGGGCGGCAACCTGGACGAGGGCATCTTCGACAAGAACGAGGCCATCATCATGTCGATGACCAAGGAGGAGCGTCTGCGTCCTTCCATCATTAACGGCCAGCGCCGTGCCCGCATTGCCAAGGGCGCCGGCGTGACTCCCACAGAGGTCAATAGCCTTATGAAGCAGTGGGGCGAGATGAACAAGATGATGGGCCGCATGCGCACGATGGCCAATCAGGCTCAGGCCGGCGGCAAGAAGGGCAAAAAGGGCAAGAAGGGCAAGAAGATGCGCATGCCCAATATCCCTGGCCTGGACGCTATGGGTCTGGGCGGCATGGGCGGCCTGGGTACGGGCGGCCCCAAGTCCGATATGGACCTGCTGCGCCAGATGGAAGCGCAGATGCGCAATAAGAAATAACGATTGGTTGAGTCGTGTATGGCGAAGGCCGCCTGGATCGTATTCCAGGCGGCCTTCGCCGTTCGTTCGCAGGTTGTCGCACGCGCGGAAGCGTGTTGACGTTGAGATGCTTGCCGTTAGTGGCAGCCGCAGCCCTCGTGGCCCTCGTGCTCGTGATGGCCGTGGCAACCACAGGATTCGCCGTGCTCATGGGCGTGCTCGTGGTCATGGCCATGGCAGTCGCAGGTGGCCTCGCCGTTCTGTGCGAGCGTGCCGGCAATGAGGGCCTCGACGCAGGCATCGCAGCTGCCCTGGGCGCCCGCATAGACCATGATGCCGGCTTGGGCAAGCGCGTTGATAGCGCCGCCGCCGATACCGCCGCAAATGAGCGTGTCAACGCCACCGTTGGCAAGCAGGCCCGCCAAGGCGCCGTGGCCGGTGCCACCGGTGCCTACGACCTGCTCGTTGAGCACCTTGCCATCCTGGATGTCGTAGATCTTGAACTGCTCGCTGCGGCCAAAGTGCATAAAGATGTTGCCGTTGTCGTACGTCGTTGCCACCCTCATGGTGCCGACCTCCTTTGCTGGCCATGCGGCCGTCGTCGTGGCGATGGGGGAGTACGCGATATTGCCGCCCGCGATGACGAGCGCTCGTCCGTTGACCAGCGCTTCGGCCACCTTGCGATGCGCGCGGCTGCAAATGGCCGCCACCGTTGCGCGGGCGATGCCCATCTGCTGGGCGACCGCCTCTTGGTTGAGACCTTCCAGGTCGCACAGGCGCAGCACCTCAAGCTCGTCGACGGTCATGTCGATGGCATCACCGCTGGCCAGGCCATCGGGGGTAAAGCCGCGGTATTCGGGGATGATCCCGACGCGGCGCAGTTTTTCGCGTCTTCCTGCCATGCACACTCCTTATCTGACATATGTCAACAATAGGATAACGCGTTAGTCGTTGGGCGCAAGGCATTTCTGTCATATGTCAGAAAAAGGCTAAGATGCCTCGTTGCCGCATGCGGAGCCGCGCTGCCGTGCATTGCGTGTGCCGGACTAAGTGTCCAATTCGACACTCGCGCGCCTGGGCTACAATAAATCTCGCTTATAGGCGACTGACAGGAGGGTCAATGAGCAAAGCTGATCAGCAGTTTGTAACCATGTGCCGCGATATCTTGGACCATGGCACCACCACCGAGGGCCAAAAGGTCCGTCCGGTGTGGGAGGACGGCACCCCTGCCTATACCATTAAAAACTTTGGTGTCACGGCGCGCTATGATCTGCGCGAGGAGTTCCCCGCGCTCACCCTGCGTCGTACGGCGCTTAAGTCTGCCATGGACGAGATTCTGTGGATCTATCAAAAGAAGTCCAATAACGTGCATGATCTCAACAGCCATATCTGGGATGAGTGGGCCGATGAGACCGGTTCCATCGGTAAAGCCTACGGCTATCAGATTGGTCAGAAGAGCCATTACGTCGAGGGCGACTTCGACCAGATGGACCGTGTGCTGTACGACCTTAAGCACACGCCGTATAGTCGCCGCATTATGACCAATACGTACGTGTTTAGCGATCTGTCCGAGATGCACCTTTATCCGTGCGCCTATAGCGTGACCTATAACGTGACGCAGCGTCCTCAGGACGACAAGCCGACGCTCAACATGATTCTCAACCAGCGCAGCCAGGACATTTTGGCCGCGAACAACTGGAACGTGTGCCAGTACGCCATTTTGCTGATGATGGTCGCGCAGTCGGTCGATATGATTCCCGGTGAGCTGCTGCACGTGATCGCCGACGCCCACATCTACGACCGTCATGTCGATATCGTCCGCGAGCTTATCGAGCGTCCGCAGTTTGTGGCTCCCAAGGTAACGCTCAACCCCGATGTGCATGATTTCTACGCGTTTACGACCGATGACCTGATCGTTGAGGGCTATGAGCACGGTCCGCAGGTTAAGAACATCCCCATCGCGGTGTAGGTGACGCGCATGACGTGTAAGCTTTCTGCCATTGTCGCCGTGTGCGATGACTGGGGCATTGGTTGCGAGGGCGACATGGTCGTGTCCAATCGCGCCGATATGCGCCATTTTGTGGCGTGCACCAAGGGGTGTCCGGTCATTATGGGTCGCAAGACCCTGTTGAGTTTTCCCGGTGGACGTCCGCTCAAGAATCGTCGCAATATCGTGCTCACGCGCGACGAGAGCTTTGCTGCCGAGGGCGTTGACGTGGTGCATAGCGTTGACGAGGCGCTTGCCGCGGTTGCCGATGAGCCTGTTGCGTGGGTGATCGGTGGCGGCGAGGTGTATCGGCAGTTTTTGCCGTATTGCGCCGAGGCCGAGGTCACGCACAACCATTGCACCCATGCCGTGGACACGTACTTTCCCGACTTGGACGCCGATCCCGCGTGGGAGATTGCGAGGCGCGGCGGTGTTGCCACGATTGCCTTGGGCGAGGGCGACGAGGGCATCGATTATGAGTTCGTGACGTATCATCGCGTTGAGGCGTAAATCGTCTGGCGTGAACGGTATCATCGGGTTGATTGAATGTATGGGGCGGCGCTTAGCGTCGCCTCGTTTGGTATAGATGTGCTGTAAAGAAGGGTGTGGGCTGGCTGCTATGACTGATGCCATTGAGGTTCTGCGAATTGATTCGCTCGATGACGAGCGGCTCGATGCCTACGTTCGATTGACCGAGCGCGAGCTGCGCTGCGTGCTGGAGCCGCAAAAGGGCATCTTTATCGCCGAGAGCGCCAAGGTTATCGAGCGCGCGGTGCGTGCCGGATACGAGCCGGTGAGCTTTCTTTTGGGTGAACGCTGGCTCGACCAGATGATGCCGCTGTTTGAGCGTCTGTTTGTGCGCGAGGGCGCGGATCCGGTTCCTGTGTTCGTGGCCTCCATGGAGCTTATGGAGCAGTTGACGGGCTTTAACGTGACGCGCGGTGCGCTCGCGGCGTTTCGTCGTCCGCGCCAGATTCCGGTTGATGAGTTCTTGGGTGGCGTCGTCGAGGCGGCGGGCGAGCGCCCGGTGCGCGTGTGCGTGCTCGAGGGTATTGTCGACCACACGAACGTGGGTGCGATTTTCCGCTCGGCCGCTGCGCTCAATGTCGACGGTATTTTGGTCAGTCCGACGTGCTGCGACCCGCTGTATCGTCGCTCGGCTCGTGTAAGCATGGGCACGGTGTTTCAGGTGCCGTGGACGCGTATTGGCAGCGAGGCGCGCGTGTGGCCGCACGATGGCCTGGCTGCGCTGCACAATGCCGGTTTTTCGTGCGCTGCGATGGCGTTGACGGACGATTCCGTATCGCTGGACGATCCCGTGCTGCAGGAGATTGACCGCTTGGCAATCTTTATGGGTACCGAGGGTACCGGCTTGGGCGCCAAGACTATCGCAGGCTGCGACCGAGCCGTGCGCATTCCGATGGCGCACGGGGTCGATTCGCTCAACGTGGCCGCGGCGAGTGCCGTTGCCTTTTGGCAGCTGTGTCCGCACGTGAGCAATGAGTATCACTACCAGCCGGGGCTATATCACTAGGCAGTTATTCCGCACCGCGCTCTAATTCGAGGTGTTTCGGTCGCCGCCAGTCGGTGCTAAGCTGGTTTTGGCTTTGGTTTTAAATTGCTGTTTTGTTGTTTGTCGTATGCTTGTGGGGAGGGCGTGTGGCTAAGAAATCTACGGCTATCGATGTAACGCAAGGTGTTATTTGGCAGCAATTGCTGTCGCTGTGCGTTCCCATCTTCTTTAGCTCGTTTTTTCAGCAGGCCTACACGCTTATCGGTACCTATATCGTCGGCCAGTTTGGCGGTAAGCTCGCATTGGGCGGCATCCAGGCCACGATGGTGCTCACCGAGCTCTGCATTGGCTTTTGCGTTGGCGTCGGCGCCGGCTGCGCGGTCATTACCGGTCAGTATTTTGGCCAGCACGATGATGAGCGACTGAGCCGTTCGGTCCATACGGCCATGACGCTCGCGCTGGTGGGCGGTATCGTTTTCTCGATTCTTGGCATAGTGTTCGTTGAGCCCATGCTGGTGCTTATGAACACGCCGCATGAACTATTGGCCGAGGGCGTGGCCTATGCTCGTTGCTATTTTGCCGCCATGGTTGCGGCGCTGCTACTCAATATGGGAACGGCACTGCTGCGCGCCGTGGGCGACACGCGCGGGCCTGCTGTGATTATCGCTTCCGGCTGCCTTGTTAATGCGGTGCTGGATGTCATCTTCGTTGCTGTGCTTCATATGGAGGCTCTGGGCTGCGGCATCGCGGTGGCGCTGACCATTTGCTCCAATGCCACGATGATCGTGATTCGTATGATGCACGCACCGGGTGCGTGGCGACTTTCACTGTCCAAACTCGGCATTGATCCTGGCATTTGTAAGAGCATGATCTCGTGTGGTCTGCCGCTTGGTTTTCAGTCTGCTGCGTATTCGATTTCCAACGTTTTGATTCAGGTGTCGGTCAACTCGTTTGGCGCCGATGTCACCACGGCGTGGGGTCTTTCGGGCCGCCTAGATGGCATTGTCTGGATGGTTACCGAGGCGCTTGGCGTGTCGATCACCACGTTCTCGGCGCAGAACTTTGGCGCGCGCAACTACGAGCGCATGCGCAAGGGCTACCATACGTCGCTCGTGCTGTCGTTTATGCTCATTGGTGGCCTGTCTGCCGTGCTGCTGGTGTTCTCGGGCCCGCTGTCGCGTTTGTTTGTCGACGATGCTTCGATTTCGGCGTACACCACGACCATCCTCCATTTCATTGCGCCGTTCTATGCGATTTTCTCGATTATCGAGAACGCCTCGGGTTCCATCCGCGGCGCCGGCGTGAGTCTGCAGCCTATGATGCTCACCATCTTTGGCACCGTCGTACTCAGAGTGATTTGGGTGTTTGCGATCATGCCCTTCGATCCGTCGCTCGAGCATCTACTGCTGGTCTACCCCGTAACCTGGCTCATCACCGCAACCATGTTCACCATCTACCACCACAGCGGCAACTGGCTAGGTCGCGCCACCGCCTAGCCATTCGGGACGTCCCCAATGGCTAGTATTCGATGCCTTGGCGGGCTAGGAGACCTTCATCGAAGTAATGTTTGACGGGGCGCATTTCGGTTACTAGGTCGGCAAGGTCGGCGAGGGGTAGCAAGCCGCGGCCGGGGAGCACGAGTTTCGTGGTGGCGGGCTTTATCGCGATCAGCGCTTCGACATCCTTGCGCGTTACAAAGCCGCGGCGCATCGCTTCGCCGAGTTCGTCCAGGATGAGCGCATCGACCTGCGAGATCTGCTCGCGTGCTAGCTCCAGAATCTGTGCCGCGCAGGCCTCGGGCGTGTCGTGGTCGCCTTGTACGGTGCGCAGACCCAAACGGGGCGCCGCATCATGCTCGGCGCAGTGAAGTTTCTTGGCAGACTGCAGCCTAAGAACGTTAAGTCCATAGCCCGTGGCGCGCAGCGCGAGCCCCAGCGCAGCCGTCGTCTTGCCCTTGCCGTCGCCTGTATAGATTTGAACCTTGCCGACTTACAGTGATGCCATCTCTGTCCTTTCGTGCCCGGCGTCGGTTTATCGTCGCTCGGGTTGGGTATTCTAGAAACCATTATCAACCCCAGTAGATGGAGTTCAAGCAGATGGAGATGGATGACAACAAGCGTAGACGGAATATGATCCTCTACGTGCTCATCGCCTTCGTCGTCTACCTCGTGCTCTCGACCGTTCTGTTCCCCAACATCGGTCACACGCAGCAGATTACGAAGACCGATTACTCGACGTTTGTCAAGGCGCTCGATAAGAAGAGTGTCGACAAGGTCGAGTACAACACGGACGATTACTCGATTTATTACACCAAGAAGGGCGAGGACGAGAACATCGCCTATAAGACGACCGGTGTGCCGAACGATGCGGGCTTTACCGATCGCGTGCTTGAGTCTGGCGCCTCGCTGGAGTCGGTCGTTCCCGATAAAAACTCGGGTTTGATGACCTACTACCTGCTCACACTCATTCTTCCCATGGCGATTTTCTTCCTCATCGGTTGGTGGCTCAACCGCCGCATGAAGAAGGCTATGGGCGATGACGGCCCGTCGATGAACTTTGGCGGCGGCGGTTTTGGCGGCGGCGGACTGGGTAAGTCCGGCGCGCGCGTGATCGCCTCCAAGGACGTGGGCGTGACCTTTAAGGACGTCGCCGGCCAGGAAGAGGCCAAGGAGTCTCTCAAGGAGGTCGTCGACTTTCTGGAGAAGCCGCAGCGCTACGAGGAGATCGGCGCCAAGCTGCCGCGCGGTGCTCTCCTTGTTGGCCCTCCGGGTACCGGTAAGACCCTGCTTGCCAAGGCTGTTGCCGGCGAGGCCGGTGTTCCGTTCTTTAGCATTTCGGGCTCTGAGTTCGTTGAGATGTTTGTTGGTCGCGGCGCTGCTAAGGTTCGTGACCTGTTTAAGCAGGCCAAGGAAAAGGCCCCGTGTATCGTCTTTATCGATGAGATCGATACCATCGGTAAGAAGCGCGATGGCGGCGGCTTTAGCGGCAACGACGAGCGCGAGCAGACGCTCAATCAGTTGCTGACCGAGATGGATGGCTTCGATAACCACAAGGGTATCGTTGTCCTTGCCGCAACCAACCGCCCCGACAGCCTTGACCCGGCTCTGTTGCGTCCCGGTCGCTTTGACCGCCGCATTCCCGTCGAGCTGCCCGATTTGACCGGTCGCAAGAATATCCTTGAGCTGCACGCCAAGAGCGTGAAGACCCAGCCGCCGATCGATCTGACCGCGATTGCCCGCGCCACGCCTGGTGCCTCGGGCGCCGATTTGGCCAATATCATTAACGAGGGCGCCCTGCGCGCCGTTCGCGAAGGTCGCAAGCGTGCAACCCAGGACGACTTCGAGGAGTCGGTGGAGGTCGTCATTGCCGGCCAACAGCGTAAGTCCACGGTGCTTTCCGACCACGAGAAGCAGGTCGTTTCCTACCATGAGATCGGCCATGCCATTGTTGCCGCTCGCCAGAAGGGCTCTGCGCCGGTCACGAAGATCACCATCGTTCCGCGCACGAGCGGTGCCCTGGGCTACACCATGCAGGTCGAGGAGGACGAGCGCTTCCTGACCACGCGCCAGGAGGTCCTGGATAAGCTCGCCGTCTACTGCGGTGGTCGCGCGGCCGAGGAGCTCATCTTTGGCGAGATGACGACCGGTGCCGCCAACGATATCGAGCAGGCCACCAAGCTCGCCCGCAACATGGTGACGCGCTTTGGTATGTCCGACGAGTTTGGCATGATGGCGCTCGGTACCGTCCAGAATGCGTACCTCAACCAGGATACGTCGCTCACCTGCGCCCCCGGTACGGCCGAGCGTGTGGACGCAATTGTCGCCAAGTTGATTGAGGATGCGCACGACCGCGCCCTGCAGATCCTCAAGGAAAACAAGTTCAAGCTCCACGAGCTGGCTCGTTATCTGTACAAGAAGGAGACGATCACGGGCGAGGAGTTCATGAATCTCCTCACGCGTGAGAACCCGCTGATGCCCAAGCAGCAGTAACGCCGCGGCCGAGCCAGTAAACGCCGACGCCCCATTTGAGCAGCTTTCTCAAATGGGGCGTTTTGCTTGAGAGGGATGGAAATGAAGATCGTGGTGAGCGCCTGCTTGATGGGCGAGAGCTGCAAGTATAACGGGCTCGATAACTACCACCGCGCGTTGGTCGAGGCTTGCGAGCGCACGGGGACCGAGGTCCTCCTCGTGTGCCCCGAGGTCTTTGGCGGCCTGCCCACGCCGCGCAAGCCGTCCGAGATTGTGAACGGCGAGGTTCGTACCTGCGAGGGCATCTCGGTTGATCGCGAATTTCGCCTGGGTGCCCAACGTGCGCTCGATATGTGCGAGCAGGCGGGCGGGCCGGAAGAGATCGCCGCGTGCATCCTGCAGGACCGTAGTCCCTCGTGCGGCGCGGGTCGCATCTACGACGGTACCTTTAGCGGTACGCTCACCGCGGGCAACGGCGTCTTCGTTGATCTGTTGCTGCGTCACGGCTATCGCGTCATACCAGCTTGCGAGTTCGACCCCAGCATGCTGGAGCAATAAAAAACCACCACAAGGGCACTGCTCCCTTGTGGTGGTTTTGGGCTAGGCCTAGAGCGTGTGGCCGTAGGCGTTGGCAGCCTTGATGGCGGCGGCGAACTTTTCGTCGGTGAAGGGCTCCGGGTTGCCTTGCTTCCACTCGTTGGTGGCGTGTGCGTATTCGCACAGGGCAGGGATGTCGGCCTCGGAAAGTCCGACCTGCTCAAGCGTTACGGGCAGGCCCATCTGCTTGTTAAAGGCGGCGTAGCGTTCAAGGCTCTCGGTATCGCCCGTATAGGCAAACAGCACGAGCACGCCCAGGCTCACGACCTCACCGTGCAGATAGGTTCCCTCGCGCGGAATGCTGCACGTCGCATTGTAGAACGCGTGCGCCACGCTCGAGTTGTAGTAGTAATCGTTTTGGTTGGTCAGGTTCGAGACATAGCCCGTGTTGACCACGATGTCGAGCGCGATCTGCTTGACGGCCTCGCTCGACAGATTCCGGCGCACGTCCTCAAGACCCTGGACGCCATAAGTAAACAGCGGCTCGGAGCAGGTGTGGGCGAGTGCCAGGCCAAGACCGGCGGTATGCTCCAAATTACCGGCGCTCGTGGCGTATTCGACCTCGGGCTGCTTGGACAGGGCATCGCCCACGCCGGCCCAGAAGTACTCCGCCGGAGCTTCGGCGATAATCTTGGGGTTGATGAAGATATGCGCAGGTCGGTTGGGGTACGAATATCCCTCGAGCGAGCCGTCGTCGTTGTACACGACGGCAATGGCGGTCGCGGCCGAGCAGTTGGAACAGATCGTCGGGACGGTGAAGACGATCTTCTTGAGCTCGATGGCTGCGGTCTTCACGGTGTCGAGTGCCTTGCCGCCGCCACAGGCGATAAGCACGTCTGCCTGCTGGCAAGCGGGGGAGTTCACGACCTTGGCGATATTGGCGCGCGTGCTGTTGGTGCCGTAGACGCGCGTCTCCAGAATCTCGACGTCGGTGCCTGCCAGCGCAGCCTCGATGCCCGGCAGCGCCGCAGCCAGGGCTCGCTTGCCGCCGATGATGGCGACCTTGGTCGCTCCGTACTCTGCCAGCGCGGCGGGCAACTCGGTAAAACAATCCTCGCCAACGGTGTAGTCGCTCATTCCAATCGTGCGCATAGCAACCTTCTTTCGTTCGATAAAGTGCTTTCAGGTATTTTGCTCCAAGAGAAGGTCCACAGCCGCGAGAAATTTCGAACGTATAAAACCAGTGTTGAGGGTTTTTCGCCGGCGCTGAACGTGCTAGCATACTCCGCATAAGCGTTGATGGGGACGAGTAGTCGGCCGTCCGCATGCTACAGAGAGCGGGGAGCGCTGAGAACCCGTGCATGCGACCGATGAAAATCACCCCGGAGCTGCGGTCCCAACGGACGTGCCGCGCAGGTTCGTCTTAGTAGACATCGCCGAGATGGTCGTCGATACAGACCAGCCGAGTAACGGATGCGAGCGCGCGGCGACGCGAGCGAGGGCATCTAAGCTGGGTGGTTAAGCGAAGAGCTTTTACGGACAGACTGTCCGTTTTGTGGCGCTTCGTCCCAGCTTGTAGGGACGGGCGCTTTTTTGGTGCCCAGAGGGCGTGCGCGCCCATGACAAGAAAGGGGTACCGTGGCAAACGAGTACAAGCAGACGATGAATCTGCCCAAAACCGGATTTCCCATGCGTGCCGGTCTTTCCAAGTCCGAGCCAAAGCGACTCAAGGACTGGCAGGACAACAAGGTCTACGAGCAAGTTCTAAAGAAGAACGAGGGTCACAAGAAGTTCGTGCTGCACGACGGCCCTCCGTACGCCAACGGCCCGATCCACATCGGCCACGCCATGAACAAGATCTCCAAGGACATGATCAACCGTTACTGGATGATGCAGGGCTATGAGGTTCCCTATGTTCCCGGTTGGGACTGCCACGGTCAGCCGATCGAACATAAGGTCGAGGAGAAGCTCGGCACCGAGAAGTTCAACCAGACCTCCACGGCTAAGATCCGCGAGCTTTGCAACAAGTTCGCTGTCGAGAACATCGAGCTCCAGAAGGCTGGCTTCCGTCGCCTTGGCGTGCTTGGCGACTGGGACAACCCGTATCTGACGCTCTATCACCAGCATGACGCCGCCGACATTGAGGTCTTCAAGGCCATGTTCGACAAGGGCATGATCTATCGCGGCCACAAGCCCGTCCACTGGTGCAAGCACTGCCACACCGCGCTGGCCGAGGCTGAGATCGAGTACTCCGACGAGACGAGCCCGTCCATCTTCGTGCGCTTTGAGATGACCTCCAAGCCCGCCGGTCTCGAGAACTTCGACGGCCCGGTCGACTTTATCATCTGGACGACCACGCCGTGGACCATCCCCTCCGACCAGGCAGTTTCCCTCAAGCCCGGCGCCGCCTACGTCGCCGTTGAGCACGACGGCCGCGCCGAGGTCATGCTCGAGGACCTGGCTCCTAAGTGCTGCGAGGAGTTTGGCTGGGAGTACACTCCGGTTATGGTCGACGGCAAGCCCTATGTGGTTCCCGCCGAGACCTTCCACCACATCCACTACAAGCAGCCGATCTTCGACGGTGTCGAGGGCGTGGCGCTGCTGGCCGATTACGTCGGTGTCGATGACGGTACCGGTATTGTCCACAACTCGCCCGGCCACGGCGTCGACGACTACTTTGCCTGCCTCAAGGAGGGCATCACCGACATCTGCATGCCGGTCGATGACGACGGCAAGTTCTACACCGGCGAGGAGTTTGGCACCGGTGGCCCCTTCAGCGGTATGGACACCGATGAGGCCAACCCGCACATCATCGAGTTCCTGCGCGAGCGCGGTACCCTAGTCCTCGAGAAGAAGATCACGCACAGCTATCCGCACTGCTGGCGCTGCAAGCACCCGGTGCTCTTCCGTGCTACCGACCAGTGGTTTGTCTCTATGGACAAGACCGGTTTGCGCGAGCAGGCTGGCAAAGAGGTCCGCGAGAACGTCAAGTGGTATCCGGCCCACGCGGCCAACCGCATCGGCGCCATGGTCGAGCAGCGTCCCGACTGGTGCATCAGCCGTCAGCGCAACTGGGGCGTGCCTATCCCCAGCTACACTTGCGCCGACTGCGGCGAGAAGGTCATGAACGACGCCACGCTCGACGCCGTCATCAAGCTCTTCCACGAGAAGGGCTCCGACGCCTGGTTCACCGACGCTCCCGAGAGTTACCTGGGCGAGGCTTGCGTTTGCCCCAAGTGTGGCGGCCATCACCTCAAGGCTGATAAGGACATTCTCGACGTGTGGTGGGACTCCGGCGTGTCCTGGAAGGCCGTCTGCGAGTATCGACCCGAGCTTGAGTACCCGGCTGACGTGTATCTCGAGGGCTCCGACCAGCATCGCGGTTGGTTCCAGAGCTCGCTGCTCACCTCGGTGGGTGCCAACGGCCATGCTCCGTACAAGGCGGTCGTCTCGCAGGGCTTCACGCTCGATGGCCAGGGCCGCAAGATGTCCAAGTCGCTCGGCAACGTCATCGACCCCAACAAGGTCTGCGACGAGATGGGCGCTGACATCATCCGTCTCTGGGTTGCCTCCGTCGACACCAGCTCCGACGTCTCCATCGACCATGAGATTCTCGCTCGTACGTCCGATGCCTATCGTCGTTTCCGCAACACGCTGCGCTTCTTGCTCTCCGAGCTCGAGGGTCAGTTTGAGCCCGAGACCGACGGCGTCGCCTTTGCCGACCTGCTGCCGCTCGACAAGCTCATGGTTGCCCGTCTGACCCAGGTCCAGGCCGAGGTCGACGACGCCTACGCCAGCTATGAGTTCCCGCGCGCCTACCGTGCGCTCTATGACTTCGTGGTTACCGAGCTTTCCAACGTGTATCTCGACGCCCTGAAGGATCGTCTGTACTGCGACAAGCCCGGCTCGCTCGAGCGCCGCAGTGCCCAGACCGTGCTGGCCGAGCTCTTCTCGATGCTCATGCGCGACCTGCAGCCGATCCTGTCCTATACCGTCGACGAGGCCATGGCATATGCGCCCGCCGGCTGCGTCGATCACCAGAAGTACGCCGCGCTGCTCGATTGGTACAAGTCGCCCATCACGGTCGACGAGGCCAATGAGTTTGAGGGCGTGCTCGAGGCTTCGCTCGAGCTCCGTAGCGCCGTGACCAAGGCCCTTGAGGATGCCCGTTCTGCCGGCACCTTCACTAAGAGCCAGCAGGTCCGCGTCAAGGCGGTCGTTCCCGCCGAGATGTACGCGCTGCTGACCGGTGATAAGGCCGTCGACCTGGCCGAGTTCTACATCGTCTCCGATGTTGAGCTGACCCAGGGCGAGGAACTCTCCGTTGCCATTGAAGCTGCCGAGGGCGAGTGCTGCGACCGTTGCTGGAACTATCGCACCACCGTCGGCGAGTACAACGGCCACGCGCATATCTGCAAGCGTTGTGCCGAAGCGCTGAACTAACCGTTGGGTGTTCCTATAGTTTTGTCAACCGTCGGGGCTACTCCCGGTAGGGCACCCG